>Ga0307424_1000261_pt1 | contig 27611 bp, 18 predicted proteins | sample SalMarWE160320MG_FD_202157 | JGI IMG/M metagenome (GOLD analysis project Ga0307424, IMG submission 202157) | Salt marsh sediment microbial communities from the Plum Island Ecosystem LTER, Massachusetts, United States - WE1603-20 | ecosystem: Environmental > Aquatic > Marine > Intertidal zone >... | reverse complement strand
GCGTGCCGGACAGGACGCCGCGCCGCCGCCGATCTCCACCGACAGCTCGGCGGCTGCGGTCGCGTAGCGTACCGCGGCCAGCACTGGGGGCGCCCCGGCTACCGGCCGCGCGGGCACGCGGAAGGCGCCGCGCACCGCGCCTCCCACCGGATGGCCGTCTTCCCGCCAGGCCCCGACCACCACCACCGACTCGGGATCGGACTCCCCGGGCCGCAGCCCGGGACGCAGCACCAGACGCGCACCTTCGGAGACGACCTGCCAGGTGTCCGGAGCCCGGACCTCGCTTCCCGTCACCTGGAGCACTTCGCGCGGCGGGATCACCGAGCCGAAAGCGTCCCGCTCCAGGGGCACGTCCAGGTCCACCACGATCCGGCCCGCGCCGTCCCAGTACGGAGCGGGGACCGGGGGATCCACCCCGGGCAGGGTGAGGGTCCGGGCCGCGCAGGGCGGGGCCAGGAGGTCGTAGTGCGTCACCTCCCCGGTATCCAGCGTGTCCACCGCGCTCCGTCCGGTGACCGGCACCACGTAGCTCCCCCGCCGGTCCCCCGAACGCTGCAGGGTCACCGATCCGTCGCAACCGTCTCCGTCCCAACCTAGCACCACCTCGATCGCGCCGCCGGCCACGGCGCGGGTGGCCAGGGTGCGGATCCGCCCTCCGTGCCGGGACGAGGTGCCGGCCAGGGGCACCAGCTCCCCGGGGCCGGCCTGGAATCCGGCCGAGCCCAGCCAGAGGAACGGGCTCTGCGGGTCCGGCCCGTCCAGCAGCACCGACCCGTCCACACCGGCCAGGCCGGAGCGGAACGCCTCGCCTCCCCAGTGGAGTCCGGAGGTCTCGTTCAGCACCACGTCGAGCCGATCGCCGCGGCGGAGGAGCAGGTCGTCCCCCCAGGGGAGGAGCTGCAGCTCGCCGGCGGCGCGGAATCCGGCGAAGGCCAGGGGCGTTCCCGCCCCCGGCACCAGGGCGCCGGCCTCCATCCGCCAGCGGCGGAGCCTAAGGGCCGCCCGGTCCAGGTCCCCTTCCTCCTCCAGCGAGGCCGGGTCCATCTCCGCGGTGACCAGGTCCAGGCCGCCGCCGGCCGCGGGGACCAGCCGCAGGGGGCCGGCCAGGGGCCGGGGCGGGGTCAGGCTCTCCCGCCAGCGGAGCGTGGTCCCGTCCAGCTCGAAGCGAACCAGGGCGCCGGCCTCGTCGGCGATCCACACGTCGGTCACGCCGTCCCCGTCGAGGTCCGCGGCCTGCACGCGGTTCCGGAGCGGCGACCCGCTCCCCGAGACGGCCTCGGAAGCCAGGACGTAGCCGCCTCCCGAAGGCACCCAGGCCTGGAGCCGGTCGCCGAGCACGGCCAGGAGCACCGCTCCCGGTCCCCCCGGCACGTAGGCCAGGGGCACGCTGCCGTCGGTGACCGGTCCGAGCACGGAGACGGTGGGAAACCCTCCGGGGTCCTGCGCTTCACGGACGCTCCAGCCGTCCAGCCGGTAGACCGCGAGTTCCTGTCGGCCATCGGCGTCGGCGTCGGCCGCGTCCACCGGGATCCCCCGATAGACGAGCTGCGAGGAAGCGATCTCCACCGGCATTCCGCCCTGGAGTTCGAACTGCACCACGTTCCCGTAGACATCCGAGGTCGGGGCCGCCTCGACCAGGACCTCCGGGAGCCCGTCCCCGTCCCAGTCCACCGGGTGCCGCATGGGGGTCCCGGCCAGGACCGCGGCCACCGGACCCGGGGTGAGTCGGGTCACCGCCGCCGGGACCGGCACCGGCCCGGCATCGATCAGCGGGATGTAGGGGGCCCAGGCGACCACCCGGCCCAGGAGACGCAGACTCAGGTCGCCTTCGGGCAGCGGCCCGGCGGCCCGGATCGCGTGCCGGTGGCTCAGGGAGCGCTCGGACTGCACCCGCGCGTCGCCGGCCGGTCCACCCAGGATCACCGCACCCTGGTAGGTCTCCGGGGAACGCCACCACACCGCGAGGTTCCAGCCCGCCGCACCGACCTGGGTCTCCCAGGCCGGATCCAGAACGCTCATGGTCAACGACGGAGGGACGTACCGCGAGCGCTCCTCGATCACCGGAAGGCCGCGCACCCGGGTGACCAGGCGCAGCACCCAGGCCGGCTCGGAGGCCGGCAGCGCGAACGGGCCCAGTGACTCGTCGCGCAGTTGCCGGGTGTCGTCCCGGGCGAGCACGATCTCCCCCGTAAGGGCTCCCGTCCCCGCGGCCACGGCCACAGACTCGGGGACGGCGGTCAGGGTCCAGCCGGTGAGCGCCGGATCCACCACCGTCCCCGTGCACTGCACACCCTCGGGGCGGGGCTCCGCCCCCTCGACCTGGGCCACCGGCGGCCGCGAGCTGTCCCCGAGCGCGGCCTCCACGTCCAGGAGCCCCCAGCCGGTGGCCGCGTTCCATCCCGCCCCGGGGCGCCGGCAGCTCAGGCGGAGCCGCCACGCCACCTCGTCCGCGCTCCAGTCCGGATGCACGCTCCACAGAAGCGCGGCCGCGCCGCAGGTGACCGGGGCACTTAAGGAGGTCCCGCTGGAACTCCGGTACCGCCCCCCGAGGTCGGTGGTGTAGATGCCCAGGCCGGGGGCCAGGAAGTCCACGTCCTGGCCGAAGGTGGAGAAGGCCGCGCGCTCCTCGGTCCGGGCCGAGGCCCCCACCGAGAGCACCCCCGGATAGGAACCGGGGTAGAAGGCCTCGTCCTGCCCGGAGTTCCCGGCGCTGGCCACCACCAGCACCCCGTGCGCCCGGGCGTAGTCCACCGCGTCGGCCAGGAGCGGCACCCGGGTCCCGATGCCGAAGGAGAGGTTCAGGATCTGGGCCCCCCGGTCCACCGCGTAGAGCATGGCCGCGGCGATGTCGTCCTCTTCCAGGAGGCCGGGCTGGAGCGGGATGGTGGTCCTGAACCCGGCCCGCACGGCCAGCACCCGGGCGTCCGGCGCGATCCCGGCCACCCCGATGGTGTTGTGGACGGCCACGATCACCCCGGCCACCTGGGTCCCGTGCCCGACGTCGTCGGTGGGATCCGGGTCGCGCTCCAGGTAGTCCCCGGCTCCGGGCAGGCCGGAGGCGTCGGTGAAGTCGTAGCCCCAGACGTCGTCCACGTAGCCGTTCTTGTCGTCGTCCACCCCGGGGAGGCCGTTCTGTTCGAGCACGTTCACGGCCAGGGCCCCGGCCAGGTCGGGATGATCCAGCTCCACCCCGGTGTCGATCACCGCCACCAGCACGCCGGCGCCGAAGGTGCGCTGCCAGGCCTCGATCACCCGGGCCGAGAAGAGCGCCCACTGGTCCTCGGAGAGCGGGTCGTCGGTCGGACCGTCGCCGGTGGCCGCGACCACGTGGTTGGGCCCGGCGTACCGGACGTCGGGATCCCGGGCCAGGGCGGCGGCGGCGCGGTCCGGGTCCTGGTCCGGCTCCAGGGTGAGGATCCAGGCCCCGCCCGGGTAGGCCCGGGCGGCGGCGGGTCCCAGGGCCACCGGGCGGGCGGCGCGGCTGGGCACCCCGGCCCGGCGGGCCAGGTCGCGCACCGCCTCGGGGGGCGTGCTGCCGAAGGACAGGGGACCGGTCCGGCCGCGGCCGCCGGGGCCGTCCGTCCGGCCCACCACCACCAGTTCCCCGGGGACCACGGTGGGAACGGCGTCCGCTCCGGGGGACGGCGTGCTCGGCGCAGCGGGGGCGGCGGCGGCGGCGCGGGCCCCGCCGGGGGATGGGCTCTGGGCCGCGGCTCCCCGGGGGACGGATCCGAGCAGGATCGCGACCAGGATCCCGAGTCCGGCGCGCGTCGATCGGTCCGGCATCGGACGGGCTCCTAACCCGGACGCCCCTCGGCTACCAGCCGTAGCCCAGCGAGATGCGGTGGCTGCTGCCGAGATCGTCCTGGATGGGCACGAAGGCGTAGTGGACCTTGATCCGGTTCTCGTAGCCCACCCCGAAGCTCATGTCCTCGCTGTCCATGCCGGTCTTGTAGCCCGCCCCCAGCATGAACTGCTGGTGGTAGGTGTACTCGGCCCCGAAGCGGATCGAACCGTCATCGCCCCGGGCCCCCAGGAAGTCGGCCGCGATCAGGATGGTCCCCCCGCCGAGGTCGTTCCTGCGGTAGGAGAGCCCGGCCTGGAGCGCGGTGGGGAGATCGAAGGACTGGGCCCCGGCGAAGTCGTAGGAGAGCTGCCCGCCCAGGTGGCGGAGGGTCGCCCCCGCGGTCACCCCGTCCAGGGGCGTCTGCCACATCGCGCCCAGGTCGAAGGCCATCCCGTCCAGGCTGAGGTCGCCGTCGGTGGTCCCGACCAGGGACTCCCGCACGTAGCGCGCGGTGCCGCCCACCCCCAGGGTCGGGGTGACCTGGAAGGCGTAGGACACGCTGAACGCGTTGTCCGAGTAGCCGAAGTGCCCGGCGTAGGCCCCGGTCTCGTCCCGGGCCTCGATGTCCGCGGTGTAGAACCCGATGAAGGAGAAGCCGACCGCGTGCCGCCCCCGGTGGGTGCTGAACGAGGCGAACTCGTGCCGGAAGTCCTGGATCCAGGCGTTGTGGACGGCCAGGAGGTCGTTGTGGGGGATGCGGAGCATCCCGGCCGGGTTCCAGTAGGTGGCCGAGGCGTCGTCGGCCACCGAGACGTAGGCATCGCCCATGCTCGCGGCCTGGGCCCCGGCTCCCAGCTTGAGGAAGGTCAGCACGGTGAGGCCGGGGTCGGCGGCGCGGGCGGGGACCGCGCTCAGCAGAACGGCGAGGAGCGGCGCCGCCGCCCAGATTCCCATGTGTCGCTTCATCAGAAGACCTCCAGTCACGTCCGGGACCGGCCTGCCGCCGGCCCCTCATTGTACGCCACCCGGTCTGCGGGGGGGCGGCCGGTCATCGTGCGATCACGAACTTCCGGAGCTGCACGTCCACCCGCGTCCCCGACTCGGCCTGGAGCCGGGCCACGTAGATCCCGGGGGCCACGTCGTTGCCCCGGTCGTTGGTGAGGTTCCACTCCACCAGGTTGTCGGTGGAGGGGAACACGGTCCCGTCGAGCACGTTCACCCGGGTCCCCATGGCGTCGTAGATCTCGATCTTCACCGTCTCCACCGTGGAGCGGATCCGGTAGTGGAAGCCGGCGGTCGCGCGGTGGACCACCGGGTTGGGCACCACGAAGGCCTCGTCCAGGAGACCGCTTCCCTTCAGATCCGCCACGGAGTCCTCCGGGGTGGACGCCCGTCCGGTCCGGGCCGCGTCGTGGCGGAAGACCGGCCAGGGGCCGTTCGCGGTCCCCGACCCCAGTTCCCGCACCGACACCCGGCCCCGCTTGGAAATGCCCGGGCTCTCGTCCCCCTGGTCCAGGACCCCGTCGGTGGGGATCGAGGCGGTGAGGTCCTCGACCACCATCAGCTCCAGCCTGCCGTCGCCGTCCAGATCGGTCAGGACCGGATAGCTCCCCTGGTTCCCCCCGCCGGGGAAGGACCACCCGTCCAGGGGACGCCCCAGGAGATCGTGGGCACGGACCTGGCCGTCGGGAAGGGGCAGCATCAGTTCCGGACCCTCGTCCCCGTTCACGTCCAGGACCAGGGGGGACAGGTAGGGCGCGGTGAACCGGTCCTCGGCCGGAATGGACACCGGCAGGGTGAGGATCGAGGTGCCGTTGTAGTTCAGGATGTTCAGGACGTTGCCCCCCCCGAAGACCAGGACCTCCGGGAAGCCGTCCCGGTCCACGTCGGCCAGGGAGAGCGCATCGCCGTCCAGGGTCCCCACGTAGACCGGCCACCCCTGGAGTTCCTGGAAACGGCTGTTGTTGAAGACGACCGGGTCCGGCGAGGGGCCCGGTTCCTTGGTCATCCCGTCCGCGGTCTGCACCCGGACGGCCAGGACGTGGACCCAGCCCTCGGAGTCGGCGACCACGATGTCGTCCAGGCCGTCCCGGTTAAGGTCCCCGATCACCGGATCGGTCAGGTTCACCGAGTCCCCGGGGGCGAAGGCCACGGTGCGCACGTCGGAGAAACGGCAAACGTTGGGATCGTAGTGGTCGTAGAGGGTGACGGCCAGGTAGCCGCCCTCGGGGCGGTGGACCGAGGTGGCCATTTCCATGAGGCCGCCGTCGATGCTGTCCACGTCGGCCAAGGCCACGTAGCCCGAAGCGTCCCCGGGCAGGGTGGCGGTGACCCGGGCCTCGGTCTCCAGCCCGGGTCCTTCCGGATAGGCGATGGCCAAGAGATCCGAGCTGCCGGGGTTTCCGGCCGAGGGCACGCCGAGCAGGATCTCGGGAAGCACGTCGCCCCCCGGGCCCTGGCCGCAGGCGGGGTTGCTGTCCTTGGGCTCCAGATAGCCCACCGACAGCCGGGTCCGGCCCGGCTCGGTCGGCAGCACGAAGTACGGCGCCGGGCCGGTCACCGCGACCCCGGTCCGGTCCAGGTAAAGTCCGTCCCCGCGGCGGGCGTAGACCGAGTCCCCGCTCACCCAGATCATCTCCGGCCCCGGGTGCACCGAGCCGTCCAGGTTGGCCAGGACCGGCTCGGCATGGAGCTTCCCCCAGCTCGCGTAGGGCGACGCCCCGGCCAGGAACGGGGTGCCGTCGGCCCGCAGGACCACCGGGCCGCCGTTGCCGGCGTCGTCGGTGGCGGCGAGGAGGATCTCCTGGGTGCCGTCCCCGTCCAGGTCGCCGGTCACCGGCTGGAAGTCGCGGACCCGGGCCGGAAGATCCCAGGGCCAGCCCGCGCGGAACCCGCGGGCGGCGGCGCCGGGATCCTCGAACCGCAGGTTCATGGTCATGGTCTGGCCCGGTCCGGAGACGCCGGTGATCCAGATCCCGGTGTAGGCGCCGAAGTAGGCTTCGGTGCTGGGCGTGGTGTACGGCGTGAACTCGGTGAAATAGGGGGCCCAGAACGAGTCCTTGGGATCCCCGAACGCCTCGAAGCTGAACTCCAGCTTGTCCAGGTCCTGGATGCCGTCCGCCTCCTCCAGGTCCACCCCCTTGTGGAGCGCCTCGGCGTTCACCAGGTTGTAGATGAGGTTCTCGCGGATCACCGACTCGTCGATGTGCCAGATGAGGAGACCGGAGCCGTCCTCGCCGGGCTCGGTCTGGCCGATCAGTTCCTGGGGCAGGTACCAGTCGAACTCGGCCCCGGCGTAGGAATCGGTCCAGAAGTCGAAGGTGCTGTCCTCGTCCGCGTCGTCGAAGTCCAACCGGCCGTTCCGGTTCGTGTCGTGGAGGCGATTGGCGATCAGCAGGTACTCGTCCCCGCCCATGGGGATGCGGACGGCGCCCCCGAACCGGTCGATCTCCACCGCGGTCAGGCTCTCCTGCCGGGTGCCCCCGGTGGCGTCGGGCTCCACGATCCGCGGCCGCAGCCAGCCCACGTAGAACTTGCTCCAGGCGCACATCTCGGCCGGAAAGAACCCGTCGTCGTTCCAGATCCCGGCCCCCATGAGCCCGAAAGCCCCGATCCCCTGGCTGTCGGCGTAGATGAAGTCCTGGGGCGCGGTGGTGTCGTAAAGGTCGGGCAGGCCGAAGGAGTGGCCGAACTCGTGGGCCACCACCCCCAGGATCCCGAACTCGTAGCCGTCCTGGCTCTCGACCTCGGGCAGGAGCGTCATGTGGTTCACGTAGAACGGCGTGGCCGCGTTGCCGTCCTCGGTCCGGATCCCCTGGGCGGCGTCGGGGGCGTCCAGCCAGTACTGGAAGTCGATCTGGCGGAAGAAGACGGACCAGATCTCGTTCCTCGAGTCGTCGTTGATGTCGGCCTCCTGTCCGGCTCCGGCGTGGAAAAGGAGGTACCGGTTGTACTGGGTGAAGTTCACGTCCGGGTCCGCGGCCCGCACCGCGTCCTGGCACAGATCCGCCTCGCGGGTGGCCAGGGAGTCGTCGGCGCCGTAGTAGCTCATCGGGTGGGGCAGGCGGTAAACGACGGGGGTCAGGTCCCAGGTCAGGTGGACCACCCCCCCCGACATCTCGTCGTAGGTCTGGCTCAGGAAGAGCATCACCCGGTTGAAGTAGAGCTGGATGGAATCCGAGGCGGCGGCCTGGAAGCCCGTGCCCATCTCCTGGTCGTCGAAGTCCACCAGGATGACGATGGCGTGCAGGTCGTTGTCCGGGGGCGTGGCGGTGTCCAGAAGGTGGTCGGCCCGGTAGTCGAAGGGGGTCCCGGTGGGGATCTGGGCTCCGTCGGGAAGCCGCAGGGGGTCGGTGAGCCGGGGCGGGACCCCGAGCTTCCGGGGGTTGGCCGGGACGAAGCAGGGGCGCGGGATGCGGGATGCCCCCGAGGCACCCAGGGGCCCGGCCTGGGCGGCCAGGGGGATCTGGACGGCCTGGACCGGCCGCGGGCCGGAGGCGGGGGCCGGGGTTCCGGCGCCGGCCAGGCCCGGGAGCAGAAGCCCGAGGGCGGCCAGGGCGGCCGGGCGCAGCTTTCGGATGGGGGATCTGGGGTTCATAGGCTCTCGTCTGTGGTTATTCACGCCCGGGCCGTCGGGGACGGGAGACGGTACCGCATTCTGCACCCCAGGGCAAAGGCGACCGGCGGAGCTTAGACCCCTCCGGGGGGGCTCCGGTTCCGGGGAACCGGCCCCCGGGGGGCAAAAAAAGGCCCCCCAGAGTTGGGGGGCCTCACCCGTCGAGGGCCGGGCCGACGAACCCTCGACGAAGCTACCTGACGAGGGGTCCGCGTGCCCGGGCCGCCGGGGAGTGAAGTCCCGGGCGCCACGGACCCCTCAAACCTGTCCTAGCGGCGGTACCACCGCCCCGGAATCGCGACCTCGAACCAGGTCTCGGAGCGGACCATCCGCAGGTCCCGGTCGGGGACCCGCACGATGGGGGTGCGGATGACCTGGGGCGCGGTGCCGCCCGCGGCCCGGATCCGCACGTTGCCCACGGTGGCCGAGGCGGAGGCGTGCCAGACGGTGTCGCGGCCGCGGATCACCTCGCCCAGACCCAGGCCGCTGTCGTAGGGGTCGTAGCCGGCATCCCGGGCCAGGAGGTTCCGCCACGCGCCGCCGATCGGCCGGTCACTGGCGAAGGCCACGATCCGTTCCACGCCGGCCGGGCCGGTCACCTGGAGCTGGTAGCGGGCGTGCCGCCCGGGCAGGCTCACCGTCTCGCCGCCGCGGACGTAGCCGTTGTCGTAGACGTTCTCGGGGAAGAGCACCGTGGCCCGGCCCCGGGTGTCGATGTCCACCACCGTGACGTAGGCGTCCCGGCGGGACCGGAAGGAGACGTTCACCGTCTCCCCGGGGAAGAGCACGCCGCCCTCGCCGGCCGAGGTCCAGACGTCCACCGCGGAGGTCTTGACCACGTCGGTGGGGACCCGGACGATATTCGGCTTGAGTTCGTTCCGGCCGGCCGGGGCCCTCCCGTCGGCGGAAGCGATGCCCACTCCGGCCGTGGCCAGGACCGATGCTGCGGTCAACAGACTCAGAAGACTGGTTGTGCGTTTCATGACTGCTCCCTTCTCGCTTTCGCGAACCCGGACGGTGTCCGCCCGGACGTGACCCGTGTTCAGGCTCCTCGACCCGGGCTCACGTTGAGAGGGGACGGCTCGCGCGCCGGTCTGGGCGCGAGTTCGGGGTTCCCGGTATCGATCTGGTAGGCCCAGTCGAAGACCAGGGAGCCGCCGCTCAGGGACCGCGCGCGCACCTTGGCGAAGTGGTTGTCGCGGGTCCAGACGATGTACACGTGGCCGGGGATGACCTCGGCGGTGCCGCTCGGGCTCCACCCCTCGGTGGGGGCCCAGCTCACGTCGTCGAAGCCGGCGTATCCGGCATCCTGGATGTCGGTCTGCAGGTCGGCCGCCACCAGGAGCGCGGTACCGTCCACGCGGATGAAATAGACGTCGGCCAGGGCGTAGTCCCAGGAGACGGCGCGGTAGTCGTCGAACTCCCAGCCGCTCCGCCGCCAGTTGTCGCCGTTGGCGTCGAAGATCGTGGCGCCTGCGCCCTCGGGCCTCGGGGTGTCGTAGGCCAGATCGCGGCTGAGTTCGGTCTCGTAGCCGCACTCGTCCACCGCCGACACCGCGTAGTAGTAGGTGCGCCCGTTGGTCACCCGGTCGTCCACGAAGTAGTCGCGGCGGCTGTGACCCTGTTCCACGAACGGGCCGTCGGGGGAGCTGGAGCGGTAGACCACGTAGCTGTCCACGTTCCGGGGCTCCACCGGGGTCCAGTACACGATCACTTCGCCGTCGCCGGTGACCGAATAGAGATCCACCGGCGCGTGGGCGCGGTTGCAGCCGCTGTCCACCACCAGTTCCTCGCATCCGGTGACGCCGAGGGACACGGCCAGGAGGCCGGCGCCCACGGCGGTCCAGAGGGCGGTGCGGTGTTCGTTCGCTTCCTTGAAGTTCGTGTTCCGCGTTTTCATGATCGTGACCTCCGTGTGAGCCGGCCGCGGCACGGGAGGCCAGGTTCGTTGTCGGCCTGCCGCGGTCGGCTGATCCCCCACGTTGCCTGCCTCTAACGCAAGGCCGGTGCCAAGGCGGGCCGGAGGCCGGATTCTACGGTTAACCCATTGTCACGATGTTGATTAGAGGACCGCCGGGGGCCGACGCAAGGGGGACCGGGGCGCCTCCGCCCTGCCGCCGGGGAGATGCAGGTGTGTCACGGGAGCTACAGGGTTCGGGGTGGGCAACGGCGCCGGGAAGCAGACGGGAGACGCAGCGACCCCGGGTACGCGGGGGGAGGTGGATCGGAGCCCCGCCCGACCTCACGACGGTTTTAGGAGGGAACTGTCTTCAACGTCCGCGGGTAGACACCAATGAGAGTCGCGTCGGACGCCGACCCCTCGCCCGCGCTCCATCCGCGGGACCCGGCTACCGAACCCCGGCCGGCTCTCCCCCGGCGGTACCCGTGTGCCGCCGGGCCAAGGCATTTCCCGGACGGACAGGCAAGAAATCAAGGGCTGTAGGGCACGAGCAAGGCACCAGGATACCCACCGACACGAACGCAGACACAAGGCAAGGACACGAAAAAGAAGTGCCGCGGCGCCGAGAGAGGAGTCGGCGCCGCGGCGTCTTCGAAAACCGAAAGGGCTCCCTGGAACCAGCCTGGACATCCCCCATATATGGTCTGCGTACCGGGGAGTCGATTTTCGAAGCAGAACCTGGAGGGCGAACCCTCCGACGGGGCCTCCATCTCACCCCGCCGCTTTTTTTCCGAACCCGAAGGTCCAGAGACCTTCCGGACCCGAGCCCGGAACGGATGGCAGGGGACGGGGACCTGCGCTCTGAATGATCCCCATCCCCCTCTCTTGCACCTCCCCGGCGCAGAAGCCGTTAGGCAGCGCCGGAAGGTAGACCGGCTTGAACGCTTGCGCGCCCCCTCCGGTCAAACAGGCCCGGAAACCGGAACCCATCGCAAGCCGTTTCCACCGGCCTCGGACCGGTGAATCCTCAGTTGTAGACGTAGCCCGGGCTTTCGCCGAACCCGATGGGCCTGGAAATGACCTTGAACGTCCGCCGCTCCGCCGCCGCCGCCTCCCCAAGGTCGCCCTGCCGGACCCGGGCGTCCGCCCCTTCCCGCAGCGCGGCTTTCCGCACCGCGGCCACGATCGCGTTCTTGATGTGCCCCCCGGCCAGCGGGTAGCGCTGGGCCAGGGCGTCCAGATCGATCTCCCCGGCCACCGGGATGCCCAGGGGCAGGAGCGCCTGCCAGATCCGGAGCCGCTCGTGGGGGCCGGGAACGCCGAAGCTGAAGGTGGCCGAGATCCGCCGGGCCAGGCCGTCGTCCAGGGCCACCGACCGGTTGCTGGTGAGGACGCACAGCCCGTCGAAGTCCTCCAGCTCGGTGAGCAGGATGCTGACCTGACGGTTGTAGGCCCGGTCGTTGTAGTGTCCGCCGTCCAGCCGGGTGGAAAGGATGGCGTCGGCCTCGTCCAGGAGCACCACCGCCCCCGCCGCCGCGGCCTCCCGGAACACGGCCACGATGTTCTTTTCCGTCTCGCCGATCCACTTGCTCTCCAGGTGGGCGTAGTCGACTTGGTAGAGCGGGCGGTGCAGGTGGTGGGCCATGGCCTCGGCGGTCATGGTCTTGCCGGTGCCCGGAGGGCCGGCCAGGAGGACGATGGTCCCCTTCCCCTTCTCGGTAACCCGGTCCATGCCCCATTCCCGGAACAGCCGGTTCCCGTCCCGCACCTGCCAGAGCACCTCTTCCAGCCGCTGGCGCACCGGGGCGGCCAGCACCACCTGGTCCAGGGAAACACGGGGGGCGACGACCCGGTAGGGCCGGTCGAATGTCTTGCTCGAGGCCTGGGATTGCTGTTGGGTCAGGAAAGTGTTGCGGTCCCTGACTCCCAGAACTTCGTGCAACGTTCTCTCCGTGACTTCGTAGGCAGCCCTTAGGAAGTTGGTGTTGTCGTCATCGGAGATCACTCGAACCAGACCCTTGGCGAGTAGCGTCGCCCCCCCATCCAGGAACCGGGCCGCCTTCAAGGAGGCGACCGGGCTGGGAAACAGAAGGTTCAGGATTTCGTTGCCGCTGGTGAACCGCGCGTGGCTCCGTCCCAGCGACTCGTTGTAGAGAAGGACCAGCAGGATCTGCATTTCCTCCGGTCCGAGGTTGTGGCGGCGGATAAAATCGTCGAAGGGGAACCTCACTCTGGCACGTTCCGAAGCTCGCTTACGGGCCAGGCAACGGGTCCGCTTGCGTTTCGCCTCTTCCTCGATACCCTGGTAGATCTCGAGGAGCTGGCTGCGGTCGGAGGCATAGCCGGTGCGCTCGCTGTAGCTCACCAACCGTTCCGTCTCCATGGCTTCGGAGCGGAGATTGAAGGCGTCGCCCCGGGTCCGGATCCATTCGAAACAGTCAGCAAAGTATTCGAATTGATCCTGATAGGCCTGCGCCTGGTTCCGTCGCACCGGCTCACCCCGCTTTCACGTGTTGTTGGGCCGCTGCAGGTGGCCGAGCCATCGGGTCCCAAGTCCGGTGGTTGCTTCCTGAGTAGGCGCTCAGGACCCGACGGACACGGCTCCGGAGGTCCCCCCTCCGGCCCTATTGGAATGCAGGGCCCGTGCCATATGGGCAAGTCGGGAGCACAAAGCGGGTAAGTGGTTGGCGGAAGAGGGTCTCACGCCGCCGCGGCCGCCCCCGGAATCCGGCTCCAGGACCCCGGCGACCCCCCCCAGTGTCAACGTCGTTCACACTTATCCGGGGGTCCCGCCGAAACGCTTGTGCAGCAGGGTGTTGGCGATATTAAAAGAGTTAATAGGCGGGACGGAAAGTTCCCAGTAAATAGGGAGGCGGGGGCTCGATCAGCGGGCGGGCGGGGTGAGCCCGTGATCCTTGATCTTCTTGAGCAGGCAGGGGTAGGAGACCTTGAGCCTCCGCGCCACCTTGGCCTTGTTCCACTTGGCGGCCCGGAGCGCCTCGGCGATCACCCGCCGCTCGGTGCGGGCCACCTCGTCGCGCAGCGTGGTGCCCGCGGCCAGGCTCCCCGAGGGCTCGACGGCCTGGAGTTCCGGCGGCAGGAGTTCCATCCCTACCGGCATCTCCTCGTCGGCCAGGACCACCAGGCGCCGGATGGTCTTCTCCAGTTCCCGGACGTTCCCCCGCCAGGGGAGTTCCAGGAACAGGCGCCGGACCTCCGGCGAGAGCTTCACCTCGGGCCGGCCGTACTGGGCCGAGAACTTCTTCACGAAGTAGTCCACCAGGAGGGGGATGTCCTCGCGCCGGTCGCGGAGCGGGGGCACGGTGACCACGAAGTCGTTCAGGCGGTAGTAGAGGTCCTCCAGGAACTCGCCGGCCTTGATCCGGTCCAGCAGGCTGGTGTTGGTGGCGCAGACGACCCGGGTGTCCACCCGGTAGGACTTGACCGCCCCCACCGGCCGCACCTCCTTGGAGTCCAGGACGTGCAGCAACTTGGCCTGGACGGCCAGGCTGGTCTTGTCCACCTCGTCCAGGAACAGGGTCCCCGACTCGGCCTCCTTGAAGAGGCCGACCTTGTTGTAGCTGGCCCCGGTGAAGGAGCCCTTCACGTGGCCGAAGAGTTCGCTCTCCAGGAGCTGCTCGGGCAGGGCGGCGCAGTTGATCTGGACGAAGGGCTTCTCCCGGCGGTCCGAAGCCTGGTGGATGATCTGGGAGAGGAGCCCCTTCCCGGTCCCGGTCTCGCCCTCGATGAGGATGGAGACGGGGCTGTTGGCCACCTTGGCCACCAGGGCCAGGGTCCGCTTCATCTCCTTGTTCTCGGTGACGAAGCGGTCCTCGCCCGCCTCCAGGCCGATCCGGGCCCGGAGTTCCTCGTTCTCCCGGGCCAGCCGGGTGTTCCAGCGCTCCATGATGGAGAGGGCGGCCAGGTTGGCCAGGATGGTCAGCAGCTGGACGTCGCCCTGGTGGTAGGCGCCCTCGAAGCTCCCCTGGACCTTGCCCACGTAGAGCACCCCCGAGCGCCCGTCGGAGAGGCTCAAGGGCAACAGCACGAAACTCTGGGTGTGGTAGTCCTCGGCCAGGGAGCGGAAGCGCTCGTCCTGGGAGGTGTTGCTGGACCACAAGGGCCGGTTCTCCAGGGCCACCGAGAGCAGCGGGCCCAGGGCGCCGAGCAGGCTCTTGGCCTCCTTGGGCTCCCAGCCGTATGTGGCCACCACCTCCACCCCCCCCTTGCCCGAGGCGTGGGCTACCAGCCCGTGGTTGGATCCAGAGCGGGTGACGGCCAGGCGGATGAGTTCCTGGAGGACGGCGTCGGTGTCGCTGGCCCCCTGGAACAGGCGCTTCATCTCCCGGAGCGAGGTGAGGACGTCGCCGCCGGCGGACCACCGCTCGGCGAAGGCGTCCTCGAGTTCCTCTCCCAGGCGATCCAGCTTGGCTTCCAGGTCGTCGTCGGCGCCGGTCGGGAAGACCTGCCGGGCCTTGGTCCGGTAGGTGGCCGCTTCTTCGAACCGGTTGAACCGGCATTCCAGGACCGCGCGCTCGTAGGCTGCGGTGGCCGCCCGCACCCGGGCGTCCAGGTCCAGGAAGGCGCCGTAGGCCCGCTGGTACTGGACCGCCGCCCGCTCCAGGAGCGTGCTGGAATGGTCGGCCACGGCCGCCTCGGCCAGCAAGCGGGCGTAGAAGAGGTGGGTGGTCCCCTTCTGGTAGGACTCCCCGATCTCGCCCAGGGCGCCCAGGGCCATCTCCAGGACCCGCTGGCCCTGCTCGACCTCGCCGGTCCGCATCATGGCCAGGGCCACCACCCGCAGCGCCACCGCCTCTTCGTAGCGGTCACCCTCGCGGCTCGACTCGCTGGCCGCTTCCTTGGCCAGGATCAGGGCCTCCGGGGCCCGGTCCTGGGCCAGGCGCACCTCGGCCAGGCGCCGGGCGATCTCCCGGACCAGGTCGCCTGTGGGAGCCAGGGCCTGGGCGTCCTTGAGGTTGGCCTCCAGGAGTTCGGAGGCCCGGTCCACCTCCCCGCGGTCGAGTTCCAGCTCGCCCAGGAACTCCTGGGCCAGGATGGCCTCGCGGGCGTAGTCGTTGGCCAGGGCCACCTTGTGGGCTTCCTCGTAGAGGCGCCGGGCTCCGATCCAGTCGCGGCGGCGCAGCGCCAGGTTCCCCTGGGCCAACTGGATGCAGGTGATGGCGTGGAGATCTTCCACCTCCCGGGCGATGCGCTCGCCGGTGGCCAGGTACTCCTCCGACAGTTCCCACTTCCCCATCTTCCAGTGGACGATGCCCAGGTTCAGGTAGTTGGGGATCAGGCGCTGGCGGATGCCCAGCCGCTGGAGCAGGCCGCGGGCCTCCTCCAGGTAGCGGACGGACTCCCGCCACTCGCAGGCGTTCTTGCACTGGATGCCCAGGTTGTTGAGCGCGCGCGCCTCGCCGGTGCGGTCCTTGATCCGGCGGAAGGTGGTGAGTGCGTTCAGGAAGCTGCGCCGGGCGTCGCGGGTCTGGCCCCGGCGGGCGGCAGCCACCCCCAGGCTCATCTCGATGAGGGCGAGTTCCTCGTGCTCGTTGGTGCCGGAGAGGAGCTTCTTGGCCCATCCCAGGTAGCGTTCCGAGCGCTCGTACTGCCCCATCTGGAGCACGATGTCGCCGCGCCGGGCGTAGATCTTGGCCAGGCGGACCTTGTCCAGGTGCCGTGGAAGGACGCGGCGGGCCTGGTCCAGGTGCTCCAGGGAGAGACGGTAGTTCCGCCGGCGCTGGTAGCAGCAGGCGATGCGGTAGTGGAGGCGAGCCCGGATCTCCGCGGGGAGCCGCCGGTGGGCCGGAGATTCCAGGACGCCGGAGTAGGCCTCGAGCGCGTCCGCGTAGCGCTCGGCCTGGTAACAGACGTCACCGTACTTCACGGCTTCGGGCAGGTCCTGCCACACCGCCTCGGCGGCGCCGGACCCGGCAAAGGTCTTCCGTTCTGTCTTGCCGGAACGGTCCAATGTTTCGCCCTCGGCCGACACGCCCCCCTCCCGGGAGATGTCGACGGCGTTTCAGTTCCTACCTGGCTCCACCTACAGTCCAGAAGATGAGCAAGGTCAGGTCTGAGATCGTTTGCACGATGACGGTCACGGTGCTGCGATTCGCGTCGCGTGTCTGCGGAGGTTCTATCTGGTCCTTGGTTCCCGAGCCGTCGGTGGTGCCGCTGCCGGCGCTGCTGCCGGAGTCGGAGCCGTTGCTCGGCGAGTCGTACATGTCGGGATCCCCGATGGTGGCGTAGGCGGTGCCGACGCTCGAAACCAGGGTGGGAATCGTCCCGACCGCGGGTGTGAACCAGCTGATCCCCGCCAGACTCCAGACGGCGAAAACAACGGCAACGAATATGCCCAGACGTTTGGAAATCATGGCGTTCTAGCTCCCTCGGACAGCCGACCCGAGTCGCGTGGGGGGGGACGGCCACGACATCGACTCGAGACGCTGATTCATCCATTGAACCAGGGACGGGTGCCCCTCCACCGGGCGGGGCTATCCGGCCAAGAGCTGACAGGCGACAGGGGCCGGGGACGTCGTCGGGAGAATGAACGCCGACCCACCACCCAGTCGCTATGTAGAGTATAGAGGGCATTCGCGGCAGACGGAACGGAAAGGGGCCAAAAACCGTAAATTCTTTTAATCACCCCCGGCCCGGCGTCCGGGCTCCGGCCCCGGGACTTGAAGTTTCTTTGACAAAACGACTTGGGCCGCCCGGGGTTTCCGAGGTGTCCACGATCGGCGACACTCCCGGTGCCGCTCCCGGGTTTTGACCCGGCGGGAAGCGGCTGATATCCTGATGCGGCCCCGGGAGATCCGCCTCCGGGGCATTTGTCTGCTCCCGGTGGAAACGGCCATGGACGCACCCCGCAACTTTTTCGACGTCACCCGGCAGGAACTCGCCGCCTGGTTCCTGGAGCGCGGCCAGCCCCGCTACCGCGCCGACCAGGTCGGCGCCGCCGTGTACCGCCGCGGGCTGACCGACTTCGCGGCCATGACAGACCTCCCCAAGGCGCTCCGGACCGAACTGGCCGCGGCCTGGACCCTGGCCCCCCTCACCGAGGTCCGCCGCATCCGGAACCAGGACGGCACCGCCCGGAAGCTGCTGTGGCGGCTGGCCGACGGCGCGCAGATCGAGGGCGTGCTCATGCAGGCCGAGTACGGCGAGACGATCTGCTTCTCCACCCAGGTCGGCTGCGCCTTCGGCTGTTCCTTCTGCATCACCGGGAAGATGGGGCGGATCCGGAACCTCACCGCGGGGGAGATCGTGGCCCAGATCGCCGCCATGGAGAGCATCCGCGCCTCCGGGGCCCCGCCCGAGGCCGGCGGCACGGCCGAAATCCCCGAAGCCGGCGAGACCGGCGAAACCCCCGGGACCCCCGGGACCGCCTCCCCCACCGCCCCCGGCGCCAACCTGGTGGCCATGGGGATGGGGGAACCCCTGGACAACTTCGAGGCCCTGGCCAAGGCGGTGCGCATTCTCCAGGACCCGCTGGGCATGAACGTCTCCGGCCGGCGGATCACCATCTCCACCGTGGGGGTGGCCCCGGGGATCGAGCGCCTGGCCCGCGAACTCCCCTCGGTGCGGCTGGCCCTGTCGCTGAACGCCACCACCGACGCCGTGCGCTCGCAGCTCATGCCGGTCACCCGCAAGTACCCGATCCGGACGGTGCTGCGGGCGGTGGAGACCTTCGCCCGGGCCTCGGGCCGCCGGGTGACCCTGGAGTACGTGCTCATCCGCGGCCTCAACGACACCCCGGAGGACGCGGTGCGCCTGGGGCGGATCGCCGAGCGGTTTCCATCGAAGCTCAACGTCATCCCCTTCAACCCCTCGGACCTCTTCACCTACGAGCGCCCGTCCCCGGACCAGGTGGACGCCTTCGCCCGCCGCCTCTGGCCCTTCCGCACCACGGTGACCGTCCGCTACTCCAAGGGGCTGGACATCCTCGCCGCCTGCGGCCAGCTGGGCTACGACCAGGTCAAGGACACGCTGGCCGCGGAGGCCTAGCCGTGCGCCTGGCGCCCCGCACGCTCAAGGGACAGCTCACCCTGCTGTTCCTGGTCTTCACCCTGGTGCCGTCGCTCCTCATCACCGGCCTGGCCATCCGGCAGCTCTTCCAGGCCAGCGCCCGCACCGAGCACCCGGTGGTGCAGGAGGCGCTGGGGGTGGGGAAGGACCTGGCCCAGAGCCTCCTCGCCCTCACCGAGAACGACCTCCGCCAGCGCGGTCAGCTCCTGGCCGCGGACCCGGTGCTGCGGCCGCCCCTGGACGCCGACGCCATCCGGGACCGCCTGGCCGGGGGGCTGAACCTGGACTTCGTGCAGCTCTACGACACCCAGGGGCGCCTGGTGCTGCAGGTGACCCGCGATCCCCAGCTGGCCGGACTCGACACCGTGAGCACGGTGGTGGACCTGGCCGCCTCGGAGCGGGCCCCGTTCCTGGAAGCCCGGGACCAGGATGCCCTGGCCTACGTCGGCTACGCCGGCAACCCGGCCGAGGCGGAGTGGATCCTGGTGGCCGGGGTCTTCCTGGAGAATGGCTTCTACACCCGGAAGGACGCCCTTCAGGACGCCATCGGGAAATACAAGCTCCTGCCCGCCCTGGTGAGCCTGAACCAGAAGCTCCTGCTCCTGACCCTGGGGGTGGTGCTGGTGCTGATGGCCGTGACCTCCACCGTGATCGCCCGCAAGCTGGCGGGGCGGGTGAGCCGGCCGGTGGAGGCCCTGGGGACCGGCATGTCCCGGGTGACCCACGGCGAGGACCAGGTGCGGGTGGATCCGGCCGGGACCGACGAGATGGAGCGGCTAATCCGCACCTTCAACGTCATGAGCGGCGAACTCTCGCGGTCGCGGCGCGAACTGGCCCGGGCCGAGCGGCTCTCCGCCTGGCGGGACATCGCCCGCCGGGTGGCCCACGAGATGAAGAACGCGCTCACCCCGATCACCTTCTCGGCCAGCCGGCTCAAGAAGACCGCCGCGGCCATGCCGGAGGCGGAGCGGGAGCGGGTGAAGACGTCCCTGGACACGGTGCTGGAAGAGGTCGAGGGGCTCCGGCGCCTGGCCGCCAGCTTCAGCGAGGTGGCGCGGCTCCCGGTGCCGGAGCTGATCTCGGTGGACCTGGGCGAGGTGGCGGCGGCCGCGGCCTCGGGCTTCCCCGGCGAGGAGGACCGCATCACCTGGACCCCGCCGGCGGCTCCGGTGCGGGTGGAGGGCGACCGTACGCTCCTGCGGCAGGCGCTGGCCAACCTGATCAAGAACGCGGTGGAGGCCACGCCGGGCCGGGAGCGCATCTGGGTGCGGGTGGAGGCCGACGGCGGCCGGGCCCGGGTGGTGGTGGAGGACGCGGGCCCGGGCTGGCCCGAGGGCGAACGCGAGCACGTGCTGGACCCCTACGTCACCACCAAGGCCGAGGGCACCGGGCTCGGCCTCTCCCTGGTGCAGCGTACCGCGCTCCAGCACGGCGGCTCGGTGGAACTCGAGGATCGCCCCGGGGGCGGGGCTCGGGTTACCCTGTTCCTGCCGATGCGCGCCTCGTCGCCGGGGGGAGGCGGGCCGGAGGAGCAGGCATGACCCAGCGCGAAGAGCCGCAGCGCACCATCCTGGTGGTGGACGACGAGGCGAAGATCCGCAAGACCCTGGTCGAGTACCTGACCGAGGAGGGCTACCATGTCCTGGAAGCCCCCGACACCAAGTCCGCGGACAAGGTCCTGCTCCAAGAGACGGGCGGGGTGGACATGGTGCTGGTGGACGTCCGCATGCCTGGCGAAGACGGGGTGGCCTGGCTCAAGCGTCGGGACGACCTGCCGGGGATGTGCCCGGTGGTCATGATGAGCGGGCACGGGACCATCGAACTCGCGGTGGAAGCGGTGCAGCTCGGGGCGTTCGATTTCCTGGAGAAGGGGTTCACCCCGGAGCGCCTGGCCATCACCGTGGAGCGCGCCCTGGAGATGAACGTGCTCCGCCGCCAGAACCGGGCGCTCAAGGAGGAGCTGGAGTCGCTGCACCGCATGGTCGGCACCAGCCGGGCCATGCGCGCCCTGCGGGAAGCAGTCAAGCGCGCCGCCCCCACCCCGGCCAAGGTCCTCATCCTGGGCGAGAACGGGGTGGGCAAGGAACTGGTGGCCCGGGCCATCCACGAACTCAGCCCCCGCAAGGACGGCCCCTTCGTCCGCCTCAACTGCGCGGCCATTCCCAAGGACCTGGTGGAGAGCGAACTCTTCGGCCACGAGAAGGGCTCGTTCACCGGGGCCGACGCCCGGAAGGAAGGCAAGCTGGAACTGGCCCACGGGGGGACGCTGTTCCTGGACGAGATCGGGGACATGAACCTGGAGGCGCAGGCGAAACTGTTGCGGGCGCTGGAGTCCAGCGAGTTCGAGCGGGTGGGCGGGACGCGCACCCTCACCTTCGACTCCCGCATCATCGCCGCCACCAACAAGGACCTGACCGAGGAGGTCTCCTCCAACCGGTTCCGGCGGGACCTCTTCTACCGGCTGAACGTGATCCCGATCGAGGTGCCGCCGCTCCGCGACCGGGCCGACGACATCCCGCTCCTCATCGAGCACTACCTCACCTTCTACCGCGAAGAGTACGGACGGCGGAAGCTCACCCTGGATCCGGAGGCCCTGGACCGCCTGGGGCGCTATGCCTGGCCGGGGAACGTGCGGGAACTGCGGAACCTGGTGGAGCGGCTCACCATCATGGCCCCGGGGGACCGGGTCCGGTCGGCGGACGTGGCCGCGCTGCTGGAAAGCTCGCCGGTCGAGGCGGAGGCCGGGCTCCGGCTCAACCTGAAACTGGACACCTCCGGCGAGGAGAGCGAGGACGGCCTCCTGAAGCACCTCCTGGACGCGGCGGAGCGGGAGATCCTGAACAGCGAACTCACCAAGGCGGACTGGAACGTGAGCCAGGCCGCCCGCCACCTGGGGATCGACCGGGCCAACCTGCACCGGAAGATGCGGCGGCTGGGCATCCAGCGGGGGTGAGCGCGGGCGGCGCGACAAATGTGGCAGAAATGTGTGGAGAGGTTGCCACAGGCGTGGCACCGGCGCGGCAGGTTCGGGGGTGGGAGCGGGGCGGCGGCCCGGGCGAAACCGCTTCGGGGCAACCGTTTGAGGTGGTTGGCCAGGGTGGAACGCTCCTTGCTCCCTGGGGCGGTCCGAGGGCCGAGCAACCCTGGCCTCCCCACCAGCCTGAGGTAAACGTCATGGACGCGCGCACTCGCTTCGTCTCCCTCATCGCCGTCGCGGCGCTGGGCCTCGGGGTCCTTCCGGGCCCGGCACCGGCCGCCGCAGCCACCCTGGACGACTCCCCCGCGTCGGTGGCGGGCCCGGAAGGCTCCCCCGCTCCGGCCCCCGGCCCCCCCATCACCAGCCTGCACGTCCGGGCCGCGGCCGCCGACTCCGCCGCCTTGGCTTCGGCCCTGGTTCCGCCGCCGGCCCGGGTACGGCTGGTGCTCACCCCGGATGCCGCCGGCCACCCCCGGCCTCCCCAGGAGCTGGCCGGGGCCGGTTTCGAGAAGCACTCCTGGCCCGAGAATCACGACTTCCGGAGCTGGGCCCGCTACAACCGGGTGGAGGGGCTGTCCTTGCACGCCGGCTTCCGCCGCCCCCTGGAGCGGCGAACGTTCCTGCCCGCCTACCAGGCCGAACTCGGCTACGCGTTCTCGGCCGAGCGCAGCCAGTACCGGATCGGGTTCGAGCAGCCGGTGGCCCCGTTGAACAAGGTCACGCTGGGTGCGGAGGGCTACCGCCTCTTCCGGCCGTTCTTCTACCAGGAGGAGACGGTGAGTTCGGAGGAGAACACGGCCAGCGCCCTCTTCCTGCACCGGGACTACTGGGACTGGTACGAGGCGGAGGGGCTACGGGCGTTCGTGGGGCTCCGCCCCTCGCCCTTCCTGGCCCTGGAGGCGGGCATCCGCACCCAGGATGAGAGTCCCCTGGCCAACCGCGCCGACTGGTCGGTCTTCCGCCAGACCGAGGACTTCACCCCCAACCCGCTCATCCCCGCCGGCCGCTACCGGGCCTGGGAGGCGGCGCTCACCTTCGACAGCCGGCCGCGGAACAGCCGGGGCGAGGCCGCGACGAGGGCGGCCTGGGGCGCCCTGGAGCACTGGGCGCGCCTCTCCTGGGAGCGGGCGGGAGCCGACCTCGGAGGCGACGCCGACCTGTGGCGGGCCACCGCCGACATCCGCGCCTACTACCGGCTCACCGCCCGCCAGCAGCTGGCGGCGCGGGTGCTGGCCGGGACCGGGCGTTCGGAGGACGGGGTGCTCCCCGTTCACCGGCGCTTCGCCCTGGGCGGGCTGGGAACCCTGCGCGGGCACAACTACCGGAGCGTCACCGGGGACCACGTGGCCCTGGGCAACCTGGAGTACGGCTTCGGAGTGGGGCGCCACGGCTGGCTGCTGTTCTTCCTGGACGCGGGCTCGGCCTGGGACCGGGGCGCGCTCTTCGACCGCAAGGTGTCGGTGGACGCGGGGACCGGCTTCCGCCTGGGCGACGATGGGCTGACCCTGCTCCTGGCCCGGCCTGTGAACGAGAACGGGGCGGAGGCCAAGGTCTATCTGAGGTTGAAGGAGTCGTTCTAGATCGAGTTGCGGGGGCCGGGGCATGAACGCTGTGGGACGAGGACTGGCGCCGGGCAGGCCGATCCGTGCTGTTCCCGTGGCCCTCGTCGCGGCCTGGGTCGCCCTCGTCCTCTCCGCCGCCCTCCCCGTTGCCGCCCCGGCCATGGAGATCCACGTGGCGATTCCCGGCCGGCCGCTTCCGGCCGTGGGTTCGGCCGCGTTGGACTCGACGTCGGGAGCCGGCGGCGAGCCGGTGGCGCTGCAGGTCTCCCCCGCCGATACCCTGATCGCCACCTTCCGGGTGGACGGACTATTGGGCCCCGACGACACGGCCGGCGACGGCGTCCCGGCCACCCTGCTCCTGGTGGTGGACCTGTGGCGCGAGCGGAGCGGCTGGTGGGATTCCCTGGTCCGGAGCCAGGTCATCTCCTACCAGTTCCGCCGCGACATCTGGTCGGGCCGCTGCCAGCTCTGGATCCAGGGGGCCGCCGACCCGGTCACCCTCGCCGACCGGGACGCGCTCCTCGCCTACCTGGGCGGCGTGCACGAGGTGGTGCTGGGCCTGCCCGGGAGCTTCGAGCCCGGAAAGAGCTACTACCTGACGGTGAAGGGCGTGTTGCAGCCGATGGACCTGGACGACCTCCAGCAGGTCGACGCCTGGCTGAACGGCAACGTCACCGGCTCCAAGGGGGTGGGCGGCATCCTGGGGGTGCCGAAGGCGCTGGCGCGGATGGTGGTGGATGTGAGCGGGTTGGGGGATCAGAGTGTGGTGGGGCGGAGCCGGGCGTTCTTGGTGCGCTGATGGGGCGGTTCGCGGTTCGGAGGGGGCGGAGGATACCGGGACGCCGGGCAACGTCCTCGCAAGGGCACACTGCCTGAACCGGATGACGAGGGTGCTGCGGATTGTTGCCCAGCATCCCGGTATCCTCCGCTCGCTCATGAGCGGCGTCTCGTCATGGGCGTCATGGGGAACGGCTGCGGCGTGGGGAGGACAGGAAGAGAAAAAGAGGAGAGCCATGTTCGACGCCCTTTTTGCTGCCAAGGTCGATCGGTTTGCGGGGGTGGTGCGGGGGGGGTCGGGATTGGGGGAGGCGGGGAACGTGGCTTGGTTCGTGGAGGGGAAGGAGTTCGCGCACCTGCACGCGGAGGACCTGGTGGATCTGCGGGTGCCGCGGAGCGTGCAGCGCTCGGTCAAGGGGGAGCCGGCAGTGATCCTCCGCGATCATCCTTCGGACTGGTTGGAGGTGCAGCTCCGCTCCGAGGCGGACGTGAAGCTGGCGGTGGAACTGGCCCGCCACGGTTGGCGGGACATCCGCGAGCGGGCTCGCAAGGGCCGGAAGGCGTCGGGGTCCCGGGCGGTCGGCCGCCTGGGGAAGGCGGCCCGGGACCCCCGCGGCCGCCGCGGCAAACGCGGTCCCGGAAAGCGCTAGTCCCCCGCCTCCAAGCGCCGGGGCTTGCACCTCACCACTGGACTCCGAGGCTCGCTCGAAAGCCGGTGAAACTGAAATCCGGGTGCTGGAATACCCTGGCCACTTCGTTCCAGCCCTCAGCGATCTCCTTCTCGCTGAACGAGGACTTCCTGCGGGAGCCCTTCCCGCCCTGCTGCCACGACACTTCCGCGACGAAAGAGACCTGCCCGCCGATCCTGCCACGTCCCCGGGCCAGCGCTTGACCGGCGAACGAGGCCCTCAGGAGCGTGTCGTGCCAATCGAACGCACCCAGGTTCCCTCCTTCGGCTTCGATGGCCATACGCTCCGCCCCCAGGAAACCTACCGCTCCGAAGCCCAGGCACGAGGAAAACGAACCGGATTCGCTCCCCAACACGGTGTAGGTCCCGGTGACGCCGAGTGGAATCACGGCCATGGCCAACTCCGAGGACGTCACCACCCAGGTCGCATCGGTGATCAGCGGATCACCTCCCCCGCCGATAAGCCCTATTTCCCCGCTCAAACGCAGCCTCTCGCCGAAATATTGATCCTGTCCCGACGGGGTGAACTGATAGATGCCGCCATACGCAGAGCCATACGCTTCATTCATCGTTGGACTCGAAAGATCCTGGTAGAGAACGGCTACCCGCTGCGAATCGAAGGTGGATTGAGCGCCCACATTCTGGAAGGCCGTGAGGAGCGCAAGAGCCACGGGAGCCGTTGCCAGCCACGTGTGTCTCATGGCCGCGTCGCCCTACCAACTGCCGGACCGCCCCCTCCGATCGCCTCGGTAGACCTGTCCACCTGTTCGCCGGACGACCGCAGCGGCAAGAGACCGGGGAGTTCGGAGACACTCGCATTGTCAAGACCGGCCAGGTCCACTTCCGCAAACCACGCTTGATTTCCGTCGTCCTCCAGGGTGCCATGCGTCCAACCGGCACAATAGGCGTCCGAGTTCTCCACCAACAGCGCGCGGAATCCCGAGGAATACTCATCACCTCCCAATCCGATATGGTGCATCTCCTCCCCCGTTCCCGGGTCGAACATCGAGATCCAACCGAAGCCGTGCCTCTCACCACTGCTCGTCATCACATAGCCCGAGTATCTGCCACAGGCATAAACAGCGTCGCTCCCCACGCAAAGACCATAATACCGGTCACTATACCGGCTAGCCGATATGGTCTTCAGCCAGTTGAGGTTTCCACTGGTGGACACAGCGCCCACGATGCCCGCAGTCCAATATCCGCTCGAGGGAGCCGGGTCCGTCACAATCTCCCGGGCTCCGGCAAGATAGATCGTGCCGCCGTGTAGTGCGAAGGCGCCCAAACTCACCCTGACGTCGCGATCTCCCTCTTCCTGAATGTCAACCGTCCACTCCACATTGTAGCCGGGGTCGCCCGTCCTCGAGCCCCTCACCGCCCGAATGGCGGCATCCCAGCCGTCGTTCGTCCCTCGCACCCTTTCCGTCGACACATAGAACAGGACTTGATCCGCAGAGACTCCGTCCGGATCAACCAGCACGTTGTCGAAAATCTCACCCTGCAACTCCTCCAGGATCTCGATGTGCCCCTCACCAAGAACACCGTCGGGCCCGACGGTGAATGTGGCGACTGCCGGCCGATACGATCCCCCAACCGTGGCTCCACCAACAGCAATACAACCGAATGATTCAACCACGGCGACGGCATTGAGCCATGAACGAGCGCCGGGCGTGGGGAGATTCAACTGGCTCACGTCCTCCCCACCGGACCCGATCACGCGGACGAGGCATTCGTCGAGGCTGTCATCACCGTCCTTGTCAACCCCCCCGGCCCACAGCACGGCTTCAGATAGTCCAAGGCCATTCTCGGGACACAGAATCAGGTCCCTGATGCTCGCCTCTCCTTCCTCGAGGTGCGCCCATTGCACCTGACCACCCGCCCCGAGTGTTCCGACACTGTAGGTGCCGTCATTCAAGCCCCAGAAGTGGAAGCCGCCGTTCATACCATCGCACAGTCCACGCATGGTGCTCGTCAGATGCGGAGAGCCAAAGGTCGCTTGCGTCACGATCCTGTCGTTACTGGTGGGTAGAGTCGGCCCTTCTGGCTCATGAATGGCGGGGTCGGAGCATGCCAGGAGAACAAACGCGCAGCACAGGCCACCGAACAACACCGGGGAATACGATCTCCTGAATGTCTCCATGACAACTTCTCCTTCTTTCGTGTTCGGACCCGCCACGTGCATCGACGCCCTGGTCATCAGGCAGCGCCGGCCTCTACATCGGTTCTCCCCAGTTCCATTGAAACCCTACATAGCCGGTCCAGCCGGTGAAGCTGAAGTTGGGTCGTTCAGCAACCCTGTACAAGAACGCCTCGAATGCCTCCTTGTCCTTCTCCTCGTTGAGATCGGCCGTCCCACTGGAGCTGGTCAACACCCCGCGGACCTCAGCCACGAATCGCACATCACGGATGACACGCACCGTCGTACCGAGCATGGCCGCACCGCCGACGGACGCTCGAATAGCAAGGAGTTCGTCCCTGAATCCCTCTTCAATCCCGGCTCGCACCCGGGACGCCTCAACTGAAACACGCTCTGAACCCAGGTAGAGAATCGGCCCCGCGCCGACATACGGCTCGAAGAACCCCTTCCCTGCGGTATTCCTGAGCCGGTGAATCGCATTGACTCCGAAGGTGAGCACCTTCATCTTGATCCACGAATCGCTGGTAACCCAGTCCGAGTTCCGCTTGAGCGGGGTCCCCTGCGCAGTCATCCATCCAATCTCAACACTGGCATCGAACAACTTGCCGGGCCACAGCTCGACCGATGTCGTTGTGACCGCGTGATCGTAGGTGTTCCGCATTGACGATGCGGCGAAGGAGTGGTAGCCGAAGGACGCCCTCGTGATGGACGGTAGCCTTGTGTCCTTTGCTGCCGCCTTGGCTTCAACTTGCGCGTCGGGATCCGAAGCCCAGGCCTGCCTGGCGCCAGCGTAGGTCACAGCAAGACAGAATACGCTCACGCAAACGATGGGCAAAGCCGACGACGCCTTGTAATCGATCTTCCGTCCCCCTGGCATCATGTAACCGCTCCCTTCTCACGGGCACTCCGTCCCCGCGCTACTCGGCTCCAACCCCAACCCAAGTACAACGATGTGACCTCAGAGTTGGGACTACTCCGCGTAATCACCGTTCCGTGGCGAGTCTATACCTCAAGCGCGCAGAGACGATCTTGCAATGCGTATTCATGCCTATATTTCTTCACGCACACATCCCAACCATGACGGTAGTGAATGCCGTCGACATTCATTCCACCCTGCGGTGCCCCGGGCTATTTCCAGCC
>Ga0307424_1000260_pt1 | contig 27634 bp, 17 predicted proteins | sample SalMarWE160320MG_FD_202157 | JGI IMG/M metagenome (GOLD analysis project Ga0307424, IMG submission 202157) | Salt marsh sediment microbial communities from the Plum Island Ecosystem LTER, Massachusetts, United States - WE1603-20 | ecosystem: Environmental > Aquatic > Marine > Intertidal zone >... | reverse complement strand
CCGGACTTCGCCCGCCAGATGGACCTGCTGCTCCGGACCTGCCGGGCGGTCCCGCTGGACGCGGACCCGGCCCTCCTGGACGGCGTTCGCTACGCCGCCGTGACCTTCGACGACGCCCTCCGGGGGGTGGCCGAGGTGGCGGCGCCGGTGCTCCGGACCCGGGGGATTCCCTTTACCGTATTCGCCCCCTCGGCCTGCCTGGGACGGCCGGTCGGCTGGACCCCGGACGGGACTCCGGGCGCCGGAGCGGTCATGTCCCCGGAGGAACTCCGGAGCCTGGCCCCCGGGCTCTGCACCGTCGGCTCCCACACGCGGCACCACGTGCGGCTGACCGCAGCGTCCCGCGAGGTGGCTCTGCAGGAACTGGTCGGCTCCCGGAAGGAGCTGCACGCGGTCACCGGACGGTGGCCCGACCTGGTGGCCTTTCCCTACGGCAGCTACAACGAGCAGGTGCTCGCGTGGTGCCGGGAGGCCGGCTACCGGCGGGCCTTCGGGCTCCTGCCCCGGCCGCGTCTGGCGGACGGCCAGTTCCTGGTGGGCCGCCTGGCCGCTTCCCCGCAGGACACGAACCTGGAGTTCCGCCTCAAGCTCCTGGGCGCTTACGACTGGCTCCCCCGGGCCTCCGTGTTCAAGCGCCGCCTCATGTCCTGGAACGGAAGGGCCACCGCGTGAGCGGCCCCGCCGCGGCGGTCATCCGCCAGGCCACCCGGGCCGACGTGGAGCGGATCGCCGCTTTCATCCGGGGAACCTACGGGCGGTACGCACTGCACATCGTTCCCGACCGGTGGAACTGGCAGTACCTGGAAAACCCCCTGGTCGACGGGGAGACCATCCCCCTGTGCATCGCCGTTCGCGGCGACGAGGTGGTGGGGATCACCAGCGGCATCCCGGTGGCGTTGCAGATCGGGGACCGCCTCCACGACGCCAAGTGGTCGTGCGAGATGATGGTGCACCCGAGCTGCCGCGGCCAGGGGCTGGGTCTGGGACTGCAGAAGACGGACGCCGAGAACACCCCCCTCTTCATCTCGGTGCGCATGGCCCCCTCCACCCGCTACATCCAGGGGAAGATCGGTTGCATCCCCTTCGACCCGGTGGGGGTCCACGTCCGCATCGCGCACCCCACCCGCCGCGACGTGCGCAACTATCTCCTTTTGCGCACGGCCCGCCGGCGGCGGCTGAATCGCCTGGCCCGCTTCGCCTGCCGGTTCCTGGCCGGCGATGCCTTCCTGGCCGGGGTGCTCCGGACCCTCGCCTTCCTGCGCGATCGCGGCCGGGGGCTCCCCGCTCCCGCGTCCGGCACCGCGATCCGGGAGATCGACCGGTTCGGCCCGGAGACGGACCGGCTGTGGGAGTCGACCCGCCGGCGGTACGGGGTGATCGCCCGCCGCGATGCGGCCTTCCTGAACTGGAAGACCCTGGACCACCCGAGTCTCCCCTACCGCGCCTTCCTGGCCGAGCGCGGGGGGGAGGTCCGCGGTTACCTCATCCTCCGCCGGAGCGATCCCGAGGAACCGAGCGTGGGCCACGTGATCGATCTCTTCGCGGCGCCGGACGACCGCCTCACCCTGGATGCCCTGGTGGTGCACGCGATCCGCGTCTTCGGGAAGGAGCGGGCGGTGGTGCAGTGCGAGGCCTCGGCGCCGGCCCTGGTCGCCGTTCTGCGGGCCCGGGGGTTCCGCCGCACCGGGTCCATCACCCCCACCTACCGGGCCCACGATCCCGCCGTGGCCGCGGAACTCGACCGCCGGCGGTCCGAGTGGTTCATCACCCGCATCGACCAGGACCTGGACCAGCTGCGGCCGATCTGGGCCGCCGGGGTGCGTCTGTAGCGGATCCGCCGGCGCGGCTAGCCCTCGCTGAGAGCCCGGATCTCGGCCAGCCGCAGGGCCGCCTCCTGGGCCGCGGTGGGATTGGACGGGTTCTTGGACAGGTTCTCGTAGAGGGCGATCGCCTGGTCCTGCTGCCCCGACTTGAGATAGTTCCGGGCCACCCCCAGGAGCATCTCCGCCCGCAGCGACTCGGTGCCGGCGTGGTCGGCCAGGACCTGGTAGATCTTGGCCGCCTCGGCGTTCTGGCTCAGGTTCTCCAGGGTGGCGGCCAGGCTGCGCCGGGCGGTGTCACCCAGGACCGGGTCCTTGCCGAAGGCCTTCACCGCCTGCTCGTAGGATTCCCGGGCCTCCTGGAAGCGGCCCTGGCTGTAGCGGATGTCCCCCATGAGCAGGAGGGCCATCTTCCCCGCCTTGGTCCCGCCCATGGTCTGGAGGATGTCCTGCAGGCGGGCCGCTCCCGGTTCCAGGGCCCCGTGGGAGATGTCGGCCCGGGCCTCGGCCAGCATGCCGGAGGCCCGGTCGGCGGAGCGGTTGGTCGCTCCCCGGATGACGACCACCGCCAGCACCAGGATCACCAGGCCGGCGAAGGAACCGATCAGGATCCGGCCGTGGTGCCGGGCGAAATCGACCGCCTCCCCGGTGGACTTCAGGAGGGGGTCTTCCTTCAGCTGTTGTCTGCTCAAACGTTCGGTCACGGTGCGTCTCCCCGGGCCCGGTCAGCGGGCGGCGTCGGCCAGCATGGCCTCGATGGTCTGGAAATGGGACTCCGGCGTGGCCACGGATCCTCCGCAGGCGGACAGGATGGCGTCCACGGTCAGGGCGCCCCCCTGCTCCCAGAAGCCGGTGAGCAGGGCCCCGGCCTGGCCGTTCTTGTACCACTCCGGCCCCATCGTCTCCCGGAGGTGGTGCCGCAGGGCGGAGGCGGCGAGCAGGCCCTGGAAGCGGCTGGCCCCGCGAAGCTGGGTCAGGAACTCCAGGGAGCGGTGGGCTTCGCTGGCCGCGATCCGGACCCCGGTGGCGTCGCGGGCCAGGTTCCGGAAGTCCTTGTCCGGATCCTGCGATCCCCGGTAGGCCGCGATCTCGAAGCGGGTCATGGCGGCCAGGAACCGGACCTCGAAGAGCCCGGTGAAGGCGCGGTAGGTCAGGAACTCCTCCAGGGCCAGGTTCTGGGAGTTGTCCCGGATCCAGCCCTGCTCGTCCAGGACGAGACGGGGAATCCAGGCCAGGGCGGACTGGGCCGCCTGGTTCACCAGGTAGGCGGGCTCGAAGGCGGTCTGGGTGCTGAGGCTGTAGATCTGAGCCTCTCCGGTGAGGTACGCGCGGTACCGGGTGTCCCGGAAGGCACCGATCGGCACCAGGCCGGTGCGGATCTCGTTCGGCACCAGGACCGGAACGCAGACCGGCCCCACCGTCCGCCCCGGTCGAGCCTCCTCGTCCAGGTCCAGGTTCGACTCCGCGCCCAGGTCCACCCCCAGGCCCTTGAACAGGCCGCGAAGCCGCCGGGAGGCATTGGCGGCGGGGAAGGCGTCGGAGTACATGGCGCCCCCGGTCAGGTACGGCAGGTCGTAGAACTTGACCTTGCGGGGCTCGGTGCCCAGGTACTTGGCCGCGGCGGTGGTGAAGAGCGAGTCGTACAGGGCCTGGCTGGTGGTGAGGAACTCGGCGGCCTGGGCATCCAGGGCGTCCAGATCCAGCCCCTCGCGCTGGGCGTAGAAGTCCGCGTAGTTGGCGAAGCCCCACTTCTGGTACTGCTCGTTCTGCCGCCGGAGGATGTCCAGGCGGAAGACGGCCGCGGTCTCGATGAGAGGGTCCATGAGGTTGGCCAGCTTCCGGCGCTCGCCGTCGTCCGGGGTCTTGGCCAGGCGCTGGAGCAGGTCCCCGTAGTGCAGCTTCTTGCCCCCGAGGTCGGCGGTGTTGGTCTGCTCGAAGGTCCGGAGTTCGTCGGTGAAGGGGGCCAGCTCGGATTCCACGATGGACTGGATCAGGTACAGGCGGAGCCGGCCGGCCTGGGGATCCGTCTTGGCCGCCGCCACCTCGTCCACCTTGGAGGCGTCCAGGATGAAGTCGAAGTCCTTGTAGATGCGGGCGCGGTTCGGTTTCTCGCCGCGGATCTCGACGTCGTAGCGGTTCCGGTTGAGCTTCTGCTCCAGTTCCAGCGCCTTCTCCCGGATCCGACCCACGTCGGCCCGGGCCGGGGACGGCAGCAACACCGCCGCCAGCGCGACCAGAACGAGCCCCCCTGTCCCCCGCTTCAGAATGCCTATGGTCCGTCGCACGCGAATCCTCCCTTGACTCCTCTGGAATCCAATACCGAAAAGCAGGGGGGGATTATCCCGGAAACCCCCCCATCCATCAACGGGTTCCGTTTCCCGAGGGGGGGGCCTCCCAGGTCTCGTTCCGGGCCAGGTCGAGCCAGATGTCCCGGGTCTCCGGCCCCTGGCCGTTCTCCACCCGGCAGCGCCACCGCTCCAGTGGCACCCAGACCCGACCCACCGCGCTCAGGGAGGCCACCACCTGGGGCTTGAGCCGTTCCGTCTCCTCCTTGACCCGCCGCTCCCACTCCAGCTTCAAGAGGTCGATCCGTCCCCGGCTCTCGTCCTGGCCCCGGCGGCTGGCCCGCGACTTGAGCAGTCGCTTTTCCTCGGCCAGGAGCTGGCGGTAGTAGCGCTCCACCTGGGCCACCTTCTCCTCCAGGTAGGGCTGCCCCTTCTCCTGGAGTTCCCGGACCCGGGTCTCCACCTGGTTCTCCAGGACCTCCCAGGCGGCGGCGAAGGCCTTCTTGATGTTCGGCTTCCGGGGCGCGCCGAAGTCCTCGGCCGGGGCCTCGGGTCGGGTGAGGAAGAGCTGGCGGAGGATCGGCTTCCGGATGGCCCGGCCGCGTTCGCAGTCGAAGGTGACGTGCTGGAGCTGCTCCTCCGAGAGTTCGGAGTAGAACGACACCCGGAAGGTGAAGACGAGGAGGGTCCCGTACCGCCGCTCCCTGAGATCCACGATCTCCCGGAACCCGCGGCGCCGGGACCGGAGCAGCCCCTCCCGGTCCACGTCGTCGCGGGGGGCCAGATACCCCTCGGCCACCCTTCCCCGCTCCCGGGCGTAGCGCAGGAGCTGATCGTGGAACCAGCTTCCGGGGGAAGCCAGCTCCACCCCGTCCCGCTCCCCGGTCCGCTTGCGGAAGGTGATGCACACCCGTTCCCGCCGCAGGAACCCGCCCAGTTCGGGGCCCAGGTCGTAGGTGTGCACGCCGTCGGAGGAGTCCCGGAGGGTGGCACCGGCCCGGGCCAGGAGGTCCGCCATCCAGCGGTACCGGGCCGGGATGCGGACCCGCGCCGGCCTACCCACCGAAGATCTCCTCGTCCAGGCTGCGCACCGACTCGTAGCGCTTGCGGTTCATGGAGAGCTGGTCCCCCAGGTCGCGGAAGCGCCGCTCCAGCTCCCGCCGGTTCCGGGCCGCGGCCCAGATGTGGAAGATGGCCGCCTCGAAGGACTTCTTCTCCGCGAAGTCGCCCAGCACCATGTCCATCTCCCCGATCACCAGCTCGAACATGTCGATCTTGCGGTGGAGGATCTCCAGGACGTGGGATTCGACCGTGTTCTCGGTGGAGAAGTTGTAGATCTCGATGTCCCCGGTCTGGCCCAGGCGGTGCACCCGCCCGATCCGCTGCTCCACCTTCATCGGGTTCCAGGGAAGATCGTAGTTGACCACCTTCTGGCAGAAGTGGAGGTTCCGTCCCTCCCCTCCGGCCTCGGTGCTGACCAGGATCCGGACCTTGTCCCGGAAGGTGCGGATGGCCTGGTCCTTGTCCGCGGTGGGCATGCCCCCGTGGAAGACCACGGTGGTGTAGCCGGCCTCCCGGAGCCGGGCGGACAGGAACTCCATGGTCGACTTGAACTGGGTGAAGATGATCGCCTTGTCGTCCGCCTTGGAGAGGATCTCCAGCAGTCCCTGCAGCTTGGCGTGCCGGGTGACCTGCCGGCTGAGTTCGTAGAGGCGGTTCAGCTCCTCGCGGTGGTTCCGGTAGCGGGGGTCGTTGCGCGCGCGCCCCAGGGTGTGCTGGGCCGCGGGGGTACTGCTCCCGATCTCCTTCTGCAGCACCATGGAGACGAAGTGCCACTTCAGGAACTGGGCCCGGTCGCTGTCGGTGAACCGGTCCCGCACGAACAGGGTCACCGCGTCGTACAGCCGGCGCTCCTCCGGGGTGAGCTGGAAGGGCACGATGTACACCCGGCGCAGGGGGAACTTGATGTCGGTCTTGGAGCGGGTGGTGCGGATCATGACCCCGCTCAGGAGCCGGGAGAGTTCGGCCGTGTTCTTGGGAAGCCGCTTGTCCCCCCGCACCATGTAGCGGCGCCGGAACGACCGGTAGGTGCCCAGGGTCCCCGGCCGGAGGAGGTTCACCAGGTTGTAGAGTTCCCGCAGGTCGTTCTGGACCGGGGTGGCGGTGAGCAGCAGCAGGTACTTGCTGTTCAGCGCGGCCACGAACTTCCAGGCCAGGGTCTGGTGGTTCCGGAGCCGGTGGGCCTCGTCCACGATGACCAGGTCGAAGGCCTTGGTGAGGAGGCGGTGCCGGTTGCGCGCAGTCTTGGCCGTGTCCAGGGAGCAGATCAAGAGGTCGTGTTCGGCCCAGTCCCCGCGCCGGCCCGCGATCACGAAATCGAGGCCGAACTTGGTCTGGAGTTCCTCGCGCCACTGGTTGGTGAGGCTGGCCGGAACCAGGACCAGGACCCGCTGCACCAGGCCCCGGAGCATGTACTCCTTGAGCACCATGCCGGCCTCGATGGTCTTCCCCAGCCCCACCTCGTCGGCCAGGAGACCCCGCCCCCGCATCTCCCGCAGCACCCGGAGACAGGCCTGCTTCTGGTAGTCGAGCTGGTCCACCCCGGAGAGCCGGTCCAGACACAACAGGTTCTCGAACCCGCGCCGGGTCACCATCTCCTCGGCGTCGAGGTGGAGGTGGTAGTCCTCCAGGGGATCCACCTTCCCCTTGCCCACCCGGTCGATCAGGTCCCAGGCCGAACCGTCCAGGCTGAGGTAGGAGAGCCGGGCCGGGTCCTTGCCCTTCCGCTTGACCGGACGGGGCCGGCGCCGCCGGGGCCGGGGCGGCGGGGGCTCCACCACCACCGGCTTGGGCTGGAGCAGCGGGTGGATGCTGGTCAGCCGCTTCACCCCGCCGGGAAACACCACTTCGAGGATGTCGTAGAAGGCCCGGTCGCGGATCTCCACGACCAGCCCCTCCCCGAAGTCGGAGTGGAGCACCTTGTCCCCCACCTGATAGACGTGTCGCTCTTCCATGCTATCTCAGAAGGTAGTAGATGAGCCCGACCTGCCCCTGGAGCCCCACCGAGAACTTGGAGTCGGTGAGGCGGGTCGCCTCGTTGGCCAGTTCCTGGGCGGTGAAGCCCCGGCCAAAGTACCCGAGGGCCCGGCCGGAGAGGTCCAGTCCCCAGTTCTCGCGGATGAACACCTCGGCTCCGACCCCGGCCGAGAGCAGGAAGTTCTCCGAGGGAAAGCCGATGTCGCTGGATGAGTCGTGGACCTCCGGCCGGTAGAAGCCGAACCCCAGGACCACGTACTGCGAGGCGTCCTGGGTGCGGTCCCGGTAGTAGTAGAAGTCCAGGAGCACGTTGGTCATCTGGACCTTGTCCGCGCCTTCCGCCGCCGCCTCGGTGCCCGCGCTGTAGGCCTGGCTGCCGAAGGTGGCCCCGGTGGACCAGTGCCTGGAGAGCACGTAGCGGAGCCCCACGGTGAGGCCGGCTCCGTCGTCGAAGTCGCGGCCGAACCGCGACTGCCCGGTGATCAGTCCGTAGGTTCCGCCGGCGGTCAGGCCGATCGTCCCCGGACGTTCCACCCGGCTCTGGGCCGCGGCCGGGACCGCGACCGACGCGAGGGCGACCCCCGCGGCCAACACCCGAAGCGCTGTGTTCATCGTTGCTCCTCGTCAAGCCCGACCAGGACATGAGCCACCACCGGCGCCGGAACCCGAGCGGTTCGGGCTAGGGCCGGGGATGGTAGCGGCGGTGCACCTCCCGCAGGAGACCGCGGTCCACCTGCGTGTAGATCTGCGTCGTGGTGACCGACGCATGGCCCAGCAGTTCCTGGATCACGCGCAGGTCGGCCCCCCCCTCCAGGAGATGGGTGGCGAACGAATGTCGTAGCATGTGGGGGTGGAAGTCGGTTTCGACCCCGGCCGCTACCGCGTAGTGCCGGAGAATGCGCCAGAGGCCCATCCGGCTCAGCTTCCCTCCCCGCTGGTTCAAGAACAGCGGTCCCGGATCCCGGTCCCGGACCAGGTGCGGCCGACCCCGGTCCAGGTAGGCTCGCAGCGCCCGGACCGAGGGACGGGTGAGGGGCACCGCCCGTTCCTTGTCTCCCTTCCCCACCACCCGCAGAAACCCCTCCCGCAGACGGAGGGCGCCAGCGTCGAGGCAGAGGACTTCGGAGACGCGAAGCCCGGATCCGTACATCACTTCCAGGACGGCCCGGTCGCGCAGGCCGGCCGGCCGGCCGGGATCGGCCGACTCAACCAGCCGTCGGGCCTCGTCCACCGAGAGCACCCGGGGCAGGCTCCGTTCCCGGCGGGGCGGCTCCAGGCCCTCGGTGGGGTCCCCGTCCAGCCGCCGGCGTCGGCGCATGTACCCGTAGAACCCGCGCAGGCAGGAGAGCCGCCGGGCCAGGGTCCGGGCCGAGAGCCCCCGCTCCCCCTCCTCGCTCAAGTAGCGCTCCAGATCGGCGGTCCGGACCCCCTCCGGGGACCCGAACCCGCGACCCGAGAGCCAAGTGAAGTATTTTATCAAATCAGATGCGTAAGCATCTACGGTATATTCAGATAGCCGTCGTTCGTAGCGCAGGTACCCCAGGAAGTCGTCCCGGGCCCCCTCCAGCCCCTTGGGCAGGGGGGGCGGCGCCTCCGGGGCCCGCTTACGCGGCACCGGCGCTCTCCTCCGGGGCGTGGAGCCGTTCCACGACCTCCCGGGCCACCCGCACCCCGATCCCGGGCACCGCGGCCACCTCCTCCAGCCCGGCCGCCTGCAGCCGCTCCACGCTGCCGAATGCGTGCAGGAGGAGTTGCTTGCGGCGCTCCCCCACCCCGGGGATCCCGTCCAGGCGGGAGACCAGGCCGGCCCGGGCCCGCCGGGCCCGGTGGAAGGTCACCGCGAAGCGGTGGGCCTCGTCCCGGACCCGGATGAGCAGCCGGAGGCCCTGATGGTTCCGCGGCAGGCGCAGGCGTCCCCGGCGCCCGGGGACCACGATCTCTTCCTCGCGCTTGGCCAGACCGACCACCGGGACCCCGTCCAGCCCTTCCTGCTCCAGGGCGGTCAGCGCCGCGTGGACCTGGCCCGCCCCGCCGTCGATCAGGATGAGGTCGGGCACGCCGAACTCGCCGGCCTGGATGCGGGAGGCCCGCCGGCCCACGACCTCGGCCATCATGGCGAAGTCGTCGGGGGCGTCGGGGTGGCGCATGCGGTACTTGCGATACGCCTCCCGGGCCGGGCGCCCGTTCCGGAAGACGACCAGGGAGGCCACCGGATGGCTGCTCTGGAGGTTCGAGATGTCGAATCCCTCGATGTGCACCGGCGGCGCCGCCAGTCCGAGCACCTTCTGCAGGGCGTAGACCTCGGGGACCAGGCCGCCCCGCGCGCGCTCCCCGAGGGCTTCCTCCAGGTCCAGGCGGGCGTTCTCCTCGGCCAGGCGGGCCAGGCCGGCGAAGCGGCCGCGGCGCGGCACCCGGATCTCGATCCGGTGCCCGGCCTTCCCGCTCAGCCACCGGGCCAGGACGCCGCGGTCGGCCGGCTCCACCGCGGCCAGCACCTCCTTGGGCGTGGTATCCCGGTCGCGGTAGTACTGGGCCAGGAACGCGGCCATCACCTCGCCGTCCTCCCGTCCCGCCACCCCGCGCAGGCGCCGCTTCTCCTTGCCCAGGACCGTGCCCCCCCGGACCTGGAGCACGACCCCGTAGGCCGTGCTCTCGTCCCGGGCCGCGGCGAAGACGTCCAGGTCGCGTTCGGTTCCCGTCCCGGCCAGCATCTTCTGCCGCTGCATGAGCCGTTCCACCCCGCGGATCCGGTCGCGCAGGAGCGCCGCCCGCTCGTACTGCAGCGCCGCCGCCGCTTCCCGCATCTCCGCTTCCAGGCCCCGGACCACCTCCTCCCCCCGGCCGGAGAGGAATAGAACCATGCGGTCCACCAGCCGCCGGTACGCGGCGGCGTCCACCTTGTCGATACAGGGGGCGGCGCAGCGGTGGATGTGGAAATCCAGACATTCCCGGTAGCGGGTGCCCCGGCCGGGACGCTCCCCCATGCAGGAGCGGATAGGGAAGATGGTGCGCACGGTCTTGACCGTACGGCGCAGTGCCCCGGCGTCGGTGTAGGGGCCGAAGTAGCGCGACCCGTCCCGGGGGGTGCGGCGGGTGATCACCGCCTTGGGAAAGGCCTCTCCCAGGGTGATCTTGAGATACGGAAATCGCTTGTCGTCGCGGAGACGGATGTTGTAGGGAGGCCGCTTCTCCTTGATCAGGGTCATCTCCAGGAGGAGGGCCTCGACCTCGGAGTCGGTGACGATCGACTCGATGTCCCGGATGCGGGGCACGAAGGCGGCCTGCTTGGGGTGGTCGGTTCCCCCGGCGTTGAAGTACGACCGGACCCGCTGGTCGATCCGCTTGGCCTTGCCCACGTAGAGCACCTTCCCCTTGCCGTCTTTCATGATGTAGACGCCGGGGCGGCGGGGCAAGTGGGCTAGTTTCTGCGTAAGTTGCTGCATACCCTACGGTTCCGCGGTTAGGCCCGGCTCAAGGCCGTGGAATGACCAAGAAGTATACCGGAACCGCGGGGGCGGGGCCAGCGGCGGCTTCTAGGAGGCGGTGTCGAGGCTCTGGCTGAGGACGCGCGAGACCAGGGCCACCAGGTCCCGGTTCCGGAACGGTTTGTTGATCCGGAACATCCAGGGGTCACCGTCGGACTCCACGCTGGTCCCCCGGCCGGTGATGAAGAGCACCGGGAGCTTGGGATGGGACTGGCGGAGGCTGGTGTAGACCCCCAGGTTCTCCATGCCCGAGGTCATGCGATCAATGATCAGCATGTCGCAGGGTTCCCGGGAGAGGATCTCCGGGACGTCGGCTCCCTCCGGCGCCTCGATCACCTGGTGGCCGAGGTCTTCCAGGATGTCGACCATCAGCCGGCGGAGCGCGGCGTCCCCCTCCACCACTACGATGCGGCCGGTGCAGTCCAGACGCTCCGGGACCCGGGGAGGGGCGCCGCCGGTCGGGTGCTCGTGCAGCGTCTTGACCGGCAGCAGGATGCTGAACACCGCCCCCTCCCCCGGCGTGCTCTGGGCCCGCAGACTGCCGCCGTGATCCTGGACGATGTTGTAGGCGGCGGAGAGGCCGAGCCCGGTCCCGGGGACGGAGGTACCGCCGAGGGGCCCCTTGGTGGTGAAGAAGGGCTCGAAGATGCGCGACAGATCCGCGGGGGCGATGCCGGGGCCGTTGTCGGCCACCTTGATCAGGATCTCCCCGCCCAGCGCCTCGGTGGTGATCTCCAGTTGCCCCCCCTCGGACATGGCCTGCTGGGCGTTGAGGATGAGGTCCAGGAAGACCTGCTGCAGCCGGGCGGCGTCGGCCACCGTGTGCGGGATGCGTCCCAGGTTCCGCTGCACGCGGACGCCGGCCCGTTCCAGGTGCCGGCTCATGAGCAGGAGGGTGTCGGTGAGCACCTGGTTCAGGTCGACCGGCTCGCGCCGTCCCGGGCGGCGGCGGCTGAAACTGAGCAGGCTGGTGGTCAACTCCCGGGCCCGTTCCGACGACTGGAGAATGACGTTCACCCCGCGCTCCACCACCTTCTCCTCGCGGTGCTCCCGCATGAGCTGGGCGTAGCCGTAGATCCCGGCGATCAGGTTGTTGAACTCGTGGGCCACGCCGGCGGCGAGCTGGCCCACCGCGGACATCTTGCTGGCCTGGAGCATCCGGGCCTCCGCCTCCTTGCGGTCGGTGACGTCGAAGAGAACGGCCACTACCCCGTCCCCTTCCTCCTCCGGCCGGGAAAGGGTGAGCAGGTAGGTGGACTCACCGAGGGTGACCTCCTGGGAGAGGACTCGGGAGGACGATCCGCCCCGGCGGCGGACGGCCCGGCGCACCGGTTCCAGGGCCGCCGCCTGGAGTGCCCGGTCCCCGGACTCCCCGTCCCCCTTCGGGGCCAGCGTCTCGCGGGCGCGGGCGTTCATTTGCCGGAGCGTGCCGTCGGCCCCGGCCAGGATCACCCCCACCGGCAAGCGGTCCAGGAGCCGGTCCACCGCCTCGGCCCGGGCGGTCAGCCGGGTGGCGGCGCCGGCGTTGCGGAGCATGTTGCCGGCGGCGGTGGCGAAGATCTCCAGGCGATTCAGGTCGTGGCGGTCGAAGGTCCGGCCCTGCAGCTTGTGCACGGTGAGCACCCCGTGCAGGGTGTCCCCGGCCAGGAGGGGCAGGGCGAGCATGGCTTCGGCCTCCGAGGGGGTTTCCCCCAGGGTGACGGCGCGGGTGTCCCGGTGGGACTCGTTCGCGATCTCCGCCCGCCGGGTGGCGGCCACGGTGCCGGTGATCCCCTCCCCCATGCGGATGCGCAGGGTGAGGAGCTGCGCGGCGTGGGACCCGAGGGCGGCCACCGGTCTCAGCGTCCGGCCGTCCGGCTCCAGTTCGAAGACGGTGGCGTCGTCCGCGGCCACCAGGGCACGGGCGCGCCGGGCCACCACCTCGGGGCCACGGGAGGGATCCCCCGCCGCCACCTCGGCCTCCAGGCCCAGGATGTCGCCCAGGAGGGCCACGTCCCGGGCGGTTCCCGCCCCGGTCCTCCGGTTCTCCAGCAGGCGGCCGAGTTCTTTCCCCAGGACCGGCCAGGCCTCGAGCAGGCGGCCCGGAGGGGCCGCCTCGGCCCGGCGGCACAGGAGGATTCCGGAGACGCTCCGGTCCAGGAGGATCGGGAGCACCAGGAGATCGCCCGGCTTGCGGAGGGCGAGGGGTTCCAGGGCCGGGGGGGCGGTGTCCAGGGTCGCTGCCGGCAGGCGGAAATGGAGCGGCTCGCCGCCGAGCACCGGCTCCAGGGCCGGCACCGTCCGCGGGTCCAGACCTGGAAGGAGGCCGTCGCCGGGACGCTCCGCCGGATCCCCGCGGCTCACCGCCTCGCAGGAGAGCCAGCCCGAGGGCCGGTTCCACAGGTAGAGGGCGCTCGTCTCCCCGTCCAGGTAGACCCGGAGTTTCCGCACCACGTGGAGGCAGGCCGCCCGCAGGTCGCCCTCCCCGGCCAGGTCCAGGAGGATGCGGTGGGCGATGCGCAGCACCCGCGCGTGCTGCCGGTGGCGCTCGAGGAGAAGCAGGTGATGGGTGACCGCGGCCAGGATCGGGGCCGCCTCGGTCAGTGCGGGGAGGGTGTCCTCGGTCAGGCGGCCTGGCGCGCGGCCGAAGGCGGCCAGGGTCCCCACCCGGTCGCCGCCGGAGTCCAGGGGCACCGCGGCGAACGTGCGGAACCCGTGGCGCAGGAGCGCGGACTCGAGGGCGCTGGCCGCGGCCCGGGACAGATCGGGGACCACGTGCGCTCCGGCCGGGTGGAGCGGACCGGGCCACCGGCAGACCGGCGCCGGGCCGGCGCCGGAACTCCAGGGGACGGTCTCACCGGCCTCGGCCAGCACCTCGGTCTCCTCGGAGCCGTAGGCGGGGACCCAGACCGCGATCCGGTCGCAGTCCAGGGTGCGGCGCAGGCGGGACAGGAGCAGGCGGAGTTCGGCCAGGGGGACGGCCCGACCGGGCTCCTCTTGCTCGAAGGTGGTTTCAGACATGCCGAGACGGTCCCCGCTTGGCTCGAATACCGGGCTTCCGGGCAGCTTGATGGCGGATGGGTTATCGGCAGAAAGCGCCTGAACCTGTAGTCCCGGAGGAAGTTGACAGGGAGGGCCCGCCCTGCTACGATCCAACGCCTTTTGAGGAGCAGGTCCGGAACCGGAAGCGAGGAAGCCTTTTATGCCTCATCACAAATCGGCGTCCAAACGCCTGAAAACGGCGGAGAAGTCGCGGCAGCGGAATCTGGGGGTCAAGTCCACCGTCCGCAAGCAGCTCAAGCGCCAGCGGGCGGCCGGGGACGAGGCCATGCTGCCGGCCACCCACGCCGAACTCGACAAGGCGGCCCGCAAGGGGGTCATCCCCAAGCGCCGGGCCGCGCGCCTCAAGTCCCGCACCGCCCGCCAGGCGGCCAAGACCGACTAGCCCGCGGCCGGGGCGGCCAGTCCCAGGGCGCCCAGCTCCCGGCGGAGCGCGTCCCGGGTCGCTTCTCCCACCGGGAACAGCGGGGACCGGAGTTCGTTCCGGATGAGGCCCAGTTCGGCCAGGGCCGCCTTGACCGGAGCCGGATTCGGCTCCCGGAAAAGGACCTTGATCAGCGGGAAGAGCCGGCGGTGGATGGCTGCGGCCTTCTCGACCTCCCCCGCCCGGTGGGCGGCCAGCATGGCCGTCATCTCCTTCCCCACCACGTGCCCGGCCACCGACACCACCCCCCGGGCGCCGGCCGCGACCATGGGCAGGGTGAGGCTGTCGTCCCCGGAGAGCACGGTGAGCGGGCAGCGGGCCAGGATCTCCGTGGCCTGGTCCACCGACCCCGAAGCCTCCTTCACCGCGGCCACCCGTTCGTGTCCGGCCAGGTCGACCAGGGTCCCGGGGAGGATGTTGACCCCGGTGCGGCTGGGGACGTTGTACACGATCAGGGGAACGTCCACCGCATCGGCCACCGCCCGCACGTGGCGGGCGATGCCGTCCTGGGTCGGCTTGTTGTAGTAGGGGGCGACCACCATGCACCCGTCCACCCCGGCCTCGGCGGCCAGGCGGGTGATCTCGATCGACTCGCGGGTGGAGTTGGTGCCGGTTCCGGCCACCGCGAACGCCTTCCCCCGGGTCTCCTCCACCGTGATCGCCCACACCCGGCGGCGTTCCTCCAGGCTCAGGGTGGGGGTCTCGCCGGTGGATCCGGTGGCCACCACGCCGGCCACCCCCTGGTCCAGAAGATGTCGGATCACCCGGCGCAGACCGTCCTCGTCCACCGCCCCGTCGCGGAACGGGGTGACCACCGCCACCGACACGCCCTCGAACATCATGGCCTCCTCATCGGTTGTCAGGGAACGCAGCGCGGTCCCTCCCAGGATCCCAGTTCCCGGGTCTCCCCCGGGGAGAGCTGGACTTCCCCGTAGGCGGCGGCGATCTCGTCCACGCCGTGCTTGCCGTCGCCGTCGCTGTCGCAGAAGGCGAAGAGCCGGTAGTCCCCCGGCGGCACCTGCCGGAAACTGAACGCGCCGGTCTCCAGGGCCTGGGTTCGTCGGGCCGGTTTGGCCGTGCTGTCCGCGTCCGCGGCATAGAGTTCCAGCCAGACCCGGACCGTGTCCTCTTCGGCCCGGGCCAGCGTTCCCTGGAGCACGCCCGGGGCCTGGGGGTCGACCACCCGGAGCGGCATGGTGATCTCGGGATGCGACGGGGTGAGGGCGATCGACTCCGGCCGGGCGCTCACGAACTCACCCGTGCCCGAGATCTCGCGGTTCCCGTCCCGGTCGTACATCCCATAGAGCCAGCGCAGCTTCCCGTCCACCGGCAGCCCGGTCAGAGTGTACTCCCCCGCGGTGTCGGCCTGGGCCATGGCCACCGGCGCCGTGGTCCGCGGGTCGGGAAGGGTGTCCGCGTCCCCCGGGTAGAGGCCGACCAGGAGGAGGCCGTTGGCCGAGCGGTCCCCCCCCACCCGTTCCGCTTTCCCCCGCACCGTCCCCGGCCACACCGAGTCCCCGGTGGAGAAGACCCACCGCGCGGCCCGGGGCAGGGGGTTCTGCCGGCGGTCCCGGACCACGGTGGTGATGAGGACGCCGACGGTGGTCGCGTCGGGAAAGGGACGCCGCGACCGGATGGTCACCGTCTCTCCCGAGACGTCGATCTTCGGCTTGGTCAACCCGCCGGGGGTGACCCAGATCGCCTTCTCCAGCGTGTTGGGATCCACCTTCTCGCTGAAGGTGATGCGAATGGGCGCGTCCACCGGCACCCCCACGGCCAGGCTCTCCGGGCTCACCGAGGCCACTTCCGGAGGCGTGGTGTCCGGCGGGCCGCCGGGGGGAGCACCGGGCCGGGCGCAACCGGCGGCCAGGAAGGTGGCGGCCAGCACCGCGCGCCCCGCCCGGTCCGGAAAACGGGATCGGCGCACCTAGTCCGGACTCCCGGCGCCCCACCCGCCGGTCAGGAGGCGCACCAGGAGCGCGTTCTGGGCGTGCATCCGGTTCTCCGCCTCGTCGAAGACCCGGGAGCGCGGATGCTCCATGATCTCCGCGGTGATCTCCTCGCCCCGGTGGGCGGGCAGGCAGTGGAGCACGATGGCCTCGGGCTTGGCCCGGTCCAGGAGCGCCGCGTTCAGCTGATAGGGGGCGAAGACGCGCTTCCGCGCTTCGGCCTCGGACTCCTGGCCCATGCTGGCCCACACGTCGGTGTAGAGGACGTCGGCCTTTTCCGCGGCCCGGGCCGGGTCGTGTTCGACGTGGATCCGGCCCGGAGCGTCCCGCTGGGCTTCGGCCAGGAAGGCGGCGTCGGGCTCGTAGCCCTCGGGGCCGCAGACGGTGACGGTGATCGGCAGGCGCCGGGCCGCGTTCACCCAGGACCGGGCCACGTTGTTGCCGTCCCCCATGAAGACCACCTTCCGCCCATCGAGAGTGTCGAAGTTCTCGGCCAGGGTCAGCAGGTCGGCCAGGATCTGGCAGGGATGGTACTCGTCGGTGAGCCCGTTGATGACCGGAACCGAGGCGTGCCGGGCCAGCTCCTCCACCCAGGCGTGGGCGAAGGTGCGGATCATGATGCCGTCCACGTAGCGGGAGAGCACCTCGCCGATGTCGGAGAGGGCCTCCCGCGTGCCCATGCCGATCTCCTGGTTGGACAGGTGGACGGCGGACCCGCCCAGGCGGAGCATGCCGCTCTCGAAGGAGACGCGGGTGCGGAGACTCGGCTTGTGGAAGACCAGGGCCAGGACCTTCCCCGCCAGCACCGGCCGGCCGGTTCCGCTGTGGTGTTCCCGCTTCAGGTCCGCGGCCAGCTTCAGGAGATCGGCGAGCTCGTCGGGGGTGAGATCGGTCAGGGTCAGGAAGTCGCGCTTGGCCATAGAGGAGTTACTCCTTGCCGCCGCTTCGGGGATGCGCCTGGGAATGGGCGGACCGAAGCCGGTCCATGGTGACGTGGGTATAGATCTGGGTGCTGGACAGCGAGGCGTGGCCCAGGAGTTCCTGGACCGCGCGGAGTTCGGCCCCACGATCCAGGAGATGGGTGGCGAAGCTGTGCCGGAGGAGGTGGGGGCTGAGCCGGGAGCGCCGGGCCACCCGGCGGAGGTGCCGGGCCACCAGCCGCTGCACGGTCCGGGGGGAGAGCGCCCCCTTCCGGCCCGGAAAGAGCGGATCGGCCGGGGCAGCCGGGGAGCCGGCCACGTAGGCCCGGATCGCGTCCAGGGCCCGCTTCCCCACCGGAATCCGGCGGTCCTTGCCCCCCTTGCCCCGCACGGTGAGGATCCCGCCGGGGTGCAGGTCCTTGACCCGGAGTCCCACCAACTCCGAGAGCCGGATGCCGGTGCTGTAGAACAGTTCCAGGACGGCCCGGTCCCGCAGCCCGCGGGGCTCGACGTCCCAGTCCAGGCCGTCCAGGACCACGGCCACGTCCTCCTCGCTGAGGGTGCCCGGAAGGCGCTTGGGAAGCCGCGGCCCCTTGAGATCGGGGCCGAGTTCGACCCCCACCACCCCGCGCCGGCGCAGGTAGCGGTGGAAGGACTTGAGCGTGGCCAGGCGGCGGGCCACCGTGCGCGCAGCCAGGCCCCGCCGGGTGAGGGCGGTCAGGTAGGCCCGGACCTCCTCTTCCCCCACCGCTTCCGCCCGCGGCGGCCGGCCGATGCGCTGTTCGAGAAAGGCAGTGAAGTCGGCCAGGTCCCGCCGGTAGGCGTTCACGGTGTGGACCGAGTAGCGCCGGGCCGACCTCAGGTAGTCCAGGAAGACCGGAACGCGGGTTTGCATGCAGGCAGGATAGCAGGGGTTCGGGACGGGAAACCAGCCCGGGCGAGTCCGGGTCCGCGCGCGGCCGCTACCGGCCGTGGCACTTCTTGTACTTCTTGCCGCTACCGCAGGGGCAGGGATCGTTTCGTCCGACCTTCCTCTCCACCCGGACCGGTTCCCGGGTCTCCGGGGGGGCGGAGGTGGCGGCCGCGGTCTTGGGCTGGTCGAAGGCGTTGAAGGCGGCGTGGGATTCGCGGGTGGCGGCGGGCCGGCGGGTCGGAGCCGCCGGTGCGGCGGGGCCGGAGTCGGTCAGGATGGACACCCGGAAGAACCGGCGCAGCACGTCCTCGCCCAGGCCGCCCATCATGGCCTCGAAGGCGTTGTAGGCCTCCCGCTTGTACTCGATGAGGGGGTCCTTCTGCCCCCAGGCCCGGAGCCCGATCCCTTCCTTCAGCATGTCCATCTCGTACAGGTGGTCCCGCCACTTCTCGTCGATGATGGACAGCATGACCCGGCGTTCCACCTCCCGGGTCAGCTCCTCGCCCCAGTCGTTCTGGCGGCGCTCGTAAGCCGCGCGGGCCTCGGCCTTCAGGTGCTCGGCCATCTCCTCGGCGGTGGTTTCGGTGTCCTGGATGGCGGCCACCGACACCGGGTTCACCAGCAGCATCTCCATCTCGGCGGCCACCAGTCGTTTGGCGTCCTCGCTGGGCGGGTCTCCCGGCTCCACGTGGCCCTCGACCTGGGCCCCCACCACCTCGTCGAGGTAGCCCAGGATCTCCTCCCGCATGGAATCGCCGCGCAGGACCCGGGCCCGGAGGCCGTAGACCACCTCCCGCTGCTTGTTCATCACGTCGTCGTATTCCAGGAGACGCTTGCGGATGGAGAAGTTCTGTTCCTCCACCCGCTTCTGGGCGTTCTCCACCGCGCGGGTGACCAGACGGTGTTCGATGACCTCGCCCTCCTGGGCTCCCAGCCTCTCCATGATCGAGCCGATCCGCTCGGACCGGAAAAGCCGCATGAGATCGTCTTCCAGGGAGAGGAAGAACCGGGTGCAGCCCGGATCGCCCTGCCGTCCCGAGCGCCCCCGGAGCTGGCGGTCGATACGCCGACTCTCGTGGCGCTCCGAACCCACGATGGCCAGCCCGCTGTGCCCTTCCTCGTCCAGCGCTCCGGGTTCTCCGTTCGAGGCCAGCACCCCCGGCCCCAGCTTGATGTCGGTCCCGCGGCCGGCCATGTTGGTGGCGATGGTGATGGCCGAGCGCTCCCCGGCCCGGGCCACGATCTCCGCCTCCCGCTGGTGGTGCTTGGCGTTCAGCACGTTGTGCTTCAAGCCCCGGCGCTTGAGCATGCGGGCCAGGGTCTCGGAGACCTCCACGCTGGTGGTGCCGACCAGGACCGGACGTCCGGCGTTGGCCAGGCTCTCCACCTCCTCGATGAGCGCGTTGTACTTCTCGCGCCGCGTGCGGTAGATCAGGTCCTCGTGATCGGTGCGGTGGATGGGCCGGTGGGTGGGGATCTTGACCACGTCCAGCTTGTAGATCTCGAAGAACTCCGAGGCCTCGGTCTCCGCGGTCCCGGTCATCCCGGACAGTTTGTCGTACATGCGGAAGTAGTTCTGCAGGGTGATGGTGGCGAAGGTCTGGGTCTCCCCCTCGACGGTGACCCCCTCCTTGGCCTCCACCGCCTGGTGGAGGCCGTCCGACCACCGGCGCCCGGGCATGAGGCGGCCGGTGAAGCTGTCCACGATGAGGACCTTGCCGTCCTGGACCACGTAGTCCACGTCCTTCTCGTAGAGCGAGTAGGCCCGCAGGAGCTGCATGACGGCGTGGATCTGGTCCGAGCGCTGGGCGTAGGCGCGGAAGGCCTCCTCCTTCATGCGCACCCGCTCCTTGGGATCCAGGCTCTCGTCGGCCTCGATCCGCTCCACCTCCAGGGCCAGGTCGGGGAGGACGAACATGTCGGGATCGTCCGGGGCCATGGCCGCCCGGCCCTTCTCCGTGAAGTCGATCTCCCGGGTCTTCTCGTCCACGGTGTAGAGCAGCGGCTCGTCGATATCGGCCATGGTCTTGTCGCGGCTGGCCTCGAACTCCACCCGGCGGATGTCCTTGGCCAGGCCCGGGCGGTCCGACGTGAGCTTCACGAAGCGGCGGTTCTTGGGGGCGGCCCGCTGGATGCGCAGGAGGTCGACCGCGGTCTCCAGGCTGACCCCCTCGTCCTCTTCCCCCAGCCGGCGCTCCACGTCGGCCAGGGTGCGGTTGACCAGGGAGATCTGGGCCCGGACCAGCCGCTCCACCGACGGCTTCATGGTGTCGAAGTTCTGGTGGGTCTGGGTCACCGGGCCGGAGATGATGAGCGGGGTCCGGGCCTCGTCGATGAGGATGTTGTCCACCTCGTCGATGATGGCGTAGTGGTGGCCGCGCTGGACCATGTCCTCCTGGCGCACGGCCATGTTGTCCCGGAGGTAGTCGAAGCCGAACTCGTTGTTGGTCCCGTAGGTGACGTCGCAGCCGTAGGATTCCCGGCGCTGCTCCGGGGTGAGGTCGTGCTGAATGACCCCGATGGTGAGGCCCAGGAACTCCAGGATCCGTCCCACCCACTCCCGGTCGCGGCGGGCCAGGTAGTCGTTGACGGTGACCAGGTGGGCGCCCTTCCCCTCCAGGGCGTTCAGGTACAGCGGCATGATGGCGACCAGGGTCTTCCCCTCCCCGGTGGCCATCTCCGCGATACGGCCCTCGTGGAGGACGATCCCCCCCACCACCTGGACGTCGTAGGGGACCATGTCCCAGCGGATCGGCTGCCCGGTCACCTCCCAGGTCTGCCCCACGTGGCGGCGGCAGGCCTCCTTGATCACGGCGTAGGCCCGGGGGAGGAGGTCGTCCAGGGTGGCTCCGCCCTGGAGTTCCTCGCGGAAGGTCCCGGTCATCGCGCGGAGATCGTTGTCCGACAGGGACTTGTATTCCTCGGCGTAGCGGTTCACCTCGGCCACGATGGGACCGATCCGCTTCATGTCGCGCTGGTACTTGGTGCCGAACACGCGCTCCAAGAGGCGCATGACGGCGGCTTTCAAGGCGTCGAACATCCGGTCTCCCTGGGTTCCCGGCCCCACCCGGGGGCGGGCCGGGGCCGTCGAGGCGAACGAAACACGCTAGCAAACCGCGGCAGAGGCGACAAGCCGGGCCCTGGGGCCCGGACGGGCCCGGTCCGGCCGCAGACCCCGAACGTTCTACCGGTGGCCGGTCCGGGGCATTCTCGGGGCCGGGCTAGGAAGCCGGGGGGCCCAGGCGGACGGCCAGGAAGCGGCCGTCCAGGGCGCCGAAGTAGGCCACCCCATCCCGGATGGCCGGCGAGGAGAAGAGCGAGGAGTCGGTGCGGATCCGAGCCCGAACCTCCCCGCTCCCGGTCTCGATGCCGTAGAGGAACCCGTCGTATCCGGTGACCCAGGCCAGGCCGCTCCACAGGGCGGGCCGGCTCTTCACCTCGCCGCCGGTGGCCACCGTCCAGCGCCGCTCGCCGCCGGCGGCGTCCAGGCCGAGAATGGCCCCGGCATCCGTGCCCACGATGACCAGATCGCCGGCCACCGCCGGGGACCCGTTCACCTGGCCCCCGGCGTCGGCGGCCCACAGCCGCTCCCCGGTGCCGGCGTCGAAGGCGTAGACGTGTCCGTCCTTGGAGCCGACGAAGACCCGGCCGTCGGCGATGACCGGGGACGAGTAGACGGGACCGCCGGTCTCCGCCCGCCAGCGCACCTTGCCGGTCTCGGGATCGTGGGCGCTCACCGTGCCGCTCAGCGCCGCCGCCACCACCAGGTCCCCGGTGGAGGCGGGACTGGCCCACACCACCGCCCCCAGGTCCGACCGCCAGCGCAGGCGGCCGTCGCGGATCCCCACCGCGTAGAGGTTGTGATCGTAGGATCCGATGAACGCGGTCTCGCCACCGATGGCCGGCGAGGAGACGATTCGTCCCTGGGTCTCCACCGCCCAGAGTTCCTTTCCCGTCCCCACGTCCAGGCCGTAGATCTTCCGGTCGTAGCCGCCGATCACCACCACCCCCAGGGCGGCGGCCGGCGAAGACCCGAATCCCTGCCTCGAGGCGTAGGCCCACACGCGTTCGCCGTCGGCGCGGGCCAGGGCATAGACCCGGCCGTCCCGGCAGCCGAAGATCACCTTGTCGTCCGCCACCAGCGGGCTGGAAGTGACCGCCTCGGTGAACCGGTCCTCCCAGACCCGGCTCTGGTCCAGGTTGTCCGGGAAGGTGGCGGGAGCGTCCGTATCCGCCCCGCCGGCCGGCGTCCCCAGGGCCGAGGAGGCCTCGGTGCGTTCCTGGATCCGCGGGCGCAGCACGACGAGGTAGCCGATCAGGAGTCCCAGGGCGGCCACGGCCGCGACCACCGAGAACCAGAAGCCGAGCCCGCGGCGCTCCTCGGGCGCGTAGGCCTGCACCGGGTCGAGTTCCTCCAGCGGGGTGCCCACATAGGCGGGGACGGGGGCGGTTTTCGGCGGCTCGCCCTCGGGCGACGGGGCCGGAGCGGTCTCCGCCTCCGGCGTTTCCCGGGCTGCCTCGTCGGGTTTCTCCGCGTCCGCCGGACGGGCCTCGCTCCCGGTCCCGGACTCCGGCTCGGCTCGCGCTTCGGGCCCCGGCTCCGATTCGGGTTCCACTTCCGCTTCGGCTTGGGGTTCGGGCGGGGTCCCGGACTTGGGCTCGGACGGACTTCCGGGTTTGGGCTCGGATGGGGTCCCGGGCCCGGGCTCAGTCCGGGTCTCGGGTTTGGGTTCGGATGCGGTCCCGGGTGGCGGCTCGGGCCGGGTGTCCGGCTTGGCCTCCGGCTTCGTCTCGGCCCGAGGGGCGGCGTCCGCCTCCACCTTGGGCGCGGCCTTCGGGTCCGCCTTCGGCTCGGGCTTCGCGGCGGTCTCCGGGGGTTTGACCGGGTGCGTGGGAGCGGTCCGGGGCGGGGGGGGCGGGGCCGGCGGGCCGAAGTCCATGGTGTGCTGCAGCTCGCGCAGCACCGCCTCGAAGCCGGGCACCGGGGCCGGGCGGGTCGGGGGCGGCGGCGCCGGTTCTACTTCCCGCAGCGTGTCCTCGTGCACCAGGTGGAGGATGAGGCCGCCGTCCCCTCCCCCGCCGTGCTCCAGCCGGGACCGGAAGTCCAGGGGCAGGGTCTCCCCGTCCAGGTCCTTGGGGAGCCGTCCCAGGAACAGGCGCTGGTCGACAGCCACCGAGACCGCGTGGGGCTTCTCGGCCCCGAAGGGGATGCCGAGTTCGGGAGCCAGAGGCACCACGCGGACCGCGCCGCGGGTCAGGACCCAGAGTTCATCCGCGTCCAGGACCGCGCAGCCGAATTCCAGGCGGGTGCCGGTCTTTCCCGACTCGTGGGTCAGGATGCGGGCGGTGGCCTCGAGCAGGGTGACCGGAGGGGCGTGGCTGGGCACTTCCTTCAGGTAGCGCACCGCGGCCTGGCCGGACCGCAGCGCAACCTGGACGTCCTCGGACCGTTCCACCACCGCCGGGCCCACCACGAGAAAGGCCCCGGTTCGCGAGCCGTGGACGGCCAGCTCGAAATAGGCCAGCCATCCCGTGGATTTGTCGGGCCGCAGGCTGTGGCAGCGCGCGGTCAGCGGCATGCACCACCCTCCCTCCAGCGCGGACGGTTCCCCGGCGCCGGCCGCCGGAGGCGGGAGCCCGGGGCGCGACCGTCCGGTCCATGGAGCCTCGAGCCCGGGTCAGGACGGATCCGGGCCGCCATAATAATCCTGATAGACCCACTTGAGCCAGAGGATACGCCGGACGTAGTCATACGTCTCAGGATAGCCGATACACTCGATGAAGACTTCCGACGCGTCCCCGCCCGCCCGGTCCATCCACTCCCGGCACTTGCTCTCCCCCGCGTTGTAGCTGGCCAGGGTCGGGAGCAGCTTGTGATCGAACTCATCCAGGCGGTCGGCCAGGAACTGGGTGCCGAAGGTGATGTTGACGCGCGGCACGAACAGGGCGTCCTGGGGAACGGGAGGGAGACCGGTCTCCGCGGTCATGCGCCCCAGGGTGCCGGGCATGATCTGCATGAGACCGAGGGCGCCGGCCCGCGACACCGCGGTGGCGTCGTAGTAGCTCTCCTGGCGCATCAGGGCCCAGACCGCGAACGGATCGAGGCCGCGCCGGACCGCTTCCCGGCGCACGTCGCCGTAATAGGCGGGGGGATAGGTGAGCCGCTCGAAGCCGGGGACCAGGGGGTGTCCGGTGGGGAGAAGGATCTCCGCCCGCCGGGCCCATTGCACGCCCTCGGGGTAGACATTGAAGGCGGCGGCGGTGAGGGCCAGGGCCTGGTTCAGGGACGGGAGCCGCCGGCCCAGATCCGCGGCCCGGGACCACTCCCGGCGGGCCGCCTCGATCTGGCCCATGCGGGCCAGCTGGAGCCCCCGCTCGTAGTGGAAGGACACCGGGGTCGGCCACGCGGTGGAATCGATGGCGTCGTAGAGGGACTGGCGATCCAGGATCACCGGAGGCCGCTCGGGGGCCACGCGGCCGAATCGCTCCCGAAGCAGCACCCCGTAGGCCCCGGCCGGTTCCTCCCAGGCCATCCCCGCCCGGGCCGCGCTCCGGGCCGCCCCTTCCCGGTCCTGCTCCCGGAGGGTGCGGGCCAGCCAGAACGTGGCCTGCTCCTTCTGGGCCTGGGTGCGGGACGCGGCGAAAGCGGCGCGGAAGTCCTCGGCCGCGGCGTGGAGCTTTCCCTGGCGCTGGCGGTCGAAACCGCGGCGGAAGAGCATGTCCCGGTACCGGTGCGAGGCGCTGAAGGCATCGATTCCCTCGCTGTACACCGCCTCGGCCCGGGCCCAGGATCCCTGGCTCTCCAGCTCCCGCCCCAGTTCCCAGGTGGCCCGGGCCGCCTCCGGTCCGTGGCCGTCGATGACCTCGCGGTAGCGGGTCTCCATCCGGTCGAGGCGTCCGGTGTTGCGGTCGATGCGGGCCAGGCCAAGCACGGCCTCCGTCTTCACCTTGGGCCGGCCGGAGCCGGCCAGGGCGCTCAGGTCGGGTACGGCGTCGTCGTAGGCGCGCCGCTTGATCAGGGCCCGGCATACCTCGAGGGAAGCGTCCTCCCGGACCTCCGGGGCCAGGGCGGTATCCGCGGCCATGGCCCGCAGCGAGTCGAGGGCCCCGGACTGGGGATTGACCAGGAGCGCGTGCTGGAGCTGGATGCGCCGCTCGGGAGGAAGGGTGAGGGCCGAGTCCACCCCGGCCAGCCGGAGGCGCTCGTTCCAGGCGGTCAGGGCCAGCGGGTCGGCGCTGTGGTTGGCGATCAGGTACTCCAGCTGCATCGCCTCCTGCCGGGGAAAGCCGAGGGCGTGGGAGCACTCGGCCAGGAACCAGCGCAGTTCGGGGGTATCCCGGTCCGGCAGGGCCAGCCCCGCCTCCTGGGCGGCCTCCGAGGGCTTCCCCTGGGCCAGGAGCGCGCGGGCCCGGGTGAGTCGCACCTCGGGGGCGCGCAGACTTCGCGGCGTGGTCGCGATCAGCGAATCCGCCCAGGCCACCGCGTCCAGGGTGTCCCCCTCGCCCTCGGCCAGGTTCCACAGCTGGTAGAAGGCCTCGTCGCGGAGCGGGAACGACTCCCCCACCGCGGCCAGGAAGGCGTTCCGGGCCACCGTGGCCAGGGGGAGATCCTCATCCCCTTCCAGGTAGGCGTTCTCGTCCTCGGGATCCAGGTCGAGGAGGCTGCGGGCACCCAGGCCCAGGACCAGTGCCGCCGGCCCCCGGCTGGGGGACCCCGCCTCCGGGGGCCGGCCGTCCAGGACCTCCAGAAGGACGCGCACCCAGTCCGAGCGGCGCTCGCGAAGGGCGGCCTCGATCCAGGAAATGCGGATCGGCCACGACAACTCGAGCAGGAGTTCCGGCGTGTCGGAGGATCGGTCGAGGATGTCGAGTCCGGCCTCCCGGGTCCGGGCCGAGGCGGCCATGGCCGCGGTGTCGCCGACCACCGCCGCGGTGACGAACCGTCCCCGCGCCGTGTCCAGGGACTCCAGAGCCGCGGCCACCCAGGCGGCGGGGGTGGGCCCGGAGACGGCCAGGGAGGAATCCGGTCCCGCCTGGGCGCGCGCGGACCCGGGAGCCAGGAGGCCGAGGGCGACGGCAAGGCACCAGGGGCGAAGGCTGATCACGACCGTGGGGACCTCGGGGTTGGGGTGAAGGCGGGCCGGCCCGGACCGGCGGGTCCGGTCTAGGGAACGACGACGAACTTGCGCGACTGAGTTCTACCGTCCGGCCGGCGGACTTGCAAGAAGTACACGCCGGAGCGCAACACCCTTCCCGCGTCGTCGCGGCCGTTCCAGGCCACGTGACGCTCGCCGGCCGCCTCGAAGCGCAGGGTGCGCTCCGCCGCCAGCCGGCCCCGGACGTCCAGCACGGCCAGGTGATAGGTCCCGAAGGGGCCGCTTTCCGGGACCTGCACCGTCCAGGTCTGTCCCTGGCCGCGCGGAACGGGGTTGGGGCCGGGCACCAGGAGGATCCGGGCGTTCGGCCCGCCGGGAACGGCAACCGGATGGATCACCCCGAGCGCGTCGGCCCGGCCGTCGGCCAGGCTCCAGAGCAGTTCGAGCCGCGGCGTCTCCGGGTTCCCGTAGCCCAGGAAGACGTCCCCGGTCGCGTCCCCGGCCGTCTCCACCAACCTGACCGGAGTCACCGGGCGGGCGCCGGCGAGGAGGCGGAGGGCGACCGCATCCGGAGCCCCGCCGGCCAACCGTCGCGCGAACACGGAAACCCAGGCGTTGGGGCCCGGGGGCCCGGTGGTGCCGAAGGCGAGGCGATAGGACACCGGGGGGGCGGGCCGCACGGAGACGCCGTGCACGGTCCATGTCCCTTCCAGATCGCCGACATCGGCCGCCACCCGCAGATCCAGGCGCACCATCTCCCCGGCGTAGGCGGCTACGTCCAGCACGTGCAGCCGTTCGCCCCGGCCCGAGAGCACCTCGGTTCCGGCCAGGGCGTTCCCGCTCTTTCGCGCCGCGGTGTAGCCCCAGCCCAGGGGCGGGGTCAGGAGCACGTCCGGCGCCAGTTGACGGTGGAGCCGCACCTGGGCTCCCTCCAGGGCCAGGTCCGGGCTGGGCGCGGCCAGGTCCCAGGCGTGGTCGAGCAGCACCCGGCCGCCGGCGGGAACCACGAACCAGGGGCTCTGCAGTTCGCCGTCGGCCAGAACGCCCAGAGCCGCGACGGCCCAGGTGTCGCCGTCCCGCGCCCAGGGATCGGGGCGCCCGGAGGCCAGGCTCAGCGAGGTGAAGGCGGCGGCCTCGTAGGCCAGGCCGACGGCCCGGGTGGCCAGGGTCAGGGTGTCGCTGTGGATGAAGAAGCTCCCCTCCTCGGAGAGGGCGAAGCGATAGCGGGCGGTCTCGGCGGGAAGGGGCAGGCCGGCGCAGGAACGCAGGTACCAGGTGGTGTCCACCCGGGTCTCCCCGGGGGCCAGGACCTGCCGCCATACGGCCGCGTCCAGGCTGGGGCACAGCGACCCGGCACCGATCCGCGACACGTCCAGGAGGATGGTGGACGCGTTCACCGGATCCAGGTTCCGGAGCACCACCCGGATCGCCTGGCGTTCCGGGGCGGAGCCGGCCGGGTCGTGGACCGGCCCCAAGCCCACGCTCTCCAGGCGGGCGGGCGGATCCACCGCGTGGCTCACGGTGAGGGCGGTGCCGTCCAGGTCCAGGACGAGGCCGGTGGCCGCGCCGTCCCGGCCCAGGAGCGAGGGGGTGCTGCCGTCGTCCAGGCGGACGGTGCAGGCCCCCGTTCCCGGGCACACCACCCCCCGCACCTCGACCAGGGGGCG
>Ga0307424_1000259_pt1 | contig 27665 bp, 24 predicted proteins | sample SalMarWE160320MG_FD_202157 | JGI IMG/M metagenome (GOLD analysis project Ga0307424, IMG submission 202157) | Salt marsh sediment microbial communities from the Plum Island Ecosystem LTER, Massachusetts, United States - WE1603-20 | ecosystem: Environmental > Aquatic > Marine > Intertidal zone >... | reverse complement strand
CGACTGCAACTACTGCGATTATGGCTAGTTCTGTTGTGATCAGTGGTGCTTCTGCAGTGGGTTCTGTTGGTTCTGGTTCTGTTGGCTCAGGTGTTGCTGGTTCTGGGGCGGTTGGTTCAGGCGTTGTAGGTTCGGGTTCTGCTGGTGCTGGTTGTGCTGGTGTAGGCTCTACTGGTGCGGGTGCTACGGGTTCAGGTTCGATTGCCGCTGCAGGTGTTGGCGCCTCTGTCACGCCCATTGCGGTTTCTGCATATGAGCCAAAGTAGCCGGCTGTGCCCTCGAAGGTTGCATAGATGGTGTATCTACCTGGTACTGGTGGCTCCCAAAGAATGCTGTAGAATCCGCTTGCGTCGCTGGTGGCTCTGCCGATTTCATAGAAGTTGCCGTTAGGATCAAGAGTCTCTAGAACTACTTCAACGCCTTCCACGTTCTGTGGACATGGGAACTGCTTGTACACGTATAGCATCCATTCGCTCATACTTTCATCAGAAACTGCTGGAACGCCATTCGGGAATCGCATTGTCAATGCAGCGTCATTTGTGCCTGGAGACACGTCAGTCACCATGCCTTCAATCACTACACTGGATCCCCACTCGGTGACTTTAGGTCCTGCTGTGACTGTTGTTGCGCTTGGGCCTTTGCCTATGGCGTAGACGCGCTGGTCATATGTGTCCATGGTCGCTATCACGCTATCTCCGATGATTGCTCGTCCTCCCCATCGGGTTTGACGGAACAAGCCATCGGCTCTCCATATTACGTCTCCTGTTGTTGCGTTCAGACAGATCATTGGTCCACCGCGTGGTCTGGGATCAATGGGCGAGTGCTCAAGGGTTCCACAGTATATCTTTCCGTCAGTAACGAATAGCGGTTTTTGCCACCAGTTGTTGGCCCACAAGATTTCCTGGTATGGGTCAGATACATCATATTCCCACAGAAGTTCACCTGTTTGAATGTCGTAACAGTAGACTATACCGCCTACACTCGCTGAATAGAGGTTGCCGTAAGCGATGGCTCTAGATGCGGTGTGTGTGTCGTCCAATGCGTTCAAGTAGTACTCTGATGGAGTTGGACCCCATAGGTACTCGCCTGTTTCGAGGCTGAAACCGTAATGTTCTGTGGTTTCTTTTACAAAGACGACTCCAACCTTGTCTTCTTGGCTCGCAACAATCCATCCGCCGCCGAAGCCGCTTACTGTTACGTTGCCTTCAGCCCAGTAGGCTGGTGGTGCCCAATTGTTATTGAACAGCAGATTTCCTTCTTGTCCGGGTACTAAGCTGACTCCCCATAGGTTAACATTGGTAGTGGATATTGTTCCGCCGATTATTCTATCAGACAGATAGGTACTTAGAACTGACCCTGTTAGTCCTGCGGGTAGTGGTTTGGTCCATTCGATTCCTTTTGATGCATTTAAGACGTTTCCGTGAGCGTTGTTACCCCAGCTGCCTGCGTCTGGTGCAGTTAAGTCGCCAACGACGACTTTAGTTGAGTTCCACAGAGATACTGTGCCTGCACGCGTGTCGATTGTGTATCTGTAGATTTCGCCTTTTGGACCGTATATGTTGGTGCCTGAAGGTATGTTCTCCATGGTGTATAGCCAATCTCCTGTTAAGGGGTCAAATGCGTACCAGTTCTCTGGTGCTCCCGGTCCAAAGAAGCCGCCGCCACCCGTAGTTACCCACAAGTATGCGTATGTACCGTGCATGTTGTATGAGTCCCAATCGAATAGTTGACCAAAAGTTATTGTCCGGTTGTCAAGGAATGTTTTAGCCCACAGTTCTTCTCCGGTACGTAGGTCTACACAGTGATACACAACTGGATTAGTTACGGTGCTGTGTTGGTAGTAGAGTTTTCCAGCTACAATTATTGAAGTAGAAGAAAACGCGGGCCCATTTGATCCAGTCCATTTTCCTTCATATGCATCTCCGATCTCGAAGGAACGTCCCCCTAACTCTCCTCCTACGAGACCTCCAGTCGTTAGCGGCGTTGTCCATAGTATGTGTGCGCTTTCTGGTCCGTCATTGTATGGAGCGTAGAGATTATCAGGGATTGTTAGCCAACTTCCTGAGACAACTGACCATGATCTTAGTTGTGCATCTATTGGACGCGTCCAGTATTCTGTTGGTGGCTGAGGGTCGGGATATCCTGGTGCAGGCTCGTCCGTTACTTCAAGTGCTAGTGGTTCGCTGGTGGCTTCAAGATACAGCCTATTCCATTCTGTGAATCCAAAGAAACCAATTGCGCTGTAGTTGTACCATTGTGCAGGGAAGTGGGTCCGGAGTTGGTATGTGCCGACCTGATCAGGCACGAATACTAAACCGGTTCCTCCCGTTGCGTCTGTGTTGACTGGTCCCAGAGTTATAGTTGTGCCATCAGGTTTTTCAACTAGTACTGTTAAGTCTGCCCAGTATTGGGCCCCTTCTTGAAGTGGTTCTGTAATTCCAACATGGAGCAACGTATCGTGTCCAACCCATGATGGGTTAGGTACAGCACCAATGTATGGGAATGCCACTTTTGTGGTTGGCTCTGCTGCGTTGACTATTGGCAAAGCAACAAATATAGCAGAAAGTGTTAACACTAGAATTAAAACGATTGTAGAAATTTTTGATTTGTTTTTCAGATTTTGCAATTTATTTTTTCTCCTAATTTTTTTGAACAGTCCTTTCTCACCTTTTGCATATTTAACGTTTTCCAGAAATACGAATAGTTTTATGGAAAATATTAGCTATACATGATTTCGGAATAAGTTTTTGTGGACAAAAAGTTCGTTTTTAGCTTCCGTGCGCTCTTACAAAAAAAGGCTTATTTACGAGGGAGAACAATCTCCATTTGAGCAAACGGACATGGACTCTGAAGTGGAACTAGACGAAATTGACGTTCAGATTTTATACGCTTTGATAAGAGATGTACGCATAAAACTGAAAGAAATTGCAAAAGAATGCGGCTTAACACCAAATGCCGTGTTCAAACGAATCAAACACCTAAAGGATGTTGGAGCTATCATGGGAACAACTTTGTACCCTGATACACGAAAGTTTGGTTTTACCACCGCAGCGACTGTTGGAGTCAATTTGGATTATACTCAAGAAGATGATATCATGGAATTAATCTCAGGTTTGACGAAAACGAATTTAATCGAACTTTCTTCAAGCATTGGAAAGTACGACTTAACCGCATTCATGCTCACAAAAAGCATTCAAGAACTAGACCGAATTACTCAAGCAATAAGAAAGCATCCAGGCGTAAAACGGATTGGCGTCAACATTTGGGTTTCCGAACCGCATTTCCATTTTGAAAATATTGAATTGCAACCGGCAAGAGTTTGATAGCTATGGATGAAACTGACATCTACATATTACGAGAATTAGTGAAAGATGGCCAAACTCCTTTGTTAAGTATTGCAAAGAAACTTGGGATTTCACCGGAAACTGTTAGAACAAGATACAGGAAATTGAAAAAAGAAAGAACAATCACACACGCTTCGGTAACTATTGACCTTTCAAAGTTTGGATATCAAGGCAAAGTTTTTTTGATGATAACTAATGCTCCAAATCATGATAAGTCAAAGACGATAGAGGCTATGAAAAAAATCAGAAACATATTCATAATGGGCGAGGTGATTGGAGATTTCGAGATAATAGCCATTGCACCCATCAAAGATATGGTTAGCCTCAAAGAGTTAGTAAATAAAATAAAGGAAATACCTGGCGTCAATCAAGTAGAAATCACATTAATCAATGATACTGCATTTCCAGTTAACACACGCTTTGGTGACCTGTTCATATAATTGTAGTTTCGACAAACTGTCCAGAAATTAACTCAAGATTAAAGCAGTTGACTTGCTAGACGTCGTATGTTAATGTTTATTTAAATTTTTAAATAGATAAACTTTAAATTTTGATTGTTTCCCTAACAATCACAATGTATCACGCAAGAATCGAAGTCAGTCTCAAACCGGGGCACTCAGACCCGGAAGGAGAAATGATTGGACAATCACTAAAGGAACTAAAGTTTTCCGCCAAAAACGTCAGCGTAAGCAAGCTATACACAGTAGTTTTTGAGGCAGAATCCAGAGAAAAAGCCGAGGAGGCGGTGGAAGAGATGTGCAGAAGGCTCCTCGCTAACCCAACCAAGGACAATTACAGCTACACGATAGAGGAAGAAAAATGAGCCGTTACGTCAAAAAAGACGTGCCCTTCGAACTTGTAGAAATAAGCCTAAAAGATGCTGACGACAAGCAACTCCTCAAAATCAGCACAGAGCTAGGAATCGGCTTGAACTTAACTGAAATGAAGCTTGTCCAAACCTATTTTTCCAGAAAAAGACGTAACCCAACAGACGTGGAACTGCAGACCATCGGACAAACGTGGTCAGAGCACTGCTACCACAAAACCTTCAAAGGAGACATAACAACGCCAGAAGGCACAATCCGCAGCCTCTTCAAAACCTACATCGCCAAAGCAACACAAGAACTAGACCCCGAATGGTGCATCTCAGTTTTCGAAGACAACGCTGGCATCATAGAATTCGACAAAAACTATGCAGTCGCAGCAAAGGTTGAAACCCACAATCATCCCTCAGCAATCGAACCGTTTGGTGGAGCAGCAACGGGAACAGGCGGAGTAATACGGGACATACTGGCGGTTTGGGCTGATCCAATAGCATGCACAGACGTGCTCTGTTTTGGTCCGCTAGATTATGATTACAGTAAGCTTCCTCCGGGAACAAAGCACCCCAAATATGTTTACAGGGGAGTAGTTGCGGGGATTGGCAGCTACGGAAACAACATGGGAATCCCGACCGTTAATGGAGCAATAAACTTTGATGAAAGCTACGTCGGCAACGTGGTAGTGTACTGCGGATGCATAGGAATTCTTCCGAAAGACAAGTTCGTGAAGGACACCCGAACCGGAGACATTGCGCTTCTGGTGGGCGGAGAAACAGGAAGAGACGGAATCCACGGAGTCACCTTTGCCTCGGCAGAATTAACAAAAGAATCCGAGGAAGTCTCCAGACCCGCAGTTCAAATCGCAAACCCCATAGAGGAGGAACGAGTCAAACGGGCAATCGTACGACTAAGAGACGCGGGTTTAGGCTCAGCAATAACGGACATAGGCGGAGGCGGTATCTCGTGTGGAACCGGAGAAATGGCTGAACGATCAAACCTTGGAATTCACGTTTACCTAGAAAAGATTCCGTTAAAGTATCAGGGCTTGACTCCTTGGGAAATCTACGTCTCCGAATCGCAGGAACGGATGCTTCTGTCTGTTCCCGAAAAGAACCTTGAGAAAGCCCTAGAAATTTTTGAAGGCGAAGACGTTAAGGCAACTCCAATAGGCAAATTCACAACTGACGGAATCCTGAAAGTAACTTATAATGGACAGACCGTCGCAGAACTGGACATCGACTTCGTTTTTGACCCCCCAAAATTTGTGGGAGCCACAGACTGGCAGCCCCCAAAACTGGAAGAGCCAACGTTTCCGGCGTCGAAAGACCTAGCCAAAGAGCTTTTTGGGCTGCTTTCTTTGCCGAACATTGCAAGCAAAGAGTCGGTGATAAGAACATACGACCACGAAGTTAAAGGAAACACGGCGCTGAAGCCCCTGCAAAGCACGTATGGCGGACCAAACGATGCTGCTGTACTGAAGCCGCTTGCAGACTCGTGGAAGGGGGTAGTTATCTCCTCCGGAATGAACACGAACTATGGGAAGATTGATTCATACTGGATGGCAGCCTCAGGAATTGACGAGGCAATAAGAAATAATGTTGCTGTTGGCGGAAAAAGAATTGCGCTTCTTGACAACTTTACTTGGGGAAACCCGCAGAAGCCTGACAGACTTGGCTCGTTGGTACGCGCATGTAAGGCGTGCTACGATTTTACCAAGGGCTTCGAGACGCCGTTCATTTCGGGAAAAGACAGCCTCTACAACGAATCTCCGATGGGACCCGTTACTCCTACCTTGTTGATTACAGCAATCGGAGTGACCCCTGACATACGAAAAACGGTGTCCATGGAACTGAAGCAGCCCGGAAACAGCATCTACATGGTCGGAAAAACCTACCCTGAGCTGGGAGGCAGCCACTACTATCAAAACAAGGGCTATCTAGGAAACAGTGTCCCGCAAGTGAGAATAGGGCAGGCGAAGAAAACAATGGACCTGATTACAGAAGCCATCGACAAAGGCTACTTGCGGTCATGTCACGACCTGTCAGAGGGAGGATTAGCGGTTGCGTCGGCGGAGATGGCGTTTAGTAGCGGATTCGGAGTAGAACTGGACCTGAACAAGGTTCCTAGAACCAAAGAACTAACAAGAAATGATTTTGTTCTCTTTTCGGAGTCGAACAGCAGATTCCTAGTTGAAGTAACAGAGAAACGCAGGGATGCCTTTGAAGCGCTGATGAAGGATGCTGCCTGCGCTGAGGTTGGCACAGTAAAGAAGCACGATATTCTGTCTGTTACTGGTTTGGATGGTAAACAGGCAATTCACGCCGATTTAGAGGAGTTGAGGAGACGCTGGAAGAGCACCCTAGGAGGAGCCTGAAAACATGAAGGCTAAGGAGATTCGCGTCTGCGTTATGAGGGTTGGCGGAACAAACTGCGACGCCGAAACAAAAAGAGCCTTTGATGAGCTGGGCGCAAGGGCGGAAGTTGTTCACCTCAACGAGGTGGTTAAGAACCGAAACATTCTGGACTACAATGCTCTTGTTTTTCCGGGCGGATTCTCGTACGGCGACTACGTCAGGGCTGGAGCCATCTGGGCAACCGGAACACTAACAAAGCTCCGCAAAGACCTGAAACGGTTCGTTGAGGAAGAAAGACCAATACTGGGAATCTGCAACGGATTCCAAGTTCTAGTCGAAGCAGGACTGTTACCCGCCTTTGAGGGAATCAGCGAGTACCCCGAGACAACTTTGGCAACTAACATTCCGATTGGGTACCGATGCAAGTGGATTTACCTCCGGCACGAAAACTCTGGAAACTGCATCTTCACCAAAAACATTCCAGAAGACAAAGTCATGCATATACCTGTGGCTCATGGTGAGGGACGGTTCCTGTTTGCGAAAGAAAACGAAACCAAATATCTGCAAAAACTGTATGATAATGACCAGCTTGTCTTCAGATACTGCAACAAAGACGGAGAATACGCAAACGGCGAATTTCCTGTAAATCCTAACGGAGCATTCCACGACATCGCAGGCATATGCAATCCGGCAGGAACAGTCTTTGGTTTAATGCCCCATCCCGAACGAGCATTTTATGGTTGGCAGCTGCCTGACTGGACAAAAACAGAGCATGCGCCAACGTTTGGCGACGGAAAAATGGTCTTCGAGTCCATGATGGAATATCTGAAGAAACGGTTCTAGAGGTCCTTCAGGTCTGCTAACCGTGGCAGTCCAGTTCTGGCGCCCATCGCTGAGACACATCGGGAAGCAATAAAGTTTCCCAGTATTCCACACTCAAACAGGTCTTTCCTTTTTGCTAGTCCATAGATGAAGCCTGCACAGAAGGCGTCACCAGCGCCCGTTGTATCCACCGTCTCTACCTTGTATGCTTCAATCAGGCGACTCTCTTTTCCGTCAGTGACGTAGCAGCCCCGCCTGCCGAGCTTAACAGCAACAATCTCAGCTCCCAACTCTAGGAGTGTCTTAGCTCCGTTTCTGTAGTCTTGTCCTGTAAGCAGCTTCACTTCTATCTCGTTGGGAATCAAGGCGTAGCTTCTTCGTATTATCGGCTTTATGGCATTCAAGCCTTTTCTTGCGTAGAGTGCTCCGGGGTCAAAACAGACCTTCACGTCAGAAAGCTTGGTTATGAGCTGCTTCTGGGCATCTAAGGGCTTCTCTGCAACAAACGATGATAGGTGCAGAAATTCTGTGCCCGAAACGTAGTCCATGTTGATGTCGTTAAAGTCTATGTGGTCGTTGACTCCGGGGTCAACATACAGTGCTCTTTCTCCATTCGGGTCAATGTATCCCATGACTGCCCCGCTTCTGCCATTCTCTGAGACTGTTACTCCGTTGACGTCAACGCCCTCCTGTGTAAACTCGTCTAGGAGACGTTTTCCTTCCCTGTCAGAGGCAACCTTTCCGATGAAGCCCGTTCTTAGCTCTAGTCTAGCCAAGCCCACGATTGTGTTTGCTGCTGAGCCGCCGCCCGACTCCTTGAAGTCCGTGACGAAGCCCTCCTCCTCTTTCTTGGCAATCATGTTCACCTTGAAGAGCTTGTCCAAGTTTAGGGCGCCGAAACCTACAACATCAAAGGTCATCAAAACAGCTCCTTCAAGTAGATTTTGTGTTTTCCAAGTTTTCCGCCATAATTTCCCGCAGAAATCCTGACAACCTCATCAACTTTGCTTGCGGCGTGTATACCTGCTTTCATTGCTTTCTTAACTGCTTCCATTGAAGTGGCGTTGATTACAATCTCTGGAATATACTTCACGCCGACGGGAACCATGGACATTTTTCCCAATCGGGTCTTTAGGCTAGCGCAGTATGGATGATTAGTTGTTGGACCAATCAGCGGAAACCTTGTTTCAGGCTTTGAACCTGCAGAACAGATGTCAAAGGGTGTTATTACACCCGGAACCTTGTGTATGTCATCTAACGCTTTTCTTCCAGCCTCCATGACTGCCTGTTTGGTTTTGCACATAAACCAGAAGTTGGCGCCCATAACTCCCCTTGCATAGCCCAGCTCTTTTTCTATGAGAAAGCCCGAAACCATCAACGGCACAACAATCATGGCTCGTCCGTAACGCTGTTCTATCCATTCGTAGCCGTCTCCGCAGTGACCAACCCGCTCCATCATCGCAATCTTTCCGTCAGCCTTACTTAAAGCGTCAAAAACTGCAGTAAATGGCTTCACAAGAATATCCTGCCTTATCCTAAAAGACAGTTCTGCCTCAAACTTTTTCACGGACTCTTCCAGAGGCTTGTTCTCGTCGATTCCGCCCCAAAACTGCAGAACCGCGCCCTGGCGTCCATCAGGAGTTTCCTGTTTGTTTAGATATTTTTCGATTCCGCCTTCGATTCTGCCGATTACTATGGCTGGCGTAGCTGTGGCGTCTTCTGCGGCTTTCCGTAAAACTTCATGGTGGTCTGCTGTGACGACTACTCTGGCGAGTATCCCGTCGAAAGCTTCTGCGTATGTGTCTTCGATTTCAGCCTTCATGGAATCCCCATTCATATGTTACCCTAACTTTCCTATAGCCTCTCCCCTCACAGTCTTCCTGAAAACACTGCTTTCGCTAATCAAACGCTCCACGTTACCGGAGGTTACCCTTTCAACCTGAGGAAAAACGGCACCAAACACTATGGACATTCGCTCATGTAACTCGGCAACAGCACAATGCTTCTGAAGACCAGCTGGATTCCACTCGTTAACCAACCCGAGCGCTCCCTCTTTGCCTAGTCTGCTGAAGGCTTCCGCAAGAACAGACGTCACAACTGTATTGCCCGAAAGAACCGCAACATCTGACTCCCGCACAGAATAATTGTTCCCATTAAAGGAGACAGCTAACCCCCCATAGTCTCTTACTAGCCTCAATGCTTGCGCGTCGGTTATGCTGTCGCCCACATACATCACCCGGTCAAGGCTGCAACCAATCTTCTCAACAATATCTTTTACTGCCTTCGCCTTTTCTGTTCCGCCAACAGGATTAACCTCACGTAGCATCCTGCCCGACTCCATCTGTGGGATTTCTTTCCAGAATATCTCATCTAATCTATCTACGGTTTCTTGGTCTCTCCGCGAAAACTCGTTTACTGAACTGGCGTTTTTGGGAATTTCAATCATGGGCAACGCCGCTATCTCCTTTCCCAGCCCCTTTAGCCTCTTCGTCTCCTCTGAGGATATGTCGATTTTGTCCGTGTTCAGGCGGGTGCAGTAAGTGTTCGCGAAGGGGAAGCCCGTCACCACACAGAGGGCGGAGATATATTGCTCGTAGCTGGTGCTGACGATGAAAGAGGGCAACAGGTTCCTGACGAAAGTTAACGTGTCTTTTGCTCCGGGAACCAGCAGAACGTTTCTGGCGGAAAATTCTTTTATTTTCGTGTCTGTGGCTCCGTAAGCTTTCAGGAAGGGAATAATCAGCCGCAACGTGTCCCCCGCTTTGTAATCTGGTTTTTTGACTAAATCTGCGAGAACATCATCATACTTGCTAATCAGGGCGAAGAAGCTGTCTCCGTTCTCCACAAAACTGGTTGTTAGTTCATATGCATTGTCGTTCTTTGAGATTGGTCCTTCACAGTCAGTAACGAATATTCGCGGATTCGCTTGGGACGCTTCTGCCTGCATCAGCGCCTCCTCAATTCTTCCATATGCTTCACGCTTTTATCGATATGCGCCTTCACTGCAATGTCGGTTCGGTTCCAGAGCGCCCCGCCCCTAATTTCACGTATGCCCTCTAGCGACCTTTCTCTTGCCTCGTTTATGCTGTTGCCTATGCCCACAACGGCGACTGTGCGCGAGCCAAGCGCAAAGTTTTCTCCGTCCCGAAGCTCCATGGACCCCGGATACACCCTGATGTTGCCCGCGTTCTTTGCAGCCAGCTTCTCGGTGGCACTCAAGTCCACCACTGTATCAACTTCGTTCTTGTTTACGTTATCGGGAAACTTGGTTGCGTAGCCGCCGTAGTCTGGCGGAACCTTATAGGTCACAACGGTTGCCTGCTTCCTAAAATTGACTTTCCGCAGGTTTCCGTCTATCATGTTGTAACATACCTCAACGAAGTCGTCCTTTAGGATGGGCATCAGATTCATTATTTCGGGGTCTCCAGGTCTGCTGTTGACCTCCAAGATTTTTGGTCCCTTGCTTGTGTGAATAAAAGCCGCATAGAAGGGAACTCCTCGTAGTTCTGGGTTGCTGCCTTTTCCCTTCAGCTCTTCGAACACTCTGTTAACAAGTTCAAATTCCTTCGCCCTATCTCGGGCTGTCATGAATGGTAGTATGTCTCCGGCGTCTTTGTAGGCGCCCATGCCTCCGGTGTTAGGACCTTTATCGTCGTCGAAGGCTCGTTTGTAGTCTCTGGTTTCGGGCAAGGCAACCAACCGTTTTCCGTCGCAGAACGTTTGGAAGCTGGATTCTTCGCCCACAACCTTCTCCTCGATTATGACTGGACCATGCTCATAGTTTGAGATGAAATGCTCAAAAACCTCTTCAGGAGTGTTGAAGTGGTCTCCCCATACCCCGACGCCTTTTCCTGTAGTTGCCTTGTCTGGCTTCACTGCCACCTGGTTGTCCAGTTCTTTGAGCCAAGCATAAACGCTCCTCTTAGCCTGTGTTGTACTGCTGTAGTCTTTGGAGTCGAAAACCTTGAATCTTGGATTAACTTCGGGTGCAACCTTCTGGAACAGTTGGCGCTGAGCTATTTTACTGCCCTCAATCGCATACTTTCTGGTTGGGCAAATCATTGGAATTTTTGTTTTTTTCTCAACGACATCTCTTACGCCCGCAATAATTGGCTTTTCGGGACCAACTATCCCAAAGTCTATCTGGTCTCGGTATTTTTTGGCGAACTTTGTGATCTCATCCAAGTTGAAATCGGAGATAACCGCGTGCTTTTCTGCATGTTTCAGGTTGAAGGGGTTCTTCTGTTTGTCTACAACATAGAATTTTGGGGCGTATTCTTCGCTACGACAAAAAGCGTCTATCATGGCGGCTGCTCTTGAGCCGTACGAGACTACGAGGATGCCAACTTTCTCCATCAAGGCTCACCATAACATTTCTGAATAAATCGTGTGGTTAGTTTATGGCGTTTTCGTATATTCTTCCTTTCTCGTTGTAACCGTTCTCGAATCTTTCCTTCATTTCGTCAGCTAGCTTTTGGGCCATGGGCGTCGGATACTTGCCTGTGATGCAGCCCAAACAAAGGTCCTCTCTGTCTAAGCCTGTGGCTCTGACGAGTCCGTCAACTGACTGATAATTCACTGCGTCCGCGCCCACTATCTCGGCTATCTCCTCTGCGTCGTGCTGTGATCCTATCAGTTCGCGGTAGGTTGCCATGTCAACTCCGTAGAAGCATGGACCAATAATTCTGGGGAATGTGATGAAAAGGTAGATTTTGTTTGCGCCCATTTTGCGTAGCTTGTTGACCACAACTTTGGTGGTGTCGCCTCTGACTATGCTGTCGTCAACCACGGCAACGTTTTTTCCTGTAAGCTTATGGTCAACAATGTTGATTTTCCTGTCAATCGTGCTGTATCTTTCATCTGAAAGCAGAATAAAGGCGCGCTCCGCCACGTACCTGTGCCTTCTGGAGGCGCGTTCCCACCGTATGCCCGTCAATTCATGATACCCGTAGGCTGCGTCGTTGCCTGTTTCGGGCATCGAAACAATCATGTCCACTTTGCTTGTGGTTTCTGGGTATTCCCACGCAAAGTTTCTTCCAAACGCCTCTCGAACCTCGTAGACGTACCTGTCTCCCAGCCTCGAGTCTGGTCTGGCAAAGTAGGCGAACTCGAAGGCGCACAGTGCCCTTCTTTCTCCTGTGCACAGCTGCTTTCTTGTGAATCCGTCCTTTGAGGCGACCACAAGCTCTCCGGGGTTAACCTCGAAGCTGAAGTCGAAGCTGTTTATGTCCAGACCCACGGTTTCTGAGGATACTGCGCAGGTCGTTCCGTTTTTGCTGCATCCACAGCAGAGAGGTCTTATTCCTTGTGGGTCTCTGAATGCGAAGAGTTCTCCTTTTTCTGTTAGTCCAGCCACGGAGAAGGCGCCTTCGATTTCTTTCATGCACCTTTTTACGGCTGAGGCTAGATCGCCGTCTTTTCCCTGTCTTAACAGTTTTCTGGAAATCAGTTCTGCGTCGTAGTTGAATCGGAAGTTCGGGGTTTCTTCAAGTATTTCCTTTATTATGTCAGGGGTGTTGACGACGTTGCCGTTGAAGGCGATTGCCACCTGTTTGTCTCCCCGCTTCTCTAGTATGGGCTGGGTGCTCTTTACTAGTGATTCGTAATCTGTTCCGCCAGATGTGGAGTATCTGACGTGTCCCAATCCCGTGGGTCCGGCCAGTTCGGTTAGCCACTTTTCGATGTCTTCCTTTTGTATTTTCGGAACAAGGTGCAAGCCTTTGTAGCTGTGGAATGTTCCGTCAAAGGTAAGGAATCCGTGGGATTGGTGGCCGCGGTGGTTTTGTGCTCGTAGTCCCCAGTAGACGTATGGGAACACGGGCTTGTTTGTGAAGTCTTGGGCTCCGAAAACCCCGCACGCCTCTTTTAACTGTTCGAGCATATTTTTCACTATTGATGTGTCCTATTTATCAATCTTTACTACAATTTTAAGGCAAAAAGTGTGTGCCCTGAAGTTGATGTTCTGCTGTGTGAGAGAATTGTTTGCGTTGTAAAACATGCTGGATTAGCATAATATTGTGATTGCGGGTTTATTGCCCGTATTATAGTAAGGTATATATGAATTATCTGGGTTAGGTTTTGCGTCAAGGTGTTTTCATGAGGAACATACTTGTTAACGGTTCGAAACGGACGCCGCTTGAGAATCAGCCAATCGAGATTGTTGAGCGCAAGGGTGTCGGTCATCCTGACTCCATGTGTGACGCTATCATGGATCAGGTTTCAGTGGAACTTAGCAAAGCATATCTGAAGGAGTTCGGAGCGATTTTGCATCATAACACGGATAAGTCGTTGCTTGTTGCTGGCGATGTTGAATGCAAGTTCAAAGGCGGAGTGGTAAAGGAGCCTATGCTTCTTATTTTCGGTGACAGGGCAACATTCGAGGCTAACGGAAAGACTATTCCTGTTAACGAAATCGCTATCCAAACGGCTAAGACGTGGTTGAAGGATAATCTCAGGTTTGTTGACCCAGAAAAGCACATGAAGTACCAAATTGCGATTAGACCGGGTTCTCAGGGGCTTACCGACATTTTCAAGAGGGAAACCTGCATGTTCGGAGCTAACGACACTTCAGCGGCTGTAGGCTACGCACCAATGACCCACACAGAGAATATGGTTCTGGACACGGAACGTTACGTAAACTCTAAGGAGTTCAAAAAGCGGTTTCCTGCAAGCGGAGAAGACGTTAAGGTTATGGGCTACAAGAACGGCAATATCCTGAATCTGACTATCGCCATGGCTTTTGTTGACCGCTTCGTTGAAAGTGTTAAAGATTACATGCGGAAGAAGGCTGAAATTCTGGCTGATGTACAAGCGTGGGTGGACAAGAGAAGCACATTTGACAAGGTCAACGTTTACATCAACACTTTGGATGTTGAGGGACGAGGCGTAGACGGCATCTTCTTGACTGTGCTGGGCACATGCGCGGATGGCGCGGATTCTGGTCAGGTAGGAAGAGGCAACAAAGTCAACGGAGTAATCTCCTTGAACCGTCCCATCGGGACTGAGGCTGCGGCAGGAAAGAACCCGGTCAGCCACGTCGGAAAAATCTATAATGCTTTGACTCACCAGATTGCCAGAAAGATTTGCGATCAAGTGCCTGAAGTAGCGGAGACGTGTGTTTGGCTTCTCAGCCAGATTGGTATGCCGATTGATCAGCCTGCTATTGCCGCTGCGCAGGTAGTCATGAATGACGGAGCTTCTCTCGACAATAGAATTCAGGGCAGAATAACTGAAGTAATAGACACTGAACTGGCAAACATAGAAGGCTTCTGCGAAAAACTAACCTATGGAAAAATCTCAGTCTGGTAAAAACAAGCCAGACATCCTTCTTTTCATTTCTTCCTTCTTTATTACTGGTTTTTGTTGATGCTTGGTTATTCCGAAAAAATACTATTTTCAACAATTAACATCTATTAGTCTCCTAATATGATGTGCGCACGTACATGCGCACGCGTGAAAGTTATGAAAAAAGGGGGGGTTTGCATGTTCTATCGCGGTAAATGTTATTGGCTTGGTACCGGCGTTGATGAAATAGAAGCGAATGGTTGCGACACTTGAACAACAGTGGTGCCTGCAATACGATCAGTATACTTCTGGCGTGGGTCAGATCCTGGACTAATAACCACAAGTAGCCAGTCCAGTATTAGAAAGACCCAGAAAATCTTGCTTATGTTGCGAATGAATGATTTATCAAAGGTAATTTTACTGTCGTTTGTCATCTGTACCTTTAACCCCATGATTTTTTTGCCGATAGTAGCACCATCCCATGAAACCTCGAAGAAAACGAAGTATAGTACTTCAACTATGCCAACAATGAAGGACAAAACCAGATAATATCCATACCCGAACCAAAACCAGAATCCGCCAAATGTCAGTGAGAAAAACACGAAATTGAGTATTACATAAGCAACAATGCCAGGTATGATGCTGTCGATTATTAATGCAATTAATCGCAATAGCCAATGCCCAATGTCCAATTGTGCACTGTTTCCAGTTCCCATTTGTGTAAACCTCAAGCTCTTGTTTCAGTTTTGAACATTTAACATTTTCTTAAGCAGTCAGCAGGTTCTAGTTTCCTTATTATTCGCTTAATCAATTTCCTATTTTCTGGAAATAATTTTGTGTGAAATGCGCGCATACGGTTGTTATGAAAATTTTGGAAAAAAACTGTTTTCAAAAATTAACCTATATTAGTCTCCTACTATGTTTCTGCCACGTTTTTTGATATGTATCGGTGCTTGAAATAAGCAGTAAATTAACTGATTATATTCTGAAGTGTACAGTGTTGTTATGCCCGAGAAAAAACGTTCAAGAGAAGAGTTTGAAACATACCTGAAAGCGTTGCTCGATCAGGATTACCCTAAAGCAAAATACCAAAGTCCTGATTCATGGCGCTTGCAGGCTTCCAAAGAAAGCAGGGCTACTTGACTTAGCATACTAAAAAATAGAATGTATCGGCAATGTGCTGCGCAAACAACAAATTCAATGTTATTTTACGCCTTTGATTTTTGGAATCGACTCTGTTTTTGTTTCGTAAAAATTTGGCGAATAGCGGGAGACTCTTCGCCAATTAATGTCGCAACACTGTTTCTTACCAACTTTGATTCTTGGAACTTTTATGTTGCTAGTGTTTGTGCCAGCTTCATCAAACTAAGGTCTAACTGTTTTTCGTTGCTGCATACTTGTTTGAGGCCTATGCTGGCTACTTTTCCGTTTTCTAGGCAAGCCATCATTTTTCCCTGCTTGTTCAACAGCAATTGTACTGCTTTGTTTCCGAACAGGTTGGCTAGGAGTCTGCTTCTTGCGGTGGGATTGCCTCCTCTCTGCGCGTAACCCGTAACGCTCAGCCTGACCTCTACTCCCGCCTTCTTTTCGATTTCCCGCATGAGCTTGTGGGTGTCTCCGATTCCCTCCGCAGCCACAATAATGCCCGCCTTCTTGCCCTTAGCGCCATTCACCTCTAGCGTCCTAACAATACTCTCCAAGCTGTACTCGACTTCGGGAACCAATATCACCTCAGCGCCGACAGTCAACCCGATTGTAAGCGCAAGAAAGCCCCTCATCCGTCCCATAACCTCTACAATAAAGATCCTGTCATGAGAGTTCGCGGTATCCCTGATTTTGTCAATCTCCGTAATCGCCGTATTCACGGCAGAATCAAAGCCTATAGTCTCCTCGGTTCCATAGACGTCATTATCGATCGTCGCAGGAACTCCTACAATCAAAGCATCAGACACTTTACTCAACGCTAAAGCACCCTGCATCGAACCGTCACCGCCAACCACAACAAGCCCATCAACGTTATTCAAAGCCAAAACGTCCGCAACCTTCCGTACACCCTCAGGCTTCCTGAACTCTGGACTCCTTGACGTGTGAAGAATCGTGCCGCCAACATGAAGAATACCGCCAACATTCCGGGGAGTCAATTCTCTAAACCTGTTATTGATTAAACCATCCCATCCATGCTCAAAACCCAGAACCTCCAAGCCCTCAGAGTGAGCCACACGAGTAACCGCCCTGATAGCGGCATTCATTCCGGGGGCATCTCCCCCGCTCGTCACTAACCCAATCCTCTTCATCACAGTCCTCTTCCCCATAACAATAGAACATGCATCTGACCGAAAATAAATGAGTTGTTCCAGCACTAGAGCAGCGGAGCAAAGAAGTTGAATGGCCAGCTGGGAAACGGCGGATTTGTGTTGACCTGAACTTTTTCTATCCCGTCAATTTCCCTGAACTGTCTGTCTAACTCAAACAACTCTTCAAACGATGACACAGGAACAACTGCAAGCAAATCGCATTCACCCATGACCTTGCCTAATATGATAACGTTAGGGATTCTAAGTATTTTTTTGTGGATGTCCACAACTTTTGTGCCAAGCGCCGTCTTCATGTAAATCATTGCATTGGCTTGATATCCCAGCTTCTTCGGATTAACCGTTATTGAAGATCTGAGAAAAAGACTGTTTTCTTCTAGTTTTCTGTATTTCTTAATTGCTTGAGAGGTTGATATCTTGACTTTTTTTGCAACTGTACTAAAAGGAACACGGGCATTTTGTGACAGCATCCTCGCTATTTCGCGGTCAATCTTGTCCATCCGATCTAATTCAGGAGTTTGAATGAAGCATTTCTTGAATCTGCATTCAGCATCTTTTTCTCCAAAATTTTGTTTATGACCAATTTCTGTACCGAGCTTGATCACAAGATTCTCCGGATACTCGTTAGCTTGTAAACCAACATAGATGAGCGGTTGGACGCTTTTAATGTGCGAATAACTCTTTAATTGGTCGCTTATTTCTGTAAAATGTTCCAAATTAGGCGCCGCAAAATAGTTGCCAATATTAGACTCTTGAATCTTAGTCCAAGTCGAGAGAATGCATGGCTGTTTACTCAAATAATCTTTTACTTCATTCACCATTTCTGGATGAGCCTTGATTCCCAAAAAACCATAACAACTAAAGCCAATCAAGTGGGGATTTATCTGCAGTATTGCGCCAGTGATTACCCCTGCATTCTTCAGGTTTTGGTATCTGCTTCTCACTGCAGCGGCTGTAATCCTGTTTTCCTTCGCCATTTTAGTAAAGCTGGTGCGTGCATCCTTTAGTAACGTTCTGAGAATATTCGCGTTAACCTTATCGATTATTAGAGTTTTCATCACAACATCCCACTAACGTAGCAAATTTAAAAGATATGGCATCTAATATTTCACTTTTGTCATCAAAACAATCATCAAATAAATTTTAAATCTAATCTAACTAAAAACCTGTTTTTCTGTCACGAAATTTTGAATCTGGGAAAAATTTAAAAGCAAAACTAAACGAACAGGTATTTCGCAACTTGGAGAAAAACAGATGAGTAAATCAAAGGTTTTCTCTCCCATTTTTTGTGGGATGATAAGCTTCGGAAGAATGGGGCTGAAAGGGCTCAATGCACGAGAAATGAATTTGCCTAGAAGCGATGGGCGCTTTGGTAGCTTTCATTTTTCTTCCTCAATTACCGTCTGTGCATGAGCCTCAGCAAACCCTTCTTCCATAAAATAAAGGTTAACGCCGACGAAGACAAGTGCTTCAGAATGTGGCTAGAATCATCTTAGTTGCAGCTTCTTGTTCTTGTAGTGGGCAACGATTTTGCCTGAATCTGTTACTTTTCCGATTTGTTCAGCTTCAGCGCCACTCTTTTCGAGGATGCTAACTGCTTCGTCTGCATCGTCTTTGTCTACGATTACCCCAAAGCCCCATCCCATGTTGAAGGTTTTCAGCATCTCCTCATCGGTTATTGTGCCTCCAACCTCAGGGGCTGTCTGCTGGATAAGCTCATAGATTGGCTGCGGCTTGAAGTTTGTGAACTCGAAGCCTATGCCTCTGGAGTATTTCATTAATCTGTCAAATTTGACGTACGCATCTCCTGTAATGTGAATTGCGCCCTTCACCTTGACCTGTTTTGTGGTGCTCAGGAAAGATTTAACGTAAATTTTGGTGGGTTCCAGCGCCTCAAGAACGATTTCTCTGTCGAAGCCGTCTGGAACATCAAAGGGCATGTATTTTCCGCCCCACTCCTTGAATAGGACTTTTCTTACCAGCGAGATTCCGTTGCTGTGAACTCCTGAACTTCGTAAACCAATAACAACATCGTCTGCCTTGATTTCTGTCCCAAATATTATGTCCTCTTCTTGGACGTCGCCTACGCTTGCGACAATCAGGTCGAAGCCCTTTCCTTCGGTTAACCCTTTTATGATGGCTGCCACGTCCCCGATTTCTCCTCCCGGAACTGGACAGTCTGACTCTTTTGCGCCCTGAAATATGCCCTTCAGCCACTCCTTGACCAGCTCTGGGTCAGAGACATGAGCATGAAAGTTGTCAACCAACGCCAACGGAGTAGCGCCAGACCGTATAACGTCATTGACTGCCATGGCAACCCCATCCACTCCGATGGTGTCATACTTGTCGGCTAGTTGTGCTAGGAGAACCTTGGTTCCAACCCCCTCGATGACAAGGTCAAGGTAGCGGTCTCCGGCAAGGAAGATGTTGCCGTAGGGCAGTTGAACAACTTTTCCGTGTTTGCCCAATGTGTAGGTCTGCTTCAGCATAGACAATGCTTCTTTAGATTTTGCCCTAGTTTCCCTATCCACACCCGCCTCAGAATAAGTAAGCTTCTTAGACATAGCCATCCACACCTGACCAATGAGTCACAGTTTTCTTATAAATTACGCTGCTCGTGTACCAACAACACAAAAGAGCCGTTCTTCTTAGACTGCCAGTCTGTTGACGTCTTTTTTCTTGGTGATTTTTTTTACTTCTTGTGCTCCGTCGTAGACTGCTTTTACCATCTTCTGCTTAAGCTTGTCCAGCTGCTCTTTCAGTTCAGGGTTAGTTAACGCAAAAATTCTTACAGCAGCCAGAGCAGCATTCTCGGGTTTAGCAACATAGGAGACAGGTATCCCCTTCGGCATCGCAGTCGAAGAAAATATCTTAGCGCCTCCATGCTCGCCAGAGTCTGGAGGACAGGCAATAACAGGAAACAATGTGGAGCCTGCGACGACTCCGGAAAGGGCATCTGACAAACCAGCAATAGTGATGTAGACGATGCTGGCTCTGCTTTTCTCATTTTCCTTCAGGTCTTTCAGCAGCTTTTCTGGGGTTCTATGTGCAGAAGCAACATTGTAAACGCAGCTGACCGGAAACTTTTCCTTTTTTAGGAAATCCTTGATTTTAGCTGCAAACGGCAGGTCTCTTGGAGACCCCATGAGAACAACAATCTTCTCTTCTGGCATACCTATACACTCCTTATTTTATTGGATATACGTTTTGGTCAACAGGACTTATTCCCACTGTTTCCTGATCTTCTCGCTCTTCTTGGTTGCCGCCTCAACAGCCCTCATCAAAGCCTGCCTGACATCGCTGCCCTCAACCTCATAGATGGCTTCGATTGTGGTTCCTCCGGGCGTCGTAACATTGTCGCGTATCTGAGCTGGGGTCTGACCGGTCTCCAGCACAAGCTTCGCGGTTCCAAGAACAGCCTGAGCAGCACATTTCAAAGCCAGGTCTCTGGGCAAACCAACTTTCAAGCCCGCATACGCGATAGCCTCGATTAATATAGAAATGTATCCGGGTCCGCTTCCGCTAACCGCTGTCACAGCATCCATGTGCTTCTCTTCAACTTCCATGGCTACTCCCATCACGCCAAGAAGCTGCTTGACCTTCTCCCTGTCCTCCTTGGTTACGTCGTCGTCACAGCAGTATGCAGTGAAGGACTCCTGAACCAGAATCGCAACATTAGGCATGATCCGGACAAAATGGGCTTTAGGCGCCACCCGCTTACAGAACTTAACAGTGACTGCAGCAGCAGTAGAAATCACCAGTTTGCCCTCCGCCTCGTTGCTTATCTCCAACAGAACAGTCTTCAAAACGTTCGGCTTAACACACACAAAAACAACATCAGCCTCTCTCACAGCCTCTCTGTTGTCGCCTGTTACCGTTACCCCAAGCTGCTCCAGTTCCCTAGATTTTTCGGGCATTATCTCAGCAACTGTAATCTTTCCTTCATATCCGCTCTTCAGAAGACTCTGGACTACAGATCCGCCTATTACGCCCGCGCCAATAACCGTAATGCTGTCATTCATCCCGTTTTCCTTCCAAACGCCTGTGACTAACATTTCCAAAGCATCTCACTAATAAAATCTTCTTGAACAACTTCTACCCCAAACAATTGAATTCCAAAAAAATGTTAGACCCTTCTATACACGTAATTCCACAAAAAAGTCTGCACCTTACTGAAGATTCCAGAAAAAACGTCTCCACAACTCCGTTTCCGACATGTTACCAGTTCCGTAATAAGGCTTTATCTTAGCTGAAGTCGTTCTCTGTGTTTCGGGAAATCATAGGCTCAATTGAAGGCTTGTGCATGCCCCAGTTTAAATCATTGGTCAAAAGTCGTGAGGGTAAAATTTGGGCTACTTTGGGGAAGACGAAGAGGTTATCCGCGGCAAGAAATGGAACTGGAAAAACTTCGAATCCACTAAGGATTATCCTGTTTCCAACAACCTTCTTGAGTGGGTAATAGGACAAGAACGCGCACTAAAAGAGTGCTACCTTTGCCTAGAAGAATGGGTCCACAAACTCAAGAACCTTAAAGAAGAAAAATGGTACGAAGCATGGACGAACCCAGACAAAGAGAAGCCGCAAATCACCAAAACCGCTCCCCCCGGACCATACCTGCTTCTGCTCGGAGACCCCGGCACAGGCAAATCCCTGATAGGAAGAGCCCTCTCGGTTCACTTAACTGAACGCTACACGAAAGAGGACATTAACCTTCAAGACGTAGTCTGCTGGCAAAACAACGTAATACCCAGCGAACCAAAAATCTCCTGCCACCAAGCTGGCGAAGGAAAAAAGATTCTTCTGAAACAGAAACTGAAAGAAACAAAGAAACTGTTTCTTCAGCAGCTCGGAGTAAAAGCCATAATCTACCTGATGATAGTTGTAGCATCCATCTTCATGTTTGCGGGCTTCTATTATCTTTGGCAAGAGAAAGTCGCTTGGGACACAAACGCCATGACCGGCTTCGGAGAACCACTACAAACCGTCAACAACGGCGACTTCGGCGGATACATGATAGACAAGTTCGTGTCGATTGGAGCCATAACGTTCCTGCCCGCCGGAATGATGCTCATGTTCCTTATCCTAGTGACCGTGCTAGGACGCTTCGGAGTGATGGGAAGCGCCAAAGGAATAGGCGGAGCACAAGCAACAAAAGTTCCAAAACTTATCGTGGACAACTCCAAAAAGGTTGCCCCATTCATTGACGCCACAGGACACGGCTCCGCACAGCTGTTCGGAAGCATCGCATGGGATCCCCTCCAGACAGGAGGACTAGGCACCCCGGAGCATCAGAGAGTAACTGCAGGAGAGGTCCACCGAGCGCACCTCGGAATCCTATATATTGACGAAATCAAAAACATGGCGCCAGACGAAGCCATCACCCTACTGACCGTCCTAGAGGATGGACAACTGCCAGTGACAATGCGAAGCCGTTTAAGCGGAGCAGGAGGAACAGCCGCCATGGCAGTGGCTACAGAACCCGTGCCCTGCATGTGCTTCTTGGTTGGCGCCGGAAACTTTGACAGCATAGGGCAACTTCACCCTGCTTTGATGGACAGAATCTACGGCTACGGCAAAGTGGTCAGAATGAACAATGACATGGAGAATAATGTGGAGAATCGCCGCAAGTACGTCCAATTTATCGCCCAGGAGGTTTCGCGGTTCAGGTTGCGTCCTTTCACCAGAGAGGCATGCGAAGAGATAGTGGATGAGGGACGAAGAAGAAGCAACAAGAAAGATGCGTTAAGCACAAAATTCCGTCCCATGATCTCTATAGTCAAAACAGCCGCAACATTGGCAATGAATGAGGGTGTAGATGTTGTTGAAAAGAGGCACGTTACTGAAGCCATAGAAAATCACTGTAAAACAATCCAGAAACAGATTCTTGAGCATCAGATGAGCGAAAGAGGAAAACTGTTAGAAATCACTCCAGAAGGAGCCAAGCTGGGACAAATCTACGGAGTCGCCGTAGTCAAAGACCCCTACAGCGGAGAGATGACCGGCAACGTGCTCACAGTCAAAGGCTTCCTAGAAAAACGAGACCAAAAATGCGACAAAAACATACAGGGATACTACAAAGTCACGGGCATAGCAAAAGAGGGACAGGAGCAGTTCATCACGGACAGCATAGCAAAAGTCAGAAGCGTTATCCTGCAGAAGTATGGCGTCGACATCGCCCAAGAATTCTTCACACACATAGACTTCGCCCAAGCCTACAGCGTGGATGGACCAAGCGCAGGAGTCACCATGACAATCCTTCTCTGCTCACTGTTAGAGGGAAAGACTATCCGGCAAGACGTTGCTGTGACCGGAGAAATCAACGTCAGCGTGGACGATGTGATACCAGTTACTGCAGTTGGCGGATTGCATGAGAAGATTAAAGCCGCTGAGATGTGGGGCTTCAAGAAGGTTATTGTTCCAGCCAAAAACTACAAGCACTCGATAGACCCCCGAGACTACAGCATAGAAGTAATCCCAGGCGAGACTCTGGAAGACTACCTGAAAGAATCGCTGGTCGACACAAAAGAATCGCCAAAAAAGAAGTAGCATTTTTTTTCCGCTATTCTTTCAGCGCCTCTGCTATCTTAGCCGTAGAGTCTGAGAAGTCCTCTTTGCTGAATTCTTTGCCTTTTGCTGAGACACACAGAACCGTGCTGTAGCCCTTCTTTTTCAGTTCATTCTTCAGTTTGCCGAAGACTCTTCCTTTCAATAGGCGGTACGTGCAGAACAAGACTGTTTTTTTGCCGTTGCCGTCGGGTAAGCGTTTTACGAAAGATATGGATTCTTTTGAGGGATTAAATCCGTGAACTGGAGTTCCAAGAATCATCACGTCATAGTCGGCGACAACTGAGGGCTCTGTGGTGGCTATGTCACAAACTGCCTGAATCTTCAAGGAATCGGATATTGTTTCCGCAAACTTTCGCGTGTTGCCGGTTAAAGAAAAATATAGAACACAAGCTTTCATGAAATCACATAGAAACAGCCAACAATATATGTTGTTCTCCTAGAAAAAACCATGACTTCGACATGAATGTTCGATAGGCAAGTATGCCTCGGTTTCATTACGGCTACAGCAGCTAAATTTTTCGTTTGTAAATGACCACGGCAACGGTAACTATGCTGAGCACGAACAGTATTGGTGTCCATGAGGGAAACTCTGGAATTTCGGAGATGTCAACTGGATTCATTAGCGGATAGTTGTCTTGGTTGTTTTCATACAGGACATATGGGCTATCTCCTATGCCATCGTCGTCACTATCTGCTCCGCTGTAGTTGCTCCAGTAGTTTCCTTCTTTGTCATTATCCCAGCTGTTCTCTGAAAGTTGACCCGACTCGTTAGTGTCCAGCACTTGCTGCGTGACGTTGATGAAGTAGTTGCCGTAAATGCTGTTGCTTGAAGAAGCGCCCACAACCACTCCATACTCGCTGTCCATCACAAAATTTTCATAAAGAGTATTATCTACACACTCAATCATAAGCATCGGATTTCCCCCAAAGAGAATATTCCTGGAGATTATGTTGTTTGAGGATTTCCAGAGCATAAGCGCGCCCATCCCATCCGCAAGATCCGATATTCTGTTTCCGGAGACAGTGTTGCCTGAAGACACATCCAAAGAGATGCCTGACACCAGCGCACCAGTAATGTTATTGTTAGATACCGTGTTATCGGAGGCGTCGATAAGTTCGATTGAGCGCTCATTGTTTCTTAAAACGTTTCCAGAAACAGTGTTGCCTGACGAAGACCCGTACAGGGAGATTCCCACAAGATTGTTTTCTATCAAGTTACCTTCGATGATGCAGTCCCTTGAGTCTGCCAAATCAACGGCATGTCCTTGCCCCTGCTCATTGCTTTTTATCGTGAATCCTGTCATGTGAACATTGTTTGCCGTTATCGCGAACCCTAAGGAGCTGTGATAAATAATCACGCTTTGTTTGTTGTCTCCAAACAGGTAAACAGGCTTGTCTAGAGCAACAATTTCTTCGTTATATATTCCTGCCTTAACAACAATTGTGTCGCCCGGGTTCGCGGCGTTGACGGCATCCTGTATTTTCTGGTAATCGTCTGGGACCGTTATTGTCCATGTTCCTGAAGAAGCATCAACGGGCTTTAGGGTTACCGCAAAAGTTGCCATCAAAAGAACAGCCAAAAGAATCGCGATGGGAACAGTCTCCGTTTTCATTTGGAATCAGATTAGTTAAATCTTCGTTTAATAAAACCGTTTGCTTACGCAATCACATCACTTTTTTGGCCTTAGTATCAGGTATGCCAAATTCATGGTTAAGGACAGGCCAACAAGGATTCCTTCTACAAAATCTGAAACTGAGAAGCCTGAAACTTCAATGTGCACAAATTGTCCAATGAGAATGCCGAGAGCCATTGATATCATGCCTATAGACAACATAGTTTCAGCCTTGAGACCCATCACATATCACCTTTCTGAACAAACCCGTTGTCACTGTTTAATTAGTTAATTTAATAAAACTTCGTACTCATGAGGTTCGAAGTTTCAGCGGTTGGTTTTGTTTTTCCAAGGTCTGTCAGCAGCTTTTTTTTCGTGATGTTTAGCGAAAATGTCATAAATTAGCTGCATCTACAATAAAGGTGGTTTGAGTTGTGCTTGATGAACATGAGCTACGCCAAGTTTCTGAAGTATTCAGCGCATTAGGCAGCCCTACACGATTAAGGATTATTGAGCTTGTAAGCGAAACCGAAAGACCCCTGCACATAAAGGCTGTAGCTCAGGTGCTGAAAAGCGACTACGCCGCGGTTTATCGTCACGTCAGGGTGCTGGAAAAATGCGGGCTGATAGGAGTTTACGAGGTTGGACGTTCACGAGTGATTTACCTGAAAAACGCGGAACTCCTCAAAGATTGTGTTCGAACCGTCAAGAAGATGCTATTAACACGCTAACATAAGTTGACAAAAAAGACATATAATTTTACAAAAAACATAAATATAATTTAGCGTACACCATCCTATTCTTTACAGGTGAAGAACAGTTGCAGAGACTAGACACCAAAAAACTTGTCCTAGCCAGCATGTTAGCTGGGCTGTCTGGAGTATTCGAAATAATACCCGGACCTCCATTCGACATTCCGTTTCCTCTTTACAACCGAGTCTCATGGGACCTAACAGGGATGCCCATGATGATCAGCCTACTCTTCACGGGTCCAATCGGTGCAGTGTACACATGTCTGATCGGTTGCTCAATCATTTTTCTTCGAGGAAACGTTTACGGCGGCATATTCAAGATTATAGCCGAGTTAGCAACCATTTTGGCGTTTGCTGCAATCCGAAAAGGCTTCATACCAAAATCGGTTGCGTCCGTTGCGTCTAGAATTCTCGTAATGACTGTAGCAAATTACTATTTGCTCCCAGTATTCTATGGGATGCCCGTATCATTCGTGGTCACAATTCTGCCCGCGTTAGCAGTAATGAATGGAACTCAGGCACTAATCAACATCATCCCCGCACAGATAGCCTACAACAGATTGGGTGATGCATGGCGATTACGCGGACAAGAAACAAAAAATCTTGAAAAGCCTTCACTTAAAACATGATGGTGGACTGGGCGGGATTTGAACCCGCGGCTTCTGCCTAATTCTGCACAGGGCATGCGAAGGCAGCGTTCATACCAGACTGAACTACCAGCCCCTCTTCTACCGTTTGAATCAAGAACAATATTTAACGTTATTGAATAGGGTTGCTTGTAAGGAAAAAACAGTTTTATTTCATGCCTATGTTAGATGTATATTCGAATGTTGGAGCTGCACTGGGATGGACTGTAAGCGACCTGACTGGGACCGATATTTTCTGGATTTATGCGAGGCTGTTTCTAAACGTGCCACATGCGACAGGGGAAAAGCAGGCTGCGTAATAGTCAAGGACCGGAGAATAATGACAACAGGATATGTTGGAGCACCCGCAGGGCTACCACACTGTGATGAGGCGGGGCATGATATGAGACGGGTTCTGAACGAGAATGGAACTGTTTCGCAGCATTGTGTGCGCACCTTGCATGCGGAGCAGAATGCTATCATTCAGGCTGCAAAGTTTGGGATTCCTCTTGATGGTTCTACACTGTATTGTAAGATGACTCCCTGCAGGACCTGTGCCATGATTATAATAAATTCGGGCATCAAACGTGTTGTCTGCGAGAAGCATTATCATGCGGACAAGGACACGATAGAATTGTTCAGGCTGGCAGGCGTCGAATTGGTTGTCATGAACGAAGAAGTTGAAGAGTACGACAGGCAGTAAACTGCTACGGCAAATCTTATAACATTTTTGAATAATAAATTATGTTTTGTGGAGTTGGCTATGAGCACAAAAAAAGCTCCAAATTGGCTACGTACATTTGACATTATTTTTGGATTAATCGCCGTAATCCTGTCGGTTATAGTTCTGGCTTATCAGGAACTTGCCATCTTAACCATGATCTTTGTTCTCTCAATCGTCCTGCTGGTGACTGGAATCGCAAGAATCCTCTCTGGAGTATTCGCCAGATATCTTTCAGATGGCGTACGTGCACTCAATTTTGGAATAGGCCTCGTAGCAATCGTGTTGGCGCTCATGGCGCTGCTATATACGAATCTTACAACTCAAGTGCTGATTTACATCCTCTCATTCGTGCTGCTGCTTAACGGAGTCGCAAGACTGGTGATTGGCGGATTCGGCAAAGCATTCCCGAAGTGGCTTAGAGCATTCTTTGTGATTGTGGGCTTACT
>Ga0307424_1000258_pt1 | contig 27706 bp, 25 predicted proteins | sample SalMarWE160320MG_FD_202157 | JGI IMG/M metagenome (GOLD analysis project Ga0307424, IMG submission 202157) | Salt marsh sediment microbial communities from the Plum Island Ecosystem LTER, Massachusetts, United States - WE1603-20 | ecosystem: Environmental > Aquatic > Marine > Intertidal zone >... | reverse complement strand
ACCGAAGGTGCTGGATAAGCTCGTTATCGGCGATAAGATGCAGATCCGCGCGGTGGGAACCGGCCTCGCGCTGGAGAACTTCGAGGGCGTGAAGCTGTTCAACCTGAGCCCGAAGCTGCTCAAGGCCATGAAGCCGCGGGTGAAGGACGGGAAGATTGAGATCGGGGTGACGCACTTCGTGCCCGCGGCGGTGATGGGCAGCGGGCTGGGCAAGGACAGCGCGCACACCGGCGACTACGATATTCAGCTGTTCGACGAGAGCATGAACAAGGAATACGGGCTGGACAGCCTGCGGTTCGGCGACATCGTGGCGCTGACGGATGCGGACTGCACCTTCGGCCGCACCTACCTCACCGGCGCAGTGACCATTGCGGTGATTGTGCACGGGCGTTGCGCCAGCGCGGGGCACGGGCCGGGGGCGTGCAGCCTGATGACCAGCGCGAAGGGGCTGATCAGGCCGGTGAAGGATAAGGACGCGAATCTGGCGGTGTTGTTGAAGTTGCGGTAGGAGAGTTCTGTAGCGGGGCTAAAGCCCCGCGTACCTGGTGGTTGGTTGGTGGCGCGGGCGTCCCGCCCGTGATTCACCGCTGCGAAAGCACCACGGGCACAGCATGCTGTGCCCCTACAGACCACTAGCCGCTTCCCTGCGATAGCAAGACGGGCACGGGATACCCGTGCCCCTAGCGACCGAATATTTCGGCGCCTGCGAAGTGGCCGGAGACGCCGAGGTACTCCTCAATGCGCAGCAATTCGTTGTACTTGGACACGCGGTCGGTGCGGGCGGGCGCGCCGGTCTTTATCTGCCCCGCGTTCATCCCCACCGCCAGGTGCGCGATGAAGGTGTCCTCGGTTTCGCCGCTGCGGTGGGAAATGACGGGCGTCCAGCCGGTGTGCTGGGTCAACGCGATGGCGTCCAACGTCTCGGTGACGGTGCCAATCTGGTTGAGCTTGATGAGCACGGAGTTGGAGCAGCCCCGCTTGATGCCGCGCTGGATGCGCTCCGGGTTGGTGACATAGATGTCGTCGCCCACAATCTGGAGTTTGCCGCCCAGCTTCTTGGTGAAGGCGGCGAAGCCGTCCCAGTCTTCCTCGGCGAAGGGATCTTCAATGCTGATGATGGGGAAGCCGGAAACGAGTTCCTCGTAGTACTTAGCCAGTGCGCTTGAGGTGTAGGACTTGCCCTCGCCCGCTAAATGGTACTTGCCGTCCTTATAGAAACTGCTGGCGGCGCAATCCAGCGCCAGGCCGATCTGCTTGCCGGGCTTATAGCCCGCTTTCTTGATGGCGGTAACGATGGCGTCCAGCGCGTCTGCGTGGCTCTTGAGGTTGGGCGCGAAGCCGCCTTCGTCGCCAACATTGGTAACGAGCCCCATCTTCTTCAACACGCCCTTGAGCGCGTGGTAGGTCTCCGCGCCCGCCCGCAGTGCTTCGCGGAAGGAGGGAAAGCCGAAGGGGACGACCATGAACTCCTGGATGTCCAGGTTGTTGTCGGCGTGGGCGCCGCCGTTCATGATGTTCATCATCGGGACGGGCAGCAGGTGGGCATTGGCCCCGCCGAGATACTGGAACAGCGGCAGATCCAGCGCACTGGCGCAGGCCTGCGCCACTGCCATGGAGACGCTGAGGATGGCGTTGGCACCGAGTTTTTTCTTGGCCGCGGTGCCGTCCAGCGCAATCATCGCCAAGTCCACCAGCCGCTGGTCGGGCACGCCGAAACCTTCCAACTCGGGGGCAATCTTCTCTTCCACGGCGGCGACGGCCTTGAGCACGCCCTTGCCGTTGTAGCGTTTCTCGTCGCCGTCGCGCATCTCCAGGGCTTCGGCTTCGCCGGTGGACGCGCCGGAGGGAACGATGGCGCGGCCGATACTGCCGTCGTCCAGGACGACTTCGGTCTCCACCGTCGGGTTGCCACGGCTGTCCAGCACTTCGCGCGCGATTATCTCTTCAATGAAGAACATACCAGCACCACCTGTTCAAACGCCCTTGCGGGCGGATTACGCTGTTGAGTGGCCTTCGGCCGCGCCGCGCTTTTCGCGGATGGCGCTCTGCGCCGCCGCCAGCCGCGCGATGGGCACGCGGAACGGCGAGCAGCTCACATAGTCAAACGCGTGCCGGTGGCAGAAATCAATGGACGGCGGGTCGCCGCCATGCTCGCCGCAGATGCCGATCTTCAGCTTGGGGCGCGCCCGGCGCCCATCCTCCACCGCCATCGCCACCAGCCGCCCGACGCCGACCTGGTCCAGCTCGGCGAAGGGGTTGGCGTGGTAGATGCCCATGGCCACGTACTGGCGCAGGAACTTCTCCTCGGCGTCGTCACGGGAGATGCCCAGCGTCATCTGGGTCAAGTCGTTGGTGCCGAAGCTGAAGAACTCGGCGATTTCTGCAATCTCGTCGGCGGTCAACGCAGCGCGCGGGACTTCAATCATCGTGCCGAACTTGTATTCCACGCGTTCGCCCATGCGCGCAAACACCGCTTCGGCCGTGGAGCGCAGCTTCTTCTCAATAATCGCCAACTCGGACTTCGCGCCGATGAGCGGGATCATTATCTCCGGGTCAACCTTCTCGCCGCTGCGCTTCACCTCTACCGCAGCCTCCAGAATGGCCTCCACCTGCATCTCGTTAATCTCGGGGTAGATGAGGCCCAGGCGGCAGCCGCGGAAGCCCAGCATCGGGTTGGCCTCGTGCAGGCTGAGCACCCGCGCCATCAGCTTCTGCAATTCGGCGCCGGTGACATCGCCCTTGACGGAACGGATGACCTCTTTGATCTCCTCTTCGCCGTGGGGCAGGAACTCGTGCAACGGCGGATCCAGCAGGCGGATGGTCACGGGGTGGCCGTGCATCTCGCGGAAGATGCCGATGAAGTCCTCCTTCTGGAACTCCTTGATCTTGGCCAGGTGCTGGCGCCGCTCCTGCTCCGTCTCCGCCAGAATCATCGCCCGGACGTGCGGCAGGCGCTCCTGCTCCATGAACATGTGCTCGGTGCGGCACAGACCGATGCCCTCGGCGCCGAACTCGTAGGCGCGCTTGGTGTCCACCGGGTTGTCGGCGTTGGTGCGCACGCCCAGCCGCCGGGCTTCGTCCGCCCAGCCCAGGAACTTGGCGAAGCTGTCGCCAATCTGCGGGTCAACCAGCGGGAGCTTGCCTTCAAACACTCCGCCGGTGGTGCCGTCAATGGTCATCCAGTCGCCGGCCTTCAGCACGCCGTCGTGGCCCTTGAAGGTGACCGCGCCGGTCTTCTCGTCAATGGACAGCTCGGAGCAGCCGGCCACGCAGGGCTTGCCCATGCCGCGGGCTACCACCGCCGCGTGGCTGGTCATGCCGCCGCGGGCGGTGAGCACGCCCTCGCTGACGTTCAGGCCGTGAATATCGTCGGGAGTGGTTTCACTGCGAACGAGGATGAGCTTCTGGCCTTTGGCCGCCAGCTCCACCGCCGTGTCGGGGTCCAGCACTATCTGCCCCACTGCCGCGCCGGGGCTGGCATTCAGGCCCCGGGCCACCGGTCTAACCTCGGCCTTGGGGTCAACCTGCTTGTGCAGGAGTTGATCCAGCGCGGCAGGATCCACCCGCATCAGCGCCTCTTCCTTGTCGTAGTAGCCTTCTTCAAAGGACTCAACCGCGACGCGCAGCGCGGCCGCACCGGTACGCTTGCCGTTGCGAGTCTGCAGGATGTAGAGCTTGCCTTCTTCAATGGTGAACTCGATATCCTGCATATCCTTGAAGTGCTGGTCCAGCCCTTCAATGATGGCGAACAGCTCCTTCGCCTGCTCCGGCATCACGTCGTGCAGCGACTGGATGTCCTGCGGAGTGCGGATGCCGGCGACCACGTCTTCGCCCTGCGCGTTCACGAGGAACTCGCCGTATATCTTCTTCTCGCCGGTGCTCGGATTGCGCGAGAACGCCACGCCGGTGCCGCTGCGGTCGCCCATGTTGCCGAAGACCATGGCCTGCACGTTGCATGCGGTGCCGAGGTCGTCGGGGATGTGGTTGAGCATGCGGTAAGTAATGGCGCGGGGGGTGTTCCAAGAACGGAACACGGCCGAGATGGCCATGTACAGCTGCTCCATCGGGTCCTGTGGCAGCCCGGCGCCAGTGTGCTTCTTCACCACCTCTTTGTACTGGGCCACCAGCTTCTCCAGCACCTTGGCGGGAATCTCGTAATCAAACTTGACGCCGGCTTTCTCCCGGATCCCGACAAGAAGCTTCTCAAACTCCTCCAGAGGGATGCCCAGCACCACCTCGCCGAAGGTCTGGATGAAGCGGCGGTAGGAGTCCATGGCGAACCGGCGGTTGGTCGTGAGCTTCGCCAGGCCCTCCACCGTCTGGTCGTTCAGGCCGAGGTTGAGGATGGTGTCCATCATTCCCGGCATGGAGAACTTCGCCCCGGAGCGCACCGACACCAGCAGCGGCTGCGCCGAGTTGCCGAAAGTCCTGCCCAGCGCGGTTTCCAGCACCGCAACCTTCTCCTGCACTCCATCCTTGATTTCGTCAGCGAGCTTGCCGCCGTCCTGAAAGTAGCGCAGGCAGGCCTTGGTGGTAAGGGTGAAACCGGGTGGAACCGGCAGCCCCAAAGAGGTCATAGTGGCGAGGTTCGCGCCCTTGCCGCCGAAAAGGTCCTTGTTGGTACCGTCAGCTTCTGCGAACGAGTAGACCCACTGGTCAGACATTGTTACCCCCATTTACCGGAGTTTGCGAAGGAAAAAGAACTTAGCGCGTGGGATTATACACCCAACGGGCGCGCGAAATGAAATCCGGGCACAGAGAGATTGTGAACCGGCTCACGCGCCGGCGCCGCTATCCGCGGGCGGCTCCACCGGCGGATGGCCTTCGGGCAACTGGGGCGCATCTGTTGACGGATGGCCCGGCGGCATCTGCGGCATTTGGTCCATCGGTGGGTGGCCTTCGGGCATCTGCGGCTGCGCCTCTTCGATAAGCGACTTGTCCACAATCTCCACGTTGGCGGCCGCGACCACTCCGTCCAGCCACTCGGTGTAGAGCTGGTCGGCCTTGCCGAACGCCACTTCGGCCTTCACTTCGTCGCGCGAGGGCAACGCCACTTCGCCCCCGGGGTGATCCTTGAGCATCCCCTCGTACTCTTTCAGCCGCTGGTCAATCTCGCTGTCCGCCACCTCAAGCCCGTCGGCGAAGGTCTGGCGCACCTCCTCGGCGAGCCGCTGGTAGTAGAGCATTTCCTTGAGTTCATCCACCGTCAGGCCGAGGTCGTTGTTCAGGTTGTCCGCGAACTCCTCTTCCGAGGCGAAGGCCTTCTTGGCCTGCTCCACCATCTCAGCCACTTTTTCTTCGGTGACTTCCACCCCGCGGCTGGCAGCTGCCGTTGCCAGCACTCTCTCATCAATAATCTGCTTCAACGAGCTCGCCATCAGCCGGCGCTGCATCGTGTCGGGCACGGTCGCCGCATCGAGGCCGTGCAGGCCCAGCGTCACGCCGTAGTACTTGTCCAACGTGGCGCGGGTAATTTCCTGCCCTTCCACCCGGGCGACTATGTCGGTGGGCGCGGTCTTGCGGGGCTTGGCGGGTGCGCCGGTGTCCCCGGCGCCGCCGGAGGTTAACTGCCGGTAGGCCATGCCGGCCCCGGCTGCAACGATAATCACAATCGCCAGTATCAGTATTTCACGCTTCTGACGCGCAGTCATTGTTCTCCTCCAATGGCGGAAATGCCGGACGCAGATACGCGGGGCGTGGAGCCGGACTTGCGCCCGGCGGCGAGCCACACGCGACAGCCACCAGCTTTCGCAGAGCACCCAGCTTATTTGCCGGTTTCTTTCTTTTCGCCGGAATCGCCGCCCTTGGCCTCGGCGCCACCATCAGCCTTGGCGCCACCTTCGTCTTTGGCGCCATTATCAGCCGACCCGGCCTCAGCGCCCTTCTCGCCTTCGGCCGAACCTTCTGCTGCAGTCTGGCCTTCGCCTTCAGCCGCAGGCTGGTTCTGATCTTCTCCGGAGCCGTTCTCCTGGATATCGACGGGCCCGCCCGCTGGTTCCTTCACCTCTGCGGGCTTGGTCTCAAGCAGCTTACGCAGCTCCGGCGACATCCACAAGTACTTGATGTCGGCCTCTTCCTTTATCTTCTCCACGAAGCTCTGGAAGTCGCGGTAGGCCTGGTTCAAGGTGTACTGCTCAATCAGGTAGTCCTTGAGGTCTTCATAGGTGAGATAGTCGGCCTCGTCCGCGGTCAAGTTGTTCTCTGTCGCGTACTGCTCGCGGTAGAAGTCGGGATTCTGGTCAAAGGCGGCTTTGACCTCCTCCTCCTTGACCTCAACCTTGGACTTCAGGTAGTCCAGCATTTCCAAGTGGGCGCGAATCTGTTCAGTGGCCATCTCCTCCGTCATGCCGTTCATCTGGAGGTAGTTCTCCCATGCTTCTCCGGGGCCGATCTGCTCTTTGATCTCGTCCATGCGCTTCTTCACCTCAGCCTCGTCCACGTGGATTCCGGCCTCGCGAGCCTTTCCGGCGGCAATCTTACGGACGACCATCTCCTCTACCATCATCTTGAAGTTGGGGTGGTCCTCAATATCCTTCAGCGTCACTTTGGTGCTGCCGGCGGTCGCAAGCACGTAGGTGTCGGGGGTAATGGTGCAGGAACCGACAACTGCGGCGAGCAGCAAAGCAAATATCAGTGTGATTCCGATTCGAAACATCCAATTCTCCTTGTCAGTATTGAGGCAAGCATTTTAGCACAACGCAAAACGGGGCGGCCTCTTGCCGCCCCTGCACGCTCAAAGTGAGTTTCGTTGCACTAGCCGGGGATACCGGATATCCGTCCGCCGGTATGAGGCTTTGGAGTTTCATCCTCGCCGCCCAGAGGCTCCTCCCCGGCGGCGTTCTCGATTTCTTGCTTGATTTCCGGCGGAAGCTCGATACTCCCCGCGTAGCCCATGATGTCAGACGCAAGCTGGTTGACGAACTGCTCCAGGTCGGCGACGGAGAAGTCTTCCGTCACGTAGTAGTCAGGCACGCGGAACATCACGTCGGGCAGCGGCTCCAGGCTGATATTGATGACCTCAAAGGAGAAGTTCACCATTGAGGATTCCAGCTCGTAGAGCAGGGGAAACTGGCTCTCCTCTTCCAGATAGAAGCGCAGGATGAAGGTGCTGTCGAAGTCAACCCCGGCTTCCCGCATCCTCTTGAGATCTTCCTTGGGGAGGTCAACGCTGAAGGTTATCTGCATGCCTGTCGTCTTGAGCCCGCTGAAGTTGCGGCCCTTCAAGCGCTTGGTGCTTCGCACCCGCACCCCGCCTTCGGCGAACGCCTGGACAAACTCCTTGCTGGTCAGCGCCTCCATCGGGTCGCGGGGGCCCAGCAACTCCTGGTACTCCGGCGGGACGGTCAGCCGGTAAGCCCGGCGCTGCTCGTGGTTGAGCAGCGTGAACCGCGTCTGGTCGTTGTCCACCAGGATGGTGAGCACCTGGAAGCGCCCGGCTTGCCCGCCCTGCGCCAGGTCCGCCAGCGCCGGTACGTCAAGATCAATGCGGAATCCCCCGTCGCAGTAGGCGACCTTGCCCTTGAATGGGACGGACATCTGCTGCGCCATAGAGCTGAAGTCGCCCATGTTGGCGCCCATCATTCCCGTTAGCTGGGAACCAAGGCTGAAACCGAGGTAGATATCCCCGCAGTATGAAGCCGCCTGCGCTGGCGCTGCACACAATACCAGCAGCGCCACGCAGGCAGCGAGTCTTTTCAGCACACCCATCGCGTCACACCCCCTAGTCGTGAAGCACCGGGGTCACGAATACCATAATCTCGGTGCGCTCCTTGGATGTCTCGCGCTTGGTGAACAGCTCACCAAAGAGCGGAATCTCCGAAAGCAGCGGCACCTTGCGCAGGTTTTCACGCTCTTCCTCGGACAAGAGGCCCGCAATCACGAAGGTCTCTTTGTCGCGCACGCGCACGGTCGCAGTGACCTGGCGCGTCTGCGACTCCGGGGCCTGCGTGCCCTGCCCCACATCCACAAACCTGAGCAGCGTCGACACCGAGGGGTTAACCTCAATCGTGATTGCACCGTCGCGGTCCACGCGCGGCTTGAACGAAAGCACGATGCCAATCGCCTGGAACTCCACCTGCGGCGGCGTGTAGGTTCCGCCGGTCTCAACCGCCGGACGCGTGATGTAGGGGATCAGGCGGCCAGCGAAGTAAATAGCCTGCCGCCCGTCAATCGAGCTAAGGTTCGGGCGCGAGAGTATGCGCGCGTTGCCCAGCTCAATCTGGTGATTCAACACCGCGGCAATGGACATCGGGTCACGGTACAGCGTCTGCATCCAGGTGCCCAGCGGAATTCCGGTGGCGGATGCGCCGGGGCCTTCGTTGATGGGGATGTTGGTGGTGTTAGGAATCTCGAATCCCAGGGTCTTCATGCCAGTTTCGGTCAGCTCAACAATAGAGGTCTCCAGTGTGACCTGCCTCGGCTTGTGGTCGATCTCCTCAATGATGCGGGCGACTGTTTCCATCCGTTCCGGCGTCTCAGTCACGACCAGCGTGTTGGACCGGGCGGTTGACAGCAGGCTGGTTATCTCGCGGATGTCGCCCGCGTTCACTCCACCTTCGCCTTCGGAGAGGTAAGTACCGCCGGTCTTGATGCCTAAGTCGATGCTCTCGCCGTTGTACACGCCGATGTTAGTCTCTGCCACGATCCCGTTGTCAACCAGGACTTGTTTGACGGATTCGGCGTCGGAGTAGTCCAGCCTGAATGTCCTGGTTACATATCCTCCAAGGCGGCGGCCAATGTTATCGCGTGTACCGACAATGATCGTGTCATTTCGGATGGTGTACAGAAGGTTGTTGGCGGCGGTGACCGTGTCAAGGGCCTGCATTAGCGGGGTGTCCTTGAAGGACAGCGTGACCTTGGCCTCGGAGACGCCGGACTCGACGATGACGTTGAAGGGTGTCGACGTCACCATCAGCGTAATCGCTTGCGCTATCGGTGCGTCAACGCACTCAAAGGTGATGCGTTCGCGTTCAAACGGTGATTCTTCCAGGAAAGACTTGGGCGGAAGCGGCGGCCCCATCCGGTCTTTGCCCACATCCCAGGGATTGGGTCCATCGCCCCAGCCACGCCCCTCCTCTTGGTCGCGCTTGCGGCGCTCGTCGGACGGCACCCAGGCGAACTTCGGCGGGTCCACGACTTCCGCTTCGGCTTCCGGAGGAACCTCGGGCGCGAAGCTCTCAGCTTCCTCGCTGAGCGTGGCGCCCTGCTCGTCCACCGTGAGCACGGTCTCACCCGGTGCCTCGGCGAGCTTCATCAGCTCTTCCTTCGGCAGGCCGGCAAGAGCCTCGGGAGCCTTGGAGACAGCCGCCTCTTCCTTGGGCGTTTCTGCGGCCACCGGCTCGGCGGCAGGCTCAGGTTTCTCCTCAACTGCAGGAGTTGCTTCGGCGGCCGGAGCAGGCTTCGGGCGCGGGGCGAAGTCGGAGTAGCTGTAGTTGTGCGTAGCCTCTTCGCTTTCGCCGGACTTCACGTCAAACGACCTGGGCGCTTCAACAGGTGCAGCTTCTTCTTCCAGTCCGAGCACTGCGCCGTTTTCCGGCCGCTTCTCAATGCCCGGGGGAATGAGGAAGGATTGTAATCCTGCCGACATTTCCGGCGCGGGCGCCGGTTTGGCGGCTTCCGCCGGCTCCGGGCGCGGAGTCGGCTCAACCTCAGTCACTTGCACCGGCTTGCCGCCCTCCTCCGTCTCCATCGCCAGTGGCATGACGCGGTAAGAGCCGTTAGCGGCGACTTCCCAGAAGGTGGCGGGCGGATCGGTGAAGCCGAGCGGCACCAGTATCACGTTCTCGGCGGCGCCGTCTCCCGTCGGGATGATAATCCCCAGCCGATTCCCTTCGCGGTCAATCCTGATCTTGAGGGGAACCGCCCGCTCGCCGAGTACGAGCACCAGCCGGCTACCCGCTTCCGTCCGCTCCAGGCGGTAACCGCTCACCCAGTCGGCGACTTCCTGCGGGAAGTCGTAGATGGACGCCTGCGCGGCGGTCCCCAAGGTGGCGCCGGGGAAGTCAACCCGCAGCAGCCATTCGGCGTAGTCCACCGCGTCGCTGTACTCCAGCTCCTCATCCGCCAGAACACTGACGACCACACTGTCGCCCTGGTTCTGAGACTCTACGCCGGTAATTTCGCCAGCATAGAGGTTGGACGCGGCGAAAGCAGCGAGCACGATTAGCGCAAACGCCAGGTTGCCCGTTGTTCTCAGCACTTGCTTCATAAGGTTTCTCCCGATGCAAGCTGAATAATCCGATTAGATTTACGGTTAAAGAGGTTCGCCTTGCCGAACTGGGCACCGACGAACACGTAATCACTGCCAACCAGCCAGCCAGGATGGTAGAGCATCACTTCGCCGTCCACCTCAAATAGAGCGGTGGCACTCTGGCTGCCGGTGGAAACTCCGATGAGCTTTATGGGAATCACGTCCCCCAGCGTTTCGCCGGGGAGCGGAAGCAGCGGTATCTCGCCGTTATCGCCGCCGGTTAGCGTGCCTCCGGGGGAAAAGCCGGGGCCGAGCTGCTCGGGCTTGCCACCAAGCGAGCGCGGCGGAACGAAGGTTTTCATCGGAACAAACGGGTTCTTGGACGGAACCACGTCGTTCATCACAAAGAACCGGGACTCGCGGAACTGCTCGTCAACTTCCTCGTCCATGAAGCTGATCTTGGGCAGCTCCTGCTTGCGCTCCGGGCGCTTGGCCGGCGCGGCAGGTTCGGCAGGGGGGGCCGCTTCGGGGGCGGGCTTCGCCTCAGGCGGCGGTTTGGGTCCGGCCGCGGGCGGAGGCGCTTTCTCGGGCTTTTCGCCGGCAGCCGGAGCCGGTGGAGCCGGTTCGGTTGGTACAGCAGGGGCTTCCACCGGCTTCTCAGCCTCGTGCGCCGCACCTTCCGGGGCGGGGGCAACCGGTTCAGCCTCCAGCGGTAGGGCCGGCTTTTCAGCGGGTGCTTCCGGCTGGGGCGCCGCCTGTTCCGCCTGCGTCGTGGCCGGAGGAGGCGTCGGCTTGGCGGGCTGCGGGCGGGAGCGCATGAACATGAAGGCCGCCACCGCTGCCAGCACCACAAATAGAAGCACCACTACCAGGATTTTCGTCAGGTTACTGCGCTTTTCCATGGTCCCCTCCGGGATTAGCCGGTTGGCACCTCCTCGCCCTCGGTCCGGGCGGCTCCGCCGCTGCCACCCGCTTCCACCTCTATGAGTGTTTCCTCTTCCGGTACGGGCGTTTCCACCGCCGCAGTGCCAAGAGCGTGCTCCAGCAGGTCGCGCAGCTCGCTGAACTGGTCGGCGATGGTGGCTTTGGCGGTCGTATAGTACATCTCCCCGCTAAGCTCATAGGTCAGGCTCGTCCGCGGGTCAAAGTCGGTTCCGCCAGTTTGCGCCGGGGCCTTAATATGGTCAATACGGAAGTAACGGTTGGACCGCTTGAGGTTTTCCGTAAACGCGAGGATGTTCTCAAATCCACCCCGGATGACGCAGGTCGTTGCAATGACCTTCGTCTTTTCCAGCGTGGCGTTGTCGAGTTTCTTTTCCTCGGCGGTGCGCACTTTCTCTGATTTGGCCGCCACTTCCAGGTCTCTGGGCGGCTCCATCTTGATCAGAACGACGTCGCCGTTCGCCTTCTTGGCGTTGTCCTGCAGGAACGCCACCAGCTCCTTCTGCGCCGGATTGCCGGGCATCAGCAGCGTGATGCGGCGGCTTTGAGCCAGCAGCTCGGGCAGCCGCTTCTCTATGTTAGGCAGCTCATCGCGCTTGGCCTCCATTGTGGCCTGCTGCTCCTTGAGCGATGCCATCTGCGACTTGAGTGTCTCCAGCTTCTTTGACGAGGCGTAGAAAATCAGGCCGCCGACGATAATCACCACAAGCACGACAACCGTCGTATGAATCCACACCAGCCTAGTCATTCGCCTGCGTTCCGTCACGCCGCCTCACCTCCTTTCTTTGCGCCCTCTTCGTCTTCGGCCGCGGGCTTCTGCAGTTTCACCTGCACGACAATCTCAAAGGTGCGCGTAACTCCTTCTTCTTCATCCTCCAGGAGTTCGCTCATGTGCACATAGGGCTCGACGAAATACGGGTCGTCCTGAAGGTTCTTCAGTAGGATTGACAGCGGCGTCAGGTCGTAACCGCTTATCGCGCCCTCAATCGTAATCTCGCCGGTATGCAAGGGCACGTCTTCGGAGGTGAAGCCCTCCTTCGCCTTAGGTTCAGGAGCCGCCTCCTGGCCTTCCTTGGTTTCTTTGCCTTTCTCCTCGGCGGCGGGGCGCCGCACCTTCTTCTTCTCGGGCGGGGAGGTCACCGTGTTGCACTCTACCGATGAAATCCAAACGCCACCGGGAAGATTGGGCTCCAGATGGTGGAAAAAGAGCGGCCAGTCCACATAGTGCTGGTCAAGGTAAACGAACAGCCGCTTGAGATTATCAAAGGTACGCACCGACTGCTCGGCCGTATCAAAGGCGTCGGCAAAGACCTTAAGATTGTTGATCTCCTGCTCGGCCTTGGAGATGCGACCTTCAATCGCTTTTACCCGATTCAGGCTCGAAAAGCCCACCCAGAGCAGCAGGACAACTGCCAGTGAGTAGAGTATAGCCAGGTAGATTGGATGCCACCGGACCGCGGGCTGTGGCCTGAATTCAGGCGGAAGCAGGTTTATGTCTAAGCGTCTTTCCATGTCCTACGCCAGGGATTCCAGGGCAAGCCCCAAAGCCGCACTGAACTGGGGCATTGTCATGGATTCCTCTGCCTCCGGGGTGAAAGTGAATGCTTCGCGCAGCCGGCTGAGCGGGTCGGCGAGTGATACGCGGAACTGCGCTGTGTTTTCCATTACTTCCGACAGATTGCGGGGCCATACGCCCGTCCCGCACAGAACCAGATCCTCGTAGTTGTAGTCCAGCATCTGCTTCTGGCTCTTATAGAAGGACAGCGTGCGCTCCACCTCCGATAGTATCTGGTCGACCAGGGGCTTGCCCAGCGCAAAGTGCTCTGAGGGCAGCCGGTATTCGTCTTGCTTGTAGCCGCCGATGGTCTCGATCTCCTCCCGGGTTTCCAGCACGCCTTTAAAGGTGTACTTCAACTCGGACAGACCGAGCGAGATGCGGCGGATGAACGCGAGGTTCCCCTTGTCGAAGATGATGACGTCCCCTCCGACCTGTTCCAAATGGACGATAACGGTGTTGCGGGCCAACAGCTTGTCATCTGTGTGGTGCAGCGCCGACAGGTTGGCTATCACCGGCAGGTCAATCCGCACCAGCGGCAATCGGGCCGCTTCCACCGCCTCAATAAAGGGGAACAGCGAAATCTTGGGCACTATCGCAACGAGGATGCTGTTCTTGGTGGCACCGTCCACCTCAACTTCGCCCAGGACGGTGAAGTCGAGTATGTACTCCTCGATACTCTCATCCAGTACTTGATCGAACTCGAACCGGATGGTCGTCGCGAGCTCGTCGTCAGGCATCACCGGCATCGTCAGCAGGCGCAGAATGCTCTTGCGCTCCTGGAAACCGATGGCTGCTTGATAGTGCTTCAAACCGGTGGACTGGATGAAATCCCTCAAGGAGATCGCCACTTCCTGCGGCTCAAAGTGCGTCGGGTCGTCGTCCGGCGTCGGCAAGTGGATTGCCGACATCTGAACGACGCTAAACCGGCGCTGCGTGCCTGACAGCGCGACGACCCTTATCTGCCCGGGCAGAAAGTCCAGGCCCAGTACCTTGTTTGCTTTGACAGTCACCTCTTGATTCCTCTTTTATTAGTGCAAAACGGGCCGACCGGAGGTCGGGGCAGATCCCTTCCTCCTGTCAGCCCGTTAAGCCGATTTCAAATTTGCGGCTAAAAGCCTAAAGCCCAGTTACGACTGGGTGATGGTGCCTTCTTCAGTAACAGTGAACACTGTCCCGTCCGGACACGTGGCAGTAGCTGAGTACGAGTACCAGTCACCGGTAGCCCCCACGACGCAGGCCAGATCGATACCCTCGGGAGTCGAACCACTTGTCCAGGGCTCATCCGAGAGGTACGGCGGAGTCGAGCCAACCAGGGCTGCGAAGTCCCCGTATAGGCCGTTGCCCGCTCCAGCCGCATAGGCAGCCTCCGCCGAACGAAGCGTCGAAAGCTGACCCCTGGCCTTTGACTGAATGGCGGCACCGCGGGTGGACAGCAACATGGGAACAGCGATCGTGGCAATGATGCCGATGATCGCGACAACAATCAGCAGCTCAATGAGCGTGAAACCTTTACGTCCTTTCATTAGTTTTCACCCCCTCTGTGCATAGAGTGAATATTAGCGATAACGAGATGTTACCAGATTCCTTGTTGTTTTGCAAGCCAAGGCATATTATACCGCAAATCCCACGTTCGTGCATATTCCCGCGCGAAGTGCAAGCGCCCAGAGTGTTAAGCGCGGGCGCCACTACTTCATCTCCTGCACCAGCTTGATGAGGCTGAAGAGCGGCAGGAACAGCGATATGACGATGAAGCCGACGATGGCGCCCATCACCGAGATCATAATGGGCTCCAGCAGGCTGGTCAGCACTTTCACAAAAGCATCAATCTCGCTGTCGTAGAAGTCCGCCACCTTGCTGAGCATCCCGTCCAGGTCGCCCGTCTCCTCACCCACGGCAATCATGGCGGGCACCATGGGCGGGAAGAGCTTGCTGGCCTCCATCGGGCCGGCGATACTCTCGCCCTCCTTGACCGATTCCTTGATGCGTTGGATAGCGCTCTCGTAAACCACGTTTCCGGCCGCCTCGTCCACGATGTCCAGCGCGCGCAGAATGGGAATACCGTTCGCCAGCATGGTGGCCAGGTTACGGGTGAACCGCGCCACGATAACCTTCTGCGTCAGCAGGCCGAACACCGGCATCCGTAGCCTCAACCGGTCCATCGCTAGCCGTCCACCTTTGGTGTTTTCAACAGCCTTCATCGTAATGGGGAAGGCGAAGTAAGCGCCGACGATGAGCCACCAGTACTGCTTCATGAACCTCGCGATGGCCATCAGCGCACGGGTCATTCCCGGTAGCTTGCCCCCGAGGCTAGTGAACATATTCTCAAACGCCGGAATGACGAATATCATCATCATCGTGAGAATGAGCAGCGCGGCAACTGCGATTGCCTGGGGGTATTTCAGGCCGGCGGACACCTGGTTGCGTAGGTTCAACTCCGACTCCAGGGACTCGGCGAGGCGCTTCAGGACGGTGTCCAGCGCGCCCGACTCCTCGCTCGCCCGGATCAGTGAGATATACAGCTGCGGGAAAGCCTGCGGATGCTTCGACATTGCCTGGGCCAAATTCTGGCCTTCGGAGACGTCCTCCTGCACCTTGTTGATTATCTCGCGGAGCGCGGAGTTCTCGGTCTGCCGGCCGAGTATCTTCAAGCAGCGCAGCACGTCAATCCCGGAGTCGATCATGGCGGAGAACTGCTTGCTGAACACCGCGAGGTCCTTGAGCTTGACCTGTTTGGCAAAAACACCGCTGCTGGTGAAGCCCTTACCGAAGGAAAGCGGCTTCTTGCCCTCCGCGATGCTCGCCACAATCAGACCGGAGTCCCGCAGCTTGCTCATCGCCGACTGACGGTCGGCGGCTTCGATTCCGCCGCGGGAGGCTTTGCCCGAGCGGTCCCGCGCCGTGTATGTGAAGTAAGCCATGGCTAGCCCATCACCCCCATGTGTATCTCACCCTTCTTAAATGAGTCTGGATGTATAGACTTGCTGAACGCCTCGTCAAAGGCGATGACGCCTTTGTCCACGAGCTTCTGCAAGTGCATATCCAGCGTCTGCATTCCGATCTTCTGGGATGTTTGGATGACCGAGCTTAGCTGATGGGTTTTGCCTTCCCGGACGAGTGATTTCACCGCGCCCGTGCCCAGCATCAGCTCATACGCCAGGACGCGCCCGCCGCCGGCCTTGCGGCAGAGGGTCTGTGACATGACCGCCTCAATGGTGGCGCCGAGCTGGATTCGTATCTGCTCCTGGGCGTTGGGCGGGAACACGTCAATAATGCGGTCAATCGCCTGGGTTGCATCGTTGGTATGCAGAGTGGTGAGAACAAGGTGCCCGGTCTCGGCGGCCGTCATGGCGATCCTGATGGTCTCCAGGTCGCGCAGCTCGCCGACCATAATCACATCGGGGTCCTGGCGCAGGACGTGCTTGAGCGCCGGCTCGAAGCCCAAAGTGTCTTCGCCCACCTCGCGCTGGTTCACGATAGCCTTGTCGTGCTTGAACAGGTACTCAATGGGATCCTCAATCGTGATGATGTGGCAGCGCCTGGTCTGGTTGATGTAATTGATAAAGGCAGCGAGCGTAGTTGACTTCCCACTGCCGGTGGGGCCGGTAATCAGGACCAGGCCGCGCGGCTTGAGCGCAACGTCCTTCATCACCGGGTTCACCCCGATTTGCTCCAATGTCATGATGTCGTGGGGAATGGTTCTCAATACGGCGCCGACCGAGCCCCGCTGCTGGAACACGTTCACGCGGAAGCGGCCGATCTTGGGCCAGCTCATGGCGAAGTCCAGCTCGCGGGTTTCCTCAAAAATCTTAATCTGGCGCTCCATCATTGAGGAGTAGATCAGGCCCTTCAGAGTTTCCGGGTCGAGAACAGGGTCTTCCGTAGCGTGAAGTTCGCCATCGACGCGAAGCATCGGCGGCACGCCGGTGGTCAGGTGCAGGTCGGAAGCGCCCTTGTTGGTGGCTTCCTCCAACAGGTCTCTAATGGTTTTGGGGAAGACTTCAGGCATAGCGTGCGTGTGCCAGCCGCCGGCTAGTGAACCGCTTCGTCCGCACGGGCGACTCGGAGCACCTCCTCAATAGTAGTGATACCATTCGCCGCCTTGAGCATGCCGCATTCCACCAGCAGCTTCATTCCGCCGGCGCGGGCGATCTCGCGCAGCTGTTCGGTGTCCTTGCCCGCCATTACGGCCTCGCGCAGGTCGGAAGCGGCGTAGAGCACTTCGTAAATGGCGGTGCGCCCTTTGTAACCGGACTGGTGGCAAGCTGCGCAGCCTTCACCCACTTTGAAGTTCAGCTCGGTGTTGGGCGGCAGATACTGCTCGATGGTCTTGAGCTCGTTCTTGTCGTATTTAATGTCCTTGGCGCAGCTCTTGCAGATGGTGCGCACCAGGCGCTGGGAGATGATGCCCGTGAGAGATGCGGAAACAAGGAATGGCTCAACCCCCATATGATTCAAGCGGGAGATCGTGCTGGGCGCGTCGTTCGTGTGGATGGTGGAGAAGACCAAGTGGCCGGTCAGCGCCGCCTGCACGGCAATCTCGGCTGTCTCCTTGTCGCGTATCTCGCCAACCATAATGATATCCGGATCCTGGCGCAGGAACGAACGCAGCGCGCTGGCGAAGGTCAGCCCCGCCTTCTTGTTCACGTTGACCTGGTTCAAGCCCTCAAGCTGGTATTCCACCGGGTCTTCAATGGTGGTGATGTTGACTTCGGGCTTGTTTATCTCGTTGACCATGGAGTAGAGCGTTGTGGTCTTGCCGCTTCCGGTGGGGCCGGTCAACAAAACGATGCCGTTGGGCGCGGAAATCATCTTCTCAACGCCCGCACGCTCCTCGTCCGTCAGCCCCAGCTTGTCCAGCGGAACGATGCCGCGCGACTTATCCAGCAAACGCATCACCAGCTTCTCGCCGAACACCGTCGGGACGCTGGACAGGCGGATATCTACCTCATGTCGGTCAACGAAAACTTTGATTTTCCCATCCTGCGGCACGCGCTTTTCGGCGATATCCAGCTTGCCCATAATCTTGAGGCGGCTCGTCACCAGCGGTTGCACTCTCTTGGGAACGGTCATTGTCTGGTGCAGCACGCCGTCAATGCGCTGGCGGATGCGCATATTCACCGGCGTCGGCTCCATATGAATATCGGAAGCGTGCTCGCGGATTCCGCTTTCCAGTATGGTGTTTACCAGGTTGACAATGGGCGCATCGTTGGCGGTGAGAGAGAGGTCTTCGCCCAGCTCGGACAGCGAAGCGTCATCATCCTCCGTCGTAAGCACATCCAGCGCATTTTTCGCCGCCTGGGAGCCATAGTACTTGAAGATGACCTTCTTAATGTCCTCTTCAATGCCCAGAAGGGGCACCACCGTCAGCCCGGTGGCCAGCCTGATGTTCTCAATCGCCTGGAAGTCCAGCGGGTCGGCGGTGACGATGTGCAGCTTGTTGCCCTGCCGCTTAAGCGGCAGCACCGAATACCGTTCAATTATGCGTTCGGGCAGGACGTCCGCAACCGACGCGTCGTAGATGTAGTTCTTGACGTCGAAGAACTCAATGTGAAGCTGTTCAGCGAGTATCTCCGCCACCTGCTCGGCGCCGAGCAGGCCCATCTCGTGGAAGATGTTGCCCAGCTTCTTCTTGGTGCGCTTCTGCTGGTCCAACGCAGCCTCAAGCTGGTCCTCGGTAATCCACTTGCGGCGCAGCGCCAGAGCGCCGAAGCTGTTTGAGGGACCGCCGTCGGGAGCTCGCAAGGAGGGGACTTTCGGCTCGGCATCGGGCTTCCGGTCATCGCGCTTGGGCTCTTTCACTACGCCCTTCTTGCCGTCACCTGCTTGCTCACCATCAGTGATCTCCAGGGTTTGTTCTTCTATCGGCGCGTCAAGGTGGTAGACGGGTATGTCTTCCTCAAGTTCGCCGTTGTCGTACGAAGGGGCCGGCAGCTCCTCATCCGAGAGGTCCTGCGTCCTTTTGTGGATGTCCTCAAGTTCCCGCGAGTAGTCCATCATTCACCTGGCGCGCGAGGGAAGAGCATCACTCACGCCCCCTCGCGTGACAATCGGTTGATTCTATCATTCTATGCGGAATCAAGCGCGATGTAAAATCGCACAGCGAAACCGGTGTCAAGCGGTCGGTCTACTCCGGAGGCTCGGGCACAACCTGCCCCCAGTCAGTCCGGTTGATTGAGTGCAGCCTTCCCACGTACGGCTGCACCACAGGGAAGTAGGGAGGAGCAAAGGAGCGGTTGAGGAACCGTTCGTCGTACACGAAGTTCTTGCGGTAGCCACTTACCTGGCCGTACTGGTTGAACGTACCAATCGCCTGGTAGCTGTTCATAATAATCCCGCCTAGCACGTTCAGGTCACCGCTGGGCGACTTGGATGCGTAGTCTTGCACGCCGAATCCCTTCCCGTTGCCTGTCGCCATGATGGTTGCGTGTACGGTCATGTTGTAGGGCGCGTCATTGGCTACCAACACGTTGTTTTCTCCGGAGAACAGGCCGAGCACGTTGTTCGTGTCGGGATCATCGCGCGGGTCCACTTCGTATGTTATGTGGTTGTCCAGATAGATTGTGCCTTTGGCGGCAACCGTCAATTGCGTCTCTTCGTCCAGGCTGGAGGAGTAACTTGAATCCCCGCCGAGATCGTAGAGCGTTCCGTCAACAAATACCAGTCCGTTGAAATCCCCGTCCAGCGTCGCGGAGCTGCCATCAGGCTTATGCACGACGGTCACCCCGGTAGTGTTGTTGGTGTCGAAAGAGGTAGTGCCAGCACTCTGGGTAATCGCCATATACTGGTGGGTACCCGATTGCCCCATTCGCATGCGGGTGACGTTGCCGTACACGTAGATACCGCCCAGGGCTTCGTTGGTGTTGTTTCCTAAGTCGCCCGTGCCGTCGCTCTTGGCGTAATACACTCCCGCATTAATGTTGTTGGTGTTCTCAAGGAGTCCCAGGTTCTCACGCCGCTCGAGATTGGTCAGAGGATTCAGGTCTCCGGCGCCGGCATAGTCGCCCATGGAGATGCGGGCCTGGCTCAGCGCGTTGGTCGGCGTGGGAATCGCATCAACTCCCCAAAGCGGCGGATACTCCTCATTCCACGTCACTACAGGATTGTAAATCAGCTGTGAAGTATCGTAGCTGTTCCAGGTTGTCTGGAACTGGTCAGTGAAAACAGGCCCCCCGCCAGCGTTGTTGCCGGCGAACCCCGGTTTGCTGCCGACGTACACCGGGCCGGCAAGCATCTCGTCTGAGGCGAAGTAAATCTGCTGCCCGCTGGTCGTGGACATGTTAACGGTGAAGAAGTTGTAGAACGAGAAGGACGGATGGAACACGGAAACTTCGAAACTGCCGGTCAGCCGCGTCTCCTGCTCGCCCGAAAGCCTGGAGCTGGGTTTGCGGCCGACGGCGGTGACCGTGTAATCGTAGTAGAAAACATATGCGCCTGAAGGGTCAGCGGGATCCGGGTAATCCACATCCGTGGGCGTGAACTCGTAGACAAGATCATAAGTTGTCTGGTCCTGGCCCGTGCCCAGTTCAGCGCTGTAAACCACCTCGTTGCGGGGAAGCAGTTCATCGAAGTCGGGCACGAAGTCACGCAGCACTCCGATGTCATTGTCGCTGGTGCGGCCACCCGAGAGCGCCATCGAAGCGTATTCGTTCATATTGCTGGTGCTGGTGATGGTAGGCACGGAAAAGGTCTCCATGATGTCGTCCAGCAGCCGCCGCCCCAACTCCTGTCCGCCTTCAGCTGCAAAGAACGCCTGGGTCGTGCTGGTCGAGCGCTTGGTGTTCTCAATCTCCGTGAAGATAGTGAAGCTCACCGCTACGGCAAGCACCAAGGCGATTGCCAATACCATCATCACCACTACTAGAGCAATACCCTTGCGGGAATGCAAGCAGTCCGCAATCCTAGTTAACAAGGTTCCTCAGCCCCTTTGTGTTTTCAAGCATAGTCCCACCGGCCAACCGGTGCGGTTAACCGCTACCCAGCCAAGCGCCAAGCCAGGTTGGGGCAGTACACCCTCTGGGAGGATGACAAGCTACCAACCATCTCCCTGATACCATGACGAACTGACGCCGGAGGCGACAAGGTTACCTGAACCATCACCGCCGTCACCAGGTCAGGATCGGTGGTAACGGTGTTGTTCTCCGTGTAGAAGGTGAAGACAAGATCATCCACATTCGTCATCACTATTTCAGGATCGTTCACGAGGTAGTAGTTGGCGCCGACCTTCTCCCAGTGGGTAACGGTGATGGTCTTGTTGGGGGAATCATATGCGAAGCTGAAGCGGTCCGTGGCTCCGTCAGCATCGTAGTCGCCCTGGAAAACGATGTAGCTTTCGTCAATCTCCTCTATCGCGGTGTCCACCGGGCGCACGCCCGCGAAGCGGATGATCCGGGACATATAGCCTAGCGTGTCCCGCAGATTCTGCTGCATCCGAAGCCGTGCGCTCGCAACGGACGAGGTCTGCAGCGTTTCAACGAAAGCCATGCTGACAACTCCAACGATGATCGCTAACAGCAGCGAGACCAGCAGGACTTCGATCAACGAGAATCCCTTGCAGTTGTGTTTGGACCGGCGCTTCACTTACAGCATCCCCTCCGGAAACGGCCTAGCCACGATGGTCATGACCGAGACGCCATCCGGGACTCCTTCTTCCCACGCCACAGTCACCGTTACAGTCTTCGTTCCTTCCATGGGTGAACCCTCGGTCACCACCCACTGCCGGGAGTAGATTCCTCCCGGCCGCCCGTATTCGTCCAGCAGAATCTGCTCGCCGTACTCGTCTTCCTCCACGCCTGACGCCAGGTCCTGGTACGAGATATTCCGGAGCTCCTCCAGTTTGGCCTGCGCCAGCGATGTGGCGATCTGCCGCTCGTGCTGCCGGCGGGCGCCCTGTAGGGAATCCGAGATCACCCACAGCACCGAGATGACGCCGATTGTTAGTATCAGCGCGGCTATCAGTATCTCAACCAGCGTGAAACCAGGCCTGGCCCGGAGTCTGCACGCATGGTTGGGTTCGGTATGCAACGCAATCACTCTCCTTCGTGAACCAGCCGCCCAGAGGCGACAATACCTTGAAGCTTCACCGTCTTTCCCCCGGCGTCAGCGATTTCCACGAAGCCGCTGTTTCTAAGGGAGCCGTGCGGGTCAAACACGGCGGTCAGGTCGGGAAACGTGATACCTCCAGAAGTGAACTCTATCGTCTTAGGCAGCACGCTCGCACTATGGTCATCCGCCCACAATCCGCTGTCAGGGTCGTACTCCTGGATAATGTAAGACCGGGCTGCTGGGTCAAACGCCACGGCGCAGAAAGTGTTGCCGGAAACCGCGCGTGAACGCGCGACAGAAAAGGTCGAGATAAGCTCGTCCGCCGCGGCATCCAGGCTGCCTTTGCGGAAGGCCGGCGTCAACAGCGGTATCGCAATTGATGTCAGAATGCCAATGATCACCACGACCACCAGCAACTCAATCAGCGAGAACCCCTGGTCCCCGCGCGACATTCCTCCGTTAGGAATATGAACCACCTCTCGGCTTAATTATACCATCCGCCCACGCTGTCCGATGTAACTGGCCGCACAAACTCCAATTCGGAGGTTTCTGCACCTTGAGAGACGGGCTCTCCGGCCGGCAGAAACTCGTCAGGCAGCGAAAGCCGGCGCCGGTGGATAACTTCCATTCAACGCCCTGCACTTCGCGCATGACAGCAATCAGTTTCCTGCGATTCCTCACTACGTATAGATGATGGCTCACATATGTGAGCCACCGGGAAGCTTAAGCGAGTTGCTGCCCGCACTGCCGAATCTGGCATTGGCGGAGCTTTTTTGCTACACTGAGTGGCTCAAACCGGAGTTGATACATAATGAAGCAAACATTCCAACCCAAGAAGAAACCACGCAAGCGAAACCATGGGTTCCGGGCGCGGATGAGTTCCAAGAGCGGCCGCCGGATCATCAACAGCAGGCGCTCCAAGGGCCGCACGCGCCTGGCGGCGTAGCTTGGAGCCCGCTTTGCCGCGCTTGGCCACGCTCAAAGCCGGATACCCCTTTGACCGGGTCTTCAACGAGGGCAAATTCACTGTCAAGGAGAATATGAGCCTGCACTTCGTAGAGAACGGCGCCGAGCACTCGCGCTTTGGCTTCTCGGTCTCGTCCCGCGTCAAGCATGCGGTTGAGCGCAACCTGCTGCGCCGGCGGATGAAGGAAATCGCCCGGCAGCTTCAAGGAGTGAAGCCGGGCTACGATATCGTGTTTCTCGTGCGGGAACGCAACGACGACTCGTTTGAGTGCTTGCAGCGGAAGATGGTGTACTTGCTGGAAAACCGCAATCTGCTGGAGGAGCGGGAGTGAAGCGCTTTCTGCTCTGGCTCATCGACTACTATCAGCGGAACATCTCGCCGGTGGTGCCGCCAACCTGCAAATACACGCCGACCTGCAGCAACTACGCGAAGGAAGCGGTGGAGACTCATGGCGCGCTGCGCGGCAGTCTGCTGGCGATGTGGCGCATACTCCGGTGCAACCCGTTTTCGCGCGGTGGCTTTGATCCCGTGCCCCCGCCACGGGGCGGCAAGCCCGACCGCGGCGGCACTGATGACGATGTCACCCGCTTCGCCGGGAACTAGGAGATAATCACGATTACGAACCTACCCTACCCGCTCTTAGCCCTCCTGGTGCAAACGGGAGAGACCTACCAGCGACTCATCGAGCAGACCGCCATCGGCACTTATAAGGGCATGACCGGCCCCATCGCCGAGGGTGCGCTGTACATTCTGGTACTGATCTACTCCTACATCGGCAACTTCGGCCTCGCCATCATCCTGGTGGCGGTGCTGGTGCGGCTGCTGCTGCTCTCTCTGACCATGGCGCAGATTCGCACGATGCAGGCGCAGCAATACCTGGGGCCGCTAACGAAGAAGATCCAGCAGCGCTACAAGGGCGACAAGCAGACGCAGAATCAGCTGATGATGCAGCTCTACCAGAAGTTCAAGCTGAACCCGCTGGCGGGCTGTCTGGGGATGGCGGTGCAGTTGCCCATCTTCTTCGGCATCTACCGGGCGCTGTACGACCCCATTTTCCTGGGCCACAGCTTTCTGGGGATGCAGCTGCTCTTTCCGATGAACCTGTATTACGTGCGCAGCTTCGGCTCGGGCACCAACCTGCAGGCACTCATTTTCAACTACATCGAAGCCAACAACCTCTGGCCGCAAGTGTGGCGGTGGGAACTGGTGCGGGGCGCGAAGGTCTACGACTGGGCGCTGTACTGGCCGGCGCTGGCGCTGGTGGTGCTGTACATCGGCAGCACCTTTGTGATGCAAAACGTTATGCGCCGCGCCAACGAGCCCGACCCGGAAGTGAAAGCGGTTTTCGAGGCGGACAAGCAGAAGAACAACGACGGCAAGCCGCAGGCCCCCGACGTCGGGGAACAGATGCAGAAGCAGATGAAGTTCATGTCGGTCTTTCTGGTGGTCATCGCGTTCATCCTGTCTGCCGGCGCGCTGCTGTATTTCATGGTGCAGAATCTCCTGATGATCGCGGAATACACCTACCTGCCGCGGATGACAAAGATGCATCATTCCGCCGACGAGGTGCGGGAGTTGATGGACGCCATCGACAAGGGCAAGCTGTTGGCCGGCGACGCCGCGGAACCGGCTGAAGGGGAGGAGGATATCGCGCAGGCCCCGCTGCGCCGCTCCCGCAACCGCGGATTTAAGAAGAAGTAACCCTGGGGGGTAACCCGATATGGATATCAGAACGCTGTCCGGAGAGAATCCGGAAGCCCTGGAGGCCAGCCTGCGGCGGCAGTTCGGCGGGCTGGACGTGTTTGTGTGGCGCGGGCAGCCGCAGGACGGCGGTGAAACGGTGCATGCCGCGCCGGTGCACCAGGTGTTTGATTTCGTGCAGGACATGGCGGGCAAGGTCTGCCGCATCATTGACCCCCGGTCCTCCGTCCGGCTCAAGCCCGACCGGGACAACCGCGCGGAGTTGCTGGTGATCATCTACAGCCGCGACACCAGCGCCTTTATCGGCTGGCACGGCCAGACTCTGGACGCGGTGGAACTGCTGATTAACGCCATCGTCTCCCAGCACCTGGGGCTCAGGCTGGACATCACGGTGGACATTGACCAGTACCGCAAGAAGCGCCAGAGCTTTCTGGATGCGCTGGTCAAGCGCACGGTGCACGAGATTGAGCGCGACCACACGGAACGGCCGCTGCACGGGCTGCTGCCCAAAGAGCGGCGGTTTGTGCACACCCTGCTGACCGACCACCTGTACTTGACGACCGAAAGCAGGGGGCGGGGCGGCAAGCGCACGCTTTACATCACGCCGCGCAAGGACCTCGCGGCGGGGGAGGCCAAAGATGGAGGAGAATAAGGGCTACAAACGCCTGTACCGCGGCCGCAAAGGCCGCATCATCACCGGCCTCTGCCAGGGGCTGGGCGAGTACTTCGAGGTGGACCCGGTAATCATCCGGCTTATCGCGCTGCTCGCGCTGTTCTCCACCATGGGGCTGGCGGTCATCGTGCTGTACTTCGTGTTCACGCTGATCGTGCCGCGGAAGGAGGAGTAGAACCGCCACCATGTATTTGCTCTATGTCGATGAGAGCGGCGACTGCGGGCTGGAGGACTCGCCAACCGAGTACTTTATCCTGAGCGGCCTGGTGGTTCACGAGCTCCGATGGAAAGAAGTACTGGAGGAGTTGGTGGAGTTCCGTAGAAGGATGCGGGCAGCCTTTGGACTGAAACTGCGTGATGAGATTCATGCTTCCGATTTTATCAACGGGCGAAGCGAACTCAGCAGTCCGCTCAAGAGGAATGACCGGCTGACAATCATACGTGCTTTCGCCGATACAATAGCCTCACTCAGTTGCGTCAGCATCATCAACGTTGTCGTGCGTAAGTCGGACTCCGTTGGCAAAGATGTCTTCGAGCTCGCCTGGACAGCCATGGTACAGAGGTTTGAAAACACCATAACCAACCGTAACTTCCCAGGACCTGCGAACCCCGATGATAGGGGCCTGATTTTGTGCGACCACACCGATGATAAGAAACTTCGCACTCTAATGCGAAGGCTGAGATACTACAATCCGATTCCTCATATGTCCGGATCCGGCCACGGCGGAGGTTACCGGGCCATGCCGCTCATTAAGATAGTCGAAGACCCTTCTTTCCGGGATTCCAGGCACTCATACTTTGTGCAGGCTGCTGACACCGCGGCCTACTTGCTCAAGCAATACTATCGGCCCTGCGAATACATGATAAGAAAAGGCGCAAGGGGGTACTTCTCTCGATTGGAGCCCGTGTTATGCAAGGTTGCCTCGTCGAGAAACGAACTCGGCGTCGTCGAACTATAGCGTTCGGGGGTGAGAGAGAAGGGGACGTTTCCGCCCCCCGGTGGAATCCTACCGGTCAGACTAGCCGACTTTCAGATTCATGAAGATTATACCACATTCCGGCGCTCCGTATTATCAGCACCGGCGCGTGAGGGCCAGAGGAGCTCGCGGACTTCGGCGGGGCGGACGCTGGCCCAGAGGAAGAGGGCGGCCGCCAGCACTAGTGCGAGCTCCAATGCAAATGCGCAGCCGAGTTTCACCGTGAGCGCGACCGGCGCGGGATTGAAGCTCAGATGCAGTTTGGCGAGGCTAGTGATTCCGTACTGGAAGTAGACCACCGCGCCCGCGCTGTCCAACAGACCCATGATGAAGTAGCCGAGGTTGCCGCGTTTGATTCGATTGGGAGCGGCGAGCCAGAGGGCGAGGATACCCGCGCCAAGGGCGGCGCAGAGCCACCGCGCAAGCGCCGGAAGGCCGCTGGGGATTATGTTGTAGATGGCAACGAAGCCGGCAAAGGTGAGCAGTAAGAACTGGGTCAGGCGCGACTCTCCGCCAAGCCGTAGCAGCGCCCACCACAACGAAAACACCGCGACCAGAGTCAGGCCAGTGCGAATGTTGCTGGGCACGAGCGGGAGTAGATAGCGGTGCCCCAGAGCAAACGCCAGGCTCAGCAGCAGTATCAGCCCCAGCATCAACCAGGCGAAGTCCAGCTTGAACACGAAGCTCGGTCGAGGGAGGCGAGGACGGGGGGAGCTCAATAGCGACAGCGGGAGAATGATGGCGATTGCGAACCAGAGGGGATTGGCTGTCAGCACGCTGAACCCGGCGTAGTGGTCCGCAATCCCCATCGGTATTTCAGTTCCTGCGGCCGACAGGCGGAAGTAGTTCGCTAGCCAGAAGTCGTCGGTCACCGCGAAAAGCATGGCCACTGCCAAAGCGATTGCGCTAGCGCGGCGGCGGAGTAACCCGAGATCCAGCAAGACAATGACAACCAGGGCAATGGAGCCACTGAATGAGAAGAAAAAGTAAGGCCCCGACCAGTTCTCCACCGCCAGTCCTGTTAGCAAGGCCGAGGCCAGAATGACTATGGGCGCGGGCAGAGTCACGCCATTCAGCCGCAGCACTAGCGTGTAAACCAGCAAGGGCACCAGTACTGCCGCCGTCACCCCGACATAAGGAACCGAAGGAATGAAGCTCAGGGCCCTCAGCAAACCGTACGGGACATTGAAGTTGAAGATGAGCATCATCGTCCCGGGCCAGGTGAGGAGGTAGGAGGCGGCAGCCGCTATAAGCCAGACTTCAAACGCCACCCACAGCGCGCGGCGGTGCAGGGCGGGGTCAACGCCGTCCACCGCGGCGTCGCCGACGAGCCAGTTGAAGATGCGGACTATGATGTTGGGCCGGAGCGCCGGAGCGGTGGAGCTAGACATGGGGGACCTCGCTGCGTGGCTTGCCAGCGGCGGGGCCGAAGGCCGCGAAGTAGGTGAGGATTAGCGTTGCGAGCCAGACCACGACCGTTACCATTTCCAGCGCCACCCACGGCGCCGCCGCGGAGGCGGGGTCGTAGCCCATTAGCTCATATTGGTACGCGTCGATCATCCAGTTCTCCGCGCCAGGAGGGTGCACGGCGGTCCGCAACCATAGCCAGCCGATGAACAGCCCCGCGACTAGCGTGGATAGGGCGGGTAACCAGCGC
>Ga0307424_1000257_pt1 | contig 27708 bp, 27 predicted proteins | sample SalMarWE160320MG_FD_202157 | JGI IMG/M metagenome (GOLD analysis project Ga0307424, IMG submission 202157) | Salt marsh sediment microbial communities from the Plum Island Ecosystem LTER, Massachusetts, United States - WE1603-20 | ecosystem: Environmental > Aquatic > Marine > Intertidal zone >... | reverse complement strand
TTTGTGGGCGGATGCTGGAAGCTCGTTTCCTATTATTCCTTATATTTCTGAGAACTGGAGTTTTATCCACCGTTTCCATTGGGCTTTTCTTGACAGATAGAAGGTAAGGGGAGTGTATTTGCCCGTGAATGCTGACGGTTTTGGTGAGACGATTCTTCTGGCGCAGTTGAGGCAAATCAGGTATTCGCCTTCACGCAGGTCTTCGGTTATGCAGCTTCTGCAGAATAGTTGTTTGCATCTTGGACAGCGCGTAAGCTGCGGAGGAGGCACTGTCCGTTTGCATACGCTGCATTGGTTGTCTGGTTCTGGAGGGCGAGTTCCCCCTATCGGAATAATAATGTCTCGCACCGAAGCCAACGCCCAGTTAGTAGTAACAGAAGAACGGAAGATAAACCTAACTAAGCGGGGCTGTGAAACAGGAAAAACATAGCGCTGTTTGGCGCAGACCATCTTTGGATAGGCGAAACTTTTGCTTGGCAATATGGAAATACGGGTAGAACCTATGAGCATCAGGTTCGTTGGATAACCGCACTTGTCAACGCATGTCTTGAACGTGGAGTTGGAATACAGATATTCGCATATTCTGCTCAACAACAATGGAATGATGCAGCACTTCAAGCATCGAAGTACTAAGATGTATGGCCCACATTCCTAATGCGTGGGCATACGGCTTTTTTTCCTCAAAGAATTTTGATCTAATATATCTATAAAGCTTTGCAAATATTGATAGTTCAGCTTTTTATTCCAGCAAAAATTACCAGGGTAAAATTACTGTCAAGTAGTAAATTACCTATGTAAAATCTAAAACTCCAACAATATATGTTCACGCGAGTTTTGTATTTACTGCTTTAATTAAGCTTTTTACCCTTTGGTTCTTCATTTTATGCGCGCGCACAATCTTATTACTGTTGTTCTAGAATATTTATCAAAAACTTTGATGAATCGCTTATCCTTCAATCTAAGACCAAGTAGCAAGTCAAAGGGTAATAGAAAACATTTACCAAAATTTCTTACAGCTGCGGCATCATAAGTTAGTTTTTCGCTACTCAAGCTCACAACTTTAAGCATGAACATAGATTTTCCTAGGGTTTGACCTGCATAACCTTCAAGAAGAGTTGAATATGCCCAGAGTAAACCTAAAAACACCAAGATGTTTTGATGAAATAGAAATTGTCCACTAAATAGAACAAATAATTCGGCAACTAAATATGCTGCGGCAACTATTGTGAAAGTCACGCCCATATCGAAAACGAAAGCCAGTGCTCTTCTAGAGAATTTGGCAATATGTTGGATACTTTTGTTTTCTACGAAATCAAAATCTATCGAAAGGGCTTCGATATCCTTGACTATGACTAATGCGTTTTTACCAAACCTATTTAATTTGTATTTTCCTGTGTCAGTTCGTTCTACAAATTGCGCCAGATTTCGAAGGTGAAAACTCAATTTTCCAGTATCAATTTCGAGGATACTCATTAATTCCGAGAAAGACTGCTCTTTTTTCTGGATAAGAATTAAGATGTCTCTTCTTATTTGGTGGGACAAAATACGTAAAATCTTTGTAACATTTTCCTCATTAAGAGCCATCTTTAAAACCAAAATTCAAGCCTATAATTTTTTGACGAATAAAAGAAGCCAGCTTGGTTCATGCGTAATTTCTTTCACTCCTCTAGAAAGGTACTTAAGTTATTGATTAATACTTTTTGCCTTATTCTAACAATGTTTTATGATACCCTCCTTTTTGTATTTGAGTAGGGTTTCTTTATGAGGGTGAGCAAGAAAGAAGGAGATGTTAACAAGAGAGAGGAACAATTTACGTAAACACCTAGGTTGGAGACCTATTGCTAATTTACCAGTAAAATGGTGCGGGGAGTGGGATTCGAACCCACGAACCCCTACGGGACAGGCTCCTGAAGCCTGCGCCTTTGACCTAGCTCGGCGACCCCCGCTCCTTTGTTTCAGAAAATCGAAGCTTCCTTAAGTATCTTTTCGCTTATCGAAAATTAAAGCTTAAAGAAGCCCCATACAAAATAATCAACAATGACGTGATAGTTATGGACTGGATGGAAATACTGCAGGAATGCTCACAGAAGATGCGGAATGCAGCCCTCAAGTATTATGGCTCGCCGAAAGCCGCGATTGGTTTTGGTGTCGGAGCAGGCGGGGACATATCAAAGAGGATCGATTTGGCTGCGGAGAAGGCACTGATAGACTGCCTAAGCAAGCACGAAATCGCGTGTACTCTAGTCAGCGAAGAGGCAGGAACAAAAAAGATTGGTTTTGGACCCTCAGAATATTATGTTACAACAGACCCCGTGGACGGCACAACCAACGCAGTTCACGGACTGCCATTCAGCGCTAACGTCATAGCAGTTTCGAGGAAACCATGGCTTAGGGACGTGGAAACCGCAATCGTACACGACATCGTCCACGACATAACCTACACTGCCCAGAAGGGCGAGGGCGCATTCAGGAACGGAAAAAGAGTCAAGCCGTCTGAAACGGTTAATTTAGAAGATGCGGTTATCGGCGTTGACTCCAACACCTTCAGAATAGCGGATTTTGTAGCCAAGCTGGAAGGGCTGTTCAAGAAGGGAAAACATTTTCGCCAATTCGGAGCAACAGCCCTAGAACTCTGCTATGTTGCAGACGGCAGCACAGACGCCTTCATTGACGTCCGAGACAAACTGAGGGTAACAGACATGGTCGCATCCTATCTCATACTCCGCGAAGCAGGCGGAATAATTGTCACACCAGAAGGAGAAGAACTTAACATTCCCCTAGAAGCCACCCAACGACTATCCTTCATCGCAGCGTCTAACAAGAGAGTTTATGAAGCCATCAAAGAAGCACTAAACAGTTGACGTGAGCAGTCCAGTTTTTAACAGAGGAAACAGAATATTTTCTGTGATACCTTGACCAATATACAGCCTGTCACTCCGTATCCAGCCATTCTACTGCAAGAGAATTCAGACAGGGCACTGGTGGTTTCTGACATTCACTTAGGCTGGGAAAGACTCCTAAGCCAAAGAGGAGTGCATGTTCCGTCCCAAACCCCAAAAATCAAGAACATGCTGCTTAAGCTAATCAACGAAACAAAACCCACACAACTGATACTGCTTGGAGACATAAAAGACGCCATAACCAAAGTCTCCATGGAAGAATGGAAGGACATCCCAGAATTCTTCGAGGACATACAAGAAAAAGTGTCGGAAATACAGGTGATTCTAGGAAATCATGACGGAAACCTTGAGCCGCTCCTCCCCGAGGCAGTAAAAATCGTTCCATCATCAGGCATCAACTTCGGAGATGTCGGACTCTTCCACGGACACGCATGGCCAGCACCCAAACTGCTAGAATCCAGAAGCCTAGTAACAGGACACGTCCATCCAACAGTAGCAATCCGCGACCCCATGGGCTTAAGGATAACAAGACAGGTTTTTGTCAAGGCGCCATGCAACAGCGAACAACTAGCAAAATCGTTACTGAACCACCTAGGCACAAAAGTTGACGCAGACGTTTCGGGCGTTCTCAACGAGCAGCACAAAGTACAGTTGAGGGTTGAGCAGCTTTTCATACTGCCCTCGTTTAACCAGTTTCTTGGAGGCAGACCAATCAACGAAAGAAGAAGGACCAAAAAGAGGGCTGACGCATATATTGGTCCAATTTTGCGTTCTGGATGCGTGAACATAGAAGATGCGGAAGTGTATCTTCTGGATGGAACATTTCTGGGAACAGTAAAGCAGCTAAAAACGTTAAGTTAACCAAAAAAAGAGCCCAAACGAGTTCAGAAAAGTTTTAATCAACACCTAGACGTACGTACTTATGAGGATAAAAAGCATGTCAGGGGACGATTTCCCGGAGTGGTTTAAGAAAAAAAAGAAACGCAACCCATTTTTTGGAAACTGGTTCTTCGGCGACATCGAAGACATGATGAAGGAAATGGAAGAGATGATGGAAAGAGATTTCGAGCAGTTCAGAACACGCATACCAGAGGAGTTGAAGCGTGAACGCAAACTTCCTGACGGCTCAACTGTACCAGAGTGGGGACCCTTCGTTTACGGCTACAGCATGACCGTTGGACCGGACGGAAAACCGAAAATAAGGGAGTTTGGCAACGTGAAGCCTTCAAGCGAGCCTGAAGTGTGTGGCGTAAACCAGCCATGCCTTGATGTGAAGGAGGAACGGGAGCCGCTTGTGGACATTGTTGACGCCGATGGGGAGATAAAGGTTATAGTGGAATTGCCGGGGGTCGAAAAGGAAGAGATTAAGCTGTCTGGAACAGATGAAAAGTTAACGATTACTGTTGACACTCCTCAACGCAAATACTTTAAGGAAATTGATATTCCAGCAAAAATTGACCCCAAGAACGCTAAAACGGCATACAAGAATGGCGTGTTAGAGGTTACGTTACCCAAAGTCGAAGAGACGAAGCATAGCGGAGAAGAAATAAAAATCGAGTAAACCAAAAGAACGCGACCCCGCTGCTGAAAAGAAACCGCTTCTATACAAGCCCAGTAACAGGTTCAAGGGATACAAGAAATAATGATAACACCCAAAGAAATCAAGCTGCTCGAAAAAGTTTGCGAGGAAACAAAAACCACGGGCAAATTAACGGGTAGCCACATCAGCCAGCTTTCGGAAGCACTTGGGTCACGTTTCACTAAAGCATGGGACTCAGTACAGGAGGAGCAAGTAAAAAAGTATATTTTCAGTCCCAGCGGAAGGATTGTCTGGATAGTTGTGGGCAGAGAACGGGAATACCAGATTATGCCGGCTGCGGCTTTCTGTTCCTGCGACGACTTCTATTTTCGTGTGATGGACAGGGAAGCAAACATCTGTTATCACCTTATTGCACAGAAACTGGCGGAGGCTTTAGAGTTGTATGACAAGATTGAGGAAGAGGATAGGCTCTACGACTGCCTCATGGAAGAGTGGAAAAAGGTCACAGCTTAAATATCTCACATTCAAATAATAGTCGAAGGAGAGGTTTAGATGACAGCAGACGCATACTTCGCGTGGATACTCATCATTTTAACAGCATTAATTTTCATAGCCCTAATTCTAGGCTTCTTGTATATGGTCTACGGCAAAGAAGAAGAAACCGAAGAAGAAGAGTAGCCCCCTTTTTCCTTGTGCCTTTTTTGTTGCACAAAAAACAAGATTAAACCAATAACAGTTAAAACAGCAGAGCATGTAAACCAGCCACCAACCAGGCGATGCATGCCAAGGCAAAAGGCAACAGCGTATGCTCAGCCCCAAAAAATTGATTCAGTGAAACAAGATGGGTCTAAAGGAAACAGTTAACCAAATCCTGTTGTCCCGTTCGGACATTAAACGTGAAGAAATTCTGCAAATGATTGAAAACAAAAAGAGGAAAGCAGGAGATTTCCTAACCAACGAAACCGCGGCGCGGCTCGTCGCGTCAGACCTGGGGGTGGAAATAGCCAAGAAGCCGTTTCGCCTCAAAATAGAGATAAAAGACCTTGTTTCGGGACTAAATGATGTTTCACTGGCGGGGCAGGTTGTATCCGTTTATCCACCAAAAACATTCAAGCGCAGAGACTGGACTGAAGGAAAGCTTGCCAGCATCCTAGTTTCAGATGAAAGCGGAACATTGAGGGTGGTTCTGTGGGACAACCAGGTAGACCTGATTGAGAAGGGAAAGATTCAGCAAGAACAGACCGTCAGGATTTCGCATGCTTACGTGCGCGAGGGACTAGATGGAAAGCCAGAACTGCACTTGGGAGATAAAGGAAACATCAAAATTCTCTCCGAAACAACAAAAAAGCTGGCAGAAATAAAGGAGGCTGGAGGTCCGTTAACAGTTGAGGGAACCGTTGCCTCAGCCCCAGACGTTAGGGAGGTTACCACATCACGCAACGAAAGGGTTGCAGTTGCGTCTTTCAGGTTAAGTGATTCCACAGGAGAACTCAGAGTGACGGCTTGGAGAGAACTGGCAGAAACCGTGAAGGGCTTGGATGTGGGGACCAGAATAAGGATGAGGAACGTTTACGCAAAGAAGGGATACGAAAGTCCGCTGGAGCTTTCTTCGCGTTACTCCACAATCCTAGAAGTCCTGAAAGAATCAGAAAAGTAGGTTTTAGGCAGAAGACTCTTCGTCAACCTCTTTGATAACGTCCCCGATTATCTCCAAGCTTGCGTCCACCAGTTCTCTGGTTATGGTTAACGGCGGAACCAACCTAAGCGTAGAAACGCCGCAGGTTACGATTGCTACTCCGCGCCTCCAGCAGCGAACCATCACTTCTCTAGCCTGATCAGCACCAGCCTTCTTGGTCTCCTTATCCTCAACAAACTCGACGCCAATCATCAAACCCTTCCCGCGAACGTCCCCCACAATCTCTCGTTCTTCTTTGATGGTCTGCAGCCACTTCATGATGTAATCGCCCTGCTTCTCAGCATTCTCAAGAAGCTTCTCCTCCCGGATTACATCAACCACAGCCGAAGCCGCCACACAAGCTAAAGGATTTCCCCCAAACGTGCTAGCGTGAGAGCCAGCCTCCCAATCCATCAGCCGCGCCCGAGCCACAGTAACGCTTAAGGGCAATCCCGAGGCTAAGGATTTGGCTGCGCAAAGAATGTCAGGTTCGGTTTTCCAGTGCTCAATGGCAAACCATCTTCCTGTTCGTCCGATGCCGGATTGAACCTCATCAGCAATCAACAATAAGCCATACTTGTCCGCCAGCTTCCTGAGCCGCTGGAAGTAGTCCGGAGGTGGAACCACGTATCCGCCTTCGCCCTGTATAGGCTCAAAAACGAAGCCCGCAACCTCTTCTGGGGGCACATATTTTTGCAGAACCTGGTCGTCTATGAAGTCTACACACCAGTAGCTGCATTCTGGATAGGATAAGCCGAAGGGGCAACGGTAACAGTACGGGTAGGGCACATGGGTTATTCCTGGAAGCAGCGGAAAGTAGTGTCTTCTTTGGGTTGGTTTGCTGGCTGTAAGAGATGTGGCGCCGCATGTTCTGCCATGAAAAGCGCCGACGAAAGCGATGAATTGATGCTTGCGGGTGTGCCACTTGGAAAGCTTGAGTGCGGTTTCTAGAGCCTCTGCGCCGCTGTTACCGAAATGGAGTTTCTTCTGGAAGTCTCCAGGAGTTATTTCGAACAGTTTCTCTGCCAGATTCACTGTTTGCTGATAATAAAAGTCGGTGTTAGCGTAATGAAGGAACTTGTCGCATTGACCCTTTATTGCCTTGACAACCTTGGGGTGAGTGTGACCCACATTCAGGCATGCTAACCCGGAGTTGAAGTCGATGTACTCGTTTCCGTCTACATCCTTCACGATACAGTCATGCCCAGAATCTATCACAAGCGGATAATAACGGGTATACGATTGCGAAATTGCAACCGAGTCCCGTTTTACAATCTCTCTAGCATTTGAACCAGGGGGACGAACAACAATCTTAGGGTAGTCAGGCAACAGGTTCACCAACAACAATCCATTAAAGCGCAGTACTTTTATAGATATCTGAGGCGCCTAAAGCAATCTGCTGAAATATGTGGTAAGAAAAAGTTTTCGAAGCGGCATGTAAAGTGGGAAGCTAATTTTCTTCTTGAGGCGGCTCTAGTTTGGCTTTGGCGACCGTTATTTCGATTGTTGAAACGTTCGATTTTTGTCCTTCAATTTTGAACAGTTCATCAGTGCCTATGTTGATACTGTATATTTCCAGGTTTTTAACAAAGGCGCGACGAAGCAACTCTACAGAGTCAACTGCTTTGCTGATTGCTCTTCCCCTTGCCTTAACAACAACCTGCTTTTCGCCGCTGTTGAAAAAGGTTATACAAGCAGTCACGTAGTTCATTACCGGTTTTTTTCCGATAAAAACAAAATTGTCTGTTTGAGTTGGTTCCTCTTCAGGTTCTGCTCCTTTATTGGACAAAGCTCATTCCTCATTTAGTAACAAATAACATCGATTACGGATTAAACTTAGAGTGCTTGTATAGCCTCTTATAGTTTTTCCAAACTTCTTCATATGCGGTTCCTGAATGGACGTGCCACAAGGCATACGACTCTTTGAAGCGCAAACCGCATGAACGCTCTCAAACCTGGTTTCAGAGTAACGAAATAAGAACATGAAATAAGTATGTATAGAAGATTTTTCCCTAAATATTTAAGAATGGCGAAAACTTGTATGTTTCACTTTAACACTAGTTACGTAAGATGCTGTTTGGAGGAAGTTTATTGACCCTCAAAGAGTTTAGATGGCATGGACGTGGCGGTCAGGGAGCATGGACAGCAAGCGAGCTTCTTGCCCGAGCTGCAATCCATGAAGGAAAATACATCCAATCTTTCCCAGAGTTTGGTCCTGAACGGATGGGCGCACCAGTAAAAGCTTACACCCGTATCAGCGACGAACCAATAAGGCTCCATTGTGCAGTCTACAATCCACAGGTAGCGGCAGTCATGGACCCGACCCTTTTGGCAACCGTTCCTGTCACAAAAGGTTTAGGCAAAACTGGAATTCTCATCATAAACACACCCAAAGAACCAAAGACAATAAAGGAAGAACTGAAAATGACGGAGGGAAATGTTTGGACAGTCCCCGCCACTGACATTGCCATGAGGATTCTGGGAAGAGCAATAACCAACACGGCTATGCTTGGAGTAGTCACCCGCGCAACAGGGATAGTGAAGATGGAAAGCATAGAAAAAGCTGTGAAAGAACGTTTTCCAGAGCCGCTGGCAGAAAAGAACATGGGAGTAATAAAGGAAGCATACAAGGAGGCAAAAGCTGAATGAGCACACAAAAAAAAGGCTGGAAAGAAATTTCCCTTGGTGGCGCATGCTGGAAATCTAGCACAGAATACAAAACCGGAGATTGGCGCTCATACAAGCCAATCTGGAACACAGAAAAATGTGTAAGATGCATGCTCTGCCACATTTACTGCCCAGAAGGCGCAATAAAACATGACACAGAAACAGACAAGATGGTTTTTGATTATGACTTCTGCAAAGGCTGCGGAATATGCGCCAACGAATGCCTCGCAGACGCAATAGAAATGGTAATGGAAGGAAAGGAGTAAACAGAAGATGGCTAAAGTTGAACAGAAAACTGTGCCCCTGAACGGAGACGAGGCAGTCGCCTTCGCAGTTAAACAGTGCGACGTGGATGTGGTTGCTGCATACCCGATTACTCCGCAAACCATAATTGTTGAAAAATTCAGCGAATATGTTGCTGATGGCGAGGTAGACACAGCTTTTGTTTGTGTAGAATCAGAACATACAGCGATGGCATGCAGCATAACAGCGTCCGCGACAGGCGCCCGCACATTCACTGCAACAGCATCTGCGGGTTTGGCGTTGATGCATGAAATGTTGGGTGTTGCTTCAGGCTGTAGAACTCCTGTTGTAATGTCTGTTGTTAACAGGGCGTTGTCTGCTCCAATCAACATTCACTGTGACCACTCGGATGCCATGTGCGAGAGGGACATGGGATGGATACAACTCTATACAGAAAACAGCCAAGAAGCCTATGACTCGATAATTCAGGCATTCAAGATAGCCGAACATTTGGATGTGATGCTTCCCACAATGGTTGGCTTGGACGGATTCGTTCTTAGCCACACACTAGAGAATGTGAGCATTCTTCCAGACGAAGTTGTGAAAAAATTTGTGGGAATACGCCAAGTTCCACGGGTAATGAATCATGAGGGAGAGCTTGTTCCTTTCAAGCTTGACCCAGCAAACCCGTTGACTATTGGACCATTAGACCTTCACGATTACTATTTTGAGCACAAGAGACAGCAGGAAGAATCCATGAGAAAAGCTCTGGAAGTAATCAAGCAGGTTCACGACGAGTATGCAGAACAGAGCGGACGCAGCTACGGAAACGGTTTAGTTGAAGCATACAGGCTCGACGACGCAGAAATAGCCGCAGTCTGCATAGGCTCAACCGCGGGCACAGTAAAAACGGTGGTGGATGAACTGCGCGAAAACGGAATCAAAGCTGGACTACTCAGAATACGGGCTTTCAGACCATTACCAGTCGAAGACATCGTCAGAAACCTCGCAGGCAAGAAGGCAGTTGCAGTGATGGACCGTGCATGCAGTTTTGGCGGAGATGGAGGACCCCTGTTCCATGAAATCCGCCACACAGTCTACGACTTGCCGGACAGACCAAAGCTGGTAAACCGCATTTATGGTCTGGGAGGAAGAGACACGCCGCCATACATGATAGAAAGAATCTACAGGGAGCTGCAGAAGATAGCGAAAACAGGGCAAACCGCGGACACGGTTCAGTTTATTGGAGTAAGGGAGTAGACGGGTGAAAAGGTTGTCAGAATGGAAATTTACAAGCAAAGAATTCGCTCAAATACCTGAAAAGTTCTTGTCTGGACACAGAGCATGCGCAGGATGTGGTCCAGCAATAGCTCTTCGTTTGGTGATGAAGGCGACAAGAGGACCAATCATAGCCACCAACGCCACAGGATGCATGGAGGTAGTGTCAACAATCTACCCATACACAGCATGGAGTGTACCATGGATACACACTGCCTTCGAAACCGCGGCAGCCAATGCAGCTGGAATAGAAACTGCACTTAAAATTCTGAGAAAGAAGGGACGCATAAAAGATGAGCACGTGGACGTTGTTGCCTTCGCAGGAGACGGCGGAACCTTCGACATAGGCTTCCAAGCATTGTCCGGCGCAGTTGAAAGAGGACACGACTTCCTCTACGTGCTCTACGACAACGAAGCATACATGAACACTGGAATACAACGAAGCGGAGGCACACCAAAGGGAGCATGGACAACAACTTCGCCAGCAGGAAAAGTCATCCCAGGAAAAACCGAAAACAAAAAGCCAATAGCAGACATAATGGTCGCCCACGAAATGCCATACGTCGCCACAGCCAGCATATCACACTGGAAAGACCTAGTAACCAAAGCCAGAAAAGGAATGGAAGTAAACGGACCAGCATTCCTACACACATTTGCTCCATGCCCAAGAGGATGGAGAAGCGAAACAGCCAAATCCGTTGAAATCGCTGGGCTGGCAGTCCAAACATGCACATTTCCACTGTGGGAAGCCGAATACGGCGAATACAAGCTTTCCGCCCCGAGCAAGGCAATAGCGCGGCATCCGGAGAAGAAGATGCCAGTAGAGGAATACCTGAAGACGCAGCGAAGATTCAGGCACCTATTCAAGCCAGAAAACAAGCCGGTTCTGGATGATATTCAGAGCGAAGTTGACCGCCGCTGGAAAAAACTGCTAAAAGCCTGCGACACGGAATAGCCAAAACAGAATAAAAAAAGGGCGAAATAACTCGCCTTTACTTTCTATTTATCAAATTTTTTTATCCGCCGGGAGCGCCGTGGAACGGAACGTTCTCCCACAGGACGTCCCACCAGTCGTTGTCTGTTATGGTTTCTCCTCTAACGAGAATATCCAAGACTTTCTTCAAGAGGTCATGATGCCTAATCTCATCGGACAGTATTGCGTTCAAGAGGAGCTTAACTTTCTTGTTCTGGACAGAAGGAATTACCTCGTGGAGTTTCTTGATTATCTTTGCCTCTAGCCGTATGTGTTTTTCTACAAGTTCTCTCTGTTTGTCAAGGTTCTCTTCTGTTAAAGCCTGAGAGACGCTGGTTAGCAGGTTGATGGCGGAGGAATACATTTCGGCGTGTTTCGTGGAATCTAAAGAAATTCCCTTCAAGACGCCCTTGACTGCCGGATTATTGATGTCAACCAATCCCTCAGCCACTGATTCAACAATTGTTTTCTCGATTTTGATTTGATTTTTGAAAAGAGCAACTAGCTCATCGTTTGAACTCAAAACACAAACCCTCTACGTAAGAAAGAGAACCAATGAAGAATAAGCTTTCGGAAAATTAGTACTTAAAGGAGAAAAAGCAGAAGATTGGTTAATATGATTGCAGCCGCGGGGAAGAGGATTACGGCGACCCGTTTAACGCGTTCTGTTGTTTTGTCAGCCAATACAGTCAGTTCGGTTATCTGCTTTTCGCCAATGATTTTGACGTCAGGGACTACTTCGGTGCGCCACGACGCAGTTGCAGGCTCCATGTTGCCCAAAGCACGGCTGGCTGCCTCTTTGATGTAGCCTATAAGTTTTTGGTGATCGATTGCTTCGCCCACCAGATTGTAGCCCCGAGCGCTACGTATCATGCCGCACACCGAATGAGTGTCAGTGGTGAGAATCTCGCCATCGTCGATATCCAACTCCTTTATCGCCGACAGGATTTTGTCGCGTAAACCAGATACCATGTTGTTTCCGTCGATGGTCACGTAAGCCGCCTTCTTGCCGTCAACCTCGGTCACAATAACGGTTATGCCTCCAAGACCCATGCCATCTTGAACAGTGAACTCTTCGGGCACAACTGTTGCCGCGCCTACCTTGAAGGACGAATTCTTGCTTTTCAGTGCTTCTTCAAGACAAGCCACAGAACATTCACTGAAGGAGGCAACAGCATTCTTCAGGTCGAATTTGTCATCCATACTGTTGTGGGCATCGATTGCAAGTGCAGAAAGCCCCCGTTTCTCAGCTTCGCCCACAATGAAGTATTCTAGTTCTGGAGGAAGGTCTTCCATTGTTTCCGGAGCCGTAGTTAAAGTGAGAAGAGCGCAGTCCCCGAATATCTGGCAACTAGCTTTTGCGTCCCCGCTTTGGGTTCGCAGCATGGGGGTGGCTTCGGAGTGGCTGGATGATGAGCCCACGAATCCGACAATGCTTTCTATAACTCTCTGATTTTGCGGCTGTGAGGCAACATCTAACTCGTGACCCACTAAGCCATGGGGAACAGAAACAACACAGCCAAACCGGTCCTGAATTGCTGTTTGAATCAGAGAAGGAAGGAGACTGCTTCCAAGATTCTTGAAGGGACCAGGATGCAAGGCTGGAACAACAATCGCCGCCTTCAGTTTTTCGCCAGCCCGGAAAGTTAACAATGAGACTTTGATGTTTTCTAGGTTGCCAAGTTTCTCAAAGAAAGTTTCCAATGGGGCAACAAGGTCCTCTGTCCAGTTGGCTAAGAAGGCCTTGAAGAGGACTGAGGAGGCGATGCCGAGGCTTCCGGTTCCCACGCTGTCCATGAAATATTTGAAAATAAACACGGTCAAGAGAGAGGCAGAGACAGAAACTGAAACAAACAGCAGAAACTGCGTCTGTGAGGCAATTCCAATTGTAGAACCCAAGAAAAGGACAGGAACCAGAACTAATGCGGGCTGCAGGAGTGAAGAGAAGAGGGCGCCTCCAGTTCCTGCGAAGGACGTAACGGATAGAACCAGCAGCCGAAGTATCAGGGCTCCACTGAAGCCCAAGAAAAAGAATTTTATCCAAAGGGCGGGAGCTCCGAGAAGACCGCTTATTAATCCGCCGAGAAGCATCACCCCAAACCATACGAGGGAAGAGAAGAAGGAGAGGGCTGAACAGCGCCTTAAATTGAAGATAAGGTCACGCCTCATTGAAGTGCCGCGGACAACAAAGTCCGAGAGCAATGTTAAAAGAAGAAAGGCGCCTCCAAAGCATAGACCAGCAACAAAGTTTTCGAGAGACAAACTCAAAGGCAGAAGCGACAGGATTCCGCCATGCAGACACAGGACTCCAAGATAAACTGCGAGTTTACGTTGAGAAGGAAGCCCAAACAGTTTCGAGTAGCGCTTCACAACCTTGTCGATGTATTTGTCCGTTGATTCGTCAGTCAACACGAAGCCTCTCTGTCACACCCTTCTAGGAAAACCCTCAAAAACATTAATGTATACTTTTGCCTCCTTAGGTCTACTTAAATGTGACGCGAAAACCGTAGCAGAGAACCGTTTTTACATAAATGGGATTATAAAAGGAATATTCTGTTGACATTTTTATGAATAAATATTGACAAAACGGACGCCCATAGTGGGAGTGGCACCCAAAAAAGTATGTTCAAAATCATAATTTTGGGGCGTAAAAGCTTTTATGGCTAGTTCGAAGTAAATTGAAGGGCTATGTCAAGCGCCGGACCCCCTCCTTCTGTGTTCCAGATTCTTGAAAGACAGGTTGGTCGAAAGATAGTTGCGATTCTGGACCCTTCTTACGGATTCGAGGGAACATTAGCCGCCGTAACAAGAGAGCCTCCGGGCATCTGGCTTTCTGACGCTGAAGTTGTGACGTTGCGGTCTACGATAGCTCAGCCGGTGCCGCAGATAGTAAGCAGAGAAGACCGAAGCGAAGTTTTTATCAACTTAAGTTCTGTTCAGCGCATCGAAGTTCTGCACGAAAAGTAGAATTTATGCGAAAAAGACTGAAGCCAAAATGCTGCCTACGATAAGGCCAACAGCCAAGACAACAGCTAATTCAGGTTTAACCTTAACGCCTCTAGTGTCCTCTTCAAAAAACCTCAGGAGTCCAGCGCCTTGAGCGGGCATTCTTGTTTCTGTGTGCCGTCGTTTCTTTCGATCACTCATTGTGCGTCAGTTCATACAATTTCGTGAGGTGTTAATTAAAGTTACGCATCTGATTTCAGAAGGGACTAACGTGCATTTTTGTGCTCAGAAGATTTAAATATGACGTTATAGTCCATCAATGCTCCACAGGAGAGCTGATACAATGAGGGATAGTGTTTGGCATTCAGAAACCCAACATGCAAGAAGTTTCTGAGTTTACTCGCCAACTGAAGTTTAAGAAACTATCCTTCAAAAAAGCGCCTCTCGAAATCTTCTCTAAACTCTATAATCACTACGAAAACGTGTACATTCTCGAGTCGATTGAAGGACCAAAGAAGCTGTCACAGTATTCATTCATAGGATTTAACCCATCATTAACAATCACAATCAAGAACGGAGAAGCGGTTACCCATAACGAAAGAACCGGCGAAAAAGAGAAAGAAAAAGCTGACGAACCATTAGATGTAATCGCGAAAACACTAAGAAACCGTCCCGGATTTAAGGAGCAGAGATTCGTCGGCGGAGCCGTCGGATACATCAGCTACGATGCGGTCAGATGCTGGGAGAAACTGCCAGAAAGGACAGTTGACGACCAAAACTTCCCTGACGTTAAAGTTGGAATTTTCGATGACGGCATCATCTATGACCACAGAAACAGTCAGGCATTCTACTATTACCTAAACGAAAACAGGCTAGAAGAAATCAATAAACGGCTACAAGAAACGGACAACAACGGACTTTTATCGCATAAGCAACTGAAAGTCAACATATCTAAGGAGCGTTTCGAGAAGGCAGTAGAGAAAGCTAAAGATTACGTAACTGCCGGCGACCTTTTTCAGGTTGTTCTCTCCAAACGCTACGATTTCAGAATCAACCGCAACCTAATCGGCTTCTACCGTAACCTCAGAAAAATAAACCCGTCACCATACATGTACTTCCTGAAATCTGGCGAACATCAGATAGTTGGCTCAAGCCCCGAGATGCTGGTGAGAGTCGAAAACAGGAAGGTTGAAACTTTTCCGATAGCAGGCACAAGACCCCACGTAAAAGACCCAGCAGAAAACAAGCGGCTAACCAAAGAGCTGCTGGAAGACCCCAAGGAACGCGCCGAGCACGTGATGCTGGTGGATCTTGGCAGAAACGACATCGGAAAAGTGTCAAAGTATGGAACTGTTCACCTCCCAGAATTCATGAAGGTGCATCAGTACAGTCACGTGCAGCATATTGTTTCACGGGTTGTCGGCGACCTCAGAGACGAATACGACGCTTATGATGCGTTAAGAGCAGTTTTTCCGGCAGGCACAGTCTCAGGGGCCCCCAAAGTCAGGGCAATGGAGATAATAGAAGAGCTTGAGCCGACAAGAAGGGGACCATACGCGGGTGCAGTAGGCTACTTCTCCTACAACGGCAACGCAGACTTTGCCATAACAATCAGAACTCTCGTTGCCAACGGAGAAAACGCGCACATCCAAGTCGGCGCAGGCATAGTAGCGGACTCTGACCCAGAAAAAGAATGGTACGAAACGGAGCATAAATCCCGCGCGCTAATCAAAGCGTTAGAAGTTTCAGGAAGCGAAAAACCGTGAAAGTGCTGGTTATCGACAATTACGACTCGTTCGTCTACAATCTTGTCCAGTACATCGGAGAGCTTGGAGGAGAACCCGTCGTCTACAGAAACGATCAGCTGACACTAGAGCAAGCTATAGAGCTAGACCCCAAGCGGATAGTTATCTCTCCAGGTCCAGGAACACCCGAGGACCCCCACTACTTCGGAGTATGCTCCGCAGTCCTCCGCGAAATGAGCTGCAAAATCCCTACACTGGGAGTTTGCCTTGGGAATCAGGGAATAATCTCTGTTTTTGGCGGAAAAATTGTTCGGGCAAGGCGGCTGATGCACGGAAAAACAAGCAAAATAAGGCATGATGGAAAAGGCATCTTTGAAGGGGTTAGAAACCCGCTCACTGCAACCCGTTATCATTCTCTTGTTGGAGAAAAAACATCTATTCCATCATGTATCGAGGTGAGCGCCGAATCTATGGACGACGGCGAGATTATGGGAGTCCGCCACAGAACATACCCCATCACTGGAGTGCAGTTTCATCCAGAATCGATACTGTGTGAGGACGGAAAAAAGATTATCAAAAATTTTCTTGAAGGAAGGAACCAGAAATGATTAGGGAAAGCATACAGAAGCTGGTCGATGGCGCCGACTTAACCCACGAAGAGTCTACCTCATCCATGAAGGAGATCATGTCTGGCGAGGCAACAAACGCGCAGATAGGCGCATTCTTGACTGCCCTAAGAACAAAGGGCGAAACAACAGAGGAAATAACAGCCTTCACCACAGTAATGAAGGAATGCTGTAATAGAATTCATCCACAAGTGAAGGGGCGGCTGGTTGACACCTGCGGAACAGGAGGAGACAAAATCAAAACATTCAACATCAGCACCACAGCAGCCTTTGTCGTTGCCGGAGCAGACATCTCAGTAGCGAAGCATGGGAACAGGTCAGTTACCAGCAAATGCGGCAGCGCCGACGTCCTGGAAAGATTGGGGCTTAACCTCAACATTGCCCCTGAAGAAGTTGAGAAAGCCATCGAAGAGGTGGGGATAGGTTTCATGTTTGCTCCCGCATTTCACCCAGCCATGAAGTACGCTATTGGACCAAGAAGAGAGCTGGGCATCAGAACCGTATTCAATGTCCTCGGTCCCCTCACGAACCCCGCGGACGCCAGCGCACAACTGCTAGGAGTTTACGACCCCAGACTAACAGAGCCGCTGGCACATTCTTTGAAGAGTCTTGGCTGCGAAGAGGCTATGGTTGTCCACGGCTTAGACGGACTAGATGAAATATCCACCGTCGGAAAGACACGCATCTCGTGGCTAAGAAATGGCGAAGTTACAACCATGGAGATGAGCCCCAAAGATTTTGGCATCAAACAGGCCAAACTAGAGGACATCAGGGGAACCACGCCAGAAGAAAGCGCTGAACTCACCTTCAAAATCCTGTATGGCGGCATTTACGCTGATGCCCCTAGAAGGGAAATTGTCCAAGTCAACGGTGCAGCCGCAATTATCGTTGCGGGCAGGACTGAAGATTTTGGTTACGGAATAGAAACAGCCAAAGAAGCTATTGACAGTGGCGGTGCATACAAGAAACTCAAGGAACTGGTCAGATTCTCGGGCGGAGACCTAACTAAGCTTGAACAGTTGGAGACCAAGTATGCCTGATTACATCGATACGCTAGCACGGGACGCCAAAGAAACCGTCGCTGAGAGTTACTACGAAGTTTCAGCTCAGCGTTCAGCATCTTCTGTTAGTCTAAGAAGGGCGATCACCGAAAGCAGACGAAACGCGGTAATCACAGAGGTTAAAGCGGCTTCGCCCTCCAGAGGAACAATCAAAACGGATTTTGATCCAGCAGAAGTTGCGAGAGCCATGGAAAACGGCGGGGCAACAGGAATCTCGGTTCTGACAGAGCCAAAACATTTCGGCGGCTCACTTGACTATTTAGCAAAAGTCCGAGAAGCGGTTGGGCTTCCGATTCTCATGAAGGACATAATCGTCGACCCGATACAGCTTGAGGCTGCATCAAGAATCGGCGCCAACGTTGTCCTCCTGATAGAAGCAATTTTCGAGCGTGGATACTGCGAATTATGCCGTGACGAGATGATTTCAAAAGCGCACGCGAGACGTCTTGAGGTGCTGCTGGAGACCCACAACGAAGACGAATATCAGCACGCAATAGAAACCGACGCTGATTTGGTTGGAATCAACAACCGTGACCTGCGAACGCTCAAGGTTGATCTTGGAATAACAGAGAGAATATTGGCGAATCATGAAAGCGGGGGTAAGGTTGTTGTTAGCGAAAGCGGAGTAATGACTCCCGTGAATCTGCTGTTTCTTCGGGGATGCGGCGCCCAAGCTTTTTTAATTGGCTCATCAGTCATGATGGCTGAAAACATAGAACAAAAGGTCAAGGAGTTTGTTACTGCCCATTGAGAAGCGTCAGAGCTAAGATTTGCGGATTAACCAGAGAAGAGGATTTGGCTGTTGCCGTGGCTGCGGGAGCAGACGCAGTAGGTTTTCTTGTTGGCGTTCCTTCGTCGCCCAGAAACTTGACGCTAGAAAGGGCAGAAACGCTGCTTGGTCAGGTGCCAGTGTTTGTTGACAGCGTAGTGGTCACGGCTCCCAAGAGCATCGAGTGGCTAATTGAAGTCTGCGAGAGGTTAAAGCCGTCAGCAATCCAGATTCATGGAAAAGAGCAGCTTGATTCTTCAAAAATCCGCGAAAGGATAAAACATTCTCGGCTGATCAAAACCGTGTACGTAACAGAAGACGCCTTGAACGAAGAGGTCATAGACGATTTGAAAACTTTTGACGCGATCCTGCTGGACTCGTTCAGTAAGGGACAGTATGGCGGAACAGGCAAGACCCACGACTGGACTTTAAGCAGGCAAATCAAAGAAGCTGTTGCACCTGTTCCAGTGATTTTGGCGGGAGGATTGAAGCCCGAGAACGTCAAAGAAGCAATTCTGGCGGTTGAGCCCTACGCGGTGGATGTTGCCAGCGGCGTTGAAGCCAGCCCCGGAGTTAAAGACCACAGTAAGGTCAGGGCTTTTGTTGAAAATGCAAAACAAATCAAACTACACAATTGAAGGTGAGATTAAATGAAAAAAGGAAAGTTTGGAGAGTATGGCGGACAGTACGTGAACGAGATACTGATGCCGATTCTGATTGAGCTGGAAGCAGCTTTTGAAAAACATTACCCGACACCAGAATTTCAGGAAAAGCTCAACACGTTACTGCGGGATTATGCTGGAAGACCAACCCCGCTCTATCATGCACGGAACTTCAGCAAGCTTGTCGGCTGCAAGGTTTACCTCAAAAGAGAAGACCTGGTGTGCGGAGGCTCACATAAACTCAACAATGCCTTAGGGCAGGCGCTGCTGACGAAGGAGATGGGAAAAACAAGGATGATCACAGAAACCGCGGCAGGGCAGCATGGGCTCGCAACGGCAATGGCAGGAAACGTCTGCGGACTAGAAACAGAGGTGTTCATGGGCGTCAAGGACATCAAACGGCAGGCAAGCAACGTAAAACGCATCAAACTGCTGGGAGCAAAAGTAACTCCAGTCGACATCGGAATGGGCGTCCTAAAAGACGCTGTTTCTGACACGCTGCGAAAGTGGACTGCCTGCTCAACCACTACCCACTATCTGATGGGCTCAACTGTTGGTCCCCATCCATATCCCGAGATTGTTGCAACGTTCCAGAGCGTCATCGGAAAAGAACTCAAAAAGCAGATACTCCAGAAAGAGGGCAAGCTGCCAGACACTATCGTTGCTTGTGGGAGCGGAGGAAGCAACGCGTTAGGAGCCTTCAGACCCTTCATCAACGAAAAAGACGTGAAACTCGTTTTTGTTGAGGGCGGAGGAGAAAGCCTAGAAGCCGACAACAGCGCCGCGGCATTCAAAATAGGCAAACCCGGCATCCTACATGGCGCCGTAATGCAGGTTCTGCAAGACGAAAACGGGCAGATAAAGCCGTCAAAAACACGAGCCGCAGGACTCAACTATCCTGGAAGAGGACCAGAAATCTCATTTCTAGTTAACAGCGGAAGAGTGAAGGCGGGTCACGCTTTCGATAATGAGGTGTTTGAGGCAGTGAAGGTGATGTGCCGAACAGAGGGGCTGATACCTGCCCTTGAAACAGCCCATGCCATCGCGTATATGGTGAAGCATAAGGAAGAGTTTGCGGAAGACGAGGTTGTTGTTTTGAATTATTCTGGAAGAGGCGACAAGGACCTAGAAACGATTGTGAGGTATTTCCATGAAGCTTGAAACCAAATTCAGGGAACTCCAAAACAGGGGAAGGGGCGCGCATATGCCCCACGTTTACTATGGCGATCCCCACGAAGAGTTTTCCCTCAGGCTACTAGAGACGCTTGTTGAAAATGGCGCGGACATTCTAGAGTTTGGGATTCCATTCTCTGACCCCACAGCGGATGGTCCAACCTTTCAGGCGGTATGCGAGAGGGCGCTAGAGAACGGCATGACACCCGGCAGGTGCATTGAGGGCATAAAGAAGCTGAGAGCAGGGGGCATAGATAACCCGATTGTAGTCACCACTTACTATAACATCCCTTACGTTATGGGTGTAGGAAACTTCCTGAACAGGATAAAGGAGGCTGGCGCCCAAGCGATTATCGTGCCTAATGTTCCTGTTGAGGAGGCGGATGTTCTGTTGGCTGAAGGAAAAAAGAGCGGAATACATCCCATATTCCAGATAGCGCCAACAACAACAGAAGACAGACTGAAGAAGATCACGGACATCGCATCAGGCTTCCTTTATGTCATAGGTGTTGAAGGCGTCACAGGAGTAAGAGAGAGCATAGGCGACTCCACCCTAAAACTGGTCGAACGAGTCAGAAGACACACGGACATGCCCCTGCTAGCAGGTTTTGGAATCTCAACCCGAAAGCAAGCCGCAGCCGTAGTTGCAGCAGGAGCAGACGGGGCAATAGCAGGAAGCGCCTACGCTAGGGTCTACGAGAAGAACCTCAAAAAGCCTGAAGCGACGTTGCCGCAGATTGCAGGTTTGGTGGCGCAGATAAAGCAGGGTTGCATAGAAGGCTACAGCCAACGAAGATAACGCCAAGTTTAGGTCTGGAAGGGCTTATTAGATTCGAGGATATGACAGAAAGCAACTGAAGTTGAGGGGAAACCAGAAGTGCATATCAGCGAGTTCCAGAAGATGATGCGGCAGCTATATTTTGAAAGAGACTCAGAGCGAGGGACAGAGGGAACACTGGATTGGCTTAAGGACGAAGTGGAAGAGCTAAGAGAAGCACTAGAAGAAGGCGACATGAAAGCCGCAGAAAAAGAGTTTGCTGACGTTTTGGCGTGGTTGGCTTCTCTGGCAAATGTTGTAGAAGTAGACTTGGAGAAGGCGGCAATCTCAAAATATCCTAACAAGTGCCCAAAATGTGGGTATTCGCCCTGCAACTGCCAATTCTAACGTCAGGTCTATTCTGTTAGTCTTTGTTGTCCTACGCCAGTTAATTCCCAAACGTATCTTCGCCTGCCCCTATGGCTTGCTATCTTTTCTGCTTCAAGAAGATGAAGATGATAAAGAGCCGCCTTGTAGCTTAGCCCTGTTTGTTGGGAAATCTTCCTAGTCGTGGACATTCTTGTCTCGAGGAATGAAAGTATTTGTGTCCTAGCCGACAAGCCGGGTTGAATGTTCCTTTTCAGAGACAGGAAGGCGTTGGGGTGATGGGGAAGCCTGAACATAATCCTCAAGCTATGTTAGGCATTAAGGCAAAAAAGATTTGCACCCAAACGAACTCAAGAAAAGGCTGCGAGACTAGATTGCCGAGGCTTCTTGCCCTCAAACAAAGTCAAGATTTCCTCCTCCACCATGTTGAGTCGCTGTGCATAATACTCGAGCAGCCCATACTTTTTAACGAGCTGAGCAGCCGCAGGCAAATACTTCTCAATCCCGCCACGATACACAGTAAGAATCAGATCACCATTACATGCAGGACACTTGCCCATAAGAGGCATTCTCCGGAATTTTTTGTTACAGCCTTTGCAGCGAAACTTCTGAGTAGTAAAAGCTCTTAGGTTTCCAGCTATGTCTCGAATAAAATGGGTAGTTAAAACCTTGCTGGCAACTACGTCAGCGTCTACAGCTGCAATTTTTTCTGCCAAAGCGAGTTGGCTGTACAGTTTGTCGGTCATTTTTCCAAACTTTTTGTATATGCTTTCGGGGTTGCCCATGTTAACGTTCGAAACGGGAACAGTGTACTTGAAGCCCTCAAACTGGGCTGGGGTATTCAGCCTATTTTCAATAGTGTCGATTATTGTGCTTATTTGTCTGGGGTCTGCCTGCTCCAAAGTTTTTTCGTAAAACAGTAGCGGATACTTTCCTGCAACATCCACTTCGTGAGCTTGCCGCTGCACCTCCAAAGGATTCACAACAGGAATAATCAGGATGGGAGCATCCATGATTCCGCCTATCTGGGAGGGAAGAAACACTTTAGAGAAATTCAGGATCGTGTCTAAAGCCAGCATCACAGCATCTTCGTCGCCGTCGCAGTCTCTACGTTTTGCTGAATGCCACATGGGATGAGCATAAATGACGTTCAGGGGAGTAAACCCGATGATTCTTCCGACGATACCAACTGACGTGTGCGGCGCCAAACCTATGACTAGGCGACCAATCAGGTCACTTCCCTTTGTTATGTTATAATAGGAAGGACCCCCGTACACTTTCTTAAGCAGTTCATCCAGAAAGTTGGCGACGCGAACAAAATAGTCTGCACACTTCCGGGGGATAACTATATCCTGCACCTTAAGCTCGCAAATCTGGTCAGAATTGGTTAAAGGGTTTCCCTCGTAATCGTGCAGGTAGTCATTCTCCTTGAGTTTCTCAACAGAGACGCCAATCTCTTTAGGGGTAAAGTGGGAAAGAGGAGCATTAGTAGCATCAAAACGGATTGTTCCATCCTTGAATACCGATAAGCCATGCTTAGCGCGTAAAAGCCCCTTCTCTAGGATTTCCGGCGTCTTTGTTTCGTTTGTCATGCCTTTCACGCCCTTCAGAAGGCTAAGCATTGGAAGACCCACATTTTTGCAAGCTGAGGTCAGTAACTCTCGTACGTTAACTTCTTGTCTAGCGTAACGTCGCGTTGAAGTCTTACATGCAGGACAATTATCCGAATTCAAGCTTCTACCGCACTGAGGACAAACCCGCTCTAGAACCGTCGCCGAACCACATCGAGGACATTTAAGCCTAAAACTTGTTTCATTGCAGTTTAGACAGCGGCGCCTCACAAGATCAACTTCAATTGATGCCTTTTTTGAAGCCTCAATAAGATTACGCCGAGAACCACCAGCAAGACCAACAGGAAACAGAGTGTGCACGAGAGGCTTCATTTCTCTATGTTTAGCCTTCTCTGGGCGCCCCATACGGGCACCCACAAAACTGACCCCCTTCGCCCTAACTGAAACGCCCGTGAACCTCTGCATAGCCTCAAGAACAGTTCCCGAAGAGTCTACCTGACCTTCGGGAACATGCAAACCGAGACAAAAGGCGAAAATGTGCGCCTCATCGCCAACTATTTTGAGATTGTTTATAATGACGTCGTGGGGGATGCAGAGTTTTTCAAGAGAACATTTTACTGTTTTGTCGTTCACGCCAACAATCTCGTTAACTACAGCATTATCAGCTTTTGTTTCAGAAGCTAACAGCCAGTTTCTTAAAGCCAAAAACTCTTCAAGCGAAAGGTGTTCCCAGAAAAAGGTGAAATACGGGTGAAGGGGCACCCCCAAAACCGATGATATAGTGATGGCTTCTTTGGCGTTCGGCTTATTTTTGAAGACGCCAGCCAATATACCCTCAAGAACCGCGTTAGACAAGCCTGCGGCTCGGGCAGCCTCCTTTAAGTCGCCGCCAAACTTTTGTTCAATGGCTAAAGCAAGTTCTTCGCGCCACCACTCTTCAGTGTAGCCTGCCGGACGAAGATTCTTGTTTGTGTATAGAAAGTCGCCAAAACAGATGAGGATGTCTCCCAGAAACAGAATTTTTTCAATCATCTTCTCGATAGAGCTGTAATTTTGGAGAGTAACGCGGACAACGGACCCGTTCTTCAGTCGCACAACAGGAGGCTCAATACTGTCAACGGGAACAGTAATTCCGCCTTTTCCAGGACCCTCTAAACGAAGCTGAGTTCCAGCAGCAAGAAAGTTTTGTACAGCCAGCATCGTTGCCGGGTGAATCCCAACCGCTGCAAGACCCGTGTTTCTGGACCGTCCGTAACGAAGCCTGAAGCCTCCAATCCGGGAGGGAAACGAAAAGATTGGGCGACCTGCGATGACGTCTGCCATGAATCCGGATTTCTTTTTCTTCGAGAACTCTTTTAGGTTTCCAAGCCATTCCCAGCCCTCGATCTGGAGCTTTTCGATAGTGGTTAATACTTTTGATGCTCGCCCCACTATTCCGTCGTTTACGACTCGGAGAGCTCCGCCCCGAACATTGTTTGTTTCGATTCTAGGCAGGTTTCGGAAGGATGAAACTTCCACAGGATCAGATTCTGTTCCAGTGACTTCCACGGGGATTTGCTGGAGGGCTCTTCGTAGCTCTTCGTCTGAGATGTGATACTGAAATCTGGCAATCGATCGTTCAAATAGACGAATTTCTTCTATGAAACGGGCAACTTCATCTTCTGTTGGCTTGTAGCGGTCCAGATTGAGCAGGCGACGAATATAATCGCCAACAATTATTGTCAATGCTTGTTCAGTGCCACCGGCTGAACGGATTGGGCCAGCATAATATATAGCCAAATATTTTGATCGATCAGGATTAGTTTTGATTTCTACTTTAGCAATACCCTGTATAGGAGCCGCGGTTATACCCTCAGTCAATATGGCAAGAGCAGTTCTCATTGCCTGTTCAGCTGCTTCACGGGCATCCATGACACCAAATTTTCCATTTATGATCTGCTCAGTAATTTTGAAGGTAAGCTCCTCTCGAGACATCTTCTCGGCTAAATCACGTATGCCTTCAGCGACACCAGAAGGACCAACCAGTCCCTCTACAAGCTCGGCTAAATCTTTTGCAACCTCGGGTTCGGGAACAAGAGCAGGGTCTAACCCTCTTTTTCGTGCCTCTCTCGCAACAGCGTATATGCTCTCAAGCTGCTTCTCCAAAGAATCAGCATACTGCCTGTACTCTTTGCTCATCGGGATCGTCAAAATCGTTCTCCTTACATAGATGTCACGAAGCGAGGTATTGAATTTTTCTAAAACAAACAGTTAAAACAGAACTGGAGTTTAGCGCGTTATTTTGTGGGCTTTCATGTTACCTACAAGTTCTGTTATCTTATGTTTCCCCTTGTTTTCTTCCAGAACATTACCGGTTACAATGATGCTGGCGCCAGCTTTCACTATATCTTTCACCTGTTCACCGGTCCGTATACCACCGCCTACAATCAGGGGAAGACCAGTTACAGTCTTCACTGCCTTTACCATATCAGCGGGCACAGGGTTTCCGACACCAGACCCGGCTTCCAAGTATATGAAACGCATACCAAAATATTCGGCTGCTAGGGCATGGGCAGCTGCAAGCTCAGGCTTGCTATAGGGTATAGGAACGGCTTTTCCCACGACACTAGCCGTGCCGCCCTCACCTACAATGATGTAGCCGAGTGGAATAGGCTCCAAACCAAATTTTTTGATGATTGGCGCGCCTAAGACTTGGGCACCCATAAGAAAGTATGGGTCTGCAGAGTTAAGAAGGGACATGAACCAGATGGCATCAGCGTGCCTAGTTATTCCAGTGATGTTGTTAGGAAAAAGAATAACAGGGATTTCCACAGAATCTTTCAAAGCTTTTGTGACTTTATCCAGATGAGAAGATGAAACAGAGGTTGAACCGCCCACCATTATAGCCGCTGTATCGCAAGATTCAGCATCTTTAGCTACGCGGGAGGCAGACGATGGTGTGACCTTTTCGGGGTCAACAAGAGTCATGTGAATGGTTCCTTCTTTCTCAATCTTCTCTAGAAGGTATTTTTCTACGCGGCCAACCATACTTGATTCCATCCTAAACCGCTAATCTTGAATAAAAAATGTCCGTGAATTGGCAGTATATGTCGATCTCACGAAGAGCCGGCCGGGTATCCAGTTCCTCTGTTAATTCGCAGCTACCGCATCTCACTTTGGCGTGTTCGCCGCCAGGAAAGATTTCAACATTGATTGATTGTTTGCCGCATCTAGGACAAAGAAAAACAGTAGGCAACTTCTTTTTAGGTATATGAACAACTTTTCTTCGTCTTCTACCCATTTTAAAACCTCTATGACATTAATCGGTTTAATTCGGTGATTGAGATGCTTGTTTTAAATTATAACTCACCATTGGCTTAAATATTTGTCCTAAAAACAGAGGCGAAAACGCTAAATCAGGAGAAAAAAAGGTCATGAAAAGGGAGCACAGGAACAGAAACAGGGGACAACAAAACGAAAGTAACGAAGATGTTTTTAACCACAGAACAGCCAGCAGCACATATCATAAAAGGCAATATAATGACAACTATGTTTCTGAAATCTAATTTTTTGGCGTGCTTTTAGTGATTTAATGTAATTCCCACACATCAACAAAATCAGTTTCTGTTCCAGTTCTTTACCAATAGTGCACGAAAGTAGTGTAATATCGAGGAGAAAACCTGCAGAATCTGCCACAAACAGTTCGGGCTTGATTTTCAGCCAATCGACAGGGCACATATAGGATGGAACACATCTGACCTCCACCAAGTTTGTGGCACGTGATGGGTTTCGTGTGATATCAAACGAATCACAAAAGAATAGACGCTTTACCCAACAGGATATTAGAAAAGCCCTAAAAACGGTTTAAATCGCAAAACAGGCTAAAAACATGTTCTTTTTAGAAGGGGGGTTGTGCGTGACGTCACACGTGATTCTGTGATAATCACACGTGATTCGGTTGTGATCAGAAATCACGCATGCCGTAAATCACAAGGTCACAAACTGCAAAGATAGCAAAGAGAAAGAGTGGAAAGTCTACTTTTGGAGGGAGTAATTTAGCCCACATGAGGGCGGATAATGTAGTTAATTGAGGCGTCGTCAGCAGATTTTCAGGTTAGAACAAGATTTTCCAGTAAAACGCAAAGGAGGGAAGCCGATTTCTTTAATGATTGAATAATTCTTAAATCGTGATTTTGTGTGATTTATTACATATTTTATTGATATTTTGTTTGTTTTTTTGTAATTATAGAAAATTTAGAACATGTGTTTTTTTGGGGGTGAATTGGGGTAAAGTTTTTTATTGCAGGGCACCGTATACAAATTTGTATCCTTTAGAATGAAGGTTGGGGTAAAGAGTTTGAACTTGAAGGAAAAAGCCCAAAACTGGCTAAACTACTCATTAAACGACCCGTTAGTAAAAATACTTTCAAAAAACAGTAATTTAACCAAAACACAGTTAGAAACGCTCTTAATAGACGTTTTAGCGGAAAATATATCCGATAAGGGCTTAAAATACGACGAAAAAGCCAAATTACGGATTTTAGCCGTAAGTAGAGGCGCTTTTAACAGGAGTTTAAGGCAGGCCAGACAGAACGTAACACAATCAATATACACAATTCTGCTGCTCGGATACCTAGGAATACTCGAAGAAATAAGCCTAGAACCGTATTTAGAGGCAGCAAACAAGCTAAAAACATACATAAACACTCAAAGGGAACTTGTAAAAAAGAAGCAAAAAGAAGAACAGCTCAAGACC
>Ga0307424_1000256_pt1 | contig 27746 bp, 22 predicted proteins | sample SalMarWE160320MG_FD_202157 | JGI IMG/M metagenome (GOLD analysis project Ga0307424, IMG submission 202157) | Salt marsh sediment microbial communities from the Plum Island Ecosystem LTER, Massachusetts, United States - WE1603-20 | ecosystem: Environmental > Aquatic > Marine > Intertidal zone >... | reverse complement strand
ACGATGCCCTGGTCCCGCCCGAAGCGGAAGACCTCTTCCACCTCGCCCACCGTGAGGCCGAGGGAATCGAGCACGGCCACGGCGTCGACCTCCTCCATCCCGAGCAGGAGCGGCATCGGCACGAGGGGCGGCCCCCGGCTCACCTCGAGGCGGATCTCGGCGGGGAGCGCGACGGTCTCCTCCGGCCCCGGCGTGGTCTCCAGTACGCGCCCACGCGGGATCTCGGCGTCGACCGAGTCCACGGCCACGACGAACCCGGAGGTCTCCAGCACGATCCTCGCGCGGCCCGCGTCGACGTGGCGCACGTCGGGTACCGCGCGGAGCTGCGGGCCGAGGCTGCGCGTCACCCGCACCCCCACCCCCGGCTCGGCGAGCTGCCCGGGGAGGGGGGACTGACCGAGGATCAGGCCGCTCTCCACCGTCGGATGGCGCAGCGAGTCGACCACGCCCAGGTCGAGCCCGGCGCCGCGCAGCCGCTCCCGTGCGGTCGCCAGCCCCAGGCCACGAACGTCGGGGACCTCCACCAGGTTGCCGGGTGGGGGAGGCGCGGGGAAGACGATCTGCGTGGCGACGAGGTACCCCCCGAGCCACCCGACCAGCGCCAGTGCGAGGATCTGCAGGGCGAGGCGCACGCCGTCGTGCATGGGCTTCTGGGGGCCCTTCCAGTGTTCGATCCACCGGGGGCCCGCCCCACCCGCGCCCTTCCTGCGCGTGCGGCGCAGGGAACCTCCCAGCTTCATGCCGCCCTCCTCAGGCGCGCGGCGAAAGCTCCGTCGAAGCCCGTCCTCCACGGAAGCACGGCGAGTCTGCCGGCCTCGTCGAGATACTCCCCCGGTACCGCCCGTGTTCGTTCCAGGTGGAAGTCTGGATGACGCTCGAGAAAGGCGGACACCTGGTCTTCGTTCTCCTCGGACTCGAGGCTGCACGTCGCGTAGACCAGCAGGCCCCCGGGAAGAACGGCCCCGGCCGCCCCGTCGAGGATCCCACGCTGGATCGGCGCCATCTCCCCGACGGACCCCGGCCCGAGCCGCCACCGACCGTCCGGATGGCGCGCGAGCGTGCCCGTACCCGTACACGGAACGTCCACCAGCACCACGTCGGTCCCACGCACGGGAGGATGGGTGGCGTCGGCGACCACGAGTCCGAGGCCCCGTCCGATCCTCATCGCGTTCTCGCGCACCATCCGCAGGCGGCGCTCGGACCGGTCGGCGGCCAGAGTATAGGACGCGTGGGCAGCCAGGGCGAGCGCCTTGCCCCCCGGCGCCGCGCACAGGTCGGCGACCACCGAGCCGGGATCCGGGTCGGCGTAGCGGGTGACCAGGTGCGCGCCCGGGTCCTGGACGACCGAGGCGACCGCGCCCAGCGCGACGACGGGGTCGGCGCCGGTGGCCAGGCGCAGGCAGCCGGCATCCCCCTGGAACGGCTCGGCCTCGATGCCCGCGGTCCGCAGCGCCGCAATGGCGTCCGCGACCGGGACCCCCAGCGGCACCAGCCCGATCGGCGGCCGGCGGTTGTCGATCTCCACGAGCGCGCGCACGTCGTCGGGCGGCCACCGCCGCAGCCAGCGCTCCACCATCCAGCGCGGATGCGAGCCCCACCGCTCGAGCCAGCCCGCCGGGTCCGACCCGAAGTCGGGGAAGAGCTCCGGCCCGGCACCGTCGTCCGCGACGCCGCGCAGCACCGCGTTGACCAGGCCCGCCGCCCCCTTCCCCGCCCGCTCGCGTGCCTGGGCGACCGACTGCGAGACAGCCGCGTAGCGCGGCACTCCGTCCATGTAGAGGTCCTGGTACGCGCCCAGGCGGAGCACCTCGAGGACATCCGGATCCAGGCGCGCGAGCCCGCCGTGCGCGCGGCGCTCGATCAGGTGGTCGAGGCGTCCGCGCAGGCGGGCCACGCCGTACACGAGCTCGTGCACGAACGCCCTGTCCCTGGGTGCCAGCGTGGGCGCCACCCTGCCGAAGGCCACGTCCAGGCGCATGCCCCGTCCTACGTCGGACGCGATCTCGAGGGCCGAGCGGCGGGCTCGGGTGATCGTGTCGCGGCTCAGTCCAGCATCCCCTGGACCGGAGAGGACGGCACCGCGATCTCCCGCGACGGCATCCGACCTGCGAGGTAGGCCATGCGGCCCGCGACGATCGCGTGCCTCATGGCGTGGGCCATGCGCACCGGGTCGTCCGCAGCGGCGAGCGCGGTGTTCATGAGCACGCCGTCCACCCCCTGCTCCATCGTGATGCAGGCGTCCGAGGCGGTGCCGACCCCCGCGTCGACGATCACGGGCACCTCGAGGCGCCGCTTGATCTCACGGATGAAGTACGGATTCACGACACCCAGGCCGCTGCCGATGGGGCTGGCCAGCGGCATGACCGCCACGCAGCCGGCGTCCTCGAGCCGGAGGGCGGTGATCAGGTCGTCGTTCGTGTAGGCCATGACCTTGAAGCCTTCGTCCGTGAGCGTCTTCGCGGCTTCCAGCGTGGCATGCACGTCGGGGAGCAGCGTGGCCTGGTCACCGATCACCTCGAGCTTGATCCACTCGTTGAACCCCGCGGCCCGGGCCAGACGCGCGTAGCGGATGGCGTCTTCGGCGTTGTAGCACCCGGCCGTGTTCGCCAGCAGGAAGAACTCGTCGGGGCTCAGATGGTGGAGGATGCCCTCCTCCTTGGTGCGGTCCAGGTCCACCCTGCGCACCGCCACCGTGACCATCTCGGCACCGCTCGCGCGGATCGCGTCGACCATGACCTCGTTCGTCGCGTACTTGCCGGTTCCGACGATGAGGCGCGACGTGAAGCTCCGTCCGCCGATCGTGAGGGGCATGTCCAGCGTACCGGCCTTGTGCACCACTGTCTGCGTCATTCCCTGTCACCCCCCGCCCACGAAGTGGACGAGCTCGATCGTGTCTCCATCCCGGATCAGGGTCTCCCCGTAGGATTCCCTGGCCAGGATCTCCCGGTTCAGCTCGACGACCACGAGCGAAGGCTGGAGGTCGAGCGACTCGAGGAGCGAGCGGACCGTGTGGTCGGAGTCCACGTCCCGCTCCTTCCCGTTCAGGCGAACGCGGATCGTCGTCGCCTCGCTCATGTCGCCTCCGCTCCCTCGCCGGCCGCCTCGGTCAGCGCATCAAGATATCGGCCCAGCGCGTCCAGCGGGTCACGGTCGCTCCAGATCCCGCGGATCACGGCGACCCCGTGGGCTCCCGCGCGGCACACCTCCGCCACGCGCTCGGGTGTGACCCCGCCGATAGCGAGCACGGGCACGTGCCCTGCCGCTCCGCAGGCACCCGGCATCGCACCGGGGCCTCGCGGCGCACGCTTCTCGTGGCTGGGCGTCGCGTAGATCGTACCCGCGAAGATCCAATGCGCGCCCTCCGCCACCGCCTCGGCCACCTCGGCGTCGTCGTGGGTGGACACCCCCACGCGCGCTCCGGGCCCGAGGATGCGGCGGGCGTCGGCGGGCGGCAGCGAGCGTCGTCCGAGTTGTACGGCCCCCGCTCCGGCCGCGAGGGCGACATCCACGCGGTCGTTCACCACCAGGAGGGCACCGGAAGCGCGGGCCGGCTCGACGAGCGCCCGGGTCAGGCGGTAGAGCAGGCCCCCGTCCGCGTGGGGGCCGCGCACGTGGATCGCGGCACGCCCGCCACCGGCCGCGGCGAGGGCCGCGGCGAGCTCGGGGAAGTCCGCGCGCGCGAGCACGTCGTCGTCGGTCACCACGTGGAGGACCGGGACCGCGGCCTCTCCGGAGCTCGGTCGCTCCCCGGTCACACGAAGCGCTGCCCCACCCGGACGCCGCGTCCGGCGATCCAGTCCCGAGCGGTCATGCGGCGCTTCCCTGGAGGCTGCACCTCGTCCAGCCCGAGCGTCCCGCCGCCGGTGGCCACGACCAGGCCCGCGTCGGCGTCGGCCGCCACCACCGTGCCCGGGGCCGCGCTCCGCTCGCCGGGTGCATCCGGCAGGCGGGGCCGAAACAGCTTGACCGCCATGCCGTCCAGCTCGGTCCACGCACCGGGCACCGCATCCATGGCGCGCACGTGCCACTCGAGCTCCCGGGCCGGGCGGGTCCACGCGATGCGCGCCACGTCCCGGTCCACCTTGGGGGCGAACGTAGCCCGCTGTTGGTCCTGCTCCTCCTCGACCAGCTTGCCGGCCTCCATGACCGCGAGCGCCTCGAGCAGCGCCTCCGCGCCGAGCTCCGACAGCCGGATCGTCAGCTCCGACGCCGACTCGCCCGGGAGGATCGGCTCGCTGATGACATGGAGCACGGGGCCCGCGTCCATCTCCTCGACCATGCGCATGATCGTGACGCCCGTCCCGTCATGGCCGCGCGCGATCGCCCAGTTGATCGGCGCCGCGCCACGCAGCTCCGGCAGGAGCGAGGCGTGGACGTTGATCGAGCCGAGGGAGGGGACGTCCAGGACCTCGCGGGGGAGGATGTGGCCGTACGCTACGACGACGGACAGCTCGGGGTGGAGCGCCCGGATGCGGTCCAGGAACTCGTCGCCGCGCGGCCGCTCCGGGGTCAGCACCGGGAAGCCCAGGGCAACCGCGACCTCCTTCACCGGCGAGGGTCGCAGGTGTCGGCCCCGCCCCGCGGGGCGATCGGGCTGCGTGACCACGGCCACGATCTCGTGCCCCTCGTCGTCGAGGGCGCGCAGCGAGGGCACCGCGAACTCCGGGGTTCCCCAGAAGAGGATCCTCACGGCCGTCCCGCCCCCTCGGCTTCCGCCTCCGCGCGGAGCTTCTTCCACTTCTTGAGCGCCAGCCTGCGGGTCAGCGGGCTGACATGGTCCAGGAAGAGCACGCCGTCCAGATGATCGATCTCGTGCTGGAGCGCCCGCGAGAACAGCTCCTCGGCCTCGACCACGACCTCGTTGCCCTCCGGATCGAAGCCCTCGATGCGCACGGACCAGGGTCGCTCCACCACCTCTTCGAGCCCCGGGATGCTCAGGCACCCCTCCGGCTGCTTGTCTGTCTCGCCGCTGGCCCACACCACCTTCGGGTTGACGAGCGCGACGCGGCGATCCGGCTGGTCCTCGCGGCGCAGGTCCACGACGAGCACACGTTGCGAAACGCCCACCTGCGGGGCGGCGAGGCCAATCCCCTCGGCGAGGTACATCGTCTCGAACATGTCCCGCACGAGGGCGCGCAGCTCCTCGTCGAAGACCTCCACGGGATCCGCCTCGGTGCGCAGCACCGGATCCCCCATCAACACGATGTCGCGAACCGACATCGACTTCACTCCTTGTCGCCCTTCTGCGACAGCACCTGCGCGACCCGCCCTCGATCGACGGTGATGCGGGTGTTCTCGCCCGTACGAACGGTCAGGCGGTTCTCCTCGGCGTGCACGACCGTGCCGATGATCCCGCCGCTCGTGACGATCTCGTCGCCCTTCTTGAGCTCCTTGAGCATCTGCTCGTGCCGGTGCCGCTCCTTCGACTGCGGCCGGATCAGCAGGAAGTAGAAGATGACGAAGATCAGGATCATCTGGCCCATGAAGACGACCCCTGCGGATCCGCCCTGTCGGGGCACCATGAGGATCGCGAGCGCGATGTTCGTCACCTTGTCTCTCCGTGGTACGGGAACGTGTCACGTTCGTTCGGCAATGTCCGGGAAACCTTACCCCCCGGCGCTCCGGTATCGTTCCAGCCAATCGCGGCTCCACCCGTAGAAGGAGCCGTCGCCGATGCGCGTGCGCGCCTCCTCGGCCAGGCGGACCAGGAAGCGCAGGTTGTGGAGCGACACCAGGCGCACGGCCAGCCACTCCCCGGCCACGACCAGGTGCCTCAGGTACGCCCGGTCGTAGCGGGCGCAGGTCGCGCAGTCGCAGCCGGGGTCCATCGGCCGCGTGTCCTCCCGGAAGCGGGCCGCCTTCAAGTTGACCTGACCCTCCTCGCTGGTCCAGGCGGTCCCGTGGCGCGCGTTGCGGGTAGGCGCCACGCAGTCGAAGAGGTCGCAGCCGCGTGCGACCGCCTCGAGGAGGTCGTCGGGGTAGCCGACGCCCATCAGGTAGCGTGGCCGATCGGCGGGCAGCTCGGCGTCGAGCAGCTCGAGCATGCGCCACATGTCCTCCTTCGACTCGCCGACGCTGAGCCCGCCGATCCCGAAGCCCCGCCATTCCCCGAGCTCGCGGACACGGCGGGCGTGATCGGCGCGCAGGTCCTCGTACACGTTGCCCTGCAGCACAGGAAAGAGCGTCTGCGTGGGGTAGCCGCCTTCCCTCTCCAGCTCCGCGAAGCGGTCCCCGCAGCGCACCAGCCACCTCAGCGTGCGCTCGTTGGCCTCACGGGCATGCGCGTGGTCGGAGCCACCCGGCGGGCACTCGTCGAAGGCCATGACGACGTCGGCGCCCAGGGCGCGCTCGACGTCCATCACCGACTCCGGGGTGAAGGTGTGCTTCGACCCGTCGATGTGGCTCTGGAAGACGACGCCGTCGTCGCGCACTTCGCGGATCTTGGCAAGGGAGAAGACCTGGTAGCCGCCCGAGTCCGTCAGGATCGGGCCGTCCCACCGCATGAACGCGTGCAGCCCGCCCAGCGACCGCACCAGCTCGTGGCCGGGTCGGAGGTAGAGGTGGTACGTGTTCGCCAGGACCATCCCGGCCCCGAGCGCCTCGACCTCGTCCATCTCCAGTCCCTTCACGGTCCCCTGGGTGCCCACCGGCATGAACGCCGGGGTGCGCACCGCCCCGTGCGGGGTCGTGAGCGAGCCCCTGCGGGCGGCGCCGTCGCGGGCTTCGAGGGTGTAGGCGAAATCGGACATGGGGTGGGAATGTAACGCCGTACGGCGACGGCGCTCACTCCGCGACGCCGTTCCGGAAGGAGGGGTTGCCGCTCCAACCTCGACGACCTTCGCACCGTCCAACGAACCAACGAGGTGGCTTGCGCCACATACTATGTCATACATACTATGCGCAGCGCGTGGATGCTGGAGCACGTTCGGAAGGAGCGCACGTCATGACGCTGGAACGGGAATGGATGCGGGGCGCGGCCCCGCTGGCCGTGCTCACGCTGCTCGACCGTCGGGAGATGTACGGATACGAGCTCGTCGAGGCCCTGGAGCGCGACACCGGCGGTCTCCTGTCGATGGGGCAATCGACCGTCTACCCGCTCCTCTACAACCTCGAGGCCCGCGGCCACGTGAAGCCGGTCCGGCGGACCGCCCCTTCGGGCCGGAGGCGCAAATACTACCGGATCACAGCGGACGGCCGAGCGTGGCTGGAGGGACAGCGCGACCAGTGGGAAAAGCTCGTCACCGCACTGGGTCGCCTCGGCCTGAACGGACCGGAGACGGAGGAGGCGCTTCCATGAGCGGACCGGGTGGCCGGCCCTCCCTCCCGCCGGAGCTCGAGGCCCTCGTACGCGAGGTCCTCGAGGCATCCGGCCTCGACCTCCCCGCCCGCGCGGACGTGGAGGCCGACCTGCGAGCGCATTTCGAGGACGGGCTGGAGGTGGGGGTGCCCTGGCAGGAGCTGCAGGGCCGCTTCGGCGATCCGGCCGAAGCGGGCAGGAGGATCGCACGGGCGCGGCGCGACCCGGGTCCGGGACGAGGCACGAGCGACGGGAGGTGGTGGATGTCGGCGACCGAGTGGTGGACGGAGGTGAAACGGAGCGTGCGACGGCTCGCCCGGGCGCCGGGCTTCGCGGCGGTGGTGGTGCTCACGCTGGCCCTGGGGGTCGGTGCGAACACGGCGATCTTCACCGTGGTGGACGCGGTCCTGCTGAAGCCCCTGCCCTATGCGCAGCCGGATCGCCTGGTGCGCGTGTACGAGGCGCCCCTCGGGCGGCAGAGCGACAACAACGACCTCTATCTGCGGGCCCCCACGGTAGCCGCCTACCGCACGTGGGACGACGTCTTCTCCAGCTTCGGCGCGTTGTACACCTACCGCGCCCTCGGCGCCGACCTCACGGACGGAAACCGCCCCGAGCGCGTCACGGTCGTCCCCATCACCACGAGGTTCCTCGAGACCCTGGGCGTGTCGCCCATCCTGGGGCGGACCTTCGTGGACGAGGAGATGCTCGCGCCAGAGGCGGGCTCCACCCGCGCCATCCGCGGAGCGGGGCGTGCGGTCACCATCCTGAGCAACCGGCTGTGGGAGCAGCTCTTCGACGCGGACCCGGACGTGCTGGGGCGCAGCATCCACCTGGACGACGTGGCCTACGAGGTGGTGGGCGTCATGCCCCCGGGATTCAGGGACCCCTTCGGGCCCGACGCGGACGCGTGGATCCCCCAGAGCCTTCAGGACAACATGGACAACTGGGGCAACTACTACCTCTCGGGGGTGGCCCGGCTGGCGGACGGGCTGAGCGTGGAGACGGCACAGGCGCGGGCGACCGCCCTCTACGGCCAGCTGGCCGAAGCGAACCCGGATGCCGGCGACTGGGGGCCGGTCCTCGTCCCGCTGCACGCGGACCTGGTGGGCAACACCCGGCGGGCGATGCTGTGGATCCTCGTCGGCGCGGCGGGGCTCGTGCTGCTCACGGCGTGCCTGAACGTCGCCAACCTCGTGCTGGCCCGCGGCCTGGGGCGGGACCGGGACGTGGCGCTCCGCTCGGCGCTCGGCTCCGGACGGGCCCGCATCCTTGCCAGCGTGCTCGTCGAGAACGCGCTGCTGGCCGTCGCCGGCGGGGCTGGAGGGCTCCTCCTGGGATGGGGCGGCGTGCGCGGGCTCCTCGCCCTCGCACCCGACGCGCTTCCCGACACCACCCCGCCGGAGCTGGGGACGAGCGTCTTCCTCTTCGCCCTGGCCGTCACCGCGGTCGCTCTCCTGGCGTTCGGGCTGGCTCCGGCGTGGCGGATGGCACGCACCGCCCCGGCCGACGTGCTCAGGTCGGGAGACCGCTCCGCCACCACGGGGCACGCGGCACGCAGGATCCGGGACGGGCTGGTGGTCGTTCAGGTGGCCGCGGCGCTCGTATTGGTTGCCGGTGCCACACTGTTGGTGCGCAGCTTCGTCGCCATCCTCGACGTGCCTTCGACCGTGCAGGCGGGCGGCGTCCTCAGCTTCGAGGTGAACCTCCCGGTCGCGCGCTATCCCGACGGCGCCTCACGGGAGGCCTTCCACGAACGCCTGGAAAGCAGGGTCGCCGACCTCCCCGGCGTGGACGCGGTGGGCGCGGTGTCCTGGCTTCCGTGGAGCGGACGCTACCACATCTGGAGCTTCTACTGGGACCCGAACGATCCCACCGCCTCGGGCGCGAACGATGACGCATGGTACGGCACGGACATCCGGATCTTCGCCGGGGACTACTTCGATGCCATCGGTCTCCGGGTGCTGAGGGGCGACGATCCGTCGCAGGTGGACATGGAGGCCGAGCCCGTCGTTTGGGTGAGCCGTACGCTCGCGGATCAGGTGTTCGGCGACGTCGACCCGCTGGGCCAGACCATCGAGGTGGGCGGCGATCCACGGCGGATCGTGGGGATCGTGGAGGACGTGCCGGTGGATGCCCGGGGAAGGGTGACACGGCACACCTACATCCCGCACGCGCAGTTCGCAGACGACCGGAACTGGGCGCTGATACAGACGGTGAAGGCGCACAGCGACCTCGGCGCGCTCCGCGAGGAGATCCGCGGGGAAATCAGAGCGCTGGACGCGGACCTCGTCCTCTATCGACCCCGCCCGCTCACCCAGGTGGAGGGTACCTCACGGGCCCAGGACCGCTTCGCGACCGTGCTCATGGGTTCCTTCGCGCTGTTGGCGCTCGTCCTCAGCCTGGTCGGCACGTATGGCGTGCTCGCGGGCTCGGTGGCGAGCAGGCGGAGGGAGATCGGGATCCGCATGGCCCTCGGAGCCGACGGTCCGCGCGTTCGCGGCATGGTGCTCCGCTACGCTGCGGCGCTCACGATCCCAGGCGTCGTGCTCGGCCTCGCAGGTGCCCTCGCCGGGACCCGGCTCCTCGACCGCATGCTCTTCGGCGTGAAGAGCGCGGACCCCCTCGCCTTCGTGCTGTCGGCCCTGGTGTTCCTGGGCGTGGGCCTTCTGTCCGGGTGGCTCCCGGCCCGGAGGGCAACGCGGGTGGAGCCGGCGCGGACGCTGACCTCGGAGTAGTCGAGCCGGGGCGCGGCGAGGGGCGGTCGGTACCGTGACCGACCGCCCCGCCGATCCGTCCGCAGGCTACCGGCTGCTCGTGGCGGCCGCCGGCCCCTTCCGCGGCATCATCTCCTCCCGGTTCGCCAGCGCGTAGACCGTCGCGGCCACCACGACCGCCGCCTGCTTCAGGTCGTCGATCACGAGGTGGTCGTACGAATCGAGGGTCGTGTGGTGGGTGTTCAGCGAGTACTCGATGGGATCCTGGATGAAGTTGAAGCCGGGGATCCCCGCCGCGTCGAACGACAGGTGGTCGGTGCCGCCCGTGTTGCCGTGCTTCACCGCGACGACGCCCAGGTCGCGGAAGGGCCACAGGATCTGCTCGAACACGGGGATCGCCTTCTCGTTGGACTGGTCCCAGATCCCGCGGATGCGCCCCGTGCCGTTGTCCACGTTCACGTACGCGGAGATCTTCGCGTTCAGCTCCGGGTGCTTCGCGACCCAGCCCCGCGACCCCAGTAGCCCCTGCTCCTCTCCGCTCCACAGCGCGATGCGCACGGTGCGGCGCGGCTGCAGGCCGAGGGTCTTCAGGATGCGCATCGCCTCCATCATCACGACGGAGCCAGCCGCATTGTCGGTGGCGCCACCGGCGAAGTGCCAGGAATCCAGGTGCCCCCCGAGCATGACGTACTCGTCCGCCTTGTCGGTGCCCGGGATCTCGGCGAGGGTGTTGTACTGTTGGAGGTCGTCCTCGAAGAAGCGGTTCTTCACGTTCAGCTCGATCTCGACGGGCGTGCCACCCTCGAGGTCCCGCCAGATCTGGTTGTACTGCTCGCGCGCGATGATCACCTGCGGCAGCCCCTCCGGCGCCCCGGCCTCGCGGCTGCCGTTGCCGCCGCCCCGGATCACGCCGTCGTTCGCCCCGGAGATGCGCAGGATCGCGAGAGCCCCCTCCTGTGCGGCCATGTCCCCGGCGGCGGTCGCCACTTCGCGCATCGCGCGGTAGCGCGCGTACATGCGCTCGCGGTCGGCGTCCGACATCTGCGGACGCTCCCTCTCCTCCGGTGGCGTGAGCAAGCTCTCCAGCGACGCGCGCCGCTCGATGTCCTGGAAGAGATCGACGGGCTGGGGCTCGTCCACCAGGAGGATCTTGCTCTTCACCTTGCCGTGGAACTCCGCAAGGTCCTCCGTGCTCTCGGCGCGCATCACCATGGCCTGCCCACGGACGGTGCCCTTCGTGCTCCCCGTCCACGCCGACGGCACCCCCGGCAGGGGCTGCTCGAAGGGAGAGAGGATGCGGCCCTCGTAGTCCTCCATCTCCCACCCGCGGCCGAACTCGCCCCACGGCTCGATCTGCACGTTCGCCAGCCCCCACTGCCGGAACGTCTCGGCCGTCCATTCGTTGGCCTTCTTCATCCCGGGCGATCCGGTCAGCCGCGGCCCGATCACCTCGGTCAGATGGTGGGCCAGCTCGGGGATGTGGGACCGCTCGAACCCCTCGTCGCGGATACGTTGCACGACCTGGAGGTCGACCGCCTCGCTCGCGACCTGGGCGACGGCCCCGGCGGGAACGAATGCGACGAGGAGGAGGGCGGGTAGCAGACGGGAAGGACGGACACGCATGGCTCGGTCCTCGGTGGAGGGAACGCTCGACGGAAGGGCGGCGGACCACCCCGCGCCGCTGAATCTCGGACCGCCCGCGGCGATCCGCCACCCGCCCGATCGCCCTAGCAGCCCGTGGCAGAAATACAGCGGCCCGCGTTACGAGCGCCACGGCCCCGAATCCAAGGCGAACCTCCGAAGGCATAGCCGTCGCTACGTCGAGGAGGTTCAACGACGGAGGCGGGGCCGTGCCGCCGTAACCCTCTACCACCTAGGGCATTGTGATCCAACGGATTGCGGGCGCAGGGGGGTCGCGGGCTCATAGGTCGTCGTTCCTCCTCGCCGTAGCTGGGCTACGACTCGTCGTCTCTTCTACTCTGAACCTCGCGAGCCCCCTGCGCGCGGGCCACTGTATTTCTGCCACGGGCTGCTAGGCGCCCTCCCGTCCCACCACCGCCATCGCGTCGCCGTACGAGTAGAAGCGGTAGTCGCCGGCGATGGCCTCGGCGTACGCGCGCATCACCCGCTCATACCCGCCGAAGGCGGCGACCAGCATGAGGAGGGTCGAGCGCGGGAGGTGGAAATTGGTGAGGAGGCAGTCGACCGCGCGGAAGCGGTAGGGCGGGCGGATGAAGAGCTCCGTGGTGGCGGAGCCCGCGTGGATGCGCCCGTCCTCGTCGGCGGCGGACTCCAGCGTGCGCACGGCGGTCGTGCCCACCGCCCACACGCGCCCGCCGGCAGCGCGCACCTCGTTGACCGCCGCGGCCGCCTCGGGGGACACGTCGTACCACTCGTGGTGGAGCTCGTGCTCCTCGGGCCGCTCGACCTCGACGGGCCGGAAGGTCCCGATGCCCACGTGGAGGGTGACCGAGGCGCGCCGGACGCCTCGCCCGTCGAGCTCCGCGAGCAGCCCCTCGGTGAAGTGCAGGCCTGCGGTGGGTGCCGCGACCGAGCCCGGTGTGCGTGCGTACACGGTCTGGTAGCGCTCCCGGTCCAGCAGCTCGTCGTCCCTCTCCATATAAGGAGGGAGCGGCACGTGGCCGTGTCGCGCCAAGGCGTCCTCGACGGACAGGGGCGTCACGAGCCGCACCAGCCGTCCGCCCCCGGGCGCGGAGTCCAGGATCTCGACGCTCAGGTCGTCGGCCACGACGACGGTGCGGCCCGGCTTCAGCTTCCCGCCCGGGCGGACGAGCGCCTCCCACAGGTGGTCGTCCCCGGCATCCGGTGCGGGGCGCACCAAGAGGACCTCGGACGGCGCCCCCGTCGGCTTCCTTCCGAGGAGGCGCGCCGGCAGGACGCGGCTCTCGTTGACGACCAGGACGTCGCCCGCCTCCATCAGCTCACCGACGTTGCGGAAGCGGAGGTGCCGGAAGGGTGCGCCCCCGGGCGGCAGCACCAGGAGGCGGCTGTCGTCCCTGCGGACGGCCGGATAGCGTGCGACGCGCTCCGGATCGAGGGCGTAGTCGTAGTCGGAGACGCGGCTGCCGTCGCGCGAGCTCATCGGACCGGCGTGCCTCACTCCTCCCCGAACAGCGTGCCCTGGTCGCCCTTCGCGCCGGGCTGCTTCAGCGTGTACCCGAAGCGGCGGAACGCACGGGGGGTCGCCACCCGGCCCTGCGGCGTCCGCGTCAGGAAACCCTCCATGATGAGGAAGGGCTCGTACACCTCCTCGAGCGTGGTGGCGTCCTCGCCCATCGCGACCGCCAGCGAGTTCAGCCCGACCGGGCCGCCCTCGAACTTCTCGATGAGCGTCTTGAGCACGCGCGCGTCCATCTCGTCCAGGCCGTACTCGTCCACATCGAGCATGTGCAGCGCTTCACCGGCGACCCTGTCGTCGATGCGACCGTCCGCGCGCACCTGCGCGTAGTCGCGCACGCGCCGCAGGAGGCGGTTGGCCACGCGCGGCGTTCCCCGTGCGCGGCGGGCGATCTCGAGCGCCCCCTTGTCCGTCGCCTCCACGCCGAGGATCTCGGCGCTGCGCCGCACGATCGTCACCAGCTCTTCGGCCGGATAGAAGTTGAGGCGCTGCACGATGCCGAAGCGCGCCCGCATGGGCGCGGTCAGGAGCCCGAAGCGCGTCGTGGCGCCCACCAGGGTGAAGCGCTCGATCTTCATCGTCATCGTCTGGGCCTTCGGGCCGTCGGACAGACGTATCTCGATCTGCCAGTCCTCCATCGCCGGGTAGAGGAACTCCTCGATGATGGGACGCAGTCGGTGGATCTCGTCGATGAAGAGGACGTCGCCCTCGCGCTGGTTGGTGAGGATCCCGACCAGGTCCGCCGGCTTCTCGAGGATGGGACCGGAGGTGTTCTTGAAGTTCACCCCCATCTCCCTCGCCAGCAGCGAAGCCAGCGTCGTCTTCCCGAGCCCGGGCGGGCCGTGGAAGAGGATGTGGTCGAGGGGCTCCCTCCGCTGCCGGGCCGCCTCGATGGCGATGGACAGAGCCTCGCGCACCTTCGCCTGGCCGATGAACTGGGCCAGGCGCTGCGGGCGCAGCGAAGGCTCGGACCGCTGGTCCTCTTCCAGGGACGCCGGCGTCGTGATCTGGGTTCGCTCGCTCATGGGGGTGCAATATGGCGGTCGAGCGCCCGAAAGCCCAATGGCCGCGCCCCTCGGATCTCATTGGTCGCTCTTGCCACGCCCGTATGGAAAGCGTGGTACTTGCGCCACCTGGTGCTTGTGAGGAAGTTTCACATGGCCCCGACCGGGGGGATGGTCCCCTGGTCGCGGGTGACGCCGTTCTTTTTACTCCGCACCCCACCCGTGCAAGAGCCCGCCTGGAGTGAAAAGACGGCCGAACCACCGAGAGGCCACTCACTCATCACGGAGGTTCCGATGACCGCAACAGAGGTTCGAAAGAACCCGGCCAGGACCTTCCTCTCCTTCCTGACCACGGCGCTGTTCGTGGCAGGAGCCGCAGGATTGGTCACGGCCGAGCCGGCAGCGGCACAGACCGGCGCGATCACGGGCACGATCACGAGTGCCCAGACAGGAGAGCCGCTGTCGGCGGCTCAGGTCAGCATCGGGGGTACCGGCCTCGGGACGCTGACGCAGGCGAACGGGAAATATCTCATTCTCCGGGTGCCTGCAGGAACGTACACGGTGAACGCGATCCTGATCGGGTTCGCGAGCGCGAGCACGACGGTGACGGTGAGCGAGGGGGAGTCGGCGGTAGCCGACATCCGACTCGCCCCCCAGGCGATCTCGCTGTCCGAGATCGTGGTGACCGGCGTGGCGGGCGCGACGCAGCGCACGAAGCTGCCGTTCGACGTGACGCAGGTACGCGTGGCGGACCTTCCGGTCCCGCAGTCGAACGCGGCGCAGGCGCTGCAGGGCAAGGTCGCGGGCGCGACGGTGGTGCAGGGCAGCGGCCGGCCGGGGTCGGCTCCGTCCATCCTGCTTCGGGGTGTGACGAGCCTGGACGCCTCGGGCCGTGACCAGGAGCCGCTGTACATCGTCGACGGCGTGATCATGAGCAGCAGCATGGTCGACCTGGACGCGCTGGACATCCAGAGCATCGAGGTGGTGAAGGGCGCTGCGGCCGCGTCGCTGTACGGCTCGCGCGCCGGGGCCGGAGTGATCCAGATCCGGACGAAGCGCGGGGCCGAGATCGCGGACGACCAGGTGCGCTACACGTTCCGCAACGAGTACGGCAACAGTGAATTGGCGTACACGCCGGAGCTGCTGCTGTCGAAGAAGCACCGCTTCCAGCTGTCGCCGGACGGCACGCAGTTCGTCGACAACGACGGCACGTACTGCAACTGGCTCGACTGCTCGCAGCCGCGCGAGTCGGGTGCGGACGCGTGGAGCACGTACCAGGAGAACCAGTGGCCGGGCCAGACGTTCGACCAGGTGAAGCGGTTCTTCACGGGCGGGGGCTACCTGCAGTCGAACATTTCGGCGGAGGGTCGTTCGGGCCGCACGAACTTCCACGTGTCCGGGAGCCACCTGGACCAGGAAGGGATCATGCGGTACACGCCGGGCTTCAAGCGGAACAACTTCCGCGTGAACGTGGACCAGTCGGTGGTGGACAACCTGACGATCCAGAGCAGCGTGTTCTACAGCAAGTCGTCGCAGTTCGAGGGAGAAGGCCCGCTGTTCGACCTGACGCGTATGCCGGCGGGCATCGACCTGCTGGCCGAGGACCCGAACCATCCCGGGGACGTCATCCTCGCCGTCAACCCGACGGACTCGGAGAGCGACAACCCGCTTTACGAGCTGAAGAACTACTCACGGATGGAGTTGCGCAGCCGCTTCCTCGGGAGCGCGAACGCCCGCTACTCACCGACCGACTGGCTCAACATCGACGGCAACTTCAGCTTCGACCGGGCCGACCGGGACATCGAGCGATCCCGCGAGAAGGGCTATCGCTGCACGGAGCCGTGCACGAGCTGGACGGCGGGGACGCTGTACAAGCGGCGCTACCGTGACGAGGCGCTGAACGCGAGCGTCACGGCTTCGGCGCACTGGAACGTGACGGACCAGATCCGCAACACGACCCAGGCCCGCTACCTGTACGAGAACGACGACTACAACTGGTTCGACACCTACGGCTACGGGTTCGCCGTGGGCAACGTGCCGACGTTCACGAACATCGATCAGAACAACATCACGGCGGATTCCTACCTGAGGACGGTCCGCGCCGATGGGTACTTCCTGATCACGAACTTCGACATGTACGACAAGTACGTGGTCGACGCGCTGGTGCGTAACGACGGAAGCTCGCTGTTCGGTGCGGATCAGCGCAGGCAGTGGTACTACCGCCTGGCGGGTGCCTGGCGTCTGAGCCAGGAGGACTTCTTCAACATCCCCGGCATCGACGAGCTCAAGCTGCGCTACGCCATCGGGACGGCCGGCGGGCGGCCGCGCTTCGAGGCGCAGTACGAGACGTACAACGTCAGCGGCGGCATCATCTCGCCGGTCAGCCTCGGCAACAAGAACCTGAAGCCGGAGTTCTCGACGGAGCACGAGGCTGGGCTCGACATGAGCATGTTCAACGCGAAGGCGACGGCTACGCTGACCTACGCGTTCAACACCACGAAGGATCAGATCCTCCCGGTGCCGCAGCCCTCGTACACGGGCTTCAGGACGCAGTGGAGGAACGCGGGCACGGTCGAGAGCAAGACGTGGGAGGCGACACTGGACTTCCGTCTCCTCGAGCGGCCGAGCTTCAACTGGAGCGCGAAGGTGCTCTACGACCACACGAAGTCGACCATCACCGAGCTGACCGAGCCGCCGTTCGTCTACGGCGTGAGCGGCCAGCAGCTGGGCGAGGTCTTCTACGCCCGCCAGGGCGAGGAGGTCGGCACGTTCTACGGCGGCATCCTGGCGCGCACCTGCGCCGACCTGCCGGATGGCGTGTCGTGCGACGGCTTCCAGGTCAACGACGACAACTTCCTCGTGTGGACGGGCGGCAACGGCTTCGACAACCCGCAGTGGGGCACAAACGGCCCGGTGGTGGGCGGCAGCGCGGTCAAGTGGGGCACGCCGTTCGGCGGCTTCTGCATCGACCGGAGCACGGGCGAGCAGACCCGTAGCTGCAAGGTGGGCAACACGATGCCGGACTACAACCTCGGCGTGTCCACCACGATGACCTTCAAGGGACTCAGCCTGTACGCGCTCGTGAACCGCAGCGCGGGCTTCGACGTCTACAACCAGCCGCTGCAGTGGGGCTTCTTCAAGCGCATGACCGGTTACTACGACCAGGATCCGAACCTGCCGGAGAACCAGAAGAAGCCGCTCGGTTACTGGGACGCGTGGTACAGCGGCAGCGGCGGCCTCGGCCCGAACAACGAGTTCGTCGAGGACGGGTCGTTCACGAAGCTGCGTGAGGTCTCGCTGAGCTACCGGTTCCGGCAGGACCAGCTGTCCGGTGTTCCGGGACTCGACCGGTTCCATGGCATCGGCATCAGCGTGACGGGACGGAACCTCTACACCTGGACGAGCTACCGGGGCTACGACCCGGAGATCGGCAAGACGGGTGGAGACACCGGCTCCGCTGCGATCGCCCGGGTGGACGGATACACGTATCCGAACTTCCGGACCTGGACCGCCGCTCTCGAACTCATCTTCTAAGGGAGCCGATCCATGAAGAACATGATGAAGTATCTGGTGGTCGGCTCGTTGCTGGTCTTCGGGACATCAGCGTGTGCCGATCTCGAAGTCACGAACCTGAACGACGCTGACGCGGCGCGCGCCCTTTCCACACCGGGTGACGTGCTGAGCCTGATCGGCGGTTCGTACAACAACTGGTTCTACGGGAACTACAACTACAACAGCGCCGGGATGGCGCTGAGCAACGCGGCGTTCCAGCACAATGCGCCGTGGGCGAACGCGGGGATGGAGAAGTACGGGCGTCTGCCCCGTATCGCCTTCATCAACAGCATCAACGACGGCGACTACAACTACATGACCCGGTCGTGGTTCTACTCGTACCGGGCCATCGCCGCCGTGGCCGACGGTCTGAAGTCGCTCGAGGACCCGGCCATCGCCGACGAGCTGAGCGCCGACGAGATCGGCTCGGCCACCGCGTTCGCACGCTACGTCCAGGGCATCTCGCATGCCACCATCGCCCTGCTGTTCAGCCAGGGCTTCGTGGTCGACGAGACCACGGATCTCCTCGAAGCCCAGGAGCCGTTGCCGTACGATCAGCTCATGGACGTGGCGATGGGCTACTTCGACCAGGCGATCAGCCTTTCGCAGAGCGCGGGTTGGTCGCTGCCCTCGGAGTGGATGAGGGCGTCGCTGACGGGGCCCGAGTTCGCCAAGGTGGTCCACTCGATGAAGGCCCGTTACATGTCCATGAGCGCGCGCAGCGTGGATGAGCGCAAGGCGTTGCCGTGGTCGCAGATCATCTCGGACATCGACGCCGGCATCACGTCGGACTTGGTCGTCAACTACGACGACGACACCAACTGGCATTGGGATTCCCCCGCGTACGGGACGTACTACGGCTGGTCCGAGCTGGCCTACTTCATTTACGGGATGGCCGACCAGTCCGGACGGTTCCAGCAGTGGAACTCGCTGTCGCTCGGCGACAAGAGCTACCAGTTCGGCGACAACGACCCGGTGCTGATCATCACGCCGGACCAGCGCTACCCGCAGGGGAACACGATCGAGGAGCAGCGGGCCAGCGAGGGCCCGGACCGCTACTACCGGATCCAGCGCCCCGGCACCGAGACCGGCTACACGTGGGCGCGGCCCGACCGCGGCACGTGGAGGTGGTCGTGGTACAAGCACAACCGCTATGAGAGCTACTGGAACGACCTCGTGTACGACGTGGTCGAGATCCCGGTGGTCGAGATGAACCTCACCAAGGCCGAGGGCCTGTTCTACCAGGGCAACCTGGCCGGCGCGGCGGACATCCTCAACGAGACCCGCACGGCCGCCGGACTGAACGCCACGGACGCCAGCGGGACCAACACGAGCTGCGTGCCGAAGCTGCCCGACGGCAGCTGCGGTGGGCTGTTCGAGATGCTGAAGTGGGAGAAGCGGATGGAGGCCGCCTTCAAGGGCCCGTTCGGCGCCCCGTGGTTCTTCGATTCGCGTGGCTGGGGTGACCTGTGGAAGGACACCTGGATCCAGCTGCCGATCCCCTGCGGCGAAGCCCAGGTCCTGCAGCTCCTGCCCTGTGAGTCGTACGGTGGGCCCGGGGGTGAGTGGGGTGCCCCCATGAGCAACTACAAGTGGAACGGAGAGGGCTGAGCCGTTTCAACGGGTAACCACCCGTAACAACCGAGGGGGGCGCCCGGTGGGCGCCCCCCTCTCCTTTCTGCCTGGACCGCGGGAGCCGTCAGCGATGCGCGACGAACCCCGGGTTGGGCGGGTTGGGCGGATCGCTCCCCCCGTCCTCCGGCTGTGGCAGCGGGACGGTCGGGCTCGAGCATGCGCTGACGATGAGGCTCACCAGGGCCACGGCCAGGAGCAAACGAACATATCTCATACGGTCCTCCTCACGGTCTCGTACCTTCTTCTACCGGTCGGCCGATCCGGTGGTTCCCGGGCCTCAGCCCGGCTGGAGGTCCCCACACGCGACGATCTCCTCCCCGGAGCCGGCTCCCATCCGGTACACCCTGGCCGCGTAGTGCGATCCCGGATCGAAGGCCCCGGGAAGGCCCGCATCCGCGCTGGCGGTTCCCGAGCCGTCGGGACTCAGCGGAGGATACAGCGCCGCGCCCCCCTGGATCTGCCCGGTGGCGCTGCACGTGCCGGAATCGATCCGCCATCCGTACGTCTCGCCGGCGGTCGCCTTACGGATCTGGATGGTGGCGGCGGTCCTTCCCGACTGGGTGACGGCTCCGGCCGTGCCCGTGACCACGCTCCCCGACACGGGCGACAGCGTCGCCTCCCAGACCGTCGTCACGGGCGCTGTTCCGGAAGAACAGCCCGCCGTCACCACCAGCAGGGCGAGAGCCCCGCGGGTGCGACGTTTTCCGAAAGAACGCACGCTGTCCATTGCCTGGACACTCGCCTGTAAGGCCACGAAATTCAAGGCGTACTAACCGCTGCAAGCACTCCCCCCGTTCCTTCGAAATCCGAGAGTCGGACCATGCTCCGCTCCTCGCCCCTCGCGGGCCTTCTTCGTGGTGCCCTCGGTTGCGCCCTTCTCGCGGTCTCGGAGGCTCCGGCAGCCGCGCAGACCTACGCGCCTCCACCACTCCAGCACCCCCAATTCGGCGTCGGCTACGTCGCCAACCTTCCGGACGTGCAGGTGGGTGGGGGCGCCTACGTGCTGCTTCCACGGTGGGGGGGCATCGGGCTCTACGTGGACGCAAAGTTCGGCGTCTCCGGGCCGGCGAGCGAGCTCGGCTACGACGCCAGCGTGACCGCCGCCGATGTCGAGGACAACCTCGGAGGGACCTACATCAAGACCGAGAGCACGTGGTGGAGCGCCAACGCGGCGCTCATGCGCCCCCTGTCGCCTTACTTCACCCTCTATGTTGGAGGGGGCGTTGCGCACGAAACGTCCTACCGGCTGTATAACGTCGACAGGGACCTGAACATCGGCGAGGGCGGGGTGGTGTGGGCGAGGGACCCACGCGGCGATCAGTACCGTCCGAACCTGCTCGTCGGGATGATCACCCGCCTGACGGCCAGGGTGAGCGCCCATTTCGGGTACGAAACCGAGCCGGACGGTGTGACCGCCGGGCTGAGCTTGAGACTCCCGCGCTGGTGAGCGCGGATCGCTGAGAGGAGCGGAACGATGAACGGAACGCGGCAACGGAGGGCTCTGGTGGTCCTCGCCTCGGCCGGGATGCTGTGGGGATGTGCCAGCACGAAGGCAGGAAGTGGCAGCAAGACGGACCCCAACGTGATCACGCGCGAGCAGATCATCGCGGCCAACGCCAACAATCTCCACGACGTGGTGATGCGGCTGCGACCACAGTGGCTGCGGACACCCGCCCCCACGAGCATCAACATGAACAACGAGATCGTGGTCTTTCAAGATCAGATGCAGCTCGGCGGCCCCGACGCCCTGCGGCAGCTCTCGCCCGAGCTGGCCTACGAGCTGCGCTGGATGGATGGCGTCCGGGCTTCGGCGGCGCTGCCCGGCCTGATGAGCGGACGCCACATCGAGGGCGTCATCATCGTGTCGACGAAGCCACCCTCGGGCGGCAACTGACGGAACCGGGGGCGACCCTGGCCGGCTCGCCTCACGGAGGCGGCTGCCGGCCGACCCTCCCGCCCCTCCGGGTCCAGATGGCGATGACGCCGCACCTGGCGTCCTCGTTCAGGAACTCCGCCGGCACGCTGCTCAGGCCGCGGTAGACCTCGATCCCCTCGATGGAGCCGGGTGAGACGGCGTCGTCGATGCGGAAGTCCATCGTCGGGCCGCCCCCCCCGATGGTGCGCCGGTTCAGGAGGAAGCCGTCGATCCAGATCTGGGTGGGGCAGCTGCCGCCCATCTGGGTGGTCGTGGACCGTCCGCTAACCGACACCACGGGGTGGAGCCCGCTCCCCGATCCGATCACGCTCAGCCCCGGCACGTCGCGCAGGAGGTCGGTCGTGTACATCGGGCGGCGTGCTTCGACATCCGCGCGCGTGATGTAGTAGCCGTTCCCCGTCTCGACGCGCTGCTTGAAGTTCTCCAGGAAGGGGCTCGGCTCCACCTTCGACCAGGCCACCACCTCGAGGGGCGCCAGCAGGATGGCGTCGGGATCCAGCCGCACCTCGAGCTGGAAGAACTTGTGGTCGTCGAAGTGGAGGACGGGCGTGGTGCTGGGCGTGTAGCTCAGCCGGCGCACCTGGAGGCGGACCGCGGAGATCCTGTCCTTGACGTCGAAGGCGAACTCGCCGACGGCGTCGGTCTCGGTGCGCTGCAGTACCCGCCCGTCGTGCGTCGTGAGCGTCACCTGCGCGTAGCCCAACGGGCGCTCCGAGGTGTCGTCGATCACGCGTCCGACGAGGCGCACCTGACCGGCGGCGGGTGCCGCGAGCAGGACGGTCAGAAGAAGCGGGATGGTGAGCCGCGTGCGCATTCGGGTTGCCGTCTGAAGTCGCTCCACTGGGTTGTACACGACGCTGCGGGAGCGGGTTTCTCGTCCGACCCTTCCCTCGATCTGGATACGCCCGACCCGGGCGGCGGTTACCGGGGCCGATGGTGTCGCCCGAAGGAGCCCGTCGTTATCGTTTTCGGAGCTTCCGTCGTCCGTCCGGCTCGGCGGCGCCGACCCGGTTCCTTCCCCGACACTTCCAAGATTGAAGCCCATGGCCGCGGACCGCCAGAGCCCCACGAAGGACCTCGCCCGGCTGGGGTTTCGGGCAGCCGTCGTGGTGGTGGCCGCCCTCTCCCTCCTCCCTGTCGCGGACTGGATCCCGGGCGAGCCCGGGACCAACATTCCTCCCCCCCTGTGGCCGACATACGCGCTGTGGGCGCTCGGCTTCAGCCTCATGGCCGCCGTGGCGTGGGGCGCCGCGAAGCTGCTGCCGGGCCGCGGAACGGGGGGCGCGACGTCCGGGCGTGCCCGGAAGCGCCGCAAGGCACGGGAGAAGGGAGACCCTCGGAAGCCACCCCCGGGGGAACCCCGTCCCGGGCTGCTGGAGAGCGATTGGGTGCCGCTGCTCCTCCTGCTCGTCGTGCCCGCGCTGTTGTACACCCGGGTCACATGGGGGGTGTTCGACGGCTTGCCGCTGCACATCGACGGGATGACGCAGGCCCTGCAGGCGCACATCTTCGCGGAGGGGCGCCTGAGCGTGCCGGTGGCGACCGATCCCCGCTTCTTCTCCTCCTCCCTCATGGTGGAGCACGCGGGGCGGGCATTCTCCCAATTCCCTCCCGGATTCTCAGGCCTCCTGGCGCTGGGCATCGTGTTCGGCGTGCCCTGGATGATCCCGCCCCTCTGCGGAGCCCTGGCGGTGTTCGCGCTGTACCGCCTGCTGCGCACGAACGGAGAGGCGGGCCGGACGGCGTTCTTCACGGCGGCGCTGTTCGCTCTGGCGCCGTGGTTCGCGGTGAACGCGGCCTCCTGGATGAGCCACGTGCCGGCGGTGACGTTCATCCTCCTCGGATCGGCGGCCCTGGTCGCGGCGATGGAGGCGGAGCCGCCGTCATGGCTCCTTGGCGCGCTGGGCGGGGCCGCCCTCGGCTTCGCGGTGGTGATCCGCCCACTGGAAGGCGTGGCGTTCGGCCTGCCCGCCACGGTCTGGGTCGTCGGGCGGGCGTGGCGGGACCGGCCGGTGCGGCGGGCGCTGGCCGGCTTCGCGGGAGGCGGCGCGCTCCTGGCCCTCGTCCTCATGGCGTACAACCAGGTCCAGCACGGAAGCCCCACGATGTTCGGCTTCGAGCTCCAGTGGGGCCCGGAGCACGGGCTCGGCTTCCACGAGGCTCCGTGGGGGCCACCGCACACGTTCATGCGCGGCCTCCAGCTCATGAACGGCTACCTCCTGGGTCTCCAGCTCCTCTACTTCGATGCCCCCGCCCCGTCGCTGCTGCTCGCGTTCGCGGCCCTTCTGATGGTGCGCCGGCTGGACGCGCTGGACCGCTACCTCCTGGCCGGGTGCGGGCTGGTGATCCTCGGCTACATCTCCTTCTGGGGCGAGGGCCACGACCTGGGGCCGCGCTACCTGATCCCCCTCGCCCCCGTCGTGGCCATCTGGACGGTCCGCTTCGGCGGCGTTCTGGCGGAGCGCACCGGACGCGAGCCTCTGCGGCGCTGGGGCCAGGCGTTCGTGGTGCTGTTCCTGGTGAGCGGATGGATCTTTGGGACACCCACACGGTGGTTCGTCTACTCACGGACCGATCCGCTGCGCCGGGTCGACGCCCGGGTGCTCACCACTCCGCGGGCCCGCGACGCCGTCGTGTTCGTCCCGTCGCCCTGGTCGATCCAGGTGCAGGCGCGCCTGCGCGCGACGGGAATGTCCCGCCAGCAGGCGGAGTGGTTCTACTACCGGGTGGGGCTGTGCAAGCTCGACGTGGCACTCGCCCAGCTCGAGGGCCGGCACGTCACCGACCCGGACTCGGTGGTGGCGGCGCTGCGCCCCCTGGCGGCCGACTCCGCCTCGATGTTGATCGACCGCCTGGCCGGGACGCCCGGCGACCCCTACACCGGGCTCGGCGAGGACCACCGGGCAGCACGCACGCTGTGCGAGCTCCGGCAGTCCCTCGAGAAGGACGAGGGCGGCTATATGCTGCTCCCCTTCGCCGCCCAGCTCGGCCCCACCTGGACGGGCGCGGGCGCCATCGTCGCGCACGACCTCCACGAAGAGGACCGGCGCCTCATGGCGGCCCATCCCGACCGCGAGGCCTACTTCCTGAAGGCGGTCCGGCTGAGGGGCGGGGTGCGGGAGTTCGCCCTCGAGCCGCTGAAGCCCGACTCCGTGCAGCGGGTGTGGGGGAGGTTCGAAGAGCTGGAGAAGGAGGCGTCGGTGTTCTGAGGCGCGGGCGCCCGGCGCCGCGGCCGGGCCGAGGCTGCCTCAGTCCTCCACCACGTGCCCGGCGAACGTCTCGCGGTACGCTGCCCAACGATCCTCGTCGAAGCGCCCGTCGTCGCCCAGGCAATGTGCCGCGGCCCGGGCCATGAAGAGCGCATGATGCGTGTTGTCGTGCGCGTACAGTCCCTGGCGGCCGAACGTGAGAAGACCCGGGACCGCGGAGAGCCAACGGTCGATCGTCTCGAAGTGACGCTCCCATCCGATGCGGTAGAGCGGATAGGCCGACGGCAGCCGGCGCACGGCGACGTCGAGCACTGGGCCGGGAGCCGGCAGGCCGGCCCGCCCGAGCCCCTCCTCCACGAGCCGCGCCAGCGTCCCGGCGTCGGCGGACCACGCGGGGTCCTCCTGCGCGCAGGGGATCTCGGCGCACAGCACGGTTCGCCCCTCGGGGTCCTTCCGTCCCGAGTAGTTCTTGGGCTCGGACAGCCGGGTCATGGGGATGTCCAGCGACGGGAAGTAGTGGGCGTCGTACTCGGTGTACCGATCGCGCTCGAGGACGAGGTAGACGAGCAGCATGGCACGCTGTTCGAGGCTCTCCGCCGCGTGGAGGACGTCGGGCGGAGGCGGCGGGTCGAGCATGCGCGCGAGGAGCCCGACCGGGATCGTGGACCAGACGTGCTCGGCCTCCAGCGTACGGTTGCCGTCGGGCCCGTGGACCTTCACGGCGAGCAGGCCGCCGCCGGTCGACACGCTTCGGACGCGGCTCCCCAGGAGGATGCGCGCACCCTTCGCCCGGGCCGACTCGGCCAGCGCCTCCGAGATCCGCCCGTATCCGTCCCGCGGGTAGAAGAACGTGCCGCGTGCCGTCCGCCCGCCTCCGCCCCGCCCACCGGGGATCAGCCGGCGGACGAGCTTGCCGAGAGAGCCCGCCGAGACGCGCTTGCGCGCTTGGGCCGGGGAGATCTCCCCGGGCTCGAGGCCCCAGATCTTGCGGGCGTATGGGAAGTAGAACTCCCGGCAGACGGTGGCCCCGAGGCCGCGCAGGAGGACGGAGGCGAACGTCTCGCCTTCAGCGGCGATGGCACCCCCGGACCCGCGCCCCCTCGCCGGGGTCGTGCCGGCGGTCGCCCGACCCGCCACCAGCTTCCGCACGACGTCCCACCCGACGCCCGCCACGAACGCCGGCGGCGCGTGGAGCGTCAGGTCGAACGGTCGCAGGGGAAAGTGGATCCATCGGCCACCGAGCAGGATGCGGCCGTGGCGGGGACGCTCGAGAAGATCGCCGCCCAGGAGGCTCCACAGCTCCGACAGGATCTCCGGATCGGTCGCGGGATGCAGCCGGTGGCTCCCGTAGTCGACGCGCAGGCCGCTGAGCTCGAAGCTCCCGGCGTTGCCCCCGACGCGGTCCCGCGCCTCGACGAGCGTCGGCGCGAAGCCGCGATGCGCCAGCCAGTGCGCCCCGCCGAGGCCGGCCGGCCCGCCGCCGAGGATCAGGACGCGCGACCGTCCCGTCATCCGATGTACAGCTCGTGCCACATCATGAAGTTCAGCAGCGCCCACAGCGGCCGGCCGTGGTCGTGGCGCCGGGCCAGGTGCTCGTCGACCAGTGTGCGCACGGCCTCCGGGCGGAAGAGCCCGACCGCAGCCACCCGCTCCGCCCCGCAGTAGTCGAGGAGGACGTCCTTCAGCTCGTCGGCCAGCCAGCGCGAGTACGGCATCTCGAGGCCGATCTTCTTCCTGCGCAGGATCTCCGGCGGGAGGATCTCCGACATCGCGAGCTTCATCAGGCGCTTCTTCTCCATCCCGGGCAGCTTCATGCGCGCGGGCACCCGCGCCATGAACTCCGTGAGCTCGGGATCGGTGAACGGCACGCGGGCCTCGAGGGAGTGGGCCATCGTCATGCGGTCGTTCTTGATCATCAGGTCGTCCGGCAGGAAGACCGCGGCGTCCACGTGCAGCAGCCGGTTCAGCTCGTCGGCCGCGCCCGACCGGGCGAAGGCCTCCCGGAACCACCGCTCGGGTGGCTCGGGCTCGAGCGCCTCCAGCACGGCGGGGGCGTAGAGGGCTCTCTTGCGCGCCTCCGTGAGGACGACGCGCCACCACAGGTGCGCGTCGGCGGGAGGCAGGTCCAGCCCGCCCAGGAACCGCTTCATCCGGAACTCGAGGCTGAGCTTGTGGTGCGACACGGGAAGCCGGCGCACCAGCGGCGCAAGGAGCCCGTCACGCACGAAGCGCGGGACGCGGCGGGCCAGACGGGCGGCCTTGTACGCGGCGTGCGTCTCGTAGCCCGCGAACACCTCGTCGCCCCCTTCGCCGGAGAGGAGCACCACCACCTCCTCCTTCGCCAGGCCGGCCACGTACCACGTCGGGATCGCCGAGCCGTCGGCGTAGGGCTCGTCGATCCAACGCAGGTAGCCCGGGAGCATCGCGCGCACGCGCTCGGGCGTCACGACCACGTCCCGGTGCTCCGTCCCGAACGCCTCCGCCACGGTGCGGGCGGCCCTCCGCTCGTCGAACGACGGGTCCTCGAAGCCCACCGAGTACGTGCGGATCGGCTCCGAGACGTGGCGGCGCATCAGCGCGACCAGCGTGCTCGAGTCCATCCCTCCGGAGAGGAGCACGCCGAGGGGGACGTCGGCCACCAGGCGGCGGCGGACGGCCTCGTCCATGAGCTCGAGCGCGCGGCGGGCGACCGCCTCCTCACCGAGGTCCACGTCCTCCACGGAGGGGAGGTCCCAGTAACGCTCGACCCTCGTGTCGCCGTCGGCGCCGACGCGCATCCAATGGCCGGGCGGAAGCTCGTGGATGCCCTCGAACGCGGTCTGCGGCCCGGGGACGTAGCCGAGGCCGAGGTAGTCGTGCATCGCCTGGAGCGATACCGCGCGCGGGACGCGGGCGTCGGCGAGGATCGCCTTGATCTCCGACGCGAAGCGGAAGTGCTCCGCGTCGCGTTGCCAGAAGAGGGGCTTGATGCCGTAGCGGTCGCGCAGGAGGTAGAGCGCGCGCTCGCGGGCGTCCCAGATGGCGAGGGCGAACATCCCGTTGAGCTCGTGGACCATGTCGACGCCGAGCTCCTCCCACAGGTGCAGCAGGACCTCGGTGTCGGTGCGCGAGCGGAAGGTGTGCCCGCGGCCGCGCAGGTCGTGACGCTCGGCCAACTCGAGGAAGTTGTACACCTCGCCGTTGTAGACGAGGTGGACGGAGCCGTCCTCGTTGGCCATCGGCTGGTGCCCGGCCGGCGTCAGGTCGATGACCGAGAG
>Ga0307424_1000255_pt1 | contig 27806 bp, 24 predicted proteins | sample SalMarWE160320MG_FD_202157 | JGI IMG/M metagenome (GOLD analysis project Ga0307424, IMG submission 202157) | Salt marsh sediment microbial communities from the Plum Island Ecosystem LTER, Massachusetts, United States - WE1603-20 | ecosystem: Environmental > Aquatic > Marine > Intertidal zone >... | reverse complement strand
CGGAAGTCCTTCCAGCTGTCGTAGACCTTCTTGAACGTCGCGTCCCCCGCCGCCTGCTCCTCTAGGTAGCCATTCGACTCGCGCCACGCGGCCTCCATGATCTCGTTGGAGAACTCCCGCAGCGTCACGCCGTGATCCTGCACGAGCCTGGCCAGCGCCAGGGGATTGGCGGCGTCGTAGGCCGCGAGGCGCTCGGAGATCGTGTCCCCGCAGGCGCTCTTCAGGATCTCCTGGTAGGCCCCGGGGAGCGCGTCGAACGCCTCCTTGTTCACCAGGAGCGAGCCCGTGAGGCCGGGCTCCCACCACCCCGGATAGTAGTAGTTCTTGGCGATCTCGTAGAAGCCGAGCTTCTCGTCGTCGTACGGGCCCACCCACTCCGTGGCGTCGATGGCACCCCTCTCCAGCGCCGGATAGATGTCGCCGCCCGCCAGGACCTGCACGGTGACGCCCAGGCGCGCCATGATCTCGCCACCGATGCCGGGGATGCGCATGCGCAGGCCGCCGAGATCGGCCAGGGTGTTCACGGGCCGCCGGAACCACCCGCCCATCTGTCCGCCCGTGGAGACCGCCGGGAACGAGATGATCCCGAAGTCCGCGTAGACCTCGTTCAGGAGGTCGAGCCCGCCCCCGTGGTAGAACCAGGCGATCTGCTGGCGCGTGCTCAGGCCGAAGGGCACTGAGGAGTCGAAGGCGAGGGCCGGGCTCTTGCCGATGTAGTAGTAGCCCGGCGAGACGCCGCACTGCACCGTGCCCTGCTGCACCGCGTCCATGACCTGGAGCGCCGGCACGATCTCGTTGGCGGCGTACACCCGCATGGTGAAGTTGCCGCCGGTCATCGAGGAGACCCGCTCCGCGATGCGCTCGCCCGCGCCGTGGATGATGTCCAGGCTGCGCGGGAAGCTGGTGACGAGCCGCCAGTGTACCTCGGGGCCCGTGATGCCTCCCGCGTCCGCCGCCGAGGCCGTGGCCGCGCCGTCCGATCCACCGCACGCGGACAGTGCCGCCGCGCCGGTCGCGCCGGCTGCCGCCTTCCTCAGGAACTCACGTCGCTTCAGGGTCATCCGATCCAGTCTCCCTGCAAGGGTCACCCGGAGCGTCCTGCGCGCCGGTCCGGCAGGTCGCAAAGGTAGGGCGCCCCCGCCGTGGGGCAATCGGGGAGCCGCCCACCGCTGGCGCGGCGGACCCATTCCGGAAATCTTTCTTCGTCGACCCCAGACCCGGAGCCCCACCGATGCGCCGCCCGTTCCGCTTCCATGTCTCGCTCGCCTCCGCTCTCGCCGTGGCAGTCGCCGGAACGGCGGGCCCGGCGTTCGCCCAATCTGCGCAGCCCGTCCGGGCCCCATCCGGGATGGTCGTGTCCGAACACTGGCTGGCCAGCGAGGCCGGCCGGGACGTGCTCGCCGCGGGAGGCAATGCGGTGGACGCCGCCATCGCCACCGGATTTGCGCTGGCCGTGACGCATCCGTCGGCCGGCAACATCGGCGGCGGCGGCTTCATGGTGATCCGCTTTCCCGACGGCACGACCACGGCGGTCGACTTCCGGGAGAAGGCACCGCTCGCGGCGGACTCCGTCATGTGGCTCGACGAGAACGGCGAGTATTCCGCGCAGATCCACCACCGCACGCTCAAGTCCGTGGGCGTGCCGGGGACGGTCGCGGGGTGGGACAAGGCGCACAGGCTGTACGGGTCGATGGAGTGGGGGCGACTGGTGGTCCCGGCCATCCGCTTGGCCGAGGAGGGCTTCCAGCTCAGCGACCGCCAGGCGCGGAGCTTCACCTCGTTGATCCAGCGCATGGACGACGTGCCCGCGACGGTGGCCAAGTTCTCGAAGAACGGGACACCCTACGAAGCCGGCGAAACCTGGAAGCAGCCCGACCTGGCGAGGACGCTCCGTCGCGTCATGGAGAACGGCCGCGACGGCTTCTACCGGGGCGAGACCGCCCGGCTCGTCGCCGAGGAGATGCGCCGGGGCGGCGGGCTGATCACGGAGGAGGACCTGGAGCGCTACCAGGCGAGGGAGCGCGCGCCGATCCGGGGGAGCTATCGCGGCTACGACGTCATCGGGATGCCGCCGCCCAGCTCGGGGGGCGTGGCGATCGTCGAGATGCTGAACATGCTCGAGCGCTACGACCTGACCTCGATGGACCACGACGGCGCGCCCTACGTCCACACGCTCGCGGAGGTCATGCGCCGGGCGTTCCGCGACCGCGCCGAGTACCTGGCCGACGTGGACTTCGTGGACGTTCCCGTGCACATGCTCACGAGCAAGGCCCACGCCGACGAGCTCGCGGCCGACCTCGATCCGGCGCACGCATCCCCCTCCGCGCCCGCCCAGATCGCGCAGGGACACGAGAGCCCCGAGACCACGCATTTTTCCGTCGTGGACGGGGACGGGATGGCGGTCTCGGTGACCTACACGCTCGAACAGGGCTACGGCGTGGGTGTCGTGGTGCCGGGCGCCGGGTTCCTGCTGAACAACGAGATGGGGGACTTCAACGCAGGGCCGGGCCTGACGAACGATCGCGGGCTGATCGGTACGACCCCCAACCTCGCTCGTCCGGAGCAGCGCATGCTGTCGTCGATGAGCCCGAGCATCCTGGCGAAGGACGGCAAGCTGGTGGCGGTGATCGGGAGCCCGGGCGGGCGCACGATCATCAACACGGTGCTGCAGGTGATGCTCAACGTCATCGACTTCGGCATGAACATTCAGGAGGCCGTGGACGCGCCGCGCATCCATCACCAGTGGCTGCCGGACGTGATCCGCATCGAGGAGGACGGCGTGGACGCGGCGACGGTGAAGCAGCTCGAGGCCATGGGCCACCAGGTCGACGTGGGAGGGAGCCAGGGCCTCGCGCACTCGATCATGATCGATCCGGCGACCGGGGATCGCCTCGGCGCCGCGGACCCGCGCAACCCGGATTCGGGGGCACGGGGGCACTGAGGGGCTGGTTTCGTGTAGATTCGTGGAGCACGTCGAAAGGTCTCCGAGCACCGAAGGAACGCGAACGTGAGCATCCTGCCCATGCTGACCCACGTGGCCGTTGCCGCCACGCTCTCCCTTCCGGCCGGCGCGTCGCCGCAGGCCGTCACCCAGGCGCCCCAGATCCAGCAGCACGAAGGGCACTACCACGAAGGGCCGCTCGGCGCGGAGTATCTCGCCGTCGAGCAGTCGATCCGGTGCAACTGCGGCTGTGGGCTCGACGTGCACTCCTGCCAGTTCCAGATGCAGTGCGGCACCTCGCCCGTGTGGTCCGCGCGCATCCGCAAGGAGCTCGAGGACGGGATGACGCCGGACGCGATCAAGGCCGGCTTCGTCGCGGAGTTCGGGCCCACGGTGCTCATGGCGCCTCCGGCGGAGGGCTTCAACCTCGTCGGCTACCTCCTGCCGGGCTTCGCGATCGTGATGGCCGGCATGCTCGTCGGCCTCGTCGCCAAGGGCGGCGCGCGGGGCAAGGAGACGCTCGCGCCCGTGCACGAGGTCTCCGACGAGGAGCGGGCCCGGCTCGAGGCGGAGCTCCGGCGGCTCGAGGAGGCCGAGAGCCCCGACTGGTAGCGGTAGCGGCGTCCCTCGGCTCCGATCGGCGCGCCGACTCCCCGGCGCGCGCCGCACCGGTCCACAAGGTGCCGGAGGCGCGTCCATGAGACACATCGAGCTGCCGGTTCGCGGGATGGACTGCGCGTCCTGCGCGGCCCACGTGCGAGGCGCGCTCCAATCCGTGGACGGCGTGGCCTCGGCGGAGGTGCTCGTGGCGGCCGGCAAGGCCCTCGTGGAGTTCGACGAGGGCAAGGTGGACCTCCCCCGTCTCGTGGCCGCGGTGGCCTCGGCGGGCTATTCGGTGCCGGCGGTGGAGGCGGCTCGTGGGGAGCCCTCCCCCGACTCTCGCCAGCCGGCGCGCTTCGCGCGCCGCGCCGTGCGCGTCACGGGTCTGCTGATCGGCGCCGTGCTCCTGGTCGTCGTGGTGGGCGAATGGCTGGGGTTGTCGGAGGCCGTGGCCCGCGCCGTCCCCTTTCCCGTCGGCGTGCTCGTCGTGCTCCTGGTCGGCTGGCCCGCCTTCGTGGGCGTCGCGCGCGCCGGGCTGCACGGGCACGTCACCTCCCATGCGCTCATGACCGTGGGCGTCCTCGCCGCGCTGGTGATCGGGCAGTGGATGACCGCCGCGGTCGTGGCCTTCTTCATGCGCGTCGGGGACTTCGTGGAGGGCTTCACGATGCGCAGCGGGAGGCGGGCGCTGCTGGACCTGGCCTCGTTCGCGCCGTCGTCCGCGCGCGTGGAGCGGGACGCCGGGGAGGAGATCGTGCCGGTGGACTCGGTCCGGGTCGGCGACGTCGTGGTCGTGCGCCCCGGGGAGCGGATCCCCGCGGACGGCGAGGTGATCGACGGAACGGCATCGGTGGATCAGGCGACCATCACCGGCGAGCCCCTGCCGGTGGAGGCCGCGCCGGGGACGCGGGTGTTCGCGGCGACGATCCCGCGCGGGGGCGCGCTGCGCATCCGCGTGGACCGGGTCGGCGCCGACGCGACGTTCGGACGCATCCTCCGGATGGTCGAGGAGGCCGAGGCGAGCCGTGGGCCCGTGCAGAGCTTCGCGGACCGGTTCTCCGGCTGGTATCTCCCCGTCGTGGCCGGGATCGCGGCGCTCGTCCTGGTGCTCCGGCGCGATCCCCTGGCTACCGCCGCCGTGTTGGTCGTGGCTTGCTCGTGCGCGTTCGCCATCGCGACGCCGGTCGCCATGCTCGCCTCCATCGGCGCGGCCGCCCGGCGTGGTATCCTCGTGAAGGGCGGGCGCTACCTCGAAGCGCTCGCCCGCGCGGACGTGCTGCTGGTGGACAAGACCGGGACGCTCACGACGGGTCGGCCGAGGGTGATCGAGGTCATCGCGATGAACGGTGCGGACCCGGACGAGGTCGTCCGTCTCGCCGCGTCGGCGGAGCGGGATTCGGAGCACCCCGTGGGCGCGGCGATCCGGGCCGAAGGGTCGCGCCGGGGGGTCGCGCTCGCGGCGCCGACGAGCTTCGAGGCGCTGGAGGGGCTGGGCGTGGCGGCGGAGGTGGAAGGGCACCGGATCGTCGTCGGCCGCGAACGCGTCGCCTTCGCCGCGACGTCCCTCGCCGTCGACCCCCCGGCCGCTGACCAGCGGACGCTCGCCTGGGTCGTGCGAGACGGGGAGCCGATCGGCGCGCTCGCCCTGCACGACGAGCTCCGTCCGGAGGTGCCCGCGGCGCTGGAGGCGTTGCGGGCGCTGGGGCTCCGCCGCATCGAGCTGCTCACCGGAGACCGCGAGGGAGCGGCGGCCGAGGTGGCTGCGCGCCTCGGGATCGAGTTTCGTGCGGATCTCCTCCCCGAGGACAAGATCCGCGTCGTGCGCGACCACCAGGCGCGGGGCCGCACGGTCGTCATGGTGGGCGACGGCGTGAACGATGCCCCCGCGCTGGCGCAGGCCGACGTTGGCATCGCGATGGGCGCGGCGGGCACCGACCTGGCGCTCGAGGTGGCCCACGTCGCGATCATGCGGGACGAGTGGACGCTCGTGCCCGAGGCCTTCCGCATCGCGCGGAGGACGATGGGGGTGGTGAAGGGCAACTTCGCGCTCACCGGTGTCTACAACGTCGTCGGCCTCACGCTAGCGGCCATCGGGATCCTGCCTCCGGCGCTGGCCGCGGCGGCGCAGTCGATCCCGGACGTCGGCATCCTCGGCAACTCCGCGCGTCTGCTGCGTGGCGGATCGGGCGGGGCGGCCTGACATCCCGGCTCACGCCACCGACGTGAGCCACCCCCGCGTGTCCTCGACCTCGCCGCGGACGGTGGCCATGAAGCGCTTCTGGATCGCCATCGTCACCGGGCCGGCCTTGCCCGAGCCGACCGCGATGCGGTCCACGCTGCGGATGGGCGTGACCTCCGACGCCGTGCCGGTGAAGAACAGCTCGTCGGCGGTGTAGAGGCTCTCGCGCGGGACGTCCTGCTCCCGCACCGGGTAGCCCAGGTCGGCCGCGATGGCCAGGGCCGCGGTGCGGGTGATGCCGGCGAGGGACGTTCCGTCCAGGAACGGCGTGATCACGACGCCGTCGCGCACCAGGAACAGGTTCTGCCCGCTCCCCTCGCTCACGAGGCCGCTCGGGGAGACCGCGATGCCCTCGACGTAGCCGTTGGCCACGGCCTCCATCTTGATGAGCTGCGCGTTGACGTAGTGTCCTGCCGCCTTCGCCTGCACCGGGAAGGTGTTGGGGTGCGCGCGCATCCACGATGACACGCACACGTCCACGCCCTGGGTGAGCGCCTCCTCGCCCAGGTACGCCCCCCACGGCCACGCCGCCACGTACGTCTCCAGCGGGCTGTCCACGGGGTTCATCCCTGCGGAGCCGTAGCCCCACAGCACCATCGGCCGCACGTAGCAGTCCTCGAGCCCGTTCTTGCGCACGGTGGCCCGGCACGCCTCCATGAGGGCGTCCGCGTCGTGGGCGAGGGGCATCCTGTAGATGCGGCAGGAGTCCTGCAACCGGCGGATGTGCTCACGAAGGCGGAAGATGGCCGGCCCCTTGGCCGTGTCGTAGCAGCGGATGCCCTCGAACACCGACGAGCCGAACTGCACGGCCACCGACAGGAGGTGCACCTGCGCGTCCTGCCAGGCGACGAACTCCCCGTCCTTCCAGATCCACTCCGCCGCGGTCAGCGCCGACGTTCCCATGACCCCGCCTTTTTAGAAGAGTGCCTTGATCCAACCGCCGTCCGCTGCCACCGACTGTCCGGTGACGTACGAGGCCTTCTCCGAGCAGAGGAAGGCCGCGAGCGCTCCCAGCTCCTCCGGCTCGCCCAGTCGGCCCATGGGGACTTCCCGCGCCCACCCGGCGTACACCTCCTCGATGGACGCTCCCGTGCGCGCGGAGTTCGCGCTGGCCAGGTCCACGAGCCGCTCGGTGCGGGTGTAGCCGGGAATCACACAGTTCACCGTGACGCCGAAGGGAGCGACCTCGTTGGAGATCGTCTTCGCGAAGCCGGTTACGCCCGCGCGGACGGAGTTGGAGAGGATGAGCCCCTCGACCGGCTGCTTCACGGTGATGGAGGTGACGTTCAGGATCCGACCCCACCGCCGCTGCCTCATCTCGGGGAGCACGGCGCGCACGAGGTTCACCACGCTTTCCAGGTTGTTGGCGATGGCGTGCCGCCACGTCTCCGGGGAGTGGTCTTCGAACGGCCCGGACGGGGGACCGCCGGTGTTCGTGACCAGGATGTCGATCTTCCCCAGCGCCGAGCGCGCCTCGTCCACCAGCCGCTCGACCTCCGCGGGCTCCGTGAGATCCGCCGCCACGGCCGCGACCTTCACCCCGGTGGCTTCGGCGATCTCGTCGCGAACGCCGGCGAGCGTCTCCGCGGAGCGGGAGTTGATCACCACGTCCGCTCCCTCGGCGGCCAGCGCCTCGGCGATCGCCCGGCCCAGGCCCTGGCTCGAGCCGCACACCAGCGCCCCTCTGCCCTTCAGTCCCAGATCCATCGCAGTTCTACTTCCTGTGGAAGTACGTGTCCGTGCCGTCCAGCCAGTCCTGCCGCGGGGGGCTGAAGACGTCCACGTCGAAGGTGTCCTCCAGCGCCTCCGCCTTGTGGGGCACGTGGGACGGAATGTAGAGCACCTCGCCCGCCTTCACGACCAGCTCCTGCCGGTCCGGGGCGTCGTCCGGGCCGATCCAGAATCGGAGCGCACCCTCCAGGATGTAGGTGAGCTGCTCGTTCTCGTGCTCGTGCGTCGGGACGATCGCGCCTTTGTCCAGATAGACGTGGGCGAGCATCATGCGCTCGCCGGTGAAGAGGCGGCGGTGGATCGTGTCGGTGACCTTCTCCCTGGGCATGTCCTCCCAGCGGGCGTGTCGGACGGAAGCGCTCATGTCGGCGGTGCTCCGGTGCGTGTCGTTGCGGGGACCGCCAATGGGCGCAACCCGTGCGGAGATGTCAACTGGCCGAAGCCGACTGACGCGCACACCGCTCCTGACACCCCACAGACGCGCGCATCCTATTCGTCCCGCAGTGAGACGGCCGCGTCGACCCGCGCGGCGCGCCGCGCGGGGATCCATGCCGCGACGACAGCCGTGGCGAGCAGCGTCACCGAGGCGCCCACGAGCGTGAGCCCGTCGATGGCACCGATGCCGAACAGCAGTCCCTCGAGGGCCCGGCCGAGGGCCGCCGAGAGCCCGAGGCCCACAACCACGCCGATCCCCGCGAGGATGAGGCCACGCGCGAGCACCATGCGCACGAGAGACTCGGGCCGTGCTCCGAGGGCAATACGGACTCCGAGCTCGCGCACGCGCTGCGAGACGCCGAACGCGACCAATCCGTAGAGGCCGATGGCGGCGAGGACGAGGGCCAGGAGCGCGAACGTCGCGACGAGCCAGCCGATGGTCCGCGTCTCGCCCATGGACGTGGCCAGGGCCTGCCGGAGATCGACGACGTTGGCGACGGGGAGCTCTGGATCCACCTCTGCGACCGCCTGACGTAGGCGGCTGGCCATGTCACTGCTCGATCCGTCGGTGCGCACGTGGAGCACCATCCGGCTCGAATAGGCCTGGCTCAGCGGATAGTAGACCCCCGGCATGGGCTCGGAGCGCAGCGATCGCATCTTCACGTTCCCGACCACGCCCACCACCCTCCACCCGGGATCACCCGCGAGCCGCCTGCCCACTGCGCTCCGGCCGCCGCTCCCCGAAGGCGATAGGTCGGGCCAGAACATCTGGGCCAGCGCCTCGTTGATCACGACCACGCGCTCCGGCTCGTCCTCGAGACCTCCCAACGTGCGTCCCTGCAGGAGGGGAATGCCGAGCGTCTCGAAATACCGCGGACCGACGACGTTGTTCTCGGCCTCGAACGCCAGGTCGCCGGGCCGGTCGGCCGGTTGTACCGTGGAACGCGAGTGTCCGCCCTGGATGGGTGCTTGGCTCGCGATCGTCACGTTGCGCACCCCGGGGACTGTCGCGACCCGCGCGAGCACGCGCTCGAAGAGGTTCCGCCCCGACGCAGGGTCGTACCGCCCGGTGGGTTGGAGGTCGATGAAGGCCACGACGAGACCGTCCGGATCGAAGCCGGGGGCCGCCGCCCGCGCGTTCACGACGCTGCGGCCGAGGAGCGCCGCGGCCGCGACGAGCCCGAGGGAGAGCGCGAGCTGCGTGACGACGAGCGCGTCGCGCAGGCGGGTGCGCACCCGGCCGGCTCCCGACCGTCCCTCGCGGAGGGCGTCGGACAGGTCGCTGGACGTCGCCGCCCACGCCGGCGCGACTCCGAAGAGAATGCCGGCGGCCAGGCCGATGGCCGCCAGGAAGAGGTACACGCGTCCGTCCGCTCCAACCGACACGGACAGCGTGTACGGGAAGATCAGCGGCAGGAATCGCCCCGCCGCCCGCACCAGGGGGACGGCGAGCGCCGTCGCGAACAGAGCGAGGACGAGACTCTCCGTGACGAGCTGGCGCGCGACACGCGATCGGCCGGCCCCGATGGCCATGCGCACGCCCACCTCGGTCGTCCGGGCGGCGCCGCGGGCCAGGAAGAGGTTGGCGACGTTGGTGCACGTGAGCAGCAGCACCAACCCGACGATGCCCACCAGCAGCAACGAGATCCTGCCCGCCTGCGCGCGCCCTTGCGGGTCGAGGCCCACACCGGGGGCGACCAGCACGCGGATGTCCCCGTTGACCGGGGCCGCCTCGCGCAGGCGAGCCGTCACCACGTCCATCGAGGCCCGCGCTTCCTCGAACGACACCCCGTCGCGCAGCCGGCCCACCGCGTTGATCCAGCTCCACCCCCACTGGTCGAAGGGAAGCTCGCCACGGTAGCCGGGGCTCTGCATTGCGGGGACCCACACGGCGGGAGGCGTGCCGACCGCCTCCGGGCCCGTGAACTCCGGAGGCGCCACGCCGACGACCTCGTAGGGCCGGGCGCCCACCGGGATCGTGCGACCCACGATGCCGGGATCCCCTCCGAAGCGGCGAACCCAGAGGCCATGGCTGAGCACCACCACCGGGTGGCCACCCGGTGTCACGTCGTCCGACGGCTGGAGCAGACGCCCCAGGAACGGCCGGATGCCCAGAACGTCGAAGTAGGCGCCACTCACGAGCTGCCCGGACACCTGCTCCGTGTCCGCACCGCGGCCCAGGACGAACGCTTGCGTCTGGTATCCGGCCACGCCGGACAGCGTACGCGCTTCCCGCTCGATGAGCTTCAGGGCCGGCCACGACCAGTTGTCCCAGCGGGGCGCCTGGTCGTAGCTGCGCGCGATCTGCACGAGCAGCTCCGGCCGCCGGATACCGGCCGGGGGGCGGAGGATCAGCCCGTTGACCAGGGAGAAGATCGAGGCATTGGCGCCGATGCCCAACGCGAGCGTCAGCGCGGCCACCGCCGTGAACCCCGGGGCACGTCGGAACATCCGCACCGCGTAGCGCAGATCCTGCAGCACACCGTCCATCGACCACTCCTCCGTCCTCGTCCACACCGCGTGCGGCAACGCGCCCGCCACGAACGACACCCAACCCGGATAGTCCTCGCCGCGCCCCTCCCCACGCAGGTCGGCGAGGGCATCCAGCTCTCCCTCCCACTCCTCCAGCCATTCCGCGCGGCGGTGTCCCGGCACAAATGGCGCCAGGATCCGCAGGAAGAGCCGCGCCCAGCGGGGCGCCGGGGAGGGGCTCACCTGGCCTCTCCGCCGGTCGCGGCACCCAGGGCCGCAGCCGCCTCCGCGATCCTCGCGGCGCCGTCCGACAGCGCCTCGGCGCCCTCCGCGCTCAGCTGGTAGTAGCGTCGGCGCGGCCGCCCCTCGCGCTCCGCCAAGCGTTGATCCTCCCAGCGTGCGAGGACCAGACCGCTCCGCTTCAGGCGGGCCAGCGTGGGATAGACGGTTCCCGACGGGAGGCCCGTCCGCGCCACCAGGTCGAGTCCGTAGGCGTTGCCGCCGCGGATCGCGGCGAGGATCCGGAGCGACGTGAGGCCGAGGGGGCGCGGCATGGGATAACCTCTATAGAAGTGTAAGGTATGTAGGATTCATAACCTTCGACGCGGCCGGGTGGCAAAGGGTTGCACGGGCGGAACCGCTCCCGTGCGAGACGTGTTAGAAGCCGTGTGCCGACCGATCTGTCCCGGAGGTGAGCTTTGGCCGAGCGCGTGAAGAAGTCCGAGCAGGAGTGGCGCGAGGAGCTGAGCGACGAGGAGTACAACGTGCTCAGGGAGAAGGGGACGGAGCGTCCGTTCACCGGCCGCTACTGGAACGAGAAAGCCGAGGGCACGTACCGCTGCCGCGGATGCGGGGAGCCGCTCTTCTCCTCGGGGACCAAGTACGACTCTGGTTGTGGCTGGCCGTCGTTCTACCAGCCGTTGGCCGACGCGAACATCGAGAAGCGCCGAGACCTGAGCCACCTCATGATCCGGACCGAGGTGCTGTGCGCCAAGTGCGGGGGGCACCTCGGGCACATCTTCCCGGACGGTCCCCGTCCCACGGGCCTTCGTTACTGCATCAACTCGGCGTCGCTCGAGCTGGATCGGGTCGCCGAGGGCGACGGGGAGGACGGGGGAGACGGCGAATAGCCCGAGGTTCAACCGGCACCAAGCTTCTTCTACCTTTCGGCGCCGATCCGGACCTCCTGTGGAGACCCGGCCGATCCGACCCGAGACTGGAGCGCGCGTGAGCCGCACGTCCCCCATCGCCCGACGACGGCGGCGACTGGCGACCCTGCTGATCGCGGGGGTCGCGGGCTGCGGGGGAAAGGCGCCGCCGCCCGCGCCCGGTACGTCCCAGGGCGTTCCGCCCGACCTGCGCGGCAGCCGCGTGATGGTGTTGCCCGTCCAGGACAACCAGGGCGTGCCCGGCGACCTCGACGCCGAGATCGCCTTCGCGCTGGGCGGTCGCGGAAAGGGAGTCGAGTGGATCTTTCCGGCGCAGTTGCAGCGAGCGTTGGATCGATCGCCCGGTCTGGACGCCGAGCTGCACGGCCTGCCGGTGGGGATGTTCGAAGGCGGGGAGGTCCATCGCATCGGCGATCCGCTCTATGGAGATCTGCGCAGGCTGTCCGCAGTCGTGGACGGCGAGGTCGCGCTCATCCCCGTGAGCGCGGTGCTGCACCCGACTCCGGAGGGCTCCTTGGAGGTGGAGCTTTCCGCGACCCTGGTCCACGTGCGCACCGGTCAGGTGCTCTGGTTCGGGGTGGCCGGGGGAGATGCCGGGACTGCGGACGATCCCCGGGTGCTCGCCTCCGCCGTCGACCGGCTGGCCCGAACGTTGCTCTGGTACGCGAGCGGCTGACCGTTCGAATGTCGGGCGTCGTGGAGGCATGGATGAGAGTCTACGGAAGATCGAAGTTGACACCGAACGCGCTCGGCCTGGTGTTGGCCTCGTGCTCACTGGTGGCGTGCCAGCAGCGTGGCGAGCAGGTGCTCCCCACTCCGGCGGAGGTCGCGTCCTACTACTCCTACGAGGGCGGGGTTCGGGCTGCGCTCAACGGCAATGTGGCGGAGGTCACGGTCCCGCAGCCGGCGGCGCAGCTTCGGCGGGGGGGGACCCTCTGGGCCAAGGTGGGGCCGTACGTCCTGCTCTTCTCGGACGAGACGCGGAAGCTGCTGGACGACTATCCCGCGCTCGGCGGCGTTCGGGTGATCACGACCGTCGGGGGCGGGACCGAGGTGGCCCGCGCGCTCCTCGGCCGCACCGAGCTGAGCGACATCCAGTGGCGGCGGGCGCTGAACATCGCGGGACGGGCACGCAAGGATGGCACCGAGCGGCCGGCCCTCCTGGACGACCTCGTGCGGTGGGGCGAGCAGCACACGGAGTTCGGGTACAGCAAGCGTTACGTGGGGTCTGGGTAGGGGCTCGCCGAGGATGTCGACGACCATCACGGTCATTCCGGGCGACGGCATCGGGCCCGAGGTCACGGACGCCACGCTCCGGGTCCTGCGCGCCGCCGGCGCCGCTCTGGACTACGACGAGCAGCTGGCCGGCGTCACGGCGCTCGAGCGGATGGGCAACCCCCTTCCCGACGAGACGCTCGACTCGATCCGGTCCAACCGGGTCGTGCTCAAGGGACCGCTCACCACCCCGTCGGGAACCGGTTTCCGGTCGATCAACGTGGCCATCCGCAAGGAGTTCGACCTCTACGCGAACGTGCGTCCGGTCCGCACCATCGTTCCGGGCGGGCGGTACGAGGACATCGACCTGGTGCTGATCCGCGAGAACACCGAGGGGCTGTACGTCGGCGTGGAGCACTACATCGGGATGGAGGGGGACCCGCGCGCCGCGGCCGAGTCCGTGATGATCATCACGCGCTTCGGCGCCGAGCGCATCAGCCGCTACGCCTTCGAGTACGCGAAGAGGCTCGGCCGGAAGAAGGTCACCCTCGCCCACAAGGCGAACATCCTCAAGTACACACAGGGCCTCTTCCTCGACGTCGCGCACGAGATCGCGAAGGACTATCCCGACATCGTGTGGGAGGACCGCATCATCGACGCGACCGCCATGCAGCTCGTTCTCGACCCGTACCGCTTCGACGTGCTGGTCATGGAGAACATGTTCGGAGACATCCTGTCGGATCTCATGGCCGGGCTGGTCGGGGGGCTGGGCTTCGCGCCGGCCGGGAACATCGGCGACGAGGGCGCGATGTTCGAGGCGGTGCACGGATCGGCGCCCGACATCGCGGGCAAGGGCATCGCGAACCCCACCGGGCTGATCCTGTCGGCGTGCATGTTGCTCGACCACCTCGACCAACAGGCGACGGGCGACGGCATCCGCGCGGCGGTGGATCACGTGGTGCGCGCGGGCGAGGTCCGCACACCCGACATGGGCGGCGGCGCCTCGACGATGGACTACGCGGACGCGCTCGTGCGCGCTTTGGAGTGACCGTGACCAAGGAGACACGAAGGCCCTTCCACCCGGACGACGCCGACCTGGTGCCCTGCACGCGGTGCGGCGAGCCGCGCGACCCGGGGGAGCTGGACCGTCTTCTGTGGTGCGAGCGCTGCCGACGCGTGGCGCGCGACCGCGCGGGGTGGTGGGGCTGGCTGATCGGCCTGGCGTTCGCGGGCTGTGTGGCCGCCTACATCTGGTTGGTGGTGCAGCCCAGCGACCTGGTGATCGGCGGCTGGGTCGCGACGGTCGTCGCCGCCGCCTGGATCGGGGCGAAGGTGGGGCGGGAGATCGTGTTCGGGCTGCTGCGCGCGCGGGCGGACCGCGCCGTGATCTCCTCTCCCGATCGCTGAGCCCGTTCCCGGGACGTTTCACCGTGCGGGTGGGCGTTTCCTGAAACGGACGGGTCTGGTCGACCCCGGGCGTCGAACTCCCGTAAGTCCAGAGGTGACAATCCCCTGGCGCTCCGGCGTGTGCCGACGGCGGCCACGGCACGGAGGTTGTTCCGGCACCGCCCGGGATGCCCTACCTTCGCGTCGGGCCCCATCACCTCGATCCTCCGACGGCCGATAGCGTGCGCGTACCTCTTCTCGTCGCCCTCCTCCTTCTTCTCGCGGCGGCCCTGGCGGCTTCCCTCGTTCCGGCGGGGGTCGCGCTGGATCGCCGGGTGGAGTCCGAGCTGCGCCGCGCGGCGGTGGAGGATCTGGGACGGGCGCCCATGATCCTGGAGGACCGGAACGCGCAGCGGGCAGAAGCGCTGTCCATGCACGCGATGACGGTGGCCGGCGTCGCCGGGCTGGCGGATGCGGTCCGAGGCGGACAGCTCGATCGGGCGGCGTCGCTGGCGCGTGGCGCGGCTGCCATGTACGGCGAGCAGCCCGTCGTGGTGTCCGGAGACGGCTCCGTGTTCGTCGGCCCGGGCATCGGCACCGACGTCCTCGCGGCCCTGCGCCGGGGCGAGAGCCGCGTGGAGTACGTCTACCAGGACGGCATGCCGCGTGCCGTGGGGCTTGTGGCGCTGGAGATCGAAGGGCGGTGGGTGGGCGCCGTCGGGTCGGAGCGCTTCCTCGACGTTTCGCTGGCGACCACGCTTTCGGCGCTCGCCCGGGCGGACGTCACCCTCCTCGGCGCGGACGGCGCCCTGGTCGCCTCCACGTTGGACTCGCTCCAGGCCCGCGCCCTCGGCACGGCCATGCGCGAGGGACGGGGGCGCCCCGAGACGGAGAAGGTCCGCGCGGTGGACGTGGCCGGGGAGCCCCTCTGGGTCGCGGGCGGGAGCATCGGCAACGTGGCCACGGTCCTCTTCAGCCGCTCCGTCTCCCAGGAGCTCGCCGCATTGCCCGGCGTGCGCCGGGGCGCCCTTCTGGCCGGGCTGCTCACGCTGGGGTTGGCGCTGGCCGTCGGCACGATCGTCGCGGTCGCCCTGGCGCGTCCCGTGCAGGGTCTCGCCCAGGCGGCGGGCCGCTTGTCGGAGGGGGACTTCGACGCGCCCGTGCCGCATTCCCGCCTGGAGGAGATCGACCGGCTGGGCAGCGCCTTCCGCATCATGCGCGAGAACCTGCGGGGACGGCTGGAAGAGCTGGCCGAGGCCAACCGGGCGCTCGAGGAGCGACAGCAGCGGCTGCGCGATCTGCAGGCCGAGCTCATTCGCCAGGACCGCCTCGCGTCCAGCGCGCGCATGGCCGCCGAGCTGGCCCACGAGATCCGCAATCCGGTGGCCAACGTGCGCAACTGCTTGGAGGTGGTACGGCGCGGCCTACCGGACGGGAGCGAGGGCTCCCGCTTCGCCGACATGGCAATCGACGAGCTGCTGCGCATGCACGAGCTGGCCGAGAACCTCCTGGACCTGAACCGCCCGAGCGACCCGTCGGAGGGCACCTGCGATCCCGTCGGGGTAGCGAGGCAGGTGGCCACGCTGGCGGGCGTCGGGGACGAACCCGTGCGCGTGACCGTGCACGCAGAGGCGGCGCCGGACGTGCGCATGGCGGTACCGCCCGACGCGCTCAAGCAGATCCTCTTCAATCTGGTCGAGAACGCCCGGGAGGCCGGCGGGGGCGCCGAGGGCGTCGAGATCCGCGTCGCGACGATCCCCGACGGCATCCGTCTCGACGTTCTCGACCGGGGGCCGGGGATCCCGGACGACGCGCTGCCGAAGCTGTTCGACCCCTTCTTCACCACCAAGCACGCGGTGCACGGCGTCGGGCTGGGCCTCTTCGTCGCGGAGGGGCTCGTACGACGCTACGGCGGGCGCATGGAGGCTTCGAACCGTGTCGACGGCCCGGGCGCCCGCTTCACGGTGGAGGCTCCCCTCGCGGGGACGGAGGTGCGGACATGAGCAGTGCGCCGGGTCGCCGCATCCTGGTCGTGGACGACGACCGCACCTTCCGGCTGTCCACGGCGGAGCTCCTCCGCCAGGACGGCCACGACGCCGAGGTCGCCGCGGACGCCTCCGAGGCCGTGGAGCGCCTGGCGGCGGGGACGTTCGATCTCGTGCTCCTGGACATGCGCATGCCGGGGATGGACGGGCTGACCGCCGTCGAGGTGCTGCGCACCCGGGGGCTGAGGGCGCCCATCCTCATGATCAGCGGCTTCGGGACCATCGACACCGCCGTGGAGTCCCTGCATCGCGGCGCCGACCACTTCCTCGCGAAGCCGGTGGACCCGGACGTGTTGAGCGCGAAGGTCGCCGAGCTCCTGGAGCGCCGCCCGGCCGAGGAGCGGGTGCGGGAGGGGGCCCTGGGCGCGATGGTGGGCCACGCCCGCGTGATGCGGGAGGTGTTCGACGCCATCCGGCGCGTCGCGCCCACCGAGACGACCGTGCTCATCACGGGCGAGACGGGGACGGGCAAGGAGCTCCTGGCGCGCGCCGTCCACGACCTGTCCGAGCGGGCGGCCGGCCCGTTCGTCCCCGTGAACTGCGCGGCGCTCGCCGAAGGTGTCTTGGAGAGCGAGCTCTTCGGACACGTGCGCGGGGCGTTCACGGGCGCCGTGTCCGACCGGAAGGGGCTGTTCGCGGCCGCCGTGGGCGGGACGATCTTCCTGGACGAGGTGGGCGACGTCAGCCTCGCGCTGCAGCAGCGCCTGCTGCGGGTGATCCAGGAACGCGAAGTCGTGCCGGTGGGCGCCGTGCGTCCCGAGCGGGTGGACGTGCGCGTCGTGGCCGCGACGCACCGGAACCTCGAGGAGGAGATCCACCGCGGGCGCTTCCGGGAGGACCTCTATTACCGGCTCAACGTCTACCGCGTCGACGTCCCGCCCCTGCGCGCCCGCGCCTCCGACATCCCCCTTCTCGTGGAGGCGGCGCTCGCGCGCCTGCGCCAGCGGAGCACCGGGTCGCGGCCCGCGGCCTTCTCGCCGCTGGCGATGCGTCTTCTGCGCAGCCACGCCTGGCCGGGCAACGTGCGCGAGCTGTTCAGCGTGGTGGAGAGCGCGGCCATCCGGGCAGGGGGGCCACGCATCGAGGCCCAGCACCTCCCCGCGCCCATCCGCGACCCCGAGGGGCGGGGCTCGAGCATCGCGACGGAGGAACGCTACCGCGCGGGCGACCCCGAGTCGGAGCGGGAGGCGATCCTCGCGGCCCTCGACGAGGCCGACGGATCCCGGTCCAGGGCGGCGGACCTCCTCGGCATGAGCCGCACCACGCTGTGGCGCCGGATGAAGGAGTTCGGGCTGGGGGAAGGGGAGTAGGTCCCGCCTCGCGGCTCGGGACGGCTCGCGGCCCGTTTCACCGAGGGGCTTGAAACGGGCCCGGCCGTTTCGTGCAACTTGCCCACCACTCACGCACTGCAGCCGTAAGTCGTTGTCTCACAACGTGCTGACGGCCATTGGCCATGCCTCGCGGCCATGGCATGTCCGTTGCGCCTTCGAGGGGTCCGTGCACGAAACGAACGGAACCCGCGGAGGTGAAAGCATGCACTTCAACGTCCAAAAGCTCCTCGTCCCGCTGCTGGCGGTTTCGGCCCTGGCGGCATGCGGCGAGTCCGACATGGGCCCCGAGATGCCCATGCCCCTCGATCCGGCCACCGCGCCGCGCGTCACCGTCGACCGCTTCAGCGACGCGTTCGCGACACTCTTCAAGCGCAGCGCGAATCCCTCGTTCCCCGCCGCCGGCGCCGCCATCGACTTCGACCAGGCGCCGTTCATCACCCAGGGGCTCGGCCCGGACGGCGCCGTGGTCCGCTACTACAACTTCGACGTGATGGCGACGGCGCCGGCGCCGATCTTCGTGCTCTTCCGCGAGGGGAGCTCCACGCCGGTCGACGGTCAGCTCAACATCGTCGACGTGGTTCCTGGTGACGCCGGCTACAGCGACTTCTGGCAGGTGAACAAGGTCGCGGTGCCCGCGGACTACGTGGCGAACACGGTGACCAGCGCGCAGGACGTCGTCGACGGCGGATACACCGTCCAGGCCACGGACATGATCGTGAACTGTCCTGTCGTGCCCGCGGGATCGACGGCCAGCCAGGGACCGGGCGCGAGCGGCCTGACCATGGGGTGGTATCAGGACCAGGTCGTCTTCTACTTCGATTTCGACGAGGCTCCTATCACGGCGACGTCGTCCGGCGCGGTGCCCACGTCGGACATCTTCGTCGCATTCAACGTCAATCCGGACCAGCCGGATGGCGGCCCTGCCTCGGGCTTCATGACGCAGGGCAGCTCCGTGCAGACGCACAACGTGGTGGAGTCCGTTCCCGGCGACGCCGACTATTCGCCGTTGTGGGACGTGATGCCCTACGACAACGCGGCGTTCGACGACGTGCACGACCTCTCCAGCGCCATGCAGCCCATGAACTTCGGGCTGGCGGCGACGGTGAACTGTCCCATCGTCTTCGTGGGCGAGGCGCCCGGCAACGCGGGCACCGCCGAGAAGGTGGCGGTCGACCGATTCAGCGACGAGGCGGGACACCTCTTCGTGCGCAGCGCCGATGCCTCACTCCCGAGCGCAGGTGAGGCGATCGACTTCGACCAGGGGCCGTTCATCACGCAGGGCCTGGGCCCCGACGGCCAGGTGGTGCGTTACTACAACTTCGACGTCCAGCCCACGGCACCGGCTCCGATCTTCGCGCTCTTCTACGAGAGCGGCGACCCTGTGCCTGGACAGCACAACATCGTGGACGACGTGCCGGGCGATTCGGACTACAACGACTTCTGGCAGGTGGTGAAGGTCACGGTTCCCGATGGTTACGTCGCGAACACGGCTACGGGCCTCCAGGACCTGGTCGATGCCGGCTATCCGATGGACTTCACGTCCACGCTCGTGAACTGTCCGATCGTGCCGGAGGGATCCACCGCCACGCTGCGCCTCGATGACGGCGACACGGGGCTGACGACCGGGTGGTACCAGGGGAAGGTCGTCTTCTACTTCAACTTCTTCGAGGCTCCCCTGAGCACGACGATGGACGGCGCGGTGCCCACCAGCGACATCTACGTCGCGTTCAACATCAACCCGGATCAGCCGGACGGCGGGCCCGCGTCGGGCTTCAAGACGGAGCCGGGCACGAGCCAGACGCACAACGTCGTGGAGACGGTCCCGGGTGACGCGGCCTACTCGCCGCTGTGGGACGTGATGCCCTACGACAACGCGTCGTTCGATGCGGTCCTGGACCTGGCGTCGGCGCAGGCCGCGCCGAGCTTCGGCCTCGCGGCCATGGTCAACTGCCCGATCGTCTCGATCCAATGAAGATCCCGCGCCCCTTGGGCGCGGCCGTCGTCTGCCTGGTGGTCGGGGGCTTCTCCCCGGCCACCGCGCAGTCGGTGGCCGCCAGGTCGCCGAACATCGGAGGAGGTTGGACCGCCGCGCCGGGCGTCGTCCAGTTCAACCTCGTGCACCGGTTCACCATGAGCGAGCCGCCGCTCCGCAAGGTCACCAACACGCCGACCTTCAACGTGGGAACCGGCGTCACGGATCGCCTCATGGTTGGCTTCGTGTACGGCTCCAACTCGACGCTCGTGCCCGCGTACCCCAACGAGTGGGAGCTGTATGCGCGGGCGCTCGCTCTGTCTCAGTCTGGCGGAGCTGCGGCGGACGTGTCGGTACAGGGGGGGTACAACGTGGCCTCAGAGAGCGCGGATGCCGAGCTCCTGGTGGCGCGTAGCCTGGGGTCCGTGAGGCTGCTCGCGGCCGGGCGGGCCTTCTCGAGCGCCTACGACAGCGGCGCCGCGCGCTTCGCCGTGACGGGCGGTGTCGTGCTGCGGCTCACTCCGTACGTCTCCCTCGCCGGCGACTACGGCGGGCTTCTGGATCCGGCCCCCGGCGAGTCCGCGGCATGGAGCGCCGGGCTGCAACTCGGCGTGCCCTACACGCCGCACAGCATCTCCATCCACGCGTCGAACGTCGGCACGGCCTCGCTGGAAGGGGCGTCTCGCGGAGAGCGTACCCGGTGGGGCTTCGAGTACACCATCCCCATCACGCTGCGTCGATACACGCGCTCCGGCGGGGACGACGGAGGGGGCCGTGCTCCAGTCGCGAGCGCGCAGGCCCGCGCGGCGGCGATGCAGGTCGACGACACGGTGTTCGTCGACATCCACAACCTCGCCTACGGGATCGAGACCCTCGAAGTGGCACCCGGCGTCACGGTGGTGTGGCGCAACATGGATCCCGTCCAGCACTCGGTCATCGCCGACGACGAGACCTTCGACTCGGGGCTCATCGATCCCGGGAAGAGCTTCACGGTGACCTTCACGGAGCCCGGCGAGCACACCTACCACTGCATGCCCCACCCCTTCATGAAGGCTCGGGTGGTGGTGCGCGACACGATGCACGCTCCGGCGAATCGTGCCGGCGGAAGGGAGGAAGACGAATGAGAGCGAAGAAGAGGGATGCGGCGAGCGTGATCCGGGGGCTGCTCCTTCTCGGCGTGGCGGCGGTCTCCGTCGGATGCAGCGAGCACCAGGATCCGGTGGCTGCGGACGACGGAGGGGGCGAGGTGGTCGAGGTCGAGATTCGAAACTTCGAGTTCTCCCCGTCGGAGCTGCACATCGCTGCTGGGACGACGGTGCGCTGGCGAAACACGGTCGACAACTACCACACCGTCACCCCCGATGGGCACGCCACCTGGCAGCAATGGCAGACGACGAAGACGGGTGAGACGTTCGAGTTCACCTTCGAAACGCCGGGCAGCTACCCCTACTACTGCGCGGCGCACCGATCACTGATGACGGGTACCGTCATCGTCGAGTGAGGCTACGCAGGAAGGGACGCGGCCACGGCGACCGCTTCTCCCTCGACGGTCCGGCTCATGCCGATCATCGGCGAAGCCTACATCGCGCACCGCATAAACGCCTCGCACCATTTGGTGCGATCGCGCGCTGAAACGCGCGCCGGTGCAGCTCCGGTCGCCTCCCTGCTTTGCTCCCAGGAGGTTTCTCCCCGCCCGCCCTCTCGGAGAAGCGAGCATATCCGCGCGCGTGCCTGCCCGGAGATCCGTAGAAGTACGGAGCTTCGGCTTGCGCCCGACCCACGCTCGCACTAAAGTTCACATGCGATCAACCCGTTGCATGATCAGGATGGCGACCGGGCCTCTGCCGCGGTCCTTTTGACCCCGATATTCAACCTCGATGGGTCGAGCTGACCGAATGGCAACCTGCCCGTGAGCACGCCCGCCCGTATCGGCGGCCGCCCCACCCTAGGGTCGGGCGGCCGCGCGCGTCTCCGGGCTCGCGCCGGATCGCGTTATCTTCGGATCTGGTCCGGCGAACGGGAGATTCAACTGCCGACTCCACCTCGCATGGTGTGACTGCGATACCGACTCGATGATAGACAAGCTCCGTTCCCTGTCCGGCCGCTTCGTCGCGTGGACCGGCTCGCTCTCCGCGCTGCCCGGCCGCTTCGCCGCGTGGACGGGTTCCCTCTCCGCCGTCGTGCTGGCTGCCATCGGGATCGCGATCGCCACCTCGGTCGGAGCGGGCGGTTACTACGCCTACCAGACCTACGACTACGTGCAGCACGACAACGACTTCTGCCTGTCGTGCCACCTGATGGTCGAGCCCTATGAGCGCTTCGCGCGGAGCGCCCATCGCGGCCTCGGCTGCAAGGCGTGTCACCAGCCCACGATCATCGTGCGGAGCGAGATGGCGCTGACGCAGATCGTGGAGAACCCCGACTCGCTCGCGGGCCACGCCGAGGTCCCCAACGACCGATGCGCGAGCTGCCACATCAACGGTGACCCGGAGAAGTGGGAGCTGATCAAGAACTCGGCAGGTCACAAGGTCCACCTGGAGTCGAAGGACTCCGTCCTTCAGGGCCTGCAGTGCGTGCGCTGTCATGCCACGTCGCTGCACGAGTTCGCCGCGACGGACAAGACGTGCGGTCAGGCCGGCTGCCACGAGAACAACAAGGTCATGCTGGGGGGCATGAAGGATCTGACGATCCACTGTGCCGCCTGCCACGACTTCAGCAGACCGGTGCCACAGGGTGGCGGCACCGAGGCCGTCCTCGCGGCGCTGAGCCCGGACCGGAACGAGTGCCTGAGCTGCCACGAGATGCGGCTCCTCGTGAACCTTCCAAATCCCGATCCGCACAAGGGTGCATGCGCGGCCTGCCACAATCCCCATACGCAGGCGACACCGCAGGCGGCGGTGGAGTCCTGTACCAAGGCGGGGTGCCACACCCAGGCGGATACGCTCTCGCCGTTCCATCGCGGGATGGGACCGGGCGTGCTGGAGAACTGCATCAACTGCCACAACGCCCACGACTTCCACGTCGATGACACGAACTGCCTTTCGTGCCACAAGGGCGTATTCAGGGACTCGCTGAGGGCGGCCCCGCCGGGGGGTGTGGCGGCCCTGCCGCCTTCCGCGCCGGCGACGGTGCCGGGCTCGTTCGCGGGGATCGGGGCGCCGCCGGCCGGGGGCGCCTGGTGGATCCACCCGGCACGGCAGGCGGCCCCACAGGAGGGACCGCGCTTCCTGCACTCCCAGCATCGCAACGTGGCGTGTACGAACTGCCACGACGCCTCACAGAGCCACGGCGGCCTGAAGGTCACTTCGATCTCGGATTGCAGGGGCTGCCACCATACGGGGCCGCTGAGCGTCAACTGCTCCCGCTGCCACCAAGGCGGTGAGGCCCGTGGGGACCCCCACACCGAGACGCGGACGATGAACCTCTCCGTGGCGTCTCCGGTGCAGCGCGACCTCCCCTTCAGCCACGAGAACCACGCGACCGAGTCCTGCTCCAATTGTCATACGAAGGGGTTGGCGCTGAGCGCGGCGTCAGTCGACTGCGACGCATGCCACCAGCAGCACCACGCGGTGGACAACGACTGCACGCTCTGCCACCAGCAGCCCCCCGCGAGCGCGCACCCAGTCGGGCGGGTCCATGAGACCTGCTCGGGCTCGGGATGCCACGCCAACCCACCCTACCAGACCCTCCCTACCACGACGCGACAAGTCTGCCTGGTCTGCCACCAGGACCGGAAGGACCACAATCCGGGCCGGATCTGCGCCGACTGCCACCAGTTGCCCGGGCACATCCCATCAGGAGGAAGCCTCGCCACTGGCCAGCGGCCTGGTGGAAGCGCGCTTCCCGCCACGAGCAGGGGGATCGCGCCCGGCACATGAAGAATCCTCTCGAGGGAGGCGGATCATGAACGCCAAAGGAACCATGCTCCTCATGCTGACGCTGGCGGCGGTGGGCTGCGGCAGGCCACAGGACCAGGAGACCGGGTCGCTGGATGCCGCCGCGGCGCGCCAGAAGGTCGCGGACATGCCGGCCGATCTGCGGGCACAACTCGACAGCGGGAGCGCGGCGTTCCGGGCCAAGGACCTGGATGGGGCGCTGGCGCACTACAGCGCGGCCACGGCCATCGACGACAAGGTCGCGGCCGCATGGTTTGGCGTCTACATGGTGCAGAAGGCGAAGGGGAACGCCCAAGAAGCCCTCGAGGCGCTGGAGCGCGTCCAGGCGCTGGCCCCGGGGGCGACGCTGGTCCATCCTGCGGCGGGAGACACGATCCGGTGAGGCGCGCTCCGGTAGTACTGATGGCCGTGGTCTCGGTTGCGGCGGTCTCGGCCTGCAAGAACGAGCACCACTTCGAGCCCCCCAACCGTCAGGCGCAGGTGCGTGAGGCGAACATGCTCTACTCCCCCGCGCTCTTCGACACGATCAACTGGGCCAGTGACAGCGCCCGGGCGCTCGACGGGAACGCCGTCTACGCCGCGAAGTGTCGCCGATGCCACGGACCCCTCGGGGAGGGCGACACGCCCTACGCCAACGAGCGGGATCTGAAGGTGCCGTCGCTGGTGGAGCGGGACTGGCCCTTCGCTTCGTCCCTGGACTCCGTACGCCACACGGTGTTCGTGGGACACGCCCAGGGGATGCCGACCTTCGGCGTCGCCGGCATCACGCTCCGCGAGATCGACGCGGCATCCTACTACCTGCTGTACAGCCTCCGGCCCGACATGCTGGGGACCGGAGGCGGCTCGTAGGGTCCGCTTCGGCTTCCTAGTTCTCCCAGGAAGGCTTCGCGACCAGCCCCGGTTGGAAGGTGGCGAGATAGGCCACCAGGTCCCAGATGTCGGCGTCCGGGAGGACGACGTCCCAGGCCGGCATGACCGAGCCGTGGATGTGCTGGCCGCCCGCGGCGATCTTGTCGTGGACCGCGTTCCAGTCGCGTGAGGCCACCAGCGTGTCCGTCGTGAAGTCGGCCGGCTTCACCGCGTCCACGAGGTTCGCCGCGCCCGGGCCGTCTCCGCGCCCCGAGGCACCGTGGCACCCGGCGCAGCGGAACTGGAAGAGGCGCTGGCCGGCGACCGCGCTCCCGGGGATCTCCGGCGGGTAGGCCAGCGCCGGGATGTAGGCGAGCGCCGCCTCGAAGGCCTCCGGCTTCACCAGCTTGATCACGTACTGCATGTGGGGGTGGTTGGGGTCGGCGCCCTCGAGGCTGGCTCGGAAGCGTGCCTGGAGGATCGCCGGCGAGGCGGTCGCGTACTCCTGTGTCTGGAAGGACGGGGGCGTGATCTCCTCCGTCCGGGCGGGGCCGTTGCCGTGCCCGGCGGTGCCGTGGCACGTCCAGCAGACGGACTCGAACACCACCTGGCCCTCCTGCTGCTCGGGCGTGAGCGTCACGGCCTGGTGCACGGCGGGCTCGGCGGGCTGCGCGGCCGCAGTCGTGGACTGCGTCGTGCCGGCCTGCGGCTCCGGACCGGAGCAGGCGACCAGGGTCGCCGAGCCGGCGAGTGCCGCCGAGAGCGTGACGAGGACGAGCTTCCGCATTGCAGCCTCCGGAGGGGGTACGGGAAATCCGGGCCGTCGGTGCGCGTTCCTGCGCGCGCGCTCGCGCGACCTCGCTCAGTATCTTGAAAATCGCCTCCGGGATTGTCTGTAGGACGAATCCCTTTCGGACGCGAGGGTGAATCCCCACAAAGATGGCCGGCTCATTCCGGGCAGAACAGGGGCCACCCCAGCGCGAGGTTCGGGCAGTCTCCGCCATCCCACGCGGCGACATCCAATTGGAGGCGACCCGTGAGCGACACCCCGACCTTCTCGCTGGACCTGGAACGCCGCGAGCGTTTCCAGTTCGACGTGACGTTCGACGATCCGTCGTGGAGCACGATCCGACTCGACGAGCCGGTGCCCATCGGCGACGGTACCGCACCCAACGCGGCCCGCCTGGTGGGTGCCGCGATCGGCAATTGCCTGTCAGCCAGCCTCCTCTTCTGTCTGCAGAAGTCCCGCGTGGAGCTCGCGGGAATGTCGGCGCACGTCGAAGGAGCCCTCGCGCGCAACGAGCGTGGTCGGCTGCGCATCGCGTCGGTGCACGTCACGCTCAAACCCCTGCTCGACGGCGTGCCGCCCGAGCGCCTCGGTCGCTGCCTGGAGCTCTTCGAGGACTTCTGCATCGTCACGGAGAGCGTGCGGAAGGGCATCGAGGTGGACGTGTCCGTGGAGACCCAGGAGACCGCACCTGCGGGGGACTGAGGTCCCGTCGGCCGGGGACCTCAGAGCCCACCGTTGGGACGCCCTCCCCACGGTCGCCGCGCGAGGTTGACCCCGAGAGCCGAAGCGGTACTTTTGACTGCTCCCGACGCCTTGTCGGGAGGCGGTGCACCGCCCCGTTAGCTCAACTGGTAGAGCAACTGACTCTTAATCAGTAGGTTCGGGGTTCGAGTCCCTGACGGGGCACTGAGGCAAGTGAAGGCCCGATGGCGAGATACGCCGTCGGGCCTTTGCCGTAGGGTCCGGCAGGGGCCACGCGGTTGGCAAATGGTTGGCGCGCGGGCCCCGAAGCGGCACACGATCAGCTGATCGGCCGCTTCTTCATGAGCGCTTCGATCTCGTCGATCTCCCGGGGCGCGGAGCTGATGCGCCGCATGCCGGTGGGCGTGATGACGTAGTCGTCCTCGATGCGCACGCCGGTGTTCTCGTACTGCGCCACCTTCGCGCGCACAGCGGCGATGAAGCGCCGGTTCCGTGGCGTGTCCGGCAGGGCGTCCAGCGACGCCTGCGAGATGTAGATTCCCGGCTCGATGGTGAACACGTCCCCGGGGTGGTACGTGCCGTCGCCAAAGTAGTATGAGGCGGGGTCGTGGACCTCGAGGCCGATGCCGTGGCTGATGCCGTGGATCATCCAGAGGTTCGCTTGCAGGCACGAGGCGGGTGCCCGTTGGCAGTCGGCCGCCCACGGCGGGTCCATGAGGGCGTCCTCGGACTCGGCGAGACCCAGCGCGGCGAGTCCCCGGACGCGCACCGCCACCGACGAATCCTGCGCCGCCCCTTGTGAGAGGCCCGGGCCCGAGTTCCGCTCCGCGGCGGCCTGCGCGTCGCGCACCAACTGGTAGATGGCTCGCTGCTCCGGGGTGTAGACGCCGCTCACGGGAATCGTGCGTGTCACGTCGGCGGCGTACCCCTGGACCTCGGCGGCCGCGTCCATGACCACGACGTCGCCCGGCTTGGCGTCGGCCATGTCCTTCATGTAGTGGAGTTGGGTGCCGTTGGCGCCCGCCCCGACGATGGAGCCGTACGCCGTGCGCTCGGCTCCGAGGCGCAGGAACGTGCCCTCCAGTGCCGCGCGCAGCTCGTATTCGTGACGGGGATTCGGCACCAACATCGCCGCCAGGTGTCCCTCTGAGCTGATCTGCGCCGCCCTCTCCAGGAGGGCGATCTCCGCGGGACTCTTCCGGGCACGCAGTTCATCGACGATGGGATGCGCGTCCTTGACGGTGATGCCGGGATGGAGGGCCTGGAAGCGCCGCATGAACGATTGGCCCCGGGTCAGGGAGTCCTGGACCGCGAAGTCCGCATCCTGGAAGTCGGTAAGCGTGAAGAAGGGCAGGCCGGAGCCGGCCAGGGAGTCCATGATAGGGGCGAGGGCTGCGATGGAGCGCCCCAGGACGCCCAGGCTGTCCTGCACCGTGGCGGTGTCCGGGCGCCGGCCGTAGTAGAACGCCCTCCGCGGATCGACAGGCGACAGGAAGAGGGTGGGCCGGACGCGTCCGCCCCGCACCACCATTACGAAGGCGGCGTCGGGTTCGACGAAGCCCGTCAGGTAGTGGAAGGCGGGGAGCTGGAAGAAGGGGCCTCGGTCGGTGATGGGTGTGGGTGCGCCGAAAGCGACCACCACACCTTCTCCCACGCGTTCCGCCAGCGAGTCCCGGCGCGAGGTATACTCGCTCGGGGTGATCTGGCCGGCTGCCCGAGGTGGCAGGAAGGCCCCTGCCACCAGGGCAATCATAGCGGAGCTTACGATGCGGCCCGCCGGCTTGCGCGACATGTGCATACGATTCCCCTGGGGTGATCGTTGTTGGGCGTCCGAAGGAAAGGATAGGACACCCAAAGCCCCTGAGGGGCAAGACGCAGCGTGGGGGCGGATGTGTTGGGTGAGGCGACGTACTGGATCGCGATCGGGGATGTGGACGGCGACGGCCTGCCCGACATCGCCGAGGCAGTGTCCGAGGGACGGAACGGTGGCGCACCTCTGGAGGGCCCGACATCTTTGCCGGATGTCCCCGCCG
>Ga0307424_1000254_pt1 | contig 27855 bp, 11 predicted proteins | sample SalMarWE160320MG_FD_202157 | JGI IMG/M metagenome (GOLD analysis project Ga0307424, IMG submission 202157) | Salt marsh sediment microbial communities from the Plum Island Ecosystem LTER, Massachusetts, United States - WE1603-20 | ecosystem: Environmental > Aquatic > Marine > Intertidal zone >... | reverse complement strand
GGGGGGCCGCCGTCCCCCCGGAGGGGGTGGCGGCGCGCTTGGCCGAGGCCGGAACCACCGGTAGGGCCAGGCACAGAATCCATGTCAACAACCACCGACGTCTCATCCTGGAAAACGCCTCCCCGCATAAGCCCTTGCGTCCCGCTGACTCACGATTTGGTATACACGAGTCCCACGGTCGGGGTTCCGTGAAACTTTCGGCCGGGGGGGCGGGAGCCCGGCCCCGCAGGGAGGGCCGGGGGCCCCCCGGGGGAGGCCTGGAGCCGCAACCCGGGCGGGAGTAGACTCCCCCGGGGCCGCCACCCGGCGGCCATCGCGACCGCGACGTCCCATCGCCGCGGGGCTGCATCCAGGCAAACCACCCGGCCCATCCCGAGGAGATTCCCATGCGCCTCGTTCGCTTCCGGCCCGTTTCATCCCGGGCCCTCGCCCTGGCCACCCTGTCCATCCCGATCGCCGTGGCCGCCGGCCCGGGCCGGGCCGCGGAACCGGAGGCCCCGGTCCTCCCCGCCAACGTGGAACGGGTGGATTCCTACGGCGGGATCACCCAGTACCGCCTCCGTTCCAACGGCATGACCATCCTGCTTGCCCCCAACCACGCAGCCCCGGTCTTCACCTTCCTCGTCGTCTACCACGTGGGGTCACGGAACGAGGCCCCCGGGAACACGGGGTCCGCGCATCTCCTGGAGCATCTCCTGTTCAACAAGAGCACCGAGAACTTCGGCCGCGCCCACGGGCACAAGACCTTCCAGAAGGTGCTCTACGAGGCCGGGGCCGACTTCGGCTCCACCAACATGACCACCTGGAACGACCGCATGACCGGCTACTCCACCCTGCCCAAGGACAAGCTGGAGCTGGCCATGCGCATCGAGGCCGACCGCCTGGGCCGGGGCCTCATCCTGGACTCCGAGCGCCAACCCGAGATGTCGGTGGTCCGGAACGAGTACGAGATCGGGGAGAACGATCCCTCCCAGGCCCTGTGGAAGGCGGTGATCGGGGCGGCCATCGTGGCCCATCCCTATCACTGGGACACCATCGGCTACCGCTCGGACATCGAGGGGGTCACCACCGCCAAGCTGCGGGAGCACTACGACACCTACTTCCACCCGGACAACGCGGAGGCGGTGCTGGTGGGGGACTTCGATCCCTCGGACGCCCTGGCCCTCTTCGACCGTCAGTTCGGCGCCTTTCCGCGCTCCACCAAGCCGATCCCCGAGGTGATCACGGTGGAACCGCCCCAGGAGGGGGAGCGCCGGGTGGTGGTCTCGCGGCCGGGGCAGGTGGGCATCGTGCAGCTGGCCTACATCCGTCCGGGGGCGCTGGATCCCGACTTCATCCCCCTGGACGTGCTGAACGGGATCCTCACCGACGGGGTGAACTCGCGCCTGCACCAGGCCCTGGTGGAGACGGGGCTGGCCTCCTCGGTGGGCGGGTACAACTATACCCTCCGGGATCCCTACCCGATCGTGTTCGAGGCCTACGTCGCCCCCGGCCACACCGCGGAAGAGGTGGAGACCGCGCTCAAGGACGCGCTCGCCCGGGTGGGGAAGGACGGAGTGACCCCGGTCGAGCTGGAGCGGGCCCAGAAGCAGCTGGAGGTCTCGGTGATCCGGAGCCGCGACGGGACCTACGGGCTGGCCAGCGCCCTGGGCGAGGCGGTGGCCTCGGCCAACTGGAAGTGGTTCCTGGGCTACATCGACGCCATGAAGGCGGTCACCGCCGGGGATGTGCAGAGGGTGGCCGCCTCCTACCTGGTTCCCGAGCACGCCACCGTGGGCTGGTTCGTGCCCCAGGATCCGGCGGCGGCGGAGAAGGCGGAGAGCGCGCCGCCCACGGCTCCGCGCGGCGAGACTCCCCTCCCCGAAGCTCCCTCGGTGAGCCTGGCCGCGGCCGCGGGCGCCTCCGGGGGCGCCTTCGCCGACCGGACCCTGCACCGGGAGTTTCCGAACGGGATCATCCTGGACGTGGTCGAGAACCACGCCGCCCCCACCGTGGCCCTCTCCGGGGTGCTCCTGGCCGGGAACATCACCGCCCCGGCCGGCAACCCGGCCGTCCCCGCCCTCGTCGCGGCCATGGTCGAGCGGGGAACCACCACCCGCACCAAGAACGAGATCGGCGCCCTCCTGGACGGGGCCGGGGCTTCGCTCTCCCTGGACTGCGGGCTCCTGCAGACCACGATCACCGGGAGCGCCCTCTCCCGGGACGCCGACCTCCTGGTGGACATCCTGGCCGACGAGCTGGCCAACCCGGCCTTCCCGGACAGCGAGCTGGCCAAGGCCAAGCTGGAGTACCGGAACGGCGTGAGGCGGAGCGCGGAGAACACCACCCTGCGGGCCGACCAGCGCCTCTCCGAGGCGGTCTTCCCCGAAGGGCATCCCTACCGGCAACCCACCGCCGAGGCCCGGCTGGCCGCGGCCGACGACGCCACCCTGGACAGGATCCGGGAGTTCCACCGGGCCCGCTACACCGGCGGCTCGCTCATCCTGGCCGTGGTCGGGGACGTGGACGCCCAGGCGGTAGCCGACCGGGTGGCCTCCGCCTTCGCCGGCCTCCCCCGGGGCACCCGTCCCGAGTTCCCGGAGCCCCGCACCCGGCCGGGCAAGCCCTCGCGCCAGGTGGTGACCATGCCCGGCAAGGCCAACATGAACTTCATGTTCGGCCAGGCGTCGGGACTCCGGCGCACCGACCCCGACTACGAAGCCGCCCTCATCGCCAACGCCGCCCTGGGCCAGACCTCGCTCTCCTCCCGGATCGGCAGCCGGGTCCGCGACACCGAGGGGCTCTCCTACAGCCTCTACTCCCGTTTCTTCTACAGCGACGTCCTGGACGGGGTATGGCGGGTGAACGTGGCGGTGGCCCCCCAGAACCTGAAGCAGGCCCTGGCCTCCACCCGCGAGGAGATCGAGAAGTACTGCAAGGAGGGGATCACCCCGGAGGAGGTGGAGGTGCAGAAGAGCTTCTTCGCCGGGAACTACCAGATCCACCTGGGATCCAACGCCGGGGTAGCGGGGGCGCTCACCGACGCCGAGAAGTTCGGCTACGGGCCGTCCTACCTGGACACCTTCCCCGCCCGCATCCGCGCCGTGACCCGGGAGCAGGTGAACGCGGCCATCCGGGCCCACCTGGACCCGGGGAAGATGATCCTGGTGGTGGCCGGGGACCTCACGGAGATTCCCTGAACGGAGCCGGCGCCCCGGACCGCCGGCGCGCGGTCCGGGGCCGTCGTCCGATCCCCTACCAGATGTGGATACGCTGGTCCGGAGGAAGATACAGGGCGTCCCCCGGCTTCACGTCGAACGCCTTGTACCAGGCATCCACGTTGGGCAGGGGGCCGTTGACCCGGCACTCGACCGGGCTGTGCGGGTTGGAGGCCAGGAGATTGGTCAGGATGGCGTCCCGCAGCTTGCCCTTCCAGATCTGGGCGAAGCCCAGGAAGAAGCGCTGATCCCCGGTCAGGCCGTCGATCACCGGGGCTTCCTTCCCCCCCAGGCTGATCTCATAGGCGGTGTGGGCGATCTCCAGCCCGCCCAGGTCGCCGATATTCTCGCCCAGGGTGAGCTGGCCGTTGACGTGCATGCCTTCCAGCGGGATGAAGGCGTCGTAGCGGGCGACCAGGGCGTCGGTCCGTTTCTTGAACCGCTGGGCGTCCTCGTCCGTCCACCAGTCCCGCATGACCCCGTCGCCGTCCGACTTCCGGCCCTGGTCGTCGAAGCCGTGACCGATCTCGTGACCGATCACCGCTCCGATCCCGCCGTAGTTCACCGCGTCGTCGGCGTAGGGATCGAAGAACGGCGGCTGCAGGATGCCGGCCGGGAAGACGATCTCGTTCATGCTCGGGTTGTAGTAGGCGTTTACCGTCTGAGGGGACATGAACCACTCCTTGCGGTCCACAGGCTTCCCCAGCTTGTTCACGTTGTAGTCGTATTCGAAGGCCCGGGCCCGGAAGACGTTCCCCATGAGGTCGTCCTTGGCGATCTCCAGGTCCGAGTAGTCCCGCCACTTGTCCGGGTAGCCGATCTTGACCGTGAACTTGGAGAGCTTCTCGTGGGCCGCCTTCTTGGTGGCCTCGCTCATCCAGTCCAGACCGTCGATGCGCTGCCCCAGGGCGGTCAGCAGGTTGTGCACCAGGTCGTCGATCCGGGCCTTGGCCGCGGGCGAGAAGTATTGCTCCACATAGAGCTTGCCCACCGCATCCCCCAGGGTGTGGTTCACGAACTGGGTGCCGCGCTTCCAGCGCTCGCGCTGCTCCTTGGCCCCGGTGATCGCCTTGGAGATGAACTGGAAGGTGGCGTCGTCCAGTTCCTTGGTCAAAAAGCCCGAGTTGTTCCGCATGAGCCGGTAGACCAGGTAGTCCTGCCAGACCTCGACCGGGGTGTCCTTGAAGACGGTGGCCATCGCGGTGTAGGCGCTGGGGGTGGAGATGATGTAGTCGGCCTGGGAGTCCAGCCGGAGCGCCTTCAGGTAGGGATCCCAGGGGAAGTCCGGAGCCAGCTTCCGGAGATCGTCCTGGCTCAGCTTGTTGTAGGTCTTGTCCAGGTCGCGGGTCTCTTCCGCCGGCCAGTGGGCCTGGGCCACCTTGGTTTCCATGGCCAGGATCCGGTCCGCTCGCATGCCGGGATCGCTCTCGCCGGCCAGGGTGAGCACCTGCTCCAGGTACTCGCGATAGGCCTTCTTGGCCTCCACGAACCGGGGATTGTCGTCCTTCAGGTAGTAGTCCCGGTCGGGGAGTCCGAGCCCGCTCTGCTGGAAGTGCGGAATGTACTGCGAGGGCGTCTTCTCGTCCTGGTCGATGTAGAACTCGAACAGGGTGTTCCCGCCCCCCCGGAAGGTACCGGCGCCGTCGATGCGCCCCAGATCGCCCATGAGGACGGCGATGTCCTCGTGCGTCTTGGCCGCGGTGATCTTGTCGAAATACGGCTGGAGCGGGGTGAGCCCCTTGGCATCGAGACCGTCCACGTCCAGGAACTCGCTGTAGAGATCCCCCACCTTCTGGGACAGGGTGCCGGGGGCGCCTCCGGCCTTGGCCTGCTCCTCGATGATCCCCTTGACCTGCTCCTCACAGCGGAGGAAGAGGGAGGTAAAGGACCCGTAGCCGGGCAGATCCTCGGGGATCTGGTAGGTGTCCAGCCAGTGGCCGTTGGCGTAGCGGAAGAAGTCGTCTCCGGGTTTCACGTCGGTGTCCCGGGCGGTCAGGTCCACCCCCCAGTTTCCGAGTTCCGGGTGTTGGTTTTCCGAGGTTGCTGCGAGCATCCCACCTCCAGGAACGAATAGTCCGGCGACGCCGAGCACCGCGGCCAGCGCAGCAACTCGAATCGATTTCGTAGACAGGGTACGCATGATCGGGTTTTCCTCTCTTCGGACCGGGCGCGAAAGCAACGTGGGCGGGGGCTTGGGGCACTTGAACTTAGCAGGAACGAGGGGGGTTGTAAAGCGGCCGGGGGGCGGTGGCGGGTCCGGAACCGGCACCGGCCGCCCGCCCGCTCACCGGGCGGCTGACGACGGAAACCGGGCAGCCAGCCACTCGATGACCAGCCCGGGATACTCCGTGGGAGGCACGGCGTCGGTCATGCCCAGGAAGTGGTCACCCCCAGGGAGCACGCGACAGGTGGCGTCGGGGTTCCCGGCCGCTTGCAGGTTGGCGAACAGCCAGGCCGCACATCGATGAGCGGGCAGGAAGTCGTCCTCCTCGCCCCAGACCGCGAACACGGGACAGCGCACCGCGTAGAGGAGGTCCGATTCCTCCCGGGTCCAGTACCAATCACCCCGGGCCAGAGCCCCGCTTTGAAGCAGTGTGAAGACGCTCTCCGCGTCCAGGGCCAGCACCCGCTCCAGGCTTTTCCGATCCTCGACCGCTACCTCGAACCAGGGTTCGGACATCCAACCCCGCAGGATGTTGCGGAGAGAATCCCAGGCGGCCGGCCGATCGGCCCCGGCGGGATTCCTCCGGAGCAGGATCACGGTGCGGATCAGCTCATCCCAGGGCTCTCTCGGCCAGGCGGCGATCCTCGCCCGGACCAGGCGCCACTCCACGACATCCAGTCCGGTCATGAGCGAGTACAGGATATCCTCCAGGGCTCCGGCCCGGGCGATGTCGTCCGCGCTCAACCCGCGCCGCAACCCCATGGCCTCGATCCGGAAGCGGGAGAGGTCCATGGGAGGGACGCCGAACCCTCCGGAGGCGGCCACGGCAAAGGCGATCCGGTCGTCCAGGCCCGCGGCCAGGAGAGCAATGCCCGCTCCTTCGCTGCCTCCCCAGACCCCGACCGGCGCGGCGCCGGTCCCTTCGAAGGATCGCAGGAACGCGGCCGCGGCCACCGCTTCCCGGGCCCGGTCCAGGCGGGTCTGGAGCATGGCGTTGCCCTGCGACCGCCCGGTCCCGGGACTGTCATAGACGAGGACGGCGATGCCCCGGTCGGCCAGCGACCGGGCCAGCCGTTCCTTCATGGGCCCGCGGGCGCCGCGGTCCGAGCCGCCGAGGAGAACCACCGCGGAGCCCGGCGTCCCTGCCGGCGGGAGGTGGACCGTACCGGCGAGCCGGGTGTCGCCGTTCCGGAACGCGACGTCCACGGCGGGTGCCGACGCACAGGCAGGGATCGCGGCCGCGAGCACCACCAGTGCCATCAGGCCGGGTCGGTCTCGTCTGCTCATCACTCTCCCCCCCCGTGGCCGGTTCCTTGCGGACACCCGCCCGGATCAGAACCGGTAGCTGAGGCTCGTGTAGACCTGGCTGTTGTCCTCGTCCCCCCCGCCGGTCCGCTCCGCGGAAAGAAGCAGATACCAGCCCCGGGTGACGCTCACGTCCAGGTTCGCGCCCCACCAGCTGAGCCGCGTCCTGCTCTCGATCCCCAGGGACCGGGTCTCGCGACGGATCCCGCCGTGAACCTCCGCGTCCAGGCGCGATCCCAGCCGACGGGAAAGCCCCAGGGAATGGAGCCAGCCGGAGATCCACGGCCCGGCATAGCGGGTGTGCCGGGTGGCCGCCTCGACGGCCACGGGATCCGGGGCCTGGAGCCTGGAGGTGAACGTGTAGGAACGGGCGTCCCCGGCCGCGGAGCCGAGGTGATGGGCCAACCCGACTCCCAGGCTCAGGAAGCGCAACGGCCGCGCGTCCACCCCCGCGAAGACGCCCTGCCGGTAGCTGTCGTCGAAGGCGGACTCCGGGGTCTCCCGGTCCCGGTACAGACGCACCCGCCGCCGGTTGTCCAGGCCGGCATGGACGCTGACCCGGCGGTCCAGGCGGTAGCGGAGGTTCAGGTAGGTGCTGGTAGGGGACAGGGAGCCGCCCTCGGCGTCGGCCTTCCAGCCCCGGTTCACGTCCACCTCCTGGCTCACCGTCCCGTAGACGCGGGAGTTCGAGAACCGGCCTCTCAGGAACAGGTACTCCCGGTTGAATTCCCCGGAGGCGTAGGACGTGGTCCATCCTCCGGTCAGGGCCCAGCGCCGGCTCGCCGCGGCCGGGCTCCGCCACTGGGTGTAGGCGCCGAACTCGGTGACCCGGGTGGTGAAGTCGAGACTCACCGGCTCCGGTTCCGTCCCTCCGAAGAGCCCGAAGCCCAGGCGCGGCAAGGTCCGCTCCAGCAGCACGCCGTCGAACAGGCTCACCGAGGCGAACTCGGAGGAGAACTGCCGCCCCACCGAGATCCGGTACGGGGATCCCTGCGGATTCCAGGAGAGATTCATGCGATAGACGCGGGTGAGGCCGGAGTTCGAGGTCCCGCCGTCCACCCGGGTCCGGTAGGTGCGCCGCGACCTCACGTCCAGGGCCAGGTCGAGGTCGCTCCCCCCCACCCGCTGCCCGGTCACGTTGGCGTCCACCGAGGGCTGCGAGAAGTCCTCCCCCACCCCGCTCAGGTCGGAGACGGCCAGGTAGCGGACCCCCACCCGCCCCCGGAGACCCAGACCGCGAGCCCAGCCGCTGGTCCGCATGTTGCGGGGACCGGCGGAAACCGGGGAGGGCGCCGCCGTCGGGGGGGGCGCCGGGGGCGGCGCCACCGGCGCGAACCGAACCGTGTCCCCCACCTCCAGCTCGACGTCCGCGGAGGTGATCGAGCAGGACGCACGCCGGGTGGAGAGATAGGCGACCTCGAGCACGGCCACCGGCTTTCCGCTCCGCACCACCTCCACCGTCATCCCCTCGGCCAGGCCCATGTCCCGCCCGGCGTCCAGGTAGGCCGAGCCTCCCACCAGGTAGGTGATGTGGGCGCTGCCGGCCGCGGCCGCCTCGTCTCCGGCCCGGGCGGTTCCGGTCCGGGGCAGGAGCGTCACCACGACGGCGAGCGCGATCCAGGGGGAGCGGTTCATGTCAATGCCTCCCCCGGGGATGGCAGGTATAGCAGGCCTGGCTGTCGTACGTGTAGTCCCGGACCTCCCGGTGGTCCCCGTCGGTCTTGGTCCGGTCGTCGTGCGGATGACAGCCGAAGCAGCTGAAGTCCATGTAGTCCGCGGCGTTCACGTGGCAGGTGGTGCAGGACTCCCATTTTCCGGCGTGGGCCCCGGAGTAGATCGGGAAGAAGCTGCCGTCGTGATCGAAGGTGGCCCCCCGCCAGGAGGTGGTATTGTGGCAGGTCTGACACTCCAGGGCGAACCCGAGGGCGTTGTGGTCGGGATCCTGGGTGCCGTCGTAGTCGGTCCGGTGGCAGTCCACGCACAAGGCGCTCACCTTGGTGAACTGGCCCTGGCCGTGGCAGGCCTCGCAGGCCAGGTTCCGGTGGGCGCCGGTGAGGGGAAATCCGGTGTCGGTGTGGCCGAACCGGGCCGGGATCCAGGCCTTGGTGGTATGGCAGAGGGTGCAGTCTTCGGGAAAGAGGTTCTCGGCATGGTCGGGGACGGCGCTCTGGCCCGCCTCCCGGTGGCAGGAGACGCACTCCGAGGCGAGGTTCACGAAGGAGAGGTTCCCGCCCCCGCTCCCCCCGTGGCAGCTCAGGCAGTCCAGGGTCACGTGCACCCCGGTCAGCGGGAACCGGGTGAGCTGGTGCATCCGCTCCATGCGGGACCGGTCGATGAAGCTGCGGGTGGTGTGGCACCGCGCGCACTCGGTTCCCAGCTCGCCCTCGTGGACGTCCTGGTGGCACTCCACGCACTCCGACGCCTCCCGCGAGAAGTCGAGGGAGGCGTGGCAGGACCGGCACGGGGTCTCCTTGTGGGCCCCGACCAGGGGCAGGCCGTAACGGGCGTGGTCGAATTCGGGGCCGATCCGGGCCGGGGTCCAGGATTTGGGGGAATGGCAGTGGCTGCATTCCTCCTTGAACTTCCCGTGGGGATTGGCCGGGACGTCGGCCCGGCTGGGCCGGGGATCCCCCACCCCGGCCAGGAGCCCCACGGCCAGGAAGACGAGTCCGAGCAGGGAGGATCGAACTGGGTTCATGGGTTCACGCTCCGTGACAGCTCCGGCACGCGGCGGCCAGAGGCTTGTAGAGAACCTGTTTCCGCCCCGACGCATCCGACCCGGTGGGGTGGCAGCGCTGGCAGGGAACCCGATCGTGGGCCCCGGCCAGCGAGAACGTGGCATCCCGGTCGTGATCGAACCGAACCGCGGGCCGGAAGGTGCCGGTGTCGTGGCACGACTCGCACTCCTTGGCCCCCTTCCCCGAGGTGAACTGGTCCCCGTGGGGATTCTCGTGGCAGTCCCGGCATCGCGATCGCCCCTGCGAGAAGGGAAGCGAGGGCAATCCCTTCGGGGAGGCGATAAGGGTAGAACCGGCCGGGGGGTGATCGAGTTCCCGGTGACAGAGCACGCAGGGAACCGCGCGGTGGGCGCCGTCCAGCGGGTAGGCGAAGCGGGCATGGACCGCCACGTCCACCTGGCTCCGGTGGAAGCTGGTGGTCGCGTGGCAGGTCCGGCAATCCCCCCAGGGCGATCCCGCCGGATACCGGCCCTGGTGGGCATCGGCGTGGCAGTCCCGGCAGGCGGTCCCGGTGAGGGCCAGAAGAACCCCCGCCGGCCCGGTCACCGCGGTTCCGGGCAGGGCCGGCAGCCCCGGCCGCTTCGGACCGTGGCAATCCCGGCAGGCCGTGGTCCGGTGCGCCCCCTCCAGCGGGAAGTCCAGGCGATCGTGGTCGGCGACGGCGAAGGTGCTGGGGGTCCAGCCGGCCACGGTGTGGCAGGACGCGCAGGCTCCCTGGTCGGGACGGGAGGCGAGCTGCCCGCCGTGGGCCTGGAGGTGACAGTCCCGGCAGGCGGCGTGGGCGGGGTGGAGGTCCACCCCGGCCCGGCCCAGGGACGCCCGCGCCGCGGCCGCACGCTGCTCCCCCTTCGGGCCCGGGTGGCAGGATCGGCAGGCCACCGACGCGTGCTTCCCCTCCAGCGGGTACGTCGTCTTCCGGTGCCGGGCCGCGGTGAAGGTGGAGGGAGAGAATCCCTGCTCGTTGTGACAGGCGGCGCAATCCACCCGGGCTCCGGCCAGGGTGGCGGTCCCGGCGTGGGCGTCCGGGTGGCAGGAATCGCACCGGTCGAACGGCGGCTTCTTGCCCCAGGCCTTCTCCGGATCGTGGCAGGACGCGCAGGCCACCGTGGCGTGCTTCCCGCGCAGGGGGAACCGGGTGAGCTGATGGGGGAAGGTCCCGGCATCCGCGACCTGCTTCCAGGACCCGGTTCCGTGGCACTTCGCGCACGCGGTGCCCAGCTCGCCCCGGTGGGGATCCCGGTGGCAGGCCACGCACTCGGCGACCAGTCCCAGCCAGCTTGCCGACGCGGGCCGCTTGCGGACGAGCTTCACGACCTCGGCCTTCTGGAACTTGGCGGCGTGGCAGGTCCGGCACTCCACCGACGCGTGCTTCCCCTCCAGGGGCCACCCGGTACGGGCGTGGTCGAAGGCAGCGGTTCCCCCCTCGCCCCAGAAGACCAGCTGGAATTCACGGCCGGCGTGGTCCGGGTGGCAGGAGGCGCAGGGCTTCTCTCCGATCCGGGCGTGGAGCCCCTGCTTCGACGTGATCCGGTTCTGGATTTCCCGGTGACAGGAGAGGCAGTTCCGGTCCATCGTCCCCTTCCGGGGCGAGTGGCAGGTGGTGCACTTCCCGGAACCTTCGAGCGATTCATGGGGGCGGGCCAGGGGACCGGGCGAGATCTGGGCCGAGGCAGACGGAGGAAGCACGAGAAGCACGAGGCCAGCCAGGACGGGAAGCCACCGGCAATCCGGACGGAGAGCCGTCTGTTTCCCCGCCCAGGATCTCGATGAAGCCATACGCGTACTGTGCATCCGGTGTGGGAGGACCTGGGAGCGGTCCCGACTCGTCTCCAGCCGCAGATGGAGGGTGTTCGTGAACTATCGGCCGGTCCTGTGGGGCCGTCAACCGGCGGGCGCGAAAACCGGCCCCGACCGGGGCATTCGCCCCACACCCCGACCCCGGTCGGGCGGCTCGGGCATCAGGAGACGGGTTCTCCGGTCGATCACTTCGCGGAGGGTTCCCGGATCAGGGAAGACCGCGTGCGCCCCGCGCCGGGTGGAATGAATTCATGATAGATTTTGTTGTTTATCTCGTCGTGATCCTGGCCGCGGTGCTCATCCCCGCGGTCTATTTCCTGCGCTACCGGGCCCAGCAGACGCGGGCCCGCCGCCGGCAGGCCGCGGCCGCCGCCTCTGGGCTCACCGAGCCGGTCTCCCTGCATCCCCGCATCGACCCCGATCGTTGCATCTGCTCCGGAGGTTGCATCACGGCCTGCCCGGAAGGTGGCATCATCGGCATCCTGGGCAGCCACGCGGAATTGGTCAGCCCCACCAAGTGCATCGGCCACGGGGCGTGCATGGACGCCTGCCCGGTGGAGGCCATCACCCTGGTCTTCGGGACCGCCACCCGCGGGGTGGATATCCCCTACGTGACCAAGACCTTCGAGACCAACGTGCCGGGGATCTACATCGCGGGCGAACTGGGGGGCATGGGCCTCATCCGGAACGCGGTCACCCAGGGGAGGGAGGCGGTCGAGTACCTGGCCCGGGACCTGGGTCCGCGGCGGGGGGAGGGCCCGGACCTGGTGATCGTGGGCGCGGGGCCGGCCGGCCTGGCCGCCGCCCTGCAGGCCAAAAAGGAGCGCCTCCGGGCGCTGGTGCTGGAGCAGGGAGACGGAGTGGGAGGGACCATCCTCTCCTATCCCCGGCAGAAGCTGGTCATGACCCAGCCCATGGAGATCCCCCTGCACGGCACCTTCTCCCGGCGCGAGGTGCGGAAGGAAGAGCTGGCCGAACTCTGGGACGGCATCGCCCGCACCCACGGCATCGAGGTCCGGGCCCGGGAGCAGGCCCTGGCCGTGACCTCCAAGAACGGCGGCCACGTGGTCACCACCCCTTCGGGAACCTACGCCACCCCCCGCGTGCTCCTGGCCATCGGACGGCGCGGCACTCCGCGCACCCTGGGGGTTCCCGGGGAACACGCCTCCAAGGTGGTCTACAAGCTGCTGGAGCCGGAGCAGTACCGGGGCAAGCGGCTCCTGGTGGTGGGGGGCGGCGACAGCGCGGTGGAGGCGGCGGTGACCCTGGCCGAAGAGAAGGGGACCCGGGTCTCGGTGTCCTACCGCAAGGCGGTGTTCTCCCGGATCAAGGACGGCAACCGGGAGCGGATCGAGCGGGCCGAGGCCGCGGGCCGGGTCGCCCTGTACCTGGAATCCGAGGTGGAGTCCATCTCCCCCGGCTCGGTGACCCTGCGGCGGAAGGACGGCACGGTGGTCCTGGAGAATGACTACGTCTTCGTGCTCATCGGAGGCGAGTTGCCCACGGGGTTCCTGCAGACGATGGGAGTCCGGATGGAGAAGAAGTTCGGAACCCGATGAAGACCGACCGTTTCCGCACCGTCCTCCTCTTCCTCTATGCGGCGGGGATCCTGGCCGTGGCCACCGTGGCCTGGATGGGCCGCGGCTACTACACGCTCCCCCTCATCGAGCGGCCCCGGGCCGACCTCCACCACCTGCTCAAGCCGGGCGGGCCGGGAGGGCACACCCTGGGCATCCTGGGCAGCAGCATGCTGCTCCTGCTCCTCCTCTACTCCGCCCGCAAGCGGCGCCGGTTCGGCCTCACCAAGGGACGGCTCTCCCGGTGGCTGGACGTCCACATCTGGCTGGGGATCATGGGCCCCGCCTTCATCACCCTGCACTCCTCGCTCAAGTTCGGGGGCATCGTCTCCGTAAGCTACTTCTCCATGATGGCGGTTATGCTCAGCGGCTTTGTGGGTCGCTACATCTACATCCAGATCCCCCGGGACGAGTCGGGAACGGCCATGACCCTGCAGGAGATCGAGGGGCGGATGGAGGGGCTGACGCGGATGCTGGTGGAGCGTTACCGCCTGGCCCCGGAAATGCTGGAACGGATCGAGGCCCGGAGCGGGGTGCCCCGGACCGGAGGCGGGCCGGGCTCCCTGCTCGTCCTGCTCCTGACCGACCTGGCCCGGCCGTGGCGGTCCTACCGGCTGACCCGGCTGGTGGCCCGGTCCCACCCCGAACTCCCGGGGGGCGTGGTGCGGGAGATCGTCCGCCTGGTGAACCGGAAGGCCCTGCTCCGGCGCCGGCGGGCCCTGCTCCGGAGCATGAACACCTTCCTCCACTACTGGCACGTCGTCCACAAACCCTTCGCCTACGTCATGCTCCTCATCATGTTCGTGCACATCGGGGTGGTGGTGGCCATGGGCTACCGGTCCGGGTTCTGAGGCGGGCGGGCGCGCCCGCTCAGTCCCGCAGGTAGTGGCAGGTGTACCCGCCGGGATGCTTCTCCAGGTAGTCCTGGTGGTACTCCTCGGCCTTGTAGAAGGTGGAGGCGGGGACGATCTCGGTGGTGATCGGGCGCTTCCACTTGCCGGACGCGTCGACCTCCGCCTTCACCCGCTCCGCGATCTTCCGCTGGGTCTCGTCGTGGTAGAAGATGGCCGAGCGGTACTGGGTGCCGATGTCGTTCCCCTGGCGGTTCTTGGTGGTCGGATCGTGCATCCGGAAGAAGTAGCCCAGAAGCTGCTCGTAGGTGAGGCGCGAGGGGTCGAAGGTGACCTGGATCGCCTCCGCGTGACCGGTGTCCCCGCGGTGGACGTCCTCGTAGATCGGGTTCCTGGTGGTCCCACCGGTATACCCGACCACCGTGTCCAGGACCCCGGGGATGTCCCGGATGATCTCCTCCATGCCCCAGAAACAGCCCCCGGCCAGGGTGGCGATCTCGGTCTTGGGCGTGGTCATGGCCTGGGTCTCCTCCTTCGACTGGAACAGGACCTGGAAGTTGCCGTACCCCTCCTCGGCCAGCTTGCCCGCGGGGATGAACCGCAGCGCGGCCGAGTTGACGCAGTAGCGTAACCCGGTCGGAGCCGGGCCGTCCTGGAAAACGTGGCCCAGATGGGAGTCGGCGAACCGGGACCGCACCTCGGTCCGGGGCATGCCCAGACTCTTGTCGACGTCCTCGGTGACCGCCCCCGAAACCACCGGGCGGGTGAAGCTCGGCCAGCCGGTGCCGGACTTGAACTTGTCGATGGAGGCGAAGAGCGGCTCCCCGGAGACCACGTCCACGTATAACCCGGGCTCGTGGTTGTCCCAGTACGGGTTCTGGAAGGCCCGCTCCGTGCCCTCCTCCTGGGTCACCCGGTACTGGAGCGGGGTCAGCTCCCGGCGGAGGGCGGCCTCGTCGGGCCTCTTGAAGTGGAACCAGGGACTGTCCGAATTCTCGGTCACGGTGGGACGCGCCTTCCCGGCCGGGGCCTCGGGCTTCCCCGCCCCCCCGGCCGCCGTGGCCAGGAACCCGGCCACCGCCCCCGCCGCCACCAGCATCCAGACCGTTTGTAACCCGCCGATTCGATGTCTCACCATGTCCTCCTGCCGGAAGCGACTCCGGGCGTTCTCCTCCATCTGCAGCAAGTACGGAGCGCGGTCCGCAGCCGTGACCGCGCACGGAGCCCGGGCCCGGGCGGGGGCGGGGAGAAAGGGAGCCGGGAGTCCCGTTTCCGACCCCCGCGCTTCGGATTATGACAGATCGCCCGGGGGGTGGAACGAACCGGCCGGGCAAGAGACCACGGGAGCGCCGTTTATCCGCCTGCGGCCGCCCGGCCCCGGAGAATCCCGCCGGCGGTGCCGTCTAATGCAGGGTAGAAGAGGTTTCGGGGAACCGGGGGTTTCCGGGTCCGTTTCCACCCGCGGGAACTCCCATGGTTCCCGCGGGTATTTCCGGTCAGGGACGCCGAATTTCGACTTGCACGAAATCCCGTCCAGGACTAGTTTGACGGGCATAGGGTGTCTTCACCATCGGCGGTCAGGGCTGCCACGGCAGCGCGGATCCAGGTTCGTGAATCCTCTATTCCTTCCCCCCATCAGGGCCCAGGAACGTCCCCGAGGGGCGTTCGCGTCAGGTCGTTCGCCCGTACCACGTCATCGAGAACCCACGGGAGCCCACCGTGATTCTTGGCGCCGGGACAGCCAATCCGGTCCCCACCGAGAAACCCCACAGCCCGAGGTGTGCCATGTTCCGCAAAGCCCTGCTCACCGGCCTGCTCTTCCCCCTGTTCGTCCTGGCCTCCGTGGTGAAGGTGGGAGACGCTCCCGCCGACCCGGGAGGGATCCCCCACGTGCCGGACGAAGTCATCATCAAGTTCAAGGCCAACGCCTCCCAGCACGACAAGGACGAGGTGCTGGGGGATCTGGGCGGCGACAAGATCAAGGGGCTGGGTCGCATCCACGCCGAGCTGCGCCGGCTGGGGTCCGGTCTCACCGTGGACGAGGCGATCGGGCGCTACCGGAACCACCCCAAGGTCGAGTACATCGAGCCCAATTACATCCTGGAAGCCGATGAAGTCCCCGACGATCCCCAATTCCCCCAGATGTGGGGTCTCCGGAACACCGGACAAACCGGAGGCACGCCGGGAGCGGACATCAACGCGGTGTCGGCCTGGGACATCACCACCGGGTCGAGCCAGGTACTGATCGGGGTGATCGACACCGGCGTGGACTACACCCACCCGGATCTCGCGGCCAACATCTGGACCAACCCGGGAGAGGTCGCCGGCAACGGCATCGATGACGACGGCAACGGGTTCGTGGACGACGTTCGGGGCTGGGACTTCTCCAACAACGACAACGATCCCATGGACGACAACGGCCACGGTACCCACACCTCGGGCACGATCGGGGCCGTCGGCGACAACGGAACCGGGGTGACCGGGGTCAACTGGAACGTCATGATCCTGCCCATCAAGTTCCTGAGCTCCTCGGGGAGCGGAAGCACCGCGAACGCGATCGAGGCCGTGAACTACGCCACCATGATGGGGGTGACCCTGACCAGCAACAGCTGGGGCGGGGGCGGCTACTCGCAAGCCCTCCAGGACGCGATCCAGGAGGCAGGGGACGCCGGGATCCTCTTCGTGGCCGCGGCCGGCAACACCGGGGCCGACTCGGACATCTACCCCCATTACCCGGCCAGCTATCCCCTGGACAACATCGTGTCCGTGGCCGCCACCGATCACAACGACCAGCTGGCGGGTTTCTCCACCCGCGGCGTGGTGACGGTGGACCTGGCCGCCCCCGGCGTCAACGTGCTGAGCACGATCCCGGGCGGCGCCTACGGCCAGGCCAGCGGGACCTCCATGGCCTGTCCGCACGTGGCCGGGGTGCTGGGCCTGGTCTACGCGCGGTTCCCCGGGATCAGCCACCTGGACGCCAAGGACCTGGTCCTGAACGCAGCGGATCCCCTGCCCGCCCTGGACGGCCAGGTTCTGACCGGGGCACGGCTCAATGCCTTCTGGGCCCTGGCCGAGCCGGACTCCATCCCCCCCGGTCCCGTGACCGATCTCGCGGTGACCACGCCGGGGTCCAACTGGCTGGTCCTCTCCTGGACCGCCCCCGGCGACGACAACAACGACGGAACGGCCAGCCGCTACGTGGTGAAGGTCTCCGGCTCCCCCATCGACGAGAATACCTTCGCCGCCGCCCAGACCGCGCCAGCACCTCCGGACCCGGGCCCCGCGGGCACGCCGGAGACCATGAAGGTGACCGGGCTCGCCGTCACCACCTCCTATTACCTGGCGGTCAAGGCCTACGACGAGTTCGGGAGCGCCTCGCCGATCTCGAACCTGGTCTCCGGCACCACCCTGGGCGCCCCCCAGGCCGGGGTCGCCCCCGGGGATCTCTCCGAGACCCTGGTCACCGGCACCACGGGAAGCCAAGAGCTGATTCTGAGCAACCTGGCCCAGGGGACCCTCGACTTCGTCATCCCGACCCCCAACCTCATCACCGGGTCCCCGGTGGTGGCCGAGTTCCTGGAGTTGGCCAAGGGGGCCGACGATCCCCGCACCGGGTCCCCGGTGACCGAGGGGACCGGCGGCCCGGACGCCTTCGGCTACCGCTGGACGGACAGCGACGAAGCATACGGCCCGGTCTTCGAATGGACCGACATCTCCACCACCGGGACCCTGGCCATCTTCGACGCCGACGACGTCAACGACGGGCCCTATCCCATCGGCTTCCCCTTCTCCTTCTACGGCGCCGAGTTCACCGACGTCCGGATCTGTTCCAACGGGTTCCTGAGCTTCACCAGCCCCTCGGCGGAATACGTCAACCAGCCGCTTCCCAACCCCGGGGCGCCGCTCAACATGATCGCCCCCTTCTGGGACGATCTCGTGGTCTACTCCGGCGGGCGGATCTACTACCTGAACGACGGGGCGCGGTTCATCGTCCAGTGGGAGGCGGAGCACTACAACGGGGGCGGCCCCTACACCTTCCAGGCCATCCTCTATCCGGACGGGGCCATCGAGTTCCAGTACCTGGCCATGGGGATCCCCTCCGACGAGGCCACGGTGGGGATCCAGAACGCGACGGCAAGCGACGCCCTGCAGATCGCGTTCAACGCCGCCTACGCCCACGACAGTCTCGCCGTGCGCATCCAGTCCGTGCCCCAGTGGCTGACCGTGGTTCCTTCCGAAGGCACGGTCGACGCGGGGGAGAGCGCGACCCTGGAAGTGACCTTCGATCCCTCCGGCCTGACCGGAGGCACCTACGCGGCGGTGATCGACATCCTGTGCAACGATCCCGGAAACCCCACCCTCCCGGTCCCGGTCAGCCTGACCGTGGTCGGGGCCCCGGATATCACCGTCACCCCGGACTCCTACGACTTCGGGCCGGTCTTCCTGGGCGGGGCCCCGGGGACTACGATCCAGGTCGGGAACCCGGGGACGGACACCCTGAAGGTGACCGGGGTCTCCATCGACAACCCGGTCTTCAGCACCACCGCCTCGGGCTTCGTGGTTCCGCCGAACCGGGCGGTGCCGGTGACCGTGACGTTCTCGCCGACGACCACCGGCCTTCAGAACGCCGTTCTCACCCTGGCCAGCAACGATCCCGATTCCCCCACCATCGGCGTTTCCCTGGCCGGGGAAGGGATCGAGCCTCCGGACATCGCCGTCTCCCCGGATTCCCTGGTCGCCGACCTGTTCACTGGGAATACGGCCACCGAGATCCTGACCGTGCAGAACGACGGGGCCAGCGATCTGGTCCTGGACGTCGAGATCCAGGACTCGCAGCCGGCCCCCATCCCCGTGTACGCCCCACCCCCGCCGCCGAACCCGGACCTCGATTCCGTGACCGGCAGTTCCCAGATCCCGGAACCGGACCTGGTCGCGGCCTCCCAGGACAACCCCTCCATCCTCATCATCCAGGACACCCTGGCCTGGGGCCTCTCCATGAGCGCGTTCCTGGCCCAGAACTTCGGTCTCACCGCCACGGTCATCCCCTCCTCGGCCCTGGCGGCCACCGACCTCTCCCTCTACGACCTGGTCATCACGGTCGGTGACGAGGGGCCAGCCTACTACGGCGCCCTCTCCGCCAACGCGGACCGGTTCACCGCCTACGTCGAGGCCGGCGGGATCGTGCAGTACCAGCTGGCCACCCAGGGGGACGACGTGGACATCGCGGGAGGGGCTCTCGTCCGCTATGGAAACGCTGAGGACACCAACCGCGTGCTGCTCCCCGGCCACCCGATCGTCCAGGGCCTTCCCGCCGACCTTCCCGGGAACCGGGCCAACCACTGCACGATCGTGGACCTTCCGGCCGGCGCCCAGGTGATCACCGAGACCTCCACCAGCCATCTCCCCACCACCGCGGAGTACGCCATGGGCGGGGGACACGTGGTGGTCACCGGCATGACCTGGGAGTTCCTGTACCTCCACGGGTATACCTCCGGCCCGCTGATCCTGAACGCCACCGCTTATTCCCTGGGCCTCATCGGTCCGACCTGGCTGACCCCGGACCTCGAGCAGGCCACGGTTTCTCCCGGATCGTCGCTCGATCTGGGCCTGACTTTCGACGCCTCCGGCCTCCTGGGGGGGAGGTACGACGCCGACGTCGTGATCCTGAGCAACGACCCCGACCAGCCCGAGGTGCGGATTCCGGCCCGTCTCCAGGTCACCGGGGCCCCGGACCTCGCCCTCTCCGCGCCCTCCCTGGACTTCGGATCGGTCTATGTCCTGGGATCGGCGGACCGCATGATCCAGGTCTCCAACACCGGTACCGACCTGCTCCAGGTGGCCGGGGTCTCCGCCGACGACACCGACTACTCGGTGAGCGCGGCGAGTTTCAGCCTGGCCCCGGGGGAGAGCCGGACCCTCACCGTCCGGTTCGCGCCCACCACCGCGGAGCCCCATCCCGCCACCCTGACCCTGGCCAGCAACGATCCGGACACCCCCGTGGCCACGGTTGCCCTGAGCGGTCTGGGGCTCGTGCCTCCGGACATCTCGGTGAGTCCCGCGTCCATGACCGAATCCCTCCTGGCCGGGGAGAGCACCACCCGGATCCTGGGCATCCGGAACACCGGGTTGAGCGATCTCGTCCTGTCCCTGGAGATCTCCGAGAACGTCGCCCCGCCTCCGCCCTATTCCCCCTCGGGGACCCCGGATCCCGATCTGGACTCCCGGACCGGGGGTAGCGAGGAGCCGGCCGTTCCCCAGTCACCGGCGTCCCAGAACGACCCCCGGATCCTGGTCATCCAGGAGACTACGGCCTGGGGCCTGTCGATGAGCACCTTCCTGCAGCAGAACTTCGGCATCGATCCCACCGTCATCCCCTCGTGGCAGATCGCGAGCACGGACTTCGCCGACTTCGACGTGGTGATCACGGTCGGAGACGAGGGGTCCTCCTACTACAACGCCCTCTCCGCCAACGTGGCCAAATTCACCTCCTTCGTGCAGGGCGGGGGAGTCGTCCAGTACCAGGCGGCCACCCAGGGAAGCAACGTCGCCCTGGCCGGAGGCGCCTCCGCGGTCTTCGGGGATTTGGAGGAACTCAACGACGTCGTGCTTCCCGGACATCCCATCGTCCAGGGGCTTCCGGCCGAGTTGCCCGGAACCAACGCCAACCACTGCACGCTCACGGATCTTCCCCCCGGGGCCCAGGTGATCACCGAGAGTTCCGCGGCCCACCTCCCGACCACGGTGGAGTATTCGCTGGGCCTCGGCCGGGTGATCGCCACCGGCATGACTTGGGAATTCCTCTACGTGCACGGGTTCTCGTCCGGACCCCTCGTGCTCAACGCCACCGCCTATTCCCTGTCCCTGATCCGGCCTGCTTGGCTGGTCCCGGACGTGACCGAGGCCACCATACCCGCCGGGGACTCCCTGGATGTGACCATGACCTTCAGCGCCGCCGGCCTGGTGGGTGGGGGCTACGACGCGGCGATCCTTGTCCTCAGCAACGATCCCGACGAGCCCCGGGTGGCGGTCCCGGCCCATCTCGACGTGACCGGCGTGCCCGACATCCAGCTCGCGGACTCCGCGCTGGACTTCGGAACCCTCTACGTCGGGGATCTGGTCGAGAAGGACCTGACGGTGCTGAATGGGGGAACGGACGTCCTGACCGTCACCGCAGTGGGGACGGATCTTCCGGACTACGCGGTGGACACCTCGGCCTTCTCCCTGGCTCCGGGGGGGACCCGGGTCTTGACCGTGGGCTACAGCCCGACGACGGCCGGAGCGGCACCGGCCACCCTCAGCCTCTCCAGCAACGACCCCGACACCCCGGTGGCCCAGGTGGCGCTGTCCGGCCAGGGGGTGGAGCCGCCGGTGGCCTCGGTGGATCCCACCGAGATCGTCGCCGACCTGTCTCTGAACCAGGCGGAGACCCGACCGGTCTCCCTGGAGAACTCGGGAGGGAGCGGTCTGGAATACAGGGTGGACTTCGTGGCCACGTCCCCCTCCCCGACCACGCCGCCCCCGCCTCCGCCGGGACCCAAGATCGCTCTCCATACCAAGGCCCACGTCACGAAGGGCATCCTGACCTGCGTCCGGGCCCAGGACGGAGGAGCTTCCCCCACCGACATCCCGTGCTCGGAGTACGTGACCCAGGGCCGCATCGGCGTGGGCTACGACGTCTACGTGGCGGTGGGCGACGTCACCGACCAGCAGGGGATCGCGAGCATGCTCTTCGGAATCAGCTACGACGGGGCGCCCCTGTCCGGGGTGGATATCTTCAGCTGGAACCTGTGCGCCGACGGGCTCGAGTTCCCGAGCGCCACCTGGCCCGCCTCGGGTTCCGGGAACATGCTGACCTGGATCCTGCCCAGCGGATGCCAGGATACCGAGCTTCCCCCGAACGGGGCCCACGCGGTGGGCGGGGCCTTCTATGTCTACGCCTACAGCGAGGACGTGCTCCGGATCACCCCGCACTACGCCATCGGCAACCCGCGCATCGCCTATTCCACGTGCAATCTCCAGGAAGTGACCATCCCCTCCACCGCCGCCGGCACCGTGCGCTTCACCCCGGACGGATCGACTCCGGGGCTCAACCCGTGCGCGGGCGGGGTGACGGTCTACGACGACCCCACCGTCCAGGCCGAGGGGCAGGAGGATCTGCGCACCGGGTACCCGGTCACCCAGGGCTTCGGGGGCCCGGACGAGTTCGGCTACCGGTGGGTGGACAGCGACGAGGCCGATGGACCCTCGTTCCAGTGGGTGGACATCGGGGCCACCGGGACACCGGTGGCCATCTCCGGGGACAACCAGGTCTCGGCCCCGCTTCCCATCGGGTTCGAGTTCCCCTTCTACGGCGAGACCTACACCGAGTTCCGGGTCGGCACCAACGGCTACATCACCTTCATCTCGTCGACCCCCTACTACTACAACTACCCGTTGCCCAGCCCCTACGCGCCCCGGGGACTCCTGGCCGCGTTCTGGGACGACCTCAACGTCTCCCCCGGACAGGTCGTCTTCGCCGGGGACGAGGACCGCCTGGTGGTGCAGTTCCAGGGGATCTACCACGACTACGGCTACGGCCCCTACACCTTCCAGATCATCCTTGATCGCAACGGGACCATCCTCTATCAGTACCAGAGCCTGGATGGGTACCTCATCTCCAGCACGGTGGGGATCCAGAACGCCGACGCCACCGACGGCCTCACCGTGGCCTTCAACACGCCCTACCTGCACGACGGGCTGGCCGTGCGGCTCCGCCCCGTGCCGTCCTGGGCTTCCGTGGACCCGGTGTCGGGCGTCGTGCCCCCCCTGGGCGCCGTTCCCCTGAACGTCACCCTGGACGCGACCAGCCTGCTGGGGGCCACCACCTATCTGGCCGACATGCTCATCCAGTCGAACGACCCGGCGACCCCGCTCCTCACGGTTCCGGTGACCCTCAACGTGAGCCCGGCCCCCTATCTCACCCTGACCCCCTCCGCCCTCCATTTCGGGGGGACCTACCTCGGGTACGGCAAGTCCATGATCCTCACCGCCGGGAACTCGGGGAACCAGGTGCTGAGCATCCCCTCGGTCGCCGCCGGGCGGCCCGACTACACGGTGGACGCGTCGAGCTTCAACCTGGATCCGGGGGAGACCCGGCAGCTGACGGTGACCTTCCAGCCCGCGGCGACCGGGACCCGGAACACCGAGCTGGTCTTCACCGGCAACGACCCCCGCGGGCCGCTCACCGTGGCTCTGACCGGCAACGGTCTGATCCCGCCGGAGGCGTCGGTGGAGCCCACCGACATCACCTCCGACCTTTACACCAACCAGCAGGACACCCGGCTCCTGAGCCTGGAGAACACCGGCGGCGGCGAACTCGACTACACGGTGGACTACATCGCCATCTCCGGCCCGCCCACCCCTCCACCCCCGCCGCTTCCCGGACCCAAGATCGCGGTGCACGTCCAGATCCCCCCGACCAAGGCGGCCTTCATCTGCCGGCGGGCGGAGGACGGCGGGGCCGCCCCCACCAACATCCCCTGCTCCGAGTACGTGAACCGGGGCCTGACCGGGGTGGGCTACAACGTGTACGTGGCGGTGGGGAACGTCACCGACCAGAACGGAATCGCCGGAATGACCTTCGGGGTGGCCTACAACGGCGCCCCCTCCCAGGGGGTGGACGTCATCAACTGGAACTTCTGCGCCAGCGGGCTCGAGTTCCCCAGCGACAACTGGCCCGCTTCCGGGTCCGGGAACATCGTCACCTGGCTCCTGCCCGACGACTGTCAGGACACCGAGGTCCCGCCCAACGGGGCCCACGCCGTGGCCGGGGCGTTCTACGTCTACGCCTACAGTGAGGATCTCCTGCGCATCACCCCCCACTACGAGCTCCTGGCCGGCCCGCAGCTGGAGTACGCGAACTGCAACGGGCTTGTTTCAGACATCCCGGAGACGGCGGCGGGATCCGCCCGGTTCACCCCGGGGGGCACCACCCCAGGCTTCAATCCCTGCCAGACCGCGGTGGCGGTCGACGAGGACCCGACCGTGCGGGCCAAGGGGGAGGAGGACCCGCGTCCCGGATTCCCGGTGGCCGACGGCTTCGGGGGACCGGACGGCTTCGGCTATCGGTGGGTGGACAGCAACCGGCCCGAGGGGCCGGTCTTCGACTGGGTGGACGTCCGGAACGTGGGCGACCTGGTCCCCCTGTCCGGGGACGACGCGATCTCCGGAACCATCCCCATCGGATTCCAGTTCCCGTTCTACGGCAACCACTACAGCTCGTTCCGGATCTGCACCAACGGGTATCTCTCCTTCACCTCCGAGGCCGTCGAGTACCTGAACCGCCCCCTGCCCTCGATTTATGCTCCGGGGAACCTGCTGGCTCCCTTCTGGGACGACCTCGATATGGCCACCCCCCGGATCTACACCTACACCGACGGCACCCGGATGGTCGTCCAGTTCCAGGAACTGTACAGCGCCCTCGGGTACGGACCCTACACCTTCGAGATCATCCTGGATCCCAGCGGGACCATCCTCTACCAGTACCTGGCGGTGACCGCCGGGCCGGTCACCTCGGCCACGGTGGGCATCCAGAACGGGACCGGGGACGACGGCCTGACCGTGGCCTATAACAACGCGTATCCGGCGAACCGGCTGGCCGTCCGTTTCCGGCCGCAGCCGGACTGGCTGTCGGTGGCCCCGCGGTTCGGGAGGGTCTACCCGCAGGGGAACGCGTCCATCCAGGTCGATCTGGACGCCACCCGCCTGGCCGGGGCCACCTACCTGGCCGACATCCTGGTGGAGTCCAACGATCCGGAACGCCCCCGGATCAGCATTCCGGTGACCCTGAACGTCACTCCGGCCCCCGATCTGGTCCTCTCCGCCGGATCCCTGGACTACGGCCAAATCTTCGTGGGCTATTCCCGGACGCTCAACCTCGACGTCCGGAACGACGGCAACGAGGTCCTCTCCGTCTCCTCGATCTCGGCCGGGCTACCGGATTACTCCGCCGATCCCCCGACTTTCGATCTGGCTCCGGGAAACGTGCAGATCCTGGAGGTGACCTTCCGGCCCGGGACCGACGGCGACCGGAGCACCCTGCTCACCCTGTCCAGCAACGATCCGGAGTCCCCGCACACGGTGGACCTGAACGGAAGCGGGCTGTATCCGCCGGTGATCACGGCCGCCCCGGACACGGTGGTGGGTGCCTCCCTCCCCGGCGGCACCAAGAGCAAGACGCTCACCGTCGGCAACACCGGGGGCAGCGATCTGAACTTCCAGGTGGCCTCGTACGTGGAGCCGCCGCCGCCGCCGCCCCAGCCCGGACCCAAGGTGGCCTTGCACGTCCAGGCCCACACCACCAAGGGGACCCTCATCTGCCGCCGGGCTCAGGACGGCGGGGCCGAGCCGACGACCATCCCGTGCTCCCAGTACACCACCCGAGCTCCCACCGGGATCGGCCGGGACATCTACCTGGTCGCGGCCGGCGTGGACAGCCTGGGCCTGAGCGGACTCTCCTGCGGCATCGCCTACGACGGAACCCCCGGCAGCGGGGTCGACGTGGTCGGGAGCTGGTATTTCTGCGCCAGCGGCCTGCAGTTCCCCAGCGACGACTGGCCCGGGGACGGCAGCGGGAACCGCATGACCTGGCTCATCCCCGAGGACTGCCAGCGGACGGTGATCTCCCCCGACGGGGTGCACGCGGTAGCCGGGGCGTTCTACGTCTACGCCTACGGATCCGACGTGTTCCGGGTCACCGAGAACCGGACGCTGCAGACGCCCCCGGAACTGGTCTACACCGACTGCCACGGGGCCACCAGGGACATCCCGGTCACCGCGGTGGGCTCGGTGCGGTTCTCCCCCGGGGGGACCGCCGACGGCTACAACCCCTGCGCGGGCGGGACCACGGTGTACCCGGGCCTCGACCTGACCAAGGAGACGGAGGACACGCGGACCGGATACCCGGTGATCGACGATCAGGGAGGACCCGACGGCTTCGGGTACCGGTGGGTGGACAGCGATGCCGAGTACGGGCCGGTGTTCGACTGGGTGGACATCCGGAACTTGGGCACCCCGGTCGCGATCGACGGGGACGACCGGACGTCGAACGCCCTTCCCATCGGCTTCGCCTTCCCCTTCTACGGGAACACCTACGGCCAGTTCCGGGTCTGCACCAACGGGTGGATCAGCTTCACCTCGGGCTCCATCCAGTTCCTGAACCAACCCCTTCCCGCGCAGCTGGCCCCGGAGAACCTGCTGGCTGTGCTCTGGGACGATCTCACCTTCCCGGGCCAGCAGGCGTTCACCTACAACGACGGCACCCGGCTGATCATCCAGTTCCAGGATGTCTTCCGGGGGACTTCCGGGCCCTATACCTTCGAGATCATTCTCCGTCCCGACGGGACCATCCTCTACCAGTACCTCGATCTCCAGGGGCCGTTGAACAGCGCCACGGTGGGGATCCAGAACGCCGCCCGCGACCAGGGCCTGACCGTGGCCTTCAACACGGCCTACCTGCACGAGGGCCTGGCCGTGCGGCTGGCCGCCCCCGCCGAGTGGCTGGGGGTGGATCCGGCCTCCGGGACCATCCCGGCCGGGCAGAGTCTGGACCTGGGTTTGACCCTGAACGCCACCTGGCTGGAAGCCGGCGACTACACCACCGAGATCGCGCTGGACAGCAACGACCCCGCCACGCCGTCCCTCTCCCGCGACGTGGTGTTCCACGTCGGGTCGGTGGATGCGGCCGCGTTCAACGCCGATCCCAATACCCTGAACCTGGGAAGCAGCGGCCGATGGGTCACAGCCTACGTGGAGCTCCCCCTGGCTTACGCGCCCGAGGACGTCCTGGTGGGAACCGTGCTCCTGAACGGCGTGGTGCCCGCGGACCCGGATCTGGGCGGACTCGGCGACTTCAACGAGAACGGGGTCCCCGATCTCGCCTTCAAGTTCGACCGCCAGGACGTGGAGTCCCACCTGGAAGAGGGGGACTCGGTGGAGGTTCGGGTGACCGGGGAGATCGAGGACACCATCTACTTCACCGGCTCCGAGTTCATCCGGGCCATCCGCCCCTCCCTGAAGGCCCCCAACGGCGGGGAGCAGCTCGTCGCGGGCACCCTGGTCCGGATCGAGTGGGAGAATCCGCCGGCCTGGGAGGTGACCTCGGCCGGCCTCACCTACTCGGCGGACGACGGGTTGACCTGGAGCCTGATCGCCGAGGGCGTGCCCCCGGAGGGGTACACCTGGACGGTTCCGGCCGAGGCCACCGAGACGGGCCGGGTCCGGGTCGCGGTGTACGATGATCTCGGCATCCTGGGTCACGACACCAGCGACGAGGCGTTCTCGGTGGTAAGCCAGGTGACCGGGATCGAGGAGACGCTGCCCACCGCCTATGCGCTGATGCAGAACGCCCCCAACCCGTTCTCCGGCAGCAGCCGCATCCGCTACGACCTGCCCGAGCCGGCCCGGGTCCAGCTCCGGATCTACGACGTCTCCGGGCGGGTGATGCGGACCCTGGCCGACGGCTGGTTCCCGGCCGGGCGTCAGGAGGCGGTCTGGGACGGCCGGGACTCCGGCGGCCGCCAGGCGGCGGCGGGGATCTACTTCTACCGGCTGGAGGCCGGGTCGTTCACCGCGAAGCGGAGCCTGTCGCTGTTGAGGTAGGCGGCCGGCGTCCCGGCCCCGACGTTCGTCGCCGATTCCGGCCGCCCGGCCGGGACCGGCGGCGGACATCCGGCCTCACCCACGCCCCCCTCGCCGAGCTTCTCCAGGATCCTGTAGTGGGAAAAGATCTCGCCGATCATCGGGCCTCCCGCCATGCGGGGAATGGAGTTCCGGGTTTCCGGGCCGAACGTGGCCGGGGATCATGGCAGAACCCCCCCGGGCCCGCCGATCGTCCCGGTTTCCCCGGCTTACCGGGGTCTATCGGAGAAATCCTTCAATCCTGCCGGCCGCGGTCGGGGCCGGTTGTCCACCGGTCGGGTGCGGAGTAGGCTCGGAGAGTTACCCGAAGCCCAAGGAGATCTTCATGCGCACGATTCGTCTGCTCGCCGTGGTCCCCCTCGTCGCCCTCTCTCTGGCCTGCTCCGGCAAGGCCCAGGGTCCCGTGAAGACGGTCACCCTCACGCCGGTGGGCAACGAGATGAAGTACGCGGTCACCGAGATCACCGCCAACGCGGGAAGCAAGCTCCGGGTGGTCATGGACAACACCGCCACCCAGGCCGACATGCACCACAACTTCACCCTGCTCAA
>Ga0307424_1000251_pt1 | contig 28082 bp, 19 predicted proteins | sample SalMarWE160320MG_FD_202157 | JGI IMG/M metagenome (GOLD analysis project Ga0307424, IMG submission 202157) | Salt marsh sediment microbial communities from the Plum Island Ecosystem LTER, Massachusetts, United States - WE1603-20 | ecosystem: Environmental > Aquatic > Marine > Intertidal zone >... | reverse complement strand
TCTTGCCGTCGAACCGCACGCGTCCCTCGGGTACCCGCGCACCGACTTCGTGCAGCACCGCGGCGTGGATGGCGCGGCGCCCCGCCCCATGGGTGTGAAGGAGGGTGCCGTCGATATCGAAGAGCACGAGCTTGCGATACACCGCCGGAAGATAGGCGGGGCCCCCCGCCCCAGAAAGCGAAACCGGGGTCCGGCTCGACCCCCGGGGCGGTTGATGGGACGATCCGCCATGCGCCGTGGTCGGCCTCGGCGCGCGGGTCCGTCCCCGTTAGCGTGCGTCGCCGAGCCCAGGCACTCCTTCCACGCCGCGCGCGGTGACCACCGCGCGCTCGACCGCCATGGCCAGGGCATCCTGTGCCATCAACTCGATCTGGAGCGGATCGCGCAACGCGGCTCCACCTGGTGAGACCGCGAAGACGATGTCCCCGTCGACCGCGGTGCCGACGGGCCGAATGCGCCACGCCAAAGCGTCGGCCGCCGCCCGCGCGACGTCGCCAAGCTCGTGCCGATCCAGTTCGACGTTCGTGCCGACCACTACGAGCGTGGTGTTCCCGAATCGGCTGTGCGCTCCGGCGCCCTCACGCAGGCGGGCCCGAGCATCCGCGAACCCGTCGTCACCTCGGGCTCCTGCCAGCACCCGCCCCTGTCCGTCGAGGACATCGCCGAACGCGTTCACGACCGCCAGCGCACCGACCACCACGTCACCGGCCCGGACGGACCACGTTCCGACGCCGCCTTTCATGGCGCGCTCGATGCCGAGCGCCTTCCCCACCGTGGCTCCGGTTCCCGCCCCTACCGACCCTTCCTCGACCGTGTCGCCCGCGGCCTCGCAGGCCGCAGAGCCGTCCGCGGGCCCCGGCCAGCGATCGCTGCGACCAATGGGACCAAGGTCAAACACAACGGCCGCCGGAACGATGGGAACCACGCCGACGCCGACCGCGAACCCGCGACCCCGCTCGCGCAGCCACCCCATCACGCCATCCGCGGCACCCAGCCCGTACGCCGACCCTCCCGTCAGGAGCAGGGCGTGGATGGCCGGCACCAGGTGGCGCGGTGCAAACACGTCGAATTCCCGCGTTCCCGTCGCGCGCCCGCGGATGTAGGCCGCCGCGCGCATCGCCGACGGCGGCGCGAGCACGACCGTACACCCGGTCCCCGCCTCGCGGTCGGTCCAATGGCCGACCGTGAGACCGGTGACGTCCGTCAGGGATGGTTGCGTGCTCAGGTGATCAGGACTGCGGTGGAGAGGAGCTATTCTGCTTCTGAGCGCACGCCTTGCACCGCGTGACGCCGCGCATCGAGCAGATGATGCAGATGAACGTCCCGCAGTCGACGCATGGGTACCCCTCGGAAGCGCGCTCCTCGTTCCCGCAGGCACGGCAGATCATCGCGTCACGTTCGGGAGACACTCGTCCTCCAGTCGCACGTGGACCGTTGCGCGCTCAGCATGAGCGCATCATAGCGCCGGAATCCCGGCAACAGAAGCGCCCGCCAGCGGTGACGCCAGCCTCAGCGATTCGCGAGCACCCTGAGCCCGCCGGGGATCACCTCCGCGGTGAACGGAGTGACTCCGCCCGCTTCCCCGTCGAACTGTACCGGCTGGAACGGCTCCATCGCCACCGTCACACGGCGGCCGCGCGCGTGTTGAATGCGGGAGCTGGTCATGCCGGTGACCCACTCAAGCACCACCCCCAGGCTTCCGAAGAAGCCGTGAGCATCCAGCATCACTACGTCCAGCAACCCGTCGTCGATGGCGACGCCGCGCCGGAACTTCACGAACGGCGGGATGAACTCGGCGCAATTGGCCACCAGTACCGAAGCGGCCTCAACCTCGAGTACGCGATCGTCCACGGTGATACGACACGGCACGCTCCGCACCCGGCTCATCGTCACCCAGGCGCGGGCAACGTAGGCGGCCATCTTCCACCGCCGTTTCGCCGCCGTGGTGGTGGTCGCCATCAGCTCGGCATCGAAGCCGGATCCGCATGCCACGGCGAAGTAGTGGACGCCGTCCTGCCGCTCGATACGGCCGAGGTCGATCGTCCGGGGACGCCCGCGCGCGATCATCAAGGCGGCCCGCTTCGGGTCTCGCGGGAGGCGCAGGTTGCCTGCCAGGAGGTTCCCCGTGCCGCCCGGAATCAAGCCCAGCGGCACGTCCGTGCCCCGCATCCCTTTGACCGCCTGCATGGTGGTGCCGTCGCCGCCGTAGACCGCGATGACGTCCGCGCCGTCGCGCGCGCCGGCGGCCGCGAGCTCCGCCGCGTGGCCGGGTCGGGTGATCCCGACGACATCCACGTGCCAGCCCTCACGCCCCAGCACCGCCTCGACGGTCCGGACAACCTCCGGTTCCGTCCGCGCCGCCAGCGGATTCGTGATGAGAAGCACCCGCGCCATGGTTAGAAGCGCCACTCCCACTGCATGTCGAGACCTAGCTGGAGGCGTGCGGTCCCGAGCGCCGAGACCCGGCAGATATCGACGGGATCCGCGCTGAAAAGGACGCCCCACGCGTGTGAGATCCGAAACTCGAGGGAGGCACCGACATTCTGGAACAGACTGAAATCTCGGCAGAAGCGAGGGCTCGCCGACACGAACCACCGGTCGCTGATCTGCACGCCGACAGCGACCTCCGTGGCCTCCATGCCCCGTACACCGAACTGCGGACGGATCTCGAGGTAGTCGAGCGGCAGTCCCAGATCGGCCATGACACGCGACGAGATCTGGCCACTGATCTGGGCGGCAAGATTCGAGAAACTCTCCTGAATCCCATAACCAACGACGCCCCGGCCGGCCTGGACGTTGGGCGCACCGATTACGAGGTACGAGATGATCTCCTCGTCGGTGAGTACGGGGCGGACGTCGCTGGTCAGCGTCAGTTCCGGTTCCAGCATCGTTCCGCCCAGATGGGCGTACACGGTCACGTTTTCACCCCGTTGCCCGCGGAGTTGGTGCCGAGCGTCGATGTCGAGCGCGGCATTCAGGTCCGGCGTCCCAAAATAGCGAACCTCACCGCGCGTCACCGTAAACTGCTTCCGAATCGTCGGGCCCACGAAGAGCTGGTACGTGCCCCGGGGCGTCGACAGCGTCCCATCGAGCCGGTACTCCTTCCCCCGCTTCTGCACCAGAACCTGGCCAGTCAGAAAGACGTCTGCTTCCGAGGATCGGAGATGGACGTCGTTTCCCATGGTGAGCGCCAGATCCTGGATGCGCACGCTGTCCAGGAACATGCTCTGGAAGTCGGGTCCCAAGTGCCCCGCACGTAGCGCGGCGGCGGCCGACGAGTCCATGGCGAGCAGCGTGTCACTCAGGTCCACGATGTTCTTGCCGATGATGTCGGCAAAGTACACGACGCCGCGAGGAATGGTGCCCTCGCCGGTGAGTACGGCGCCGAAGACCGGCCCGCGTAACTGCACGTTGCCGGACGTGACCAGCGTGAGGAAATCGGGCACATCGAGCGCGCGGAAGTCCTGTGCGCGAATCTGCAGATCCAGCACCGGCTGCGTCAGCTCTTGAAGGCGGACCCGGCCGCGCACGCTGGCAAAGCCGGCACCGCTCTGCGCACTCAGCGTGTCGACGATGATCGTGTCTCCTCGCAGCGACAACCGGCCCTGGAGCTCACGCTGCCGCACTCCGAGGCTGGGGAAGGTGACCGCGCCGTCTTGGATGACGAGAAACCCCTCGAGCCGCGGACTCGACCATGTGCCTTCGATCCCGATGTTGAGGGACAGGCGCCCCTCGGTCTGACGGATCTGCGGGGAAACCGCCGACAGCAGCGCGAGGTCGACGCTATCGGCCCGAGCGCGGACCGACAGGGCCCCCGGAAGCCGGCGGCGCTCGACCGACCCGAACCGGAGGTCCATCGGGAGGTCGATGCCCACGGTCACGATCTTCGTCCCCGCGCGCCACGCGTTCACCTCGCCGGTCAGGCGGCGATCCGCGTAGTGGACGGTCCCGTCCGAGAGGGGTGTCCGGTACTCGTTGAACACGGCATTGCGCAGGGAAAACGCCACGTCGATGGACGGATCCGCCGCCACGCCTGCCACACGGAACGACCCGGCCAATTCCCCGGACGCCGAAGCGGGATCGTACTGCAGGAGGGCCCAGAGGTCGGCAATGGGGATCCCCTCGGCGCGTCCTATCAGCGAGTCGACGGCCACGCCCGGGAGCCCGCCTTCCACCGCCAGCACCCCCCGGCCGTCCGCGGTCGACAGCCGCATATCGACCAGGCGTACCGACGCCGGCGTCATCCGAATCTCCGCACCCGCCGGCACCCGCCATTCGTCGCTTCCGGTGCCGACGAAAAGCGAGTCGAACCGGACGACGAGCGTGTCTCCTTGTGAGAGGCCGCCGCCGGCCCGCAACGTCGCGTAGGGACCGAGACCTGCCGCAGCCACGAAGTCCATGGACTCGGGCGCCCCCGAGACCTCGGCGTGGAGACTATCGTAGGTGCGCGTGCCCGCGGTCAGCCGCGTGACACCCACGCCGGCCCTGACCGTGGCCGGATGCGCCCACCGGAGTGACCCGTCGCTGGTCACCTCGTGGAAGTAGAGGGAGTTCCAGCGCAGATCTGGGCTGGTGACCGACCAGCGGACGAGCGGCTCGGCAAGCGAGCCGGACACGCTCAGCGTGCCACCGACTTCACCGCCAATGGAGTCCCCTTCCAGGAGGCCGCCCGGGGCAAGGCGCGCGAGCAACGGTTGCAGGACGGCGACGGCCTCCGCGTCGAGCCGGAAGGTGAGCGAATCCTCGCTCGACCCGGCAAGCGGGAGATCGCCGCCACCCGACAACAGGGCCCCCAGCCACTGTGCCGACAGGGAATCCACGTGCAACACGCTATCCGCGATGGTGCCGCGGGCCGTCGCCGAGTCGAGTCGCGCCCCACCAAGCCGAGACGCGGCAAGGTCGACCTCCAACACCGCGAGCGGGGCACGGAGCGTGTCGGCATCGTAGGAACCTCGCAAGCGCCCGGTGAGCGAGGTCCCGGGCAGACCCTCCTCGATCGGCGTGACCACCAGCGTGTCGAACCGGAAGTCGAGGTCCCGGGCGGCGAGGTGCGGTGCGACGACCACGAAGGTCCCTTGCCCATCAAGCGCTCCCCAGGGGCCGGCGAGCGTCCCTCCGACCGAAAGCGAATCCAGCAAGCCGCCGAGGCGCAGGCGGCCCGCCATCCCCCCGCGAAACGGGACGGACGGGTAGTCGGGCCGCAACGCGTCCCACTGCAATGAGTCGAGCGTCAGCTCGCCCCACACCCCCACGGTGTCGCGCCGCAGGTCGAGCCGGACCCACCCGGACGCGCGCGTGCGCGGGAGCGTGTCGCGGTGATGGACCAGCGTCCCGGTAAACGTGAAGTTCCGCCACGGCCCTTCAAGGGAGCCCCGCCCTTCGAGATCCCCCTGAAGCGCGACCGCCGGGGAAATCGCGTGGACCGTCGCCAGCGCGATCCGCGCGGTATCGAGATGGAGGTCGTGGAACACGATGTCACCGGGGACGCCGAACGCCACGCTCCCAGCTCCTCGCACCATCGTTGCGGCGGAGTCGGCGCGGCGGTCGTGGAACAGCCAGTCGAGTTGGACCTCGAGCGCCTGGCGAGGTCCATCCGCGCGGGTGCGGCCGGTGAGGCGCCCCTCCATCGGGACCGTGTCGAGCATGCCGCGAAGGTAGGCCAGATCGAAGTCGTCGGTCCGAAGATCCACGCCGCGCGCTTCCCAGGCATCTGCTGGGCCCAGCACCAGTCCCAGATTCCCCCGCACGGTCCCACCGTTCGCCAGGGCCAGGTCGAGACCGCGAGCATCGATGATGAGCACGTCCGCCGAGCGGTGCCGGGCGGTCAGTCGCCCCGCGCCGGTGACGCCCGGCTGCAGCCAGGGGAACAGCGCGCGCACGTCGTCCGACGTGAAACGCTTCGCGTCCAAGGCAAGATCCACTTGCAGGGAAGCCTGCGGTGGCACAACGAACCGGCCGCGCATGGAGGTGGTGGTCCCCGCCAGGCGGATCGTCCCGAAGTCCACCGCGATCGTGTCGCCGACGACCTCGAGCGCGCCGCGTGCGTCGCGCACGGCAAGGGCCGGCTCAGACGACTCGCCCCGCAAGGCCGCGACCTCGATCCGGACGCCGCGACCCCCGGAAAACGGGGAGCTCAGGCGGACGTACGGCAGTACCGCGTCGACAACGCGGATGGTCCGCTCCTGGAGCGTGGTGTCCGTGGCGGACGCCGGCGTGCGCACCGCAACCAGCACGTCATGGAGACGCGCGTTTCGGAACGCGATCAGCGGGGCGAGCCCCCCCCCCGGTCCCTCCCCCAAGCGCAGCACCTGCTGGTAGTTGAAGCGCTCACCCGCTCGGCGCTCGAGGGTCACGCGCACACCGGTGAGCTCGACTTCCCCAAGGACGATGCGACGCGACAGGAAGTCCCTGAGCCGGTAGCGCACCGCGAGCTGATCGACGCTGGCGACGGGAGACCCGGCGAGATCACGCAGGACAACGGCATGGGCGACGAGGCCGTCGAGCAGCGATCCGTTCACCTCGCCCACCGTCACGGTGCCCCGCAGGTTCTGATTCGCGAACGCGAGTCCGGTGACCACGAGGACGTCGCGACCGGCCCGCGTGCCCAGGGCGGCCTGCGCCAGCCCGATCGCGAGTGCGGCGACGCTGAGCACGCTCACCGTGACCAGCCGGAGCGCGCTCAATCGCATCAGAACGCCTGACCCACGGAAAAATGGAAGCGCAGATGGTCGAGGAACGACCGGCCTTGGGGCTTCCAACGCGGCTGCACGAGCACCAACTCCGATCCTTCCTCACGGTACAGCGGTCCTTCCCGCGGGCCATACCCGTTGTACCCCACGTCGAACCGAATCGGCCCGACTCCCGTCTCGAAGCGCAGGCCAATGCCGGGGGTCACCCAGATGCCCGGATCCGGCAGGTCGTCCTTGCGAGCGAACACCTGCCCTCCATCCACGAAGCCGGCCACGACGAGGCGCGACGCGATGGGCAGCCGCAGCTCGACATTCGCCACGACGAGGTCCGTGCCACCCGAGGCGGACCGGATCGTGAGGGTGTCGAGCGTTCCATCGCCCCGATCCGCGATGGAGTCGATGATCCGGACGACGGGCCCGAGCTCGTTCTGTCCAAAACCACGGACGGTGTTGGCTCCACCGCTGTAGAACCGTTCCTCCGGCGGCACGTAGAACCGCTCGAGGCCGCCGACCGTGATGGCGGACGGGAGGAGCGTGCCGCCGAGAATGCGAAACGCCAGCACGCCGCGCCGCCCGATGGGGAGGTATCGCGCGTACTGTCCCTGCAACATCGTAAACGACGCCAGGGAGTCGGACGCGGTGAGGGTCGATGCCCACCGGAGCTGCGCGCTCGCGACGCTGCCCCGGGAAGGATCCAACACCGAGTTCTGTCGGTTTCGCGTCACCAACAGCCCCAGGGTTCCCTTGCGCAGAGGGGCTTGATAGCGCTGAATGTCCTCGAGACGACAGATGCTCAGATAGAGGCATGAGGTCGCCGGCGAGGCCTTCGTCGTCGATCGGCCGATCTCATAGGACAGCGTCAGCGGCACATTCCACCGGTTGCGAATCGTCAGGCGCAGGGAGGTGCCAAAGCCCTCTTGCACATAGGCCCCGACCTCGCTGCGGCGCTCGGCTGACAGGCCGATCGTCGCGCTCAGCGACCGTGTGAACAACGCGGGCTCGGTGAGCGACGCCGTCACGTTGTAGTTCAGCGCAAGCCGTTCCGGATTGTCATTATCACCGCTGAGCGCGGGGCACATGCTATTCTGCAGTCCCCAGGAGAACGGACTGCCGGTCCCGATCTTCGAGAGCCGCGCGGTGACGTCGAGATTCCGTAACCCACCGAACAACCGCGCGGACGTCAGGCCCGTGAGCAGTCGGAAACAATCCTCCGTGCCGTAGCCGGCGGTGGCACGCACCTGACGCGCCTTTCCCTCACGCACGGCCACGCGCACGGTGACCGTCGAGTCACCGCGGGGAACGGTGTCGGTGAGGCGCACGTCGACGTAGTCGAAGGCGCCGGTCCGATACAGCTCCCGCTGCGTGGCGGCGAGGTCCCGCCAGCGATACAAGTGCCCCGGGCGTACGGGCAGAAGGCGCCGAATCCCTCCCTCCCCCAAGCTCGTCTCGCCCTCGATGTCCACCTGCCCGATCGTGGAGCGCGGCCCGGGCACCACGTCGAAGGAAACGGTCGCCTCACGCGTGTCCTGCTTGACGTCGAACCCGCGGAAGACGTCGACGAACGGGTAGCCGCGGTCTTCGAGCATCGCCCGGATGGAGTCCGTGGCCGCCCCGAGCAGTAGACGATTGAACGGGTCACCGATGACCAGGGGCAGGGCCTCCCGCACGCGGTGCGGTGAGACGATGCCCTCCGTACCGGTCACGGCGAGGTCCGTGATGCGGACGGGCGGGCCTTCCGTGATCAGGAAGCGCAGGCGGACGCTTCCGCTATCCCGCTGGACCACCGTATCGATTCGCGCATCGAGGAATCCCACCTGCGAGTACAGCAACTTCAGCCGCAGGACGTCGCGCTGGAACTCCCGCTCGTTGAAGTAGCGGCGTTCGCCCAGGCCGATCCATGACACGATGCGATGCCGCACCCACCAGCTAGAGTTGGTCGTGGCGATGGAAGCGGCAAGCGTGAAGTCGTCGATGGCGTGATTGCCCTCGAAGGAGAGGCCGCGAACGAGCGGACGAAGCAACAGACTGTCCTGGGCGAGAGCTGGCGCCGCGGGCGCCATGAGGAGCGATCCGCCGACGAACAAGAGGGCAAGAATCCGGATGGCCGCTCCTCCACACCGAGCTGAGGTGATAACCTCTTCAACTCGTGTAAGTTAGCCGGTTCTGGCAAACTCGGGCCACAGCCAGCGCCTGGGGCCCGAAGTCTCGGTGCTCGTCAGCGACTGCTGCATCTCGCCACGACCGACGCAACCACCTGTCGCTTCTGTGGTCGTCGCGATGACTCGGTAGGGAATACTACCCGCCGCAAGCCACGAGCATGTCGTCCACGGTCGTGAACTTGACGCGCGGGCGTCCGGCGACCTTCCCGGCCGCGATCTCCGCGCCATCGATCCGCAACCAGTCCTCATACGAGAGGACCGTCGGCTGGCGCACGCGCACGTAGGCCTCCGCAGCCGCTGGGTCCGGTTCTGCCGGGGTGTGCACGGCACCCGCGTTCGCGTCTGACAGGATACTCTCGACGGTTTCGACGGCATCCGGCTTGTTGGTCCCGATGACCCCGGATGGTCCCCGCTTGATCCACCCCGTCACATAGACGCCTCGCATGGGGCGCCCGCCTTCGAGCACGCGCCCACGATCGTGTGGGACGATGCCCGCGCGCTCGTCGAACGGGAGATCGGGGATGGGCACCCCGTGGTACCCAACCGAGCGGAACACCAACCCGACCGGCAGCTCTTCCATCTGTCCGGTCGGTACGGCCTTCAGCCGCCCGCGGCCGTCGTCCTCGAGTCGGTTCCGCACGAGGCGCAGCGCGCACACCCCACCCTCGTCGTCGCTGCGGAGCTCCACGGGTGAGAGCAAGAACCGCAGCACCAACCGCCGGGGCTTTCCGGACGGTGACCGCTCGGCATAGCTCGTGAGGATCTTCACCTTCTTCTCGAGCGCGCGATCGCCGACGGCGCCCAACTCGGCCCGGCTGGCGGCATCCAGCACCACGTCGTCGGGAGGAACCCACACGTCGGCGCCCTGCAACTCGCCAAGCTCGCGCACCTCGGGGGTCGTGAAGGCCGCCTGCACCGGCCCTCGCCGCCCGATGAGGTAGACCTCGCGAATGCGACTCTCAGCGAGGGCCGCTTCCGCGAACGGCACCATGTCGGTCTCCCCCAGTTCGTCGGGGGTCCGGCAGAGGATGCGCGCGACATCCACCGCCACGTTCCCGACACCGATGACGGCGGCCCGCTCCACGGAGAGGTCGAACGTGCACTCGCGAAAATCCGGGTGCCCGTTGTACCAGGCGACGAACTCTGTCGCCGAGTGACTCCGGCGGAGGTCTTCGCCCGGGATGCCGAGTCGCCGATCCGTCTGGGCGCCGGTCGCGAAGCACACCGCATGGTAGTGCCGTCGCAGATCGTCCAGGAGCACGTGCTTGCCGACTTCGACGTTGCCGAAGAAGCGGAAACCGGGCCGACGGGCGACCTTGTCGAAGGACCGGATCACGCTCTTGATCTTCTGATGGTCGGGCGCGACCCCGAAGCGCACGAGGCCGAAGGGAACAGGAAGGCGCTCGAACATGTCGACCGACACCGCGCCGCCGCCGCGCGTCAACAGCGCCTCGGCCGCGAAGAACGCCGCCGGTCCCGACCCCACGATCGCAACCCGCAGCGGTGACGGCATGGCCATGATACATCCCCATCGGATGGAACCGCTCGCAAAATGGACAGTCGGACCACGCGGCGAAAGGACGCCGCTTTCCCCCGCGAGGCCGGCGCTCTAGCTTGTTTCCTCCCATGAAGATCTACACAAAGACCGGCGATGGCGGCGAGACGACGCTGTTCGGAGGCGCCCGCGTGTCGAAGCAGGACCTCCGTGTCATCGCCTACGGCGAGGTCGACGAACTCAACGCGGCGATCGGCGCCGCATTGGCCTCCCATCCCCCCGACTTCGAACACACGTTGCTGGAGCTGATCCAACGCGATCTGTTCGCGATCGGTGGCCAACTCGCGACGCCAAAACCCGAGAAGGTGGCGAAAGCGCTCGCCAAGGCGCAGATCGACGAGCGGCGCATTGAGACCATGGAAACCGCGATGGACGCGGCGGATGCGGTGCTCTCACCCCTCACCGCGTTCATCCTTCCCGGCGGAACTCCCAAGGCGGCGGCCCTTCATGTGGCGCGCACCGTCTGCCGCCGCGCGGAGCGGAGCGTCGTGGCGCTCCACGCGCGCGACGCGGTCCCGCCGATCATTCTGACGTACTTGAATCGCCTCTCAGACCTGCTGTTCACGCTCGCACGCCTGGCCAACCAGCGGGGCGGCGTGACGGATCGCACCTGGTGAATGCCCAACCACCGGTTCTACCAACTCGACGTCTTCACGACGACGCCGCTGGCGGGCAATCCCCTGGCCGTGTTCCCGGACGCGCGTGGGCTGACACCGGCCACCATGCAAGCGCTCGGGCGCGAGATGAATCTCTCCGAAACCACGTTCGTCTTCCCGTCGGACGCCGCGACGCGGCGCGTGCGGTTCTTCACCCCAGCCGCCGAAATCCCGCTGGCCGGACATCCCACGATCGGGACCTGGTGGCTGCTTGCGGAGCTGGGTTTGCTGGGTGGCATCGTCGCCGATGGCACCGTGGCGTGCACGCAAGAGACCGGACGCGGCGTGCTCCCCGTGGACCTCACCCTGAGCGGAGGTCGGCCGGTGCGCGTCGAGATGACGCAGGCGTTGCCCGAATGGGGGGCGACCGCGGACGACCGCACCGCGCTCGCCCGCGCCGTTGGTGGTGACGATCGGCTCATCCCAAACGCCCCCCCTCCCCAGGTGATCTCCACCGCGCTCCCACAGTTGATGATCCCCGTTCGATCGCGGGCCGACCTCGCGGCGCTCCCGAGCGGCGGGACAGGCGGCGAGTTGACGGCACTGCTGCGCGGCTTGGGGACGGACTGCGCGATGCTCTACGCCACGGCCGAGGCGCCAGACCTCACCGCACATTGCCGCATGTTCGCGCCAGGTCTGGGGGTGCCGGAAGATCCGGCTACGGGAAGCGCCGCCGGCGCCCTGGGGGCGTACCTGGTGCACCATGGCGCGGTCACGCCGCGCAACGGAGAGGCCCGCATGGTGTTCGAGCAGGGGATCGAGATCGGACGGCCGAGCCGAATCGACGTGCGCGTCGTGACCGACGAGGGCGGCGTCATCACGCGCGTTCACGTTGGCGGCGCCGCGGTTCGCGTCATCACCGGCGAAGTCGCGCTCTAGGCCCGGCGCGATGCATCGCATCCCCGTCCAGCTCGTCGGGAGCCCCTACCAGGTCTGTGTGGGGGCGGGCGCTCTCGAGCAACTCCCGGAGATGCTCTCCCAGGCGTGCCCCGCCGCTCGGTACGCCGTCATCGCGGATTCGACCGTCGCGGGGCTGTATGGGGACCGGGTGCGCACCCTCGTGAATACCGTCGCGCCAGCGGACCTGTTTCCGTTCCCGGCCGGTGAATGGAACAAGACCCGCGAGCAGTGGCACGCGCTGACCGATGCCATGCTGGCCACGGGCGTCGGGCGGGACGGCGCGGTCGTTGCCCTCGGGGGTGGCGTGACGGGCGACCTGGCGGGATTCGTGGCGGCGACCTATCTGCGTGGCATTCCCTACGTGCAACTCCCCACCACCGTGCTGGCCATGGTGGACAGCTCGGTTGGCGGGAAGACCGGCGTGGACACGACGCACGGGAAGAACCTCGTGGGCGCCTTTCACCAGCCGAGCGTCGTGGTGGCGGACGTCGGGCTCTTGGCGACGCTATCCGACGTCCATCTTCGGGCGGGACTCGCGGAGGCGGTGAAGCACGGAGCCATCGCGGATCGGGACCACTTCGCACACATCGAGAGCCGACGCGCGGCGCTGTGCGATCGGGACCTCGAGGAACTCACCGCGATCATCGGACGGAGTGTCTCGATCAAAGCCGACGTGGTGGCCCGCGATGAGAAGGAGCGAGGACGGCGGGCCATTCTCAACTTCGGGCACACCGTGGGACACGCGCTCGAGACGGTTACCGGCTACTCCCTCCTGCACGGCGAGGCGGTTGCCGTGGGGATGGTGGTCGAGGCTCGGCTCGGCGAAGCCACGGGAGTGACCGAGCGCGGCACCGCCGCGGCGATCGAGCGCGCCCTGATCGCGCTCGGGCTACCCGTGGAAACCGGCGACGTCCCACCGGAGCAGCTCGTTCGCGCGATGGAGATCGACAAGAAGTCCCGAGGCGGGACTGTCAAGTTTGCATTCTTGAAACGGCTTGGACAGGCGGCCGTGGCAGGCGACGGTTCTTGGACGTTCGGAGCCTCGTCGGAGCTGATTACTCAGGTACTCATGGGCCGGAGCGGAAGCCATTCAATGTAAATGACTTCCAAGATTCACGAACATTCCCACATTCGGCAAATCGCGTATTGACAATAACTTAACAGGAAGTCTGGTCAACCACCTGCGCTGGCCTTCGGGGCTCGCGTCGACAAAGTCCGGAACAACTTACCAATGAATGATTTGTGATGTTGAAAACTTGATTTTCTTGACGGTTACCCCGCTCTTTCCTATATTCGCCCCGCCCTGTCGCAGGCCAAAATGGCGGACACGAAGCCGCCTCCTTCCATACAGTATCGACCCATCCCAGGGGTGTGTATGGCTCAGCAGGTACGGGCGAGCAAGAGCAGAGCCTTCTTCCGTGTGACATCGTCAAACGCGTTTGACCAGTACCTGCAGGACATCCAGAAGCTGCCGCTGATCAAGGATCCCAGGGAAGAACGCGCCCTGGCACGGAGGGCTCAGGAGGGCGACCCAACGGCGGCGGAGCGGCTCGTGACGGCCAACCTCCGCTTCGTCATCTCCTACGTGAAGAAGTACCAAGGACACGGTCTGGATCTCTCGGAGCTGGTGGCCATCGGCAACGAGGGGCTCCTGAAGGCGGTCAAGAAGTTCGACCCCGACCAGGGCGTCAAGTTCATCTCCTACGCCGTCTGGTGGGTCCGCCAAGCCGTCCTCAAGGCCCTCGCCGAGCAGACCCGCAGCGTCCGCATCCCGCTCAACCAGAACAGCCATTTCATCCGGATGGCACGCACCGAGACCTATCTCTCTCAGGAGCTCGGGCGCGAGCCGACGGACGCCGAAATCGCCCGGGCACTGGATGACACGCCCGCGAACGTGCGGGCGGCGCGACGGATGACGGCAGCGGAAATCTCGCTCGACGCGCCGATAGAGCGGGGCGAGCGCGACGCGACGACGGTGGGGGAGCGGTTCGCCGGTGAGGAAGGAACGGAAATCGAAGAGCTCACCGACTCGAAGTTGCAGCGGGAGTTCATCGACCGGATCTTCCAGAAATACCTCACACCCCGCGAGCGGCGGATTCTCTATCTCTACTACGGTTTGGCGGAAGGCTCCGAGGGCATGACCCTGGAGCGGATCGGCGACATCATGGGGGTCACGCGCGAGCGTATCCGACAGATCCGCGAGCGGGCCTTCGAGAAACTCCGTCAGAGTCCCGACGGCAAGGCGCTCATGGGATTCTGGCGCGCGGCCTAGGGCCTCCTCGACGACGGGTCTGACGATTGGGCGGGCGACCATGGCGTGGTCGCCCGCCCTCGTCGTCTCGGAGGCGCTCGTATATTGCGGGTATGGCAATCCTCGAACTGCCGCTGTTCCCGCTCGACATCGTGTTGTTTCCGGGAACTCCGCAACTCCTGCACATCTTCGAGCCGCGTTATCGCCAGATGCTGGCCGACTGCCTCGAGGGCAACGAGCGGTTCGGACTCTCCTACGTGAAACGCGACGACACCAATGATCGAGCCCCCGCAGCGGGCGACATCGGGTGTTGCGCCGTCATTCGCGAGTCACGGCTCCTCCCCGATGGCCGATCCAACATCGTCGTCGTCGGGGACGAGCGGTACGCCCTGCAAGAACTGATTCCGACGGCCCTTCCCTACCTCATCGGTCGCGTCGAAACGATCGAGGACGAAGATATGGACGCGCCGCAGCTGGATGAACTGGCGGCGCAGGTGCGCGCGAACTTCGCCAAGTTCGTCGCGGGAATGCAAATGCTGAGCGATCGCCCGTCCCAGACGCTCCCACTCGAGAGCTCGCCCACGACGATCTCGTTCCAGGTGGCGGGAGCCCTCGAGTTCGACGTGGAACTGAAGCAAGCGCTCCTCAGCGGTCGGTCGACCCTGGGACGCCTCGAGCACCTGCTCCGGATGCTCCGTCCGCTGAACGACGAGCTGTCCCAACGCGTCGCCGTGCATCGTCGCGCCCGGGGCAACGGGCGCGGCGGCGGCACGCAGGACGTGGTCACCGGTTCATGACGGTCACCACGCAGGCGCTCGATGCCCTTGCCGACATCGTCGGACCCGCGTGGGTACGGCGCGACCGGGCGACGTGCGAAACGTATGCCACCGATGGGCTACCAACCGCGCATCGGGAACCGGGGGCGGTCGTGCTCCCGGGCAGCCGGGACGAGGTCATCCGCGTCGTCCGGATCCTGGCCCATCACGGGGTCCCGTTCGTGGCCCGCGGTGCCGGTACCGGCCTGTCCGGCGGCGCGCTTGCGGACCGCGACGCCATTCTCATCACGCTGACGCGGCTGAATCGCATTCTCGCCATCGATCCCGAGAATCGGCGCGCGCTCGTGGAACCGGGAGCGGTCAATGCACACGTGTCACGCGCCGCTGCCGCCTACGGGCTTCACTACGCGCCGGATCCGTCGAGCCAAACCGCGTGCACCTTGGGCGGGAACGTCGCGGAGAACGCGGGAGGCCCGCATTGCCTGAAGTACGGCGTGACCACGCAGCACATTCTGGCGCTCGAGGTCGTGCTGCCTTCCGGCGCGGTCGTCGAGCTGGGATCCGCGAGCGGCGAGACCTGGGGACCGGACCTCGTTGGCTTGTTCGTGGGGAGCGAGGGGACGTTCGGGATCACCACACGCATTACCGTACGGCTCACCCCGCTCGCCCGCGCGGTCGAAACGCTTCTGGCCGATTTCGGCTCCCTGCGGTCCGCCGGCGAGGCGGTGTCCGCGATCATTGCCGCAGGCTTCCTTCCCGCGGCCATGGAAATGATGGACCAGACGTGCATCCGCGTGGTGGAGGCATCCATCTACCGTGCGGGATACCCAACGGACGCGGCCGCGGTGCTCCTCGTGGAGATGGATGGCCGGGACCAGACCGCCGTGGGCCACCAGGGCGAACGCGTCGAGCACTTGTTGCGGACGTGCGGGGCCCGGACCGTGCGCCGGGCTCGCGAGGTGGGGGAGCGCGAGCGACTCTGGCAGGGCCGCAAGAAGACGTTCGGCGCGCTGGGCCGGCTCCGGCCGCACCTCCTGGTCCAGGACGCTGTGGTCCCCCGAACGGTCCTGCCCGATCTGCTCGATACGATCGCGAGGATCGCGGGCCGATACGGCGTCACTGTGGGGAACGTCTTCCATGCGGGGGACGGCAATCTCCACCCCAACATCGCGTATGACGGCCGAGTCCCGGGGGAACGCGAACGGGTCGAGCAGGCGGCCGCGGAGATCATGCGCGCCTGCATTGCCGTCGGTGGGACGATCACCGGCGAGCATGGCGTCGGGTCCGACAAGATCCGGTACATGGCCGATCTGTTCGACGCCACCACGCTCGGGGCCATGCACGATGTCCGGCGCGTGTTCGACCCGGAAGAGCGGGCGAATCCCGGCAAGGTGCTCCCGGCACACGCGTGCCGGGAATGGCATGCGGCCCCTGCGGCACATCAGGAGATCGCCACCGCATGATCCCGACGCGCTGGGGCATGCGGATGGCGGACCAGTTGTCCCAAGCGACGAGCCGCATCACGTCTGCGGAAGCCCAACTCGCGCGCGCCGACGGGGCCGGAGCGCTGCAAAGCGCGTATCAGGCGGTGGTGGAGGCCGCCACGCTCCGCGTGTGGCATGCCACGCCTACCTGGGGAACCACGCTGTCGCCGGATGAGATGCGACAGCGGGTGCGGGACGCGTTTCCCAGCCTGTTCGCGGCCCTCGGCGAGCTCGATATCGCGTCGGCCTTGACCAGCCCGTGGACCGTGGACGCGGCGTCTCCCTACGTCGTCGAGGCCCGAGCCTATATCGCCGACGTCGCGGCGGAACTGCGCCCATGGCTGCGCGCGGACTAGCGGACCGGCTGCGCCAGCTGCTCGGTGACGGCGCCCTCGCCGCGGGCCCTGACAGCCAACTACCCGTGGCGCGCCCCGCAGACGAGGACCAGTGCGCCTTGATGCTCCGGACCGCGTCCGTGGAGGGGTGGCGGGTGGCCATCGCGGGAGCCGGAACCTGGTCCAGCCCACCCGAGGCGGACGTGATTCTGGCCACCGATCGACTGGCCGCGCTCGGTCCCGTTGACGCCGCCGATCTGGTTGCCAGCACGCAGGCGGGCGTGCGCTGGAGCGCGCTCCGGAGCGGGCTCGCCGAGGAGGGCGCCTGGCTCGCGCTCGATCCTCCAGGTGCCGATCGAACCCTGGGCTCGGTACTGGCAACGGCGACGGCCGGTCCGTTACGCGCGGGCTTTGGGAGCGCTCGGGACCACGTGCTCGGCGTGACGCTCGTGACCGGCGACGGGCGCATCGTCCGTGCGGGTGGTCGGGTCGTGAAGAACGTCGCCGGATACGACCTGGCGAAATTGGCCCTCGGGACCTTCGGGGCGTTCGGCGTGATCACGAGCGTGCACGTTCGACTCCGCGCCGTCCCGCGGGCCGACACGACCCTGGTGGTCGAGGGCAGGCGCGACACGCTGCTCGAGGCAGGACGCGCCATCCAGTCCGCCGGACTCTCCCCTGCGGCGCTCGAGCTGCTCTCACCCTCGGCGGGCCCCGCGAAGGACTGGACCCTCGCGGCGCGTCTGCTGGGCACCGATGCCGAGGTTGCCGCGGACCGCGACGCCCTCGTGGCCACGGCCCGCCTCCCGTGGACGCCGTTGCCTGTGGAGACCGCGGCCGAGTTCTGGCCACGCACGAGACGGGCGGTGCTCGCGACCCCCGTGACGCTCCGCCTGGGCGCCGATCCGTCGGCGCTCGAGCGGGCATTGGACTTGGTGGCCCTCCATCTCGACGAACGCGTTGCCGACTGGCTGACCGCGACGCTGCCCGCCGGGGTGGTCCGCTGGAGCGGGAACGCGGAAGCGCATGCGTTGCGGCGCCTGCGGAGCGCGGCGGCACAGCTCGAGTGGCCAATGACCCTCGAACGCGCACCGTGGCCGATTCTCACGGCGGTGGGTCATTTCGGCGCGTATCGAGCGGGCGTCGTTCGCATCGTCCGGGGTCTCCGCGAGGCCTTCGACCCCGCCGGCGTGTTAGTGACTTCGCTCGACGCCGCGTCGTGAGCGGCTTCGCGGGGCTCGCGACGTGCGTCCACTGCGGGTTTTGCCTGCCGCAGTGTCCGACATACCTGGTCACAGGGGACGAGGCCGACGGACCCCGCGGTCGCATCGTGCTCATGCGGCGCCTCGCGCAGGGCACTATCCCGGCAGACGATCCGGCGCTGCAACATCACCTGGATCGCTGCCTCGGCTGTCGCGGCTGCGAGCCCGTCTGCCCGTCGGGCGTCGCCTTCGGGGCCGGCATCGAAGAGGCACGCGCGCGCATCACCGCCGTGCGCCCCCTCTCGCCGATCGCGCAAGTCATGCTGGCGGTGATGGCTCGCCCCACGCTGCGGCGGGTTCTGTTCAGTCTGACGCGCCTGGTCCGGCCGATCGCATCCTGGATGTCAGGCTGGAGCCGTCTGGGGTTCGCCGCCGGGATGCTGGCCGGGACGCGCCCCTGGACGGGAGCATCGCGCTTCGGCACCGCTGTCGCGAGCACGAACGGGAATCCCGGGACGGAGCGCGAGCGTCCGGTCGCCGTGTTCCGCGGATGCGTGCAGCGCGAGTTGTTCGGGCACGTGAACACGGCGGCCGAGCGGACGCTCGCGGTCAACGGCCATGCGCCGATCCACGTCGAACACCAGGGCTGCTGCGGTGCGCTCCATATCCACGCCGGTCAGGTCGACGCCGCGCGAGCGCTCGCGCGAGCGAACGTCCGCGCCTTTGCCGCTCACGCCGACGCCGCGATCGTGGCCACCGCCGCGGGTTGCGGAGCCATGCTCCGCGACTACGGCACCCTGCTCGCCGACGATCCGCTCGCCGACGCCGCATCGGCGTTCGCGGCCCGGGTCCGCGATGTCACCGAGCTGCTCGCGGCCGCCGGCCCTCGCCCCGGCGGTCCCTTGACGCTCCGCGTCGCCTATGATCCGCCGTGCCACTTGTTGCACGCGCAACGTGTGGCGGATGCTCCCCTGGTGGTGCTGTCGGCGGTGCCCGGCGTCACCATCCTCGGGCACGCCGAGGCGGAGATCTGCTGTGGCAGCGCCGGCATCTACTCGCTCGTGCAGCCGGCGTTGTCCCATGCAGTGCTGGCCCGCAAGCTGGCGGCGCTGGACGCCGTCGCGCCCGACCTGGTGGTGACCGGCAACCCAGGGTGCGCGATGCAGATTGCCGCCGGCCTTCGCGCCACCGGGCGCACGACGCCCGTGGCTCATCCCGTCGAGGTGCTCGACGCGGCATATGCGGCGGCCGGCCTCTACCATCCGGCAGTGGGGTAGATTCCACCACCCATGAGTACCGTCCCGTTGCCCGCGCCCCTCGCACTCGAGCCGGCGGCCCTCTCGCCGATGGAAGCGGGGGCCGTGCTCGCCGGAGCGCTCGTAGCGGAGCCAGCCGTTTCCGTGCTCGAGGTGGACGGCTCCGGAGCCACGAGCTGTCTTCAGGGACTGCTCACATGCGACATCGAGAAGCCCGGTGAGGGAGCGTTCCTCTACGGCGCGATCCTGACCCCGAAGGGGATGATCGTGTCCGACCTGTGGGCGGTTCGCGAAGGCGGACAGGTCGAGCTGCGCGTCCCGAGGTCGGGCGTCCCGGCGCTGCTCGAGGTGTTCACGCGCTCCCTGCCTCCGCGACTGGCACGTGTGCGCGACGCCTCCGCGGAACGCGTCGTGTTGCGCGTGGTCGGCCCGAACGCGTTGGAGGCGGCCGCCACCGCTGGCATCGCGCTCCCGCCGGAGGGACGGGCGGTGGCGGCGGTGATGGCCGACGCGCCCGTCACACTCGCCCGGCCGGGTGGGCGGGCCCCGTTCGGTCTCGAGATCACGGCCGCGGCCGAACACGGGGCCGTGCTGCGCGCGCGGCTCACGGACGCTGGGGCACAGACCGGATCCTCCGCCGCGCTGGAGCTTGCCCGCATTCTCGCCGGTTGGCCCGCGCTCGGCGCGGAGATCGACGACCGGACCCTGCCGCAGGAGGTTCTACTCGACGAGTTGGGCGGCGTCTCGTATACGAAGGGATGCTACGTCGGGCAGGAAACCGTCGCGCGCCTGCACTTCCGAGGCCATGCGAACCGATTTCTCCGGGGGCTCATTTGGGAGGAGCGCCCCGATTCCGGGACCGCGGACATCAGCCAGGATGAGGCGTCCCGCGGGCGCGTCACATCGTTCGCCTGGGTCCCTTCGCTCGACCGCTGGCTCGGACTCGGCATTCTGCGTCGCGAAGTGGACGCGGAACGCCTGGTGGTGGCGTGCGGGCGGCCGGCCGTCGTGACCAGCCTCCCCTTCACGCTCGACGCGTGAGCGCTGTCGGGCTTGCGGGTTCCCGGCAGGCGAGCGCCCGCGGGACTACCGCGGGGTGTGCGCCGTATCCCGTGCCATGAGTGAGTCACTCATGAGGGAATCCGGCAGCGCCGGTGCCTGGCGCTGCGGCACAGCGACACTCGAATCCGCATGCTCGCCGGGTGGGGGCGTTTCGCGTCCCGCGCACCCGCACACGCAGGCCAGCATCCACCACGTCCAACGCGACCGAAGCAAGGACATGCTGACAATCTCCGGACCGACCGTGTCGGCGGCAAGCGTCTAGATGCGCCGTCGGCTATTTCTGGGCTCGTTGGGAGGGGGACTGCTCGCAGTACTGCCGGGCCGAACGGCGGCGCGCCGCGCACCGTCGACGGAAGCGGTTCCGACGATCTTCCACGGCCATCCCGACGGCAACACGACGCTGGTTCGCTTCTTGGCCACCATTCCGGATGTTCCCGCCGGTCGGCTGCGCGTCCGGGACGGTCGCAGCGGACGCCTCTTGGGCACGGCGGGGATGGTGCGGCGTGGTGAGCAGTTGGTTGGTGAGCTCTGGCTGCCGCTCACCGCGCCGCGGACCATATACAGCGACCTCGAGACCCCGGCGCGACGCGGTATCCAACGCACGCTCCACCATCTCGCGCCGACGCCACGCTGGGTAATTCACTGGCTCATTCTCGCGTCTCCCAACGCAATCTGGGCGCGCGCGGCGCGCATCTCCCCCCTGCTCCGCGCGGCGGACGCGGCGCACCTCGTTCCCGCCGGGGTACGGATCAACGGGTGGCATCCGCTCCCGCTGGAGGGAGCGCGCGACCACCTCGATCTGCTCCGGATCACCGTGCCCGCGGCGCTCGCGAGTCGCGCGAGTGGCGTGCCCGTGGGACATGTGGCGCTCGTGGAGGGTGGCCCGCCCAACCGTCGGATTCTGGACGTGCTCGCCGGGGCGCGGGTCGGTGCCGTCGTGAGCGCCACTGAGGTGACCGATCCCGTCACCCTCGGCCTTAGCGACGGACGGGCGCAGGCGTTACGCCAGATCGAACCGTGGCTATTGGCGCGCCAGCCACCCGCCCAAGAAGCCGATTCGCCCATCGCGCTGGTGATCGGCAGCGACCTCGCACCGGCGCTAGCCGCCCGGGCCACGATCGACGAGTGGAACGCGGCGTACGCATATCCCCGGCTGACTGTGGGCGATGAAGATGCGGTGGTCCGCGCCATCACCGCCGGGCGTGCCGGCCGCGCCGCCGCCGCGGGAGATGCCGTTCCGGACGGCGACGGCAGACTACAAATCGGTGCAACACGCGCCGATCCAGCGGCGGTCTTCCTGCCACTCGCGACGCTGGTTGCCCCCACCGAGCCGTCTCTCGACGGGATCGCGCGGCGCTTCTCCTTTCCGGTCGCTGGCACCCTGGTGTTCAATCCCTCGCCCTTCGGTCGCAGCGGCGTCGCCCGTTATGCCGACGGTGCCTTCCGTATCGTCACCGACGTGCCGGCCCTCGGCTACGCTTTCGTGCCGGAAACGGGCGGCACCGCGCCGGAGGCCGCACCACCGAGCGAGACGATTGCGAGCGTCCACGCGCGGCTCCGCATCGAGCGGGATGGGGGCGCCATCGTCTCTCTGCGCGACGGCGCCACGGGTCTCGAGCTCGTCGGCCCGGGAACCTCGCTCAACGGCTTCGACCATGCGGTGCTCTCGGACGTGCGGCTGGAGACCATCGCCGGCGTGGGGAGTCGTCTCATCGCCCGCCGCATGACTGGCGCCGGAGCCATCACCAGCGTGATGACGGTGTTCGACGCGCTGCCGTGGGTTGAGATCGAGAACCGCGTCGAGGCCCTCCCCGGCGACCGCACCGTGGCGTGTCACTTTGGCTTCGCACCGAGCCTCCCGCGCCTGCAGTGGGAAGTCCCGGGCGGCGTGGAGGAGACCGATGTCCCGGTGTCTCGTTTCTCCCCCATCCGCTGGGCCGCGCTGCGCGGCGAAGCGGGCAGCTTGCTCGCCGGCGTGACCGGCGTTTCGGGAGCATCCGCCGGCGAAGACGGCACGGTGGTGATCGAGGGTGGTGCGCACCACGTGGTGCGTCTGCGCTGGCACGCGGGCTACCTGCTTCCCGACGATCCCTGGCGCTTCGGCTTTGGGATGTTGCCCTTGTTTGCGCACCCCACGACCGGCGGTGGGGATGCGTCGCTCCCGACGTTTGGTCGGATGGTGGACGTTCGCGACCCCGCGGTTGCCATCGTGGGCCTCAAACCCGCGGACGACGGCGTTGGACTCGTCGCATATCTGATGGATCTGGGCGGCCCGGCACGCGCCATCCAGCTTCGCCCCGGCCTCCTGCCCTTTACCGCGGGCGTGCTGACCGATCTGGCGGAGCGAGACCGGCGACCGGCGGAGACCGACGCGGACGGCGCCGTTCTCGTGCCGATCGCGCCGTCTGGGTACGCGGCGGTCAGACTACTAACAGACGGCTAGACGCACAGACGCACAGACGCACAGACGCACAGACGCACAGACGCCTAGACGCGCAGAGGCCAGGGGTACAGACGCACAAACGGCTCGGCCGGCGCCTTCGCGCTGGGCTGGACCCTTCAAAGGGCAACTGGGTAGGTTCGGGTTCGAGGCTTGCTCTCATCTTGCAGAACGACCGATGGACGCTCATGACCACACCACAGACACTTGCTGACCTCAAACAGACCGAATGGGCGGATGCCGCCAAGCACGGGCGGACGATCAAGGACGAGCTGCGCGAGAACCTCATCTGCAAGCTCGAATCTGGAGAGCCGATCTTCCCCGGTATCGTCGGCTATGAGGACACGGTGGTCCCGCAAGTCGTGCACGCCATCCTCGCCCGTCACAACTTCATTCTGCTGGGCCTGCGTGGCCAGGCGAAGAGCCGCATCCTGCGACAGCTGGTGTCACTGCTCGACGCGGAGATGCCGATCATCGCCGGCAGCGAGATCAACGACAATCCCTTCTCCCCCATCTCCAAATACGGTCGCCAGCTGTTGGAGGAACATGGCGACCGCACGCCGATCGCGTGGGTGACACGAGACTATCGCTACGTCGAGAAGCTGGCCACGCCGGATGTGACGATCGCCGACATCATCGGCGACGTGGATCCGATCAAAGCCGCGCGCGGCGGCCACCTGCTCTCGGACGAGCTGACGATCCACTACGGTCTGCTCCCGCGCAGCAACCGGGGCATCTTCGCGCTCAACGAGCTCCCAGACCTCGCCGGCAAGATCCAGGTTGGGCTGTTCAATATCATGCAAGAAGGTGACGTCCAGATCAAAGGCTATCCCATCCGGCTCGCGCTCGACGTGTTGCTGGTGTTTTCCGCGAACCCGGAGGACTACACCGCGCGCGGGAAGATCATCACGCCGCTCAAGGACCGGATCGGCAGCGAGATCGTCACCCACTATCCGAAGACCCTCGAACACGGGATGGCGATCACGGAACACGAGGCGTGGCTCTCACGCGGCGGGCGGCCCATCGAGATCCCGGACTTCATGGCGGAGATCATCGAGCGAATCGCGTTCGAGGCCCGCGCGGACAAACGAATCGACAACCGATCCGGTGTGAGTCAGCGGCTCCCGATTTCGGTGGTGGAGAACGTCGTCTCGAGCGCGGAGCGGCGCGCGATCGTGAGCCGCGAGCGGCAGGTCGTGCCCCGGGTGAGTGACGTGTATGCGGCATTGCCGTCGATCACCGGCAAGATCGAGCTGGAGTACGAGGGGGAGTTGCAGGGCGGTGAGACGGTGGCGCGCGACCTGATTCGGCGCGCGTGTCTGGCGACGTTCGAGGCCCGGGCCGGCGGCGCCGACTGCGACGCCATCGTCGAGTGGTTCGACGTCGGTGGGGCGCTGAAGGTGGGCGGCGACGAACGCGCCGACGCACTGATGCGTGGCTTCACCGCGATCCCCGGCCTGGTGGACGTCGTCCAGCAGACGGGGCTCTCCGGGCGGAAGGAACCAGCACATCTCGTCGCCGCGTGCGAGTTGGTGCTCGAGGGGCTGGTGGCCCAGAAGCGCATTTCGCGGAGCGACGAGCTGGGCTACGCCCGGGCGCGCCGCGAGCGCCCGGCGGGGCCGGGCCCGGGCTTGGCTGGCCCCAACCTCTTCACGTGACTGCGTCCATGGCGGTCATCACGATCTCTCGGCAGTATGGCTCTGGTGGTTCCCACATCGCCAGGCTCGTTGCGACTCGTCTCGGGTGGACCTTGATCGACAACGAGTTCGTGGACCGAGTCGCGACTCGGGCCGGGCTGAGCACCGAAGAGATCGCGCAGCAACAGGAGCGGGTCCCGACGCTCATCGAGCGCCTCGCCCGAGCGCTCACCGTGTCCTCGCCGGAGATGTTCGCGGCCGCCGCCGACCCGCAGGCCGCGCTCCCACCGGAGGATCGCATCGTCCGTCTCACGGAAGCGGTCATCTCCGAAGCCGTGCAGAAGGACCACGTGGTGATGGTGGGCCGCGGCGCCCAGGCGTACCTCGCCGAGCGGGCGGGTACGCTGCACGTGTTCGTCGTGGCACCTCGCGAGGAGCGCGTCGCGGCGGTCATCCGCCGGCTCGGCGTGACCACGGACGAGGCGGGCGCGGACCTCGATCGGGTCGATGAAGGCCGGCGTCGCTACGTGAAGATCCACTACGGCCGACACTGGGAAGACGCCGCGAACTACGATCTCGCCCTGAACAGCGCGCAGTTCGGGTACGACGGATGCGCGGACCTCATCGTGGCCGCGGCGCAAGCGGCCGGGCTCACCGGTCGCTGACCGGCTACCAACCAACCCGAAGCCGGGTCAGGAAGAACCGACCCAGCTCCGGCGCTCCGACGAACTCGATGTGCCGATTGTCGAGCACGTTCTGGACGGTCAGCGTCAGGGTGGCGGCGGGCCACCACGGCACGGACAGGCCCGCCGCGACGTCCACGAGCGCGTAGGCTCCCACGTATCCGTCGTACTCGCCGTTCTTGACGGGGAAGCTCCGGACATAGCGCCCGCGGACGCCCGCGGTGATGCCGAGCGCCTGGTTTGCGTACTCGACGCGCAGCGAGGCGCGGTCTCGCGGTGCGTTGAGGTACACCACCCCGAGAACCTTGACGTTCGGGATCGTATCGGCGTTCACCCACGAGTACGTGGCGCCCAGTTTCAGCGAGCGGGAGACCGCGACGTCGAGTCCGAGATCCGCTCCCCAGAGCGTGTAGGCGCCGCCACGCGGACTCACCGCGAGCAGGTCCGTCGGGTGTGGGGTCTCTACCGGTGAGATGGTACCGGCCGGGATCTGGGCGATGGTGGAGGCGAGTTGGGCCGCCTGATCCGGCGTCAAGTAGTTGGCCAGGTAGGACCGGAGGGTCTCCTCGTCGAAGAACACCGATGGGGTCCCGATGTACTGGGCACCAGCCGCATCGGAGACCCGCATCATCCACAAGTCCAGGGTCACGCCGAGTCGCTCAGCGAGGAATCCCTTGTAGCCCACCTCCAGGGCATTCGTGATGGTCCGTCCCTCGCCCTCGATATCCGTTACGTCCGACGGGGCGACGTCCACGAAGCGTTGTGAGGTGGGATCGAGCCGCGCGATGCGGCTATCGACCTGAGACCGGGTCGGCGCCGGAATGCCGGACAGGTCGATGCCCTGCCCTTGGGCATACGCCACGAGTGCAGGCCACAACACCGTCGCGTCCGCCGGCAGGTACTCAAACGGCGACCCCCCAATCGCCACGGCGAACGGGCTACGCATGCAGAGCAGACCGTCGCAGTCGTACCGGAAGTGAAATCCGTCTTTTGGGACGCCGGTGCCGCGCACGAGATATGGGAGGTCGTTTGGCAGGGTGCCCGCGACGATATCCAGGAACAGGTCGTTGGCGTCCGGCGACGTGAAGGCGCGGTTGTACGACGCACGAATGGCATGCGTCGGTGCCGGCTTGTAAACGAGCGCGAGTCGCGGCGAAAACACCACGTCGTTCAGTGCGGAGTGGTGATCCACGCGTATCGCGCCGAAGGTCTGTAGTCGCGGGAGCACCGTCCAGGTGCCGTGTGCATAGGCGCCGATTTCCGTCGTCCGGTCCCGGTTTTCGTTCACGCCATGGATCGTTCCGCCGGTCCGAGGATCGGTCCACCGCAGGTCGGCGCCGTACAACAGGTCGACCGGCCCAACTCCAAAACCGTGCTGCAGCTGTCCAACCATGACGCGCGAGTCATCGATGAGGGGCTCGCCGGTGCGCAGGATGTACGTGCTGCCGGCGTTGCTCCAATCGTAGAACACGTTGGCAAAGAACCGGTCGCGCTGCATCCGCACTTGGCCGAAGGAATAGCGCCAGTCTTGCCCCTGGATCGCGCCGACGGCCGGGGTCAGATCGATGGCGCTGAGCGCCTGGGCGGCCCCCGCGGTGGCGATGACCTGGGTGCGACCGTCCGGCCGCCAGTCAACACGCGCCTCCCCGCTGGCGCGGCCGACATTGAAGTCGCGGCGCCCGATCAGGAGCGTGGCCGGGTCGGCGCCATCGGCGATGGCGCTGGCCCGATTCTCCTCCTCCGTAGGGTCCGACGACGACCAATCGTGCCCCTGGAGGTAGCTGCCCGACAGCTTCATCGCGAGCCGGCTGCTGAGAAGCTCCGCAACACGGAACTCACCGCCCACGCTGCTCCGACTGCCTGCGGTGACCGATGCCGCCCCACCGCGGCTCTCGAACGGCGACCGCGTAATGAAGTGGAGGACACCGCGCGGCGCACCGGGCCCGTACAGCGCGGACGCCGGACCGCGGACGAGCTCGATGCGGTCCAGGTCTTCGGGGGTGCTCGCGACGAGATAGGGGATGTTGAAGGCGACCGAGGGCAGCGCCGAATAGCGATAGTCGGTGAGAAAGAGGAGGGATCCGGAATTGACGGTGGCGTCACCCCGCACGCTGAACGTGCGCTGGATCAGCCCCTTGCTCGCCATCACCATGCCGGGCGCATCCCGCACCATCTCGACGGGCGCGAGCGTCGCGTTCTGTTCGATGGCCTCCCGCCCGACAACCGATACCGCGGCCGGCGCGTCCAGCACGGCTTCCGGGCTCCGCGTCGCCGAGATCACCACGGGATCGAGCGGCACGCCCAACGCCACTAACCGAATGTCGATCCGTACGGTGTCACCGGCCCCCACCGTTCCCGTCTTCTCGGCCGGCCGGTAGCCGATCCGCGCGGCGCGAATGGTGAATAGGCCCGCGGGCACGCGGGCGAACCGGAAGCGGCCGGCCTCGGTCACCATCTGCCGACGTATCACCTGTCCGGCCACCAGCTCGACGCGGACGTCTGTCAGGGGGGTCGTCGTCGCGGAGTCGAGCACCGCTCCGGTGATCACCGCACTCTGCGCGTGGAGCGGGCCAGCCACGCCGATCCAGAGGGACGCCACAAGCCACAGGGCCCGTCGCATGAGGGCGAAAATGGGGTCTGCGGCAGGGATCGGCAAGGAGCAGGGCCTCGCCCCCTGCTGCGCCGCTAGGCCTCCCGCATGGCCGGCGATCGCAGCAGGAGCATGGCGGCCGCCGTGAGTGTGATCACGCCGCCGGATAGAAACGCGAACGGGACGCCCAACAGGCCGGCGACGGCGCCGCCGAGGAAGCTGCCGAACGGGCCCATGCCGACGAAGGCAAAGATGTAGGCCGAGACGACTCGCCCGCGCAGCTCGTTGGGCGCCAGCGTTTGCAGCAGCGTGTTGGTGAGCGCGCTGGTCGTGATCATGGCGGCGCCGACGAACGTGAGCAGGACCAAGGCTGGTGCCAGCGAGTGGACGAATCCGAGCATCGCCAC
>Ga0307424_1000250_pt1 | contig 28100 bp, 27 predicted proteins | sample SalMarWE160320MG_FD_202157 | JGI IMG/M metagenome (GOLD analysis project Ga0307424, IMG submission 202157) | Salt marsh sediment microbial communities from the Plum Island Ecosystem LTER, Massachusetts, United States - WE1603-20 | ecosystem: Environmental > Aquatic > Marine > Intertidal zone >... | reverse complement strand
GCCTTTGGTTGTGGAGCATATCGCTAATTACACTAAGCACCTATGTTGTTCTGCTGTGGGCAAAAGTGACGCCGTGGTTTATCAGTGATTTGCTGGTTTTAGCAATCTCCCTGTTCGTTGCATCGATCATCAGCCTCACAATAACCTCCTCGTCTGCCTTAATTGCATTTTGCATCACCGCAGGAATTGTAGATTTCTTTTCGTTTTCTGGTGGTCTTACTGCAAAAATCATAGCGAATTGTGAGCAAGAACATAACTTACTATTGCAACACCTTTCCATCACGGTTCCTTTATCCGGTCAGATTACCCCGATCATTGGAATTGGAGATTTGATAATTATGGGAAGTATATATTGTGCCCTATCTCGGCTAGAATATCGCGGATGGCTCGCCTTCTTATTTCCTCTAGGCGGACTATTGACCGCTCTAACTGTAGGCATCTTGCTAGGTGGTGTTTCTGCATTACCATTCATTGGTAGTACCACGATCATCTATCTTCTTTGGAATCCCCAGTGAAGGTCCAAACTTCACGATCATCGCGTTGATTATTGAAAGCTAAATAAAATCAAATGTCTCAAAATCGACCGACGATCCTCCTGGCAGATGATGATCCAACCATCACGGATAACTTACCCCCATTCCTGGAAAGGGCTGGTTTTCACGTTCTGGCCGTTTCAAATGGTAGGGACGCACTCGAAAAAGCCAAATCCCATCAACCAGAACTGATCATCCTGGATGTCTTGATGCCACTCATGGACGGTCGCGAAGTCTTGCGTCGTCTTCGAAGTCAAAACATCTGGATACCAACCATTCTTCTCACACAGGTTGGGAAATCGACTGAACGAGCAATAGCCCTCGAAGAAGGGGCTGACGATTACCTGAACAAGCCTTTTGACCCTCATGAGCTATTAGCCCGAATTCATGCTGTAACCCGAAGAACAAAAACAGGGAAACCCTCGCTTACAACGGCATGGCACCTCACAGCCGGTGACTTAGCCCTCGATCGGCGAGCAAGGCGCGCATCCCTGGCCGATACCCCCTTGGATCTGAGCCCAAAGGCGTTCGCTGTACTTGAATATCTGATGACTCATCCCGGTGAAGTAGTGAGCCGGGAACGGTTACTACAATCAGTCTGGGGTTGGGATTATCCGGCGGGTGGCAGGACTGTCGATACACGGGTTTTCGAAATCCGTCGTCTCTTAGATGACAATCCATCCACTCCAAAGTTTATCGAAACCCTTCAGGGGGAAGGATACTGTTTCGTTGCTTCGGTCAGGATTACGTCATGAAAAGAACCATCCAATATTTATCTTTTGGGTTACTCGCCGTAGGAGTTATATCCCTGTTCCTTATGCCAAAACTATGGGTGCCAGAACCTATTCTCATTTTTCAAGTAGGTGCAGGTGCATCTATTTTTATTTTTCTTCTTCTCCTGGCCATTTTGTTGCAGGTGATGCTGATCGGGAAAGAATTGGGACAAAGGGAATTTCGGTACCACCTAGACAAAGTAAATCGGTCACATGAGGAAAAACATCTGGAGTTCATTCACAGGTTAGATCATGAAATCAAAAATCCTCTCACCGGCTTGCATACTGCCTTCACAAATTTCAATGAAGCTCACAAAGATGACGAACGAAAACATGCCAAAGAAAACTTCTACAAAGCCTTGGATCGCTTGACTCGTTTATTGCGCGATCTGCGAAAAATGTATGATCTAGATAGCCAAATCATCGAAAGAAGGCCCATTGACATATCCCAATTAGTCGAAGATACAGTAGTGTCAACGCAAGCTTTGCCTGCGTATGAAGGGCGAGAAATAAGAGTTCTGGTGTCTAAATTACCATGGCCTCTTCCTCTTGTGGTAGGTGATCGGGACCTGCTTGGGCTTGCACTTTATAACCTCCTGGACAACGCCCTGAAATTCTCTCATGTTAAAGATCCCGTAGAAATACGATTACGAGAAGATGGACACACAGTTATTATCGAAATTGCCGACAGAGGTACAGGTATACCATCTAGTGAACAAGAATCAATCTTCGGAGATTTGTATCGTGGATCGAATGCTCAAAATGTTGATGGAAGTGGTATTGGCTTATCGCTAGTGCGTCGAATTGTCCATTTGCATAATGGGGATATTTCATTGCGGAGTCTTAATACTCATTTGCATGGCAGTGTGTTTACGCTACGCCTACCAATAAAAAATAAGCGCAAAACAACCTGAAAGTTTTTACCAAATCGAAACACAGCCGTGACACATTTGTGACAATGGATATTTATAACTAGTATGTACGATCGTACATACTACAAACTAAAGGAGAATGTCACAATGAAACGCCTACTGACGATAATTTTGTCAATCGGAGTGGTGTTAAGCTCTGGTTGGCTAGCATCACAAAACAACACCGTTGAAATATCAGCGGATGTTCAAGCAGAACCTACTTCCTCTAAGAATTGGCAAATCAGTCCAATTTCAGTCACAGTTAAGAACGTTCCGGATAAATCTGAGAAAAACGCGAATTCACTAGGAGAGGTGTATTTTAAGCTCAGTAGTTCTGATGACCTGGGCAAGTACAGTATCCAATTGGTGCGCCTGCCCGGATTTTGCGTGATAGGTGCAATCGAGTGTCCGCAACCTGAAGAAATCCAGACTCCTTTCGACCCCCAAAATATCGATTATTTGGATTGGTCACCAGATGGGAAGAAGGCGATTACTTTTGAAAGTTTTTCTGAAGAGGTCGAGTGGGGGATGCGCCGGGTGCCGCCCTCCAGGATTTACATCTTCGACGTTGAAGAAGAAACTTGGACGCAAATTTTCGAGACTTCCCAGCACATACTAGATCCGGGAAACAGTACCATGTGGTCTCCTGATGGAAAGTGGATTGCTTTCGTACAGAGCGACATCATGCCCGAAAGTGGAAAAAGGGAGAACGAAATTCAAAAGCTTTTCGTTATCCGCCCGGACGGGTCGGACATGAAGATGCTCTTCAGCCCGGCAACGCACTTTTTTGGCTGGTCGGGTGAAAATCTGCTCCTGCAGGCTTCTGATCACCCATATGACTCATCGAGTGAAGACGTAATCACGTATCTCCAGAATAGGGATGTAATTTCTTTCAACCCTGAAACTGGTGAGACAACTGTGCTCTTCAAGCCAGATCGATATAGTGCTTTGTATCCATCCCCAAATGGTAAGTTTTTGGCATTTGCAGATCCGCCAACCAGACCAGAACTGACGACGCCAATCAAGGAAATTCGTCTTTTCGACCCTTCTGGCAAATTATTTCATTCCCTGGGTTCCTACAACAACAATCAGCTGTATTCAGGCATATACCCAGTGAGTTGGTCGGCAGATAGCAACCTGATCGCCTACAGAAATTTGCGCAAAATGTACATTAGTAAACCATTAGGCCAGCCGGTTGAAGTTTATCAGCTTGATGACACTAATGTCCAACCCAGTATTTACAATGCTGTATTTTCTCCGGATGGTTCATATCTCTTGATGGAGGTTTTTGATGGCAGGCTTAAGTTAGTAGCTGTATCTGCTGATGGAAAGAAACAACATGAGGTAACCTGGTCTGGTCACCAGGAAGCAGAAACCGATAGCTTGAACCAGCAACCGAGTTCCCCTTCATGGAGGCCGATTGTAGGTCCTTGATCGTCTAAACATTTAAACCAAAACATTGTGGGCTTCCCTAATTAGACAGAGGAAGCCCACAGCATTGTGGTATGTTTACAATTTTCGCAAAATTGTGATGAAGGTTCTCTCTTAAGGAGAATCTGGCTGCCACTGCAACTGCCACGGACCGACCAAGTGCACCACTGGATTCGAAATGGCTACAGTTAGCTTCCCGGTAGGAAAAGCATCATTATATCCCAGGACAACCTCAAACCCACCTTGGCCACCACCGCCCCCTCCACCACCACCGGCCATCGCACGATGCCCTTCAATTTCAACGTTAACTCTACTTACGTCTTGATGGTTCTTGAAAGTGAATTTATATCCTTCTCCCGTAAACTGGATAGAAGCAAGATTGAGTGTGTACTCGCCAAGTTGAATATCTTTTCCGATCACCCATTCCTGACCCTGTTGCGGTTGCGGACCGACATCAAATTCAAAACTGGTTTTAAGGTCAGTTCGTTCTACATTCACGGAAGAAAATATGATTGTCAGTGGCCAGGCATACTGTTTCCCTGGTATTTCAAATGCCCAAGGAAGGTCACCTGTCTCAAGCTGATGAAAATCGAAATCGCTCAAAACATCATATGCAACAGTGTAGTCAACAGTCTTGCCATCGGCATCTGTTATCGCAGGCCAATCTGTGAAGCCTACTATAGTATCATTCACGGGTAATTTTTGGCCATCGAATACGCCAATCAAAATGTAGCCTTCTTGGGTTTCGATTATCTGCTCTACCCTTAACGGGTTTTGTTCAGCGTTATCACTTTTCTGTTCCACTGAAGGGGTGACATCCAACACGGGCACCACTTTTTCATCCTGCTGACCGGCTACAAAGCGTAGCGGAAATTCCCAGTCTACAGGAAGCATTCCCTGGTCATTATCCTGGACACACGGAATGACAAACACAGCGTCATTCACATCAACCGGTATCGCTTCATATTCGATCCTGTTAGCGAATTTTGCATCTGCTTTTGTCCCACCAAAGGCAGAGTTCGGTAACAGGGTTTCCCCATTTGGCAAGCGCAGTTCGGACTTAAATGGACAGGTGTTGATGTCTTCAGGCTGCGATGAAATATCGGCAGAAAGATTTTCATAGGTAAAAGAGACTACGGTCTTATCCGCACTTAAAACTACTTCCGTTATCGTGATCGTAATGCCATCCCGTGTTTGAGAGACGGGTTTTGCCAACATACGCAATTGCGAATCTTGTTCAACCAAACCGATTCCAGGGATATATCCAAACAAGCGCTTCATGGCAGAGACAATAGTTGGGGAGGTGAACACAAAACCAACCAGGAGGACAACCAGCAAAAGCCCCGCTCCCCATGCTAAGCGGTTGAAACGACGCGGTTCGGATTTTTCGGACATGTTATTTAGCTCCTTTTCAATTAGTTTGGAACGCAACCTTTTCTCCAGGTTCGATGCAAACTTGAAACTCGGATTTTTGCCTGAAAAATGAGAATCCAAAGCGCTATTAAGCTCTTCGGGTAAAACGGGAGGCTTATTTTTCATAGGTGTTCTCCCACATGACACGCAACCACTCCAAAGTGCGGTACAGTCTCATCTTCACCGCTCCTTTCCTTTGGCCTAAAATCAAAGCAATCTCAGAGAACTTTAAGCCCGCAGCAAATCGTAGTCGAAGGAGTTCCATTTGGTCTTCATCTAGCTTGGCTAATAGAATGTTCAGGTACTCCTGTGATTCACCTATCTCCAAAGCATCATCTAAATCAATTGCATCGTTAGAATGGTCATCCAACGGCTCCGGAGTGCGTTGTCGATACAGGTCGATCATCCTGTGCCGGGCAATCGTAAACAGCCAGGATGCAAAGCGGCCACGCTCACGATAAGTCTCCAGGCCCTCTAATACTTCAATGAAAACCTGCGCTACAAGATCCTCGGCATCCTTCTCATTGCCCACTCGGTGATAGAGATAACGATAAAGCGGTGTCAGATAGCGATGATATAGTGCAGCAAATGCATCTGCGTTATTGCGAGCGCGATCAACCAGCGCTGCATCGTCCAGGGATTGGTATTCAGTCATAGGTAAAGTGATAGATTTCATTTATCTGTATATCGAAGAAGTTGGGGATCAGTAACAAATCGATGATGAAATTGGCGCAGTTTAACATCAGTCCCAAAATTCCATTCTAATCTGTGCGCTGTGCGAATAACCAGGTAAATAATCCAGCAAGCAACACAGCAAGCATCACGATTCCAACAACAATACCAGTTGTTGAAGAACTTGGACCTGAGTTAGACCCGGTTTCCTGCACATCAAGGTTCGAAATGGCAGTTAGGGTCATAGTTGGAGTCAGCGGAATAAGTGTATTGGTGTTTTGTGGCGATAGCGTTGCATGTTCTGTGTATGAAGGCACAGGTTGAGTGGCGCCTTTTTGGACCAACAGCTTTTGCCCTGGATAGATATCCGTGGAGGACAGGTTGTTGAGACGCTTGATCTGTTCGATCTTGACCCCGTAGGTGATAGCAACACTCCACAGCGTTTGGCCGTATTTGACCTCGTGAATCACATCCCCGTCAGGTCGTGCAGTATTTACAGAAACAGGAATGATATATTGAGGTACAGAAAGTGCCTGTGCTGCCTGCGTTGCATCCCCATAAATAGCTAACTGGGTCAAGGGAATATTTGTTAATATAGCTTGAGCACTATATTGCTGCTGACCACTGCTGGTTTGCAAGGCTGTTTCAATTACATAGTAGTAAACCATCTGCCCCCATTCATCCTCCTTGAAAGCCACCGCAGCCCCAATATCGCTGCGATCCGGTGAAAGCATTGTATTTGTATGGGGTTCGTCCCCCAACCACATTTCAATGGCATCCCGAACTGTTAATTCGATACCTAAAATAAAATTTTCAGATCGATATCCATCTAAAGATAAATCACCTGAAAGTGGATACCCCAGCGAGATAAGCCATTGACCAAGTGTGAGCCCATCAGGGCGCGTATGACCAGACGAACCATTGGCGATCGCGTCCACCTCCCATTGAGCTACTTCCATAAGTACGGGATGAACATTTAATACTGGCAACCCATAATCAGTGCGTAAACTATTGACGGCATTGATTAAATCAGTAGCTGAAGGGCTATATTCTTGTAGCCTTTTTATTTTTGAGGGTGCTGCAAGAATCGTTTTGAATGACATCCCCAAGAATACGAAGATCAGCATCACGATCGATACGGATCGTTTCAAGGATTTACTCATTTCAAAATCAAGATTCGATGATCTTCTCAAATATTAGTGTATCTTAATATTCATGGTTGAAGAATATAATGATTATTTTGAAATTTCCAGTGTCCTTCGTTTTCAATTTGTCCGCTACTCAGATCTGCTAAACGCCAAAGGGTAGCAGACTCCGGGCAGACAAGTTGGATTGTGTAATCGAGTGTACGCTCTTGCGTTACCGTGTTTCCCGTAACGCTATAGGGAATCGTGAATTGCAGATTGAATACACCACTATGAACGCATGACATATCGAAAAAATAGGTGAGTTGTTGTACATCCTTCATTAAAATCACCGGGCTGGGATCATCTGGCATCATTTCAAACTCTCCTGCTTGCAATGAAAGGGCAGGGAAAACCCTGATCTCTCCAACGCCCCCGCCACCCCCCATTGGAGAAAGTATGCTCACATCTTCGAGAGATCCAATTTTTTCTGTTATCTTCAAACGCAAGGGAAAAGTTACTGAAATTAATTCAGGTGAATCCTGACTTATGAGCAGAATTTCCAGCATGTAGAAGTTACTGCCCACTACTGATCCACCTGCCCAAAGGTTTGAACCATCCCGGGTTGTTTGTAGATATTGTGATACGACCTCTTGAGGTTGCAAGGCAGGGTCCAAACCTGCGGGGATGACTCGCTCAGTTTCGATGAACTTTACAGCAATCAAATCGGGTTCACCGGCTGCCGATTCAGGAACAGGTTCTGTCTCTAGAGGAAGTGGTGTAGAAACAGTTTCAACCGGCATAGTAGCAGTTGGCATCGGTGGCTCTGGGGTTGTTTCGGAGTTGCATGCTGTCAAGAAAAAAATTATCAACAAGGGAATAAACGTGTTTTTGAAATAGCTCATCTGGAGTTCCTATCTTTGGTACTGTTTGTATATCGGTATATTCTCAAAAAAGTAACATTCTCTGCCTATGGATTTACAGCAGGATCCCACGTCACCTGCCAGGGACCCTTTACGAGCAATGCAATATCCGTTAGTGAGACAGTAATAGGCGAAGATGGTAGGCCGTTCTCGTAATAGATTGTCGAAGTAAATGCGTTTCCTTCTGGAATGCGGGGAACACCACCTCCGCCGCCGCCAGACATATCTTCCAGATCAATCAGAGAGGCGCCAATTACTCTGGGATCATCGGAACGGATAGCAAATTCCAAGGCGGCTGTGCCATCGGAATGTTCAAGGATTTTTACTGAATCTACATAAACGACAACGTCGCCAGCTGGAAGGTCAAGGTTCAGATCCACTATTCGATCCGCCTGTGGATTGGGGCCAGGGTCAAATTTAAATTTCGCGTTTACCGGGAAACGAACCTCAACAGCCTCCACAAGGAAAGTCAAGGGCCAGGCAAAATCCTTGCCGGTCAGTTTGTAAGCCCAGTTGTATTGTTTGGAACCCAAAGTAGGCATCGTATCCGGTAATGTATCTTCTCGTGGAACTTCGTTCCCATCAGCATCGAGCAGGAGTATTTTTAGGGGTGTCACGCCAAACTCTGAAATGCTTGCATCCTTCCAGCGCAGACTCCCCTCTAAAATATAACCATCAGGCGACTCCACATATTTATCAATCGCAAGAGAAATCCCATATTCGGCAGCGATCACAGACGATTCGGTTTTCTCCCCAGCTGGGCTAGGCTGAGTAGGAATAGCTTCAGGCAATTCAATGACCGGATATCCCGTACCTTCCGGTGCCGGCTTCAACTTCAGGGGAATCGCCCAATCTTCAGGCCCGGCTCCAGGCGGTAAACCAGCCAGACGTGTCAAAGAGAGCGTAAGTTCCGTTACCCCCGAGGGGATGGGACCAAATTCCAGCGCATACAGGATACCTTTGCCGTCCGATGGCATGTGGCGACCAAAACGGACATCGAGCTTGCTGCCGTCAGGCAGGATCAATTCGGGACGATCAGCTTTGTACTCCGAGGGTGGAATATATTGTTCATAATCCACTGCTGGTTCAATATGGCGATACACAACCACTGTCCGCTCACTACCTGCCACAAGTTGTTCGACGGTTACGGCTGCATTTTCTCGTTGTACGCGTACTGGCTCCGCCAACATCCGCAGAGAGGTAGATTGCTCTATTGAACCGATACCGGGAATATATTTAAGCAGCCGTTTCATTGCAGTTGCGGCTGTGGGAGACGTCGACGCTAACACAACGACTATCAGCGTCAAGCCCAGTACCAAGCCCCATGCCATGCGCGGTGTTATACGATAAGCCTGCTTCCTTCCCGTATAGCTGCTTTTTTGCGCGTTTGCGGCCCCAGTTGTGACGAATTGTTCACGCAGGGAACTCACAAATGTCTCTTCGGGTCCAGGCATATCGAAAATAGCCTTCATCATTTCATCGAATTCCGGTCTGACGGAGAACTCAGACATCCTGTACCTCCAATTGACACGAAAACTTTTCCAAAAGACGCGTGAGGGATTTTCTAACCGCATCTTCCTTCCGCCCCAGCAGGCTAGCTATTTCGACATAGGTTAGTTGGGCGACATAGCGCAGGCGAATTACTTCGCGCTCTTCTTCCTTGAGCGATTGAAGAAGCGCTGACAACTCTTCACAGGTCTGGCCTTGAATGATTTTTTCCAGGACATCATCATGGTGGGCAAGTTGCAAGGGAATTTCGCCTAGATTGCGCTTCTGTGCCCGAAAAAAATCCATGGCCTTGTTGCGCGCAATCCTGAACACCCAGGCCGAGAAGTAACCGTGAAATTTGTAGCGAGGCAAGCTTTCCAAAACAGCCATGAATGTTTGTGAGGTCAAATCTTCTGCATCGGGTGTGTTCCCTACCCGGCTGTAATGGTACCGGTAGATTGGATTTACGTATGCATCATAGATTCTCCCCAAGGCAGCCTTGTCACCACCTACGGCTTGCTCAATAAGGGAATCGTCAATTCCGAACTGCTCTTCGGTTGAGCCAGGATGTGTCTTCGTCATGCAGGTCTCCTATAGATATATCGGCTTCATGTAAAAAAACGGACAAAGCGTGCCTTGGAGATTTGAAAGACACTATTGGCTAGTCGCATTATTGGCTCTTTGACCAGTTCCCAGAACGCGCCTCTAATTTTTATGGCCATTGGCTTTTCTGCATATCGTATTTAGAGGAACACCTTGTCTATTCGGTTGAGAAACTCATTGGAGTTAAATATCGTACTATTTGTCATTACAATGGAGCCCAAACCCAGAGATGGGTAAATTCTCATTTCACTGCGAAAACCTCCACCCCCACCTTCCTTGAAATAGTAATACACACTGTTTGTCTCGCCGATATGCCAGCCTAATGTCATTGGAATCAGCTTACCAACCTTGTTCTTCTGTTGAGTTTCCAGGAGCTTTTTTGTTTCCCTACTGAATAAAATCGAGTTTGCTCGAAGTTGGTCTTGAAGAAAATGGCTAAAACCGCGCGCTGTGCCCACCAAACCTCCAAAGGCTGGTCCGTTGAGATAGTGGCTTTTCAGCCGTAGCCAGTTCCCTTCATAGCCGCCCCAAAACTTGCTGTCTGTTAAGAAATTCTTTACAAAGTTCATAAAAGAATATTTAGAAAGGTAACCATTCGCCAGCCGGGCCGGATCAGGGATTACAAAATCAAGTTCGCTGGATGCACCGAGCAGGGGATTAAGCACATTGTCTCTTACGCAATCTATGAAGGCCTGCCCAGACACCCGCTCGACAACTTTTCCAAGCAACCAGTATCCGATATTGGAGTACGAAAATCGATCACCCGGTTCAAAATCAAGGTTAGGATTTTCTTGTAGAACTTGGGCAAGTGCAGCATCTTCGTCAAAATCGACATGTTCATCGGCAAGATGCACCCAACGAAGGGGGATAGGATTGGGTGTGCCAGATGTATGAGTCAGTAAATGGCGGATTGTAATATGGCAACCCCGATATGGAGTGTTTGGAAAATAAAGATCGAGCTCACCGTCCAAACCCAACCTTCCCCGCTCTATCAATTCCATAACCACAACAGCCGTGAAGGTCTTCGTCATCGAATATCCCATCATGGTTGTGTCAAGCGTCATTAGCCCCTGATTTCGGATATCAGCCCTGCCACCGGCATATGCAAAGAGCGTTTCGTCTGAGCTGATAACGACATATTGCAAACCTGGAACCTTGCTTCCCGCATATCGGTCTAAAAAATCTATCAATTTGTTTCGTGTTATCGAGTTGGACATAGCAATTGCTTCGCTTCTCTTGGGTAAAAAATCCGCATGTTTTTGGATAACGCCAAGTTATGCCCAATTTTGCCCACGTTTATCAATCTTTTTATAGGTGGCGCCAAAAATATAGGGATTTCCTTCTAAAAAATCATGGGGAAAGCCTAGTTCGATCGTGCTGACAGCATCTAATCTTTGAAGTTGGTCACCCGTAAGCGACCATTCTAACGATTGGATATTATCTTCAAGTTGAGATGCAAAACGAGCACCTAAAATAGGGATAATCTGAGCTTTATTTTGTTGGCGTACCCAATTGATGGCTACTTGTGCCATTGAACGCCCAGTTTCATTAGCGATGTTTTGTACTTCTTGAATGATTGCATGATGACGTTCGCTCAAATTGAGTTTGTCCGGTTTCACACGAGTTTCGCCATCAGACTCTTTCATGAACTTGCCCGTGAGAATGCCTGCTTCCAAAAGACCCCAGGGGAGTACGGCCATACCCCAGTGCCGAGCTGCGGGAATGATTGCACGTTCCACATCCCGATTCAGCAACGAATATGGGACTTGGACACCTAAAAAGCGCGACCAACCCATCAATTCGGCGCGTGTGTTGGCTTCTGCGATAACCCAGGCGGGAGAGTCGGAAATTGCAATGTAAGCCACTTTTCCCGCGTGTACAAGGTCGTCAAGTCCACGCATGACCTCCTCAACCGGAGTCATATAATCCCACATATGCAAATAGAGTAGGTCTACGAAATCTATTTGCAGGCGTGTCAGGCTGCGCTCAACAGACTGCATCATATTTTTCCGACTATTGCCTCCTGAGTTGGGGTCCGTAGAATCCGGTTTTGTGAGAGAATATTTTGTGGCAATGACCAGAGAATCTCGCCTGTTTTGAATGAATTCCCCAAGAAAAATTTCGCTGGTCCCGTCGGTATAGTTTACCGAGGTGTCAATGAAGTTTCCGCCTGCTTCCAGAAAGAGTTCGAATTGTTTTCGGCTCTCTTCTTTTGGAGCACCCCAACCCCAGGTTTCTCCAAAGGTCATAGTTCCAAGGCATAGCTCGGATACACGTAGGCCACTTTTTCCTAATAGTTGATAATGCATAACAGCTCCTTATGGTAGCATCCTCGATTTTCTCACTATGATTCTTGGAGACATCTTCGAACTAAGATATGTTGTCAAAGCATTGACGCGGTGTGGGTCTACCTGAAAAAATCATAAGGTTCCCAACTTTTTCATCTCTGAACCACACTGCATAATCATTCGGGATCAATGGTTCCAACTTGAACTGAACGACGCCACCTCCGTCGCAATTGTCAGCGCAGGGAAGCGGAAAATGCGAAGCTTTTACAAGTACAAAACGGGTTTCAAGCTGGATTTTATGGTTTTGTATGTCAACTATTGCAGTGCCCGACTGTAATTTGGGGCGTGTACAGGAAGTCGAATAGCAACCCTTCGGTGAAACGGCAGCATATAAGCCATCTGCGTCGGGCCAAAAACAGATTTGTCCCCAATCATCGGTAATTCCATCTTTCGTGGGTCTTTCTACGATGATGTAAGTAGACACTAGAAAGGACCCAACTGCAAAGGTCAGCATCCCTAGAATGAACACGAGGATAGATCTTCCTTGTTTCTGCAGCATCCGGTTGCTCCTTTGAGATTTGAGATAAATAAAAATCTTTCGCTATTGGCAAATAAATTCAAATCAATTGCACTATTGCACAATTACTTTGACACACAGCGGTTGAGAACGTTGTCGATGACTGATTTTAGAAGGGTTTCTTTCATTCAGTCACATAAGGATTAGGGGATGTATGGTGGCATATCCATTACGACAGACTTGTTTTGATCGACCTCCATGACTGAAAAATGAAACACGGATTGAGGTGGAAAATTCGACTCTTCACCTCCGCAGCACGGTCCGAGCATAAAAGGAGTTCCATCTTCTTTCAGAAACTCGATCATGAAGACATATTTTTCGCCGGGGACCTTGTCCTCCAATCCAATGATTTTTGCCTGGAGGCATTGCATTCCGTTGATGGTGCAAGCGTTTCGCATTAAGGCGGCGTGATCATTTGGGTCAATATCAGGATTGTGATCGATCATGGTTTCATAGGAGCCGCCATAATATCGGGCTGCTTCAGCATATTTCCCGTTATGCAGGTTTCCCAGGAAATCCATCAAAGCCTGTTGGGCACGTTCTTCATCATTTATTTTTCCCGTGGCAGCCAACCGGCTTGATTGAGGGACACAGCTCGCTAAAAAGAGCAGCAAAATAGAAATCGTTGAAAGACAAAGAGCAAGTTTGTTTTTCTCACGGATGAATTCATGCCGATTGGTTAGGAAGCTAATCCGTTGGTTGACGGCCCTATTCAATCGGGATCGCAGACAGCAGTATCTTCTAATTATGATCATGGCATACTCCTTGATTAGACGTATTTCAAATGTCCTGTTCTGAGGCGCGAGAAAATCTTGCAGGCTTGTAGAGTAGCATCACAACGACTACCAACACCATCCATCAGGGCACTGACGACTGCGGCGCTCGCGCCGGTTTTACGGGCGACTCAGGCGGATGAAGGCAGAAACGAGAAAATACCCAACTGCAAAGGTACCATCCCTAGGATAAATATAAGTACGGATCTTGCCTTACTTTTCAAGACAATTTATCTGGTTTTGGCATCGCCTGAGAACGAGCCATTAGCATCAATTGTCCTCACCATTTCGGGATTTGTTATTTCTTCCTCTTGCCCAGTAATAAGCACCTAACAGGATCAAAACAAATACACCACACAATAATCCAATCTGGCCGGTAGCTTCATAGCCTCGGACACCATTGAATTGAAAATTTTCTGCATAATTGCCGCCAAACCATGCGCCAATAAGCATGCCAAAAATTAATGTTGAAATAACACTAGTTATTACAATAACAAATCTCCAAATAAACTTTAGCATTTTTCACTCCTTCAGGAATAACGGCAGGGTGTTTGCCAAGTCTTCCATATTGTTGATCACTTCTGCCAAGTCGGGTGCGCACCTCCAACAACGTGAGCCGCTGTCGCCTAAGGTCAGTGTTGGTTTGTGTTTTTGTTAACCAGAACCTTGACTATCAAGAGCGGTACACCAATAAAAATCAGTAATGGATGATGATTTATCGAGTACTGATTTTCGCGATTTTTTCAGTCACATCCCAGAGTTTTTTCCACGTTTCTTTGTTATAAGCATTTTTATTGGCTTTTACGGGCTCATTAGGCGCGTCCCAATAACCTCCGGTAACATCTTGCAAGGCAGGATCTGCTGAGAGCCAGGTGTACGTTTCGGCCATCTTTTCAGGGGTCAAAGCAAATTTTCGTTTGGTATGATACAACTTGACCATCCAGGTGGGCAGGTGATCGAGGCGCGTATCGGGAATCGCCACGTTGCCCACCCGCACGCAGTTCACAGTCACACCCATGCCTTTCAACCGCTCTGCCAGATCGAAGGTAAACATCACCTGTGCCTGCTTAGCATGGTAGTAGGCATGCTGCACACTGAACTTCTTCTCGCCGTTCAGGTTATCGAATTCAATATCCAGGAATGGGTATGTTATCAGCCCTTTACTTGCCACCGTGATGACGCGACTCGGTGCGCAGGCTTTTAGTGTATTAAGCAGAAGCTGCGTCATCAGGAAAATGTTGACATGGTTGGTAGCAAAGACAGTTTCCACGCCATCTCGAGTAAGCACCGGGCTCTTTAAGCGGTGGTCGAAATTGGCAGCATTGTGGATGAGAATATCTAAGCGCTCATGGCGGCTGAGGAATATATCCACTGCCTGGCGCACTGACATCTGCTCGGACATATCTACTAAAATCAATTCCACCTGGTCGTTGTTCGCTGCTTTGCGAACTTCTTCTAATGCTACGCTACTCCGCTCCGCATTACGGCACATCATCACGACCTGTGCGCCAAGTTGTGCGAGTTGAATCGCGGCAGCTTTGCCAATGCCAGAATTCGCGCCGGTGATAATTATTGTCTTATTTTTCAAATCATAGCCCATTGTTGTATTTTCCCTTTCGAATGTTTTTGGAAAACTCCAGGGGAAATGAGCGGACCAACTTGTCGATATCCCGTTATCCCGTCACATAATTAACGTTGGTTGCCTTGCATTTGTTCCATATTTCACGTTATATATTTGCAATGGTACACATAGCAATATCTCAAATATTTTCTTATCATGTCATATTTGACAACATGGTTATTCTCGATCTGGTCTATATGGTTCTTCCCTGAGTGCATGGCAAACCAACAATTTACACACCAGGAACGGGATAAGCCACTCTAGTCCAAGCGTCGGAACGCAATCAAACCAAAATACTCACGAAATTCTTGCCCCTCCCCGCGATACCAACGTTTTGCTGCTGAGGTCGCATTGGTAACAATGGCGCCAACGATATCGAAGGCCATCCAGGTTGCGAGAATGATTTGGATTGGTGTCCATTGGAGGTCTTTCCAAGTTACATAAAAGACCATCGCAACAGCTGCACCGACGGACATGATGCCTGAAGCCAGCCCTCGGCTTTGGTCGTACCGGGACCAAAGAATTTGTCTAGCGCCCCGGCAAAACCAGGACGAGGTTGTGGGTAATTCCAATCAATATTTGTGTTCAGTAAAGACTCCTTTCAGAAATATCAAACTTCTTGTTTTCCTAAGCGAGAAAGGGCAGCCGGTTTTAAAACCAGGACCACCAGAACCGCCCAGATCATCACCAAGGTACTGATCACGGCTGCGCTCAAATCCGCTTTGCAGCTTACACAGGCGGTTGTGAAATTAAAAGCGCCATGCCATAAAGCAGTCATCAATACACTGCCCCGCGTACTGTTGTACAACCAGGTGAAGGTGATCGACCCAGCCAACAATCCGATCAGGAAGCCCGGTATAACCGAAACGGGATAAGTATAGAAGAACAAAGGCAGGTGCCAGAACGCCCACATAACCCACAGGATGATCGTCGCTGAAAGTGCGCTGCGGCCTTTCTGCAGTCTTGGGAGGGCGAAGCCGCGCCAGCCAGTTTCCTCACCGATGCCGAAGGTCAGTATCCAAAGGGGTAGAGCAAGCAGACCTAAGGGCGGGAGGAAATCGATCTCCCCTAAGGTGATTACATCAATGGGTTTACCCTGAAGCAACCAGAGTATTGAAGCGATCAGGAGGTAGGATACCAATGGGGTCGCAGCGAACAGCCACCAGCGGAGTTTGACCCGCCATTGGGTCATCCTGCGAAATAATTCTCGCAGCCCGCCGACTCCCCCCGTCAACCCGGTCACAATCATCGCAGAGAGCATGGGTCCATAGGCAATCAGGTAATGCAGGGAAAACGGAATCTGCATTTGAATAATCCCCTGTGCTCTAAGGGCAAGAGGGATTCCTGCGAACCAGGAAAACGCATAAGCCAGAATGAAATAAGTGAGTAAAGAATGCTTTCGCATCCACTTTATTATGGTATTCATCAGAACCTTCCTAAAATTTAGACGAGCATTGCAACAGCCAAGCTAAACTGTGCTAGAGAAACCAACAGAATTACCCAAAGGATCCCCAACGATACAGGCGTTTTAAATTCGGGATGGCCGCTTCGGAGGAAAAAGGTATGGATTGAGAAGGCAAATAGTCCACAGAGACTCACCACGATTGACAAAATCAAACCAGCCAGTACGCCGCGGTCGATAAGCACCAGACCATACAGCACCGGCATTAGCAGCGGGATATGAAGTAGCAAAAACCCGGATTCGCCGCCCGGTAAATGAAACAACCTCCACTCCTGCCAGTAAGCCGAATCGATTTCGTGGATGATCAAGATGGTTGCATTAAGCAAATAGAGCCAGAAAATGATACTCATCATTAGCTAACCTTTTCTCGGACTCTGCATAGACAATTCGCGAAAATAAGTTGCTAATTCGCGAGTCCCACATGGGGGCGCAACCATATCCTGTTCCGCGCCAGCAACGAAGAATTCAAAAAGCTCTGCCGTATGCTTGCTGAAGAGACGCATCAAATTGACAGCAGTCTTAGCCAACCCCAAAGGGATGGTCGAGATTTTAGGCGGCTTTCCCAGGATAGAAAACGCCAATTCACCGATCTTTCTTTGACTAAAGGCAGATGGCCCACCAACGGGAATTTCATTTTTTAGGCTATCAACCGCTTCAACACAGACCTTAGCCAGATCCGCCCCATGGATAGGATTCAGGCGATTATCTCCATTCCCGATCAGATATACCCGTCCAGATGCTGCCATCTTGAAATATTCGCTGATATCCGAGAAATAGCCGGTAGGGCGGATGATGGTATAGGGAATACCAGAGTCTCCCAAGGCCTTCACAAAATCTTCGTGGGCTTTGACAATGGCTAAATGTTCCATCGAATATGCGTTGAATACAGAAACGTAGATGAATTTTTGCACTCCAGCTCTGATTGCCTGATCGAGGATATTCTTATTCCCCTGGAAATCAATTTCTTGAAAAGTCAAGCCGTCCTTCTGGCGAGTTAACCCAAGTGATGAAAATACAACATCGATACCATCACATACCATCCCCAGTGTATCCGGCTTGGTAACTTCGCCAACGAAGATTTCATCCGGGCAATCCACGACCGCAGGTTCCCCGAAAGGTCCCTGCTCATTAAGCTTTTTCTTGTCTCGAACCAGTGCACGCACCCAGAATCCTTGTTGCTTGAATTCTCGAACAACATATTTCCCCAAATAACCTGTTGCGCCCGCAACTAATACTTTTTTCATATTACATACTCCCATACTATCTAGAAATTACTTATCAATCTCTTTCCAATGATTTGTTCTGCTTTCGCCAGGTTACAAAAATCGGATGTTGTCCATAATTCGTTTTGCTATGGGCCTGGTCACCTATCAAGGACAATCACTTTACTGGCCAGGAATGCATTTGATCCACCCGGTTGGCCAAATGCCTGGATTGTGAAACCGGGTTGAATATCTTGAAGCGAAATATCGCTGCCACTTTTGGAGATCAATTTGGTCCCTTCCGCAAGTGCAATGGAGTCAAAACCACCGACCGGCTCCATTAGAAAAATGACACGTGCACTCAGCGATACATCCATCACTGTCGCTGTGATGGTCGGACCTGGCTCCGAAGTTTCAGTCGAGATGATTGTGATCGTAGGTGTAGATGGCGTAGATACACCAACCGTATCGGTTGGTGACTTTGTCAGGTCGCCTCCATTCATGACGCAACTGGCTAAGAAAAACAGGGCGGCAACAGAAAAGATAAACTTTATACGCATTTCATTTTTTCCTTTGCTCGACAGATTTATCTAAAGGGGATACGTCTTGGTTAATTTGATCTGTAGTTACCATCATCCTTTCCTCGAACCAATCTGATATCTGAGGAGAAATTTTCTCCTTTATGCGAATCAAATATAATGATTGCTTGACATTGCCTGTATTTGTCATATCCGACAAGAGTATAAGGAAGCAAACGATTATTTGCATCTTCCAAAAGTTATATTTTGGGTTTATTTGAGACAAAAACGGTTGGCTAAATTGAGCGTATCCTGACGTTCCAAAGCAAGTAAACGCATGTGGCACCGCCAATGAAAGGTAAGGCGTAGATGCCACCTGTCAGGAGACCAACGACAAGAGCACTCAGAAAGCCAACGAACGGGGCAAAAAATGTAAGCCAGCCGTGATGTCCAATTTGAGGCAGGGCATAATACACACTACCTAGAATAATCAAATCTCCGATTCCGATAATGGGAATGATCTGATCAGATAAAGGTACCGTGATGCTAGGGTATTGTAGTAGCGGGTTGTGACCCTGTGCATATTCCGAAATGATTTTGGCGGTGAGACCACCGGAAAATGAAAAGAAATCCACAATTCCTGCTGTGATACAGAAGACGATCAGCGCTGATGAAGATGTGAGCGTAAGACCAATAGAAGATGCTACCAAGAGAGCCGCTAGCAAAACTACGAAGTCACTGATGAGCCAAGATGTCACTTGCGTCTGGAGCAGGATGGCGTAAGCGACCAGCAAGATCACAAGGGCATACCAAAGCCACGCGCGAGTCAAATAGTGAGTTAGCCGCGTACCTGTGTGCAGGCAAAAAGCTAATAGGATTATTATTCCGAAAATCAATGCAGTTCGCATCAGGTCACCTTAAGCCTTCCGATCTTAATTTGACATCTTTCATATCCAAAAAGAGTATAGAGAAACTTACATTTATACACATCTGCAAAAAGTTGTATTTGGGGTTTATTTAAGGCAAAAACGCTGGGGTAGGAAGGGGCGCCCAGCGTTTAGGAGAAAAACTCAAAACGGTTCGTTATGTTTTTAAATCTTTCGGACGAATTGGGATGTGCCGAATACGCTTACCAGTTGCTGAAAAAACTGCATTGGCGACCGCTGGAGCAATTGGCGGAACACCCATCTCCCCGATACCAGTTGGACGTTCATCACTTTCAACGATGTAGACTTCAACTAGTGGCATTTCACTCATTTGCAAAAGCGGGTAATCATTAAAATTGCTTTGTTGAACACGACCATCTCGAATAGTGGTTTCAGCTTTTATCGTTGCGGTCAAACCAAAAACAATCCCACTCTCCATTTGTGCAGCTACATTGTCCGGATTAACCACTTTCCCACAATCTACAGCACAGACCACGCGGTGAACGCGCACATTTCCATCCTCATCAACCGAGACCTCCGCCACTTGCGCGACGTGTGTCACACCAAAGGTGGCATGATATGCCAATCCACGCCCCCAGCCTGCAGGCAATGGATCACCCCAGTCAGCCTTCTCAGCTGCCTGTCTTATCACTTCCTCGGAGCGACCTTTGTATAGTTCAAGGCGTAAATCGAGCGGATCGCGTTGAGTAGCAACGGCCATTTCATCGATGAAACATTGGGTAGCAAAAGCCTCGTCAAAGTTTTCAACCGAACGCCAGGCCGCGGTGGGAACGCCCGAACCATGACTTAGCCTAATACTCGGCATCTTGAGTGGGGACAACGGTGCACTAACATAATGAACGTTCATCCCATGATAAGCATCATGCTGGAGATCGTCATCACGCGTCCAAAGAACCTGCACCGGAGCTTGAATAGCTTGTGAAACTCGGGCCGCTTCCACGGCATAATCACTGAGCAATCGGCGACCGAATCCACCACCAATCAGAGGAATGTGCACCGCGACATTTTTCTCTGGAATATCTGTTGCTGCACTGACATTGCGTTGCACCTCTTGCGGATCCTGCGTCGGAGCCCAGATCTCACAAACATCGTCGTGCACATAGGCACTGCTATTCATTGGCTCCATAGTGGCATGCGCTTCATACGGAATATAGTAAACTGCATCGAGCTCATTTTTTCCGGCCGAATCGATCTTGGGCAATCGCTCCACGGCATTGGCACGTAACCCCTCACTGCTCAAGTCGGCATTTTTACCACCGTTCCAGGCAACATTTAACAATCGTCGCCCTTGAATCGCAGCCCACGAATTCTCCGCAACAACAGCAATACGATCTCCTAAGTCTACAACCTGGCGGACACCGGACACAGTCATTGCCGCAACATCATCGTAATTGGAGAAATTACCGCCAAAAACAGGGCAGCGCGCTATAACGGCATATAGCATATCTGGCAAGCGTACGTCGAGGCCATAGATAGCTTTGCCGGTAATGATATCTGGCGTGTCCCAATGACCGACATCGGTCCCGACAAGGTGAAATTGTGCTGGTTCTTTTACTTCAACAACGCTGGGCACATCAAGTTTGGCGGCGATTTCAACCAAGTCCCCATATGCCATTTCCTTTTGGCCAATGGGATGGACAACATGCCCCATCTTGGTGTAGCAGCGGTCTGCTTTTACACGCCATACCTGGGATGCAGCATTGATCAACATCTGACGCGCCGCAGCCCCAGCCATCCGCATTTTGTCGTAGTATGATGAAATACTTTGACTGCCACCGGTTTTTTGATTACCAAATCTTGAGTCAGCAAGGGCTTGCTCTATTCGAACATTCTCCCACGCAATATCCATTTCATCAGCGACCAACATGGCCAATGCAGTGCGGATTCCCTGTCCCATCTCAGAACGGAAGGCGATAACGGTCAAGATGCCCTTATCATCTACCCTAAGTTTAATATCGGGTTCCCAAACAAAAGGTGAATGGTGTGCAGGTACAGCTGTTTCAGAGGAGCACGCTTCTAAATAGACAGCCAATATCAGTCCTGCGCCAGATGCACCGGCCAGTTTGAGAAAATCGCGTCGAGATAGCTGGTTAGTCTTATGATTCGTATTCATCTTATGCCTGCTGTGCAACACGGTGAATGGCTTTGCGAATACGCTGATAGGTTCCGCAGCGACACAATACATTTGCCATGGCTTCATCAATATCAGTATCGCTAGGATTTGGATTATTCTCCAACAAGGCGACAGCATTTAAAATCTGGCCAGGCTGACAGTAACCACATTGCGTAACACGCTCTTCCGACCAAGCAATTTGCAGCGGATGACCACCATCTTCAGACAAACCTTCGATGGTCATGATACTCTTACCTACTACAGCTGAGAGAGGTGTAACACATGATCGCGTTGGCTCCCCATCAATCAAGACAGTGCAAGTCCCACATAAGCCTGCACCGCAACCAAATTTCGTGCCTGTCAAACCAAGCAGATCTCGCAAAGCCCACAACAGGGGCATCTGCTCATCAGCCTCAAGATTGTAAGCTTTACCGTTGATTTGCAGTTCAATAGGTGACATCAAACCTCTTTTCGTAATACAACGTTTATAGTTTACTTACAAAAGTTCCAGCGAGAAGTGCTAATTTCCAGTTAATCTGAAGTGTTTTTTCGAAGCAATTAGAAAGTTAAATTTCAACCTGATATGCAAAATAATTATAGCGAAACGAGCATCCATTCGCATCTTTCTAAAGTTATAGTGGATTCATTTGCTGTGGTATTTCTACTTTAGACATAGATGTAAGCGTCAGGTTTAGATCACGAATTCTAAGAAGTAACCCATGTAATTCGGCTTGGTCAGCTATTGAGCTAATTAGAATTGTTTTACCTTGAGTAGTTGTTATCACCATTGTTTTCTCAAACCAACTTAGTAATTGAGGTGATATTCTCTCCTCTATGCAGATTAAATATAGTGATTGCCGAGTCATATTTGAACTGGTCATTTTTTATCCGAGTAATATTAGTATAGGGAATTCTATGATTGTTCGCATCTTTCCAAAGTTATATTGGGGGTTTATTTAAATTAAAAACTGGGTGAGTCCATACACCCAGTAGTCGTGGTATGGTTAGGTGACTTTACACAAGTCCCAATTCTCTGGCTCTTGCCACAGCCTGTGTACGTCTATTTACATTTAATTTCCGATAAATATTTACTGTATGTGCTTTGACTGTACCGATTGCAATGATAAGCTGTTCAGCGATTTCTTGATTCGTGCATCCTTCAGCTAATAAATTTAGGATTTCCATCTCCCGTTCACTTAGTGGATCGATCAAAGGTTGCGTTTCCTGCGCAGCCGAGTCGGCTTGTTGGCTTACTCCTGCCAAGATCATCGCCACGTATTGAGGTTCAATCCCCCTGGAACCAGCATAGCGTAGGAGTTCAATCATCGATGGACCTTCGTCCAGAAAAATGCGCATGTATCCCTCGGGTCGGGCAATTTCAAGAGCTCGCTCAAGCGCTTCTAGAGCTTTCGGAGTATTGTCCAATGTCTGGTAGGCGATGGCCCGGAGCACATGCAGCTCGATCAGACTGGCTGTCCTCCCTATAGCCACTGCACCTTCCAACAACTTGGAGATTCCATCTAATGCTTCCAAGCATCTTCCCTGTGCTATTTGCACACGTATGAAAGCCGCGTACTCGGCTTCACGCACATGCGAAAACTCATCGGCGAGATCCAAGGAATAGTAGCTCTCCGCCCACCTGCCAGCTGCTTCAAGATTCCCTTGAACCAGCCACAATCTGACACGACATGCCTTTATCCAGCTATCTACCCTCGGCACTAGAGAATAGGCATGTGTTAGATTTTCGGCATGATTGAGGGCGTGCTGAGCATCCTCTATCTTGCCTGCAGACAGGAGCAGTCTGGACTGCATCACATAACTTCCGGCCAGCTCAGTAATGTTTCCCCATTTCTTGCAAAGCTCAATCGCCAACTCCGCGTATTTTTCGACAGTGCTTAAGCGTCCCCACTCATAGGCTATCATGGCCAAGCCAGCATAGGCCATTCCAGCAGCATTCAGGCGCTGCCCATCAGGTCTGGTCGCGGTCTGCAACAGTTCCTCATACGTATCAAATGCCTGGTGAAGATTTCCCTGGCCATAGAAGATGTCGGCCAGACGTGCCATTGCCCCGAGTTCCAGATACAGATTGCCTGCTTGATGTCCAAGCCGGGCAGCTCTTTCCAGGGCTTGGCACGCTTCGGCGCTATCTCCATTTAGCCGATAGGCTGCACCCAAAGTAAGTGTAACTACGCTACGGATGGCTAGATTTGTCTCTGGCAAATATTCAAGTGCTTGCTGTGCAAATGAGATCGCCGTCTGGGCATCCCCGCGAGACACCGCAGCGAAGGCGCGAATAGCAGCCTCGTTGCCAAGCAAATTACCGTCACCTTTTGCTTTGCTCTCGTTTACTTTCATAAGCCATGTTTCCCCATAATCTATCTTCCCAGAAAGCGTATAAGCCCAGGCCGCATCGATACATATCCAAGGATGTTCATCTGCTAAAAATTCTATTTCTTCGATCCAACTCAATAACGTTGTAAATTCCCCACGTACCAATAGCGCTAATGCATTCTGTTCAATTAATCCCACGGCCTTCTCAGCGTTTGTACTAACTAAAGCATGTGAAATAGCATCCGGAATAAGCCCATTTTCTTCATACCATTCAGCAGCCAACATATGTAATTTCGGAAGTAAATCAGGGGATAAACTTTTTATCCGGCTCTCCAAAACATCAGAGAAGATGTGGTGGTAACGGTACCATTTTCTCTCATGATCAAGCGGTATGATGAACAGGTTCTCTTGGTCTAATTTCTCTAATATGGCTTGACTGTCGTCACATCCAGTGACCCGATTGCACAAAGATCCTGTCATCCGATCAAGGATAGAAGTTTGCAATAGAAAGTCACGTATTACTTCGGGTTGGCGGTTCAAGACTTCCTCTACTAAATAATCAACAATGTAAAAGTGGCTGCCGGTGAACGCATTGACAAACTCTGTAATCTGCTGTGCGTCAAATCCTTGCATAGCAAGTGCAACAAGTTGGAGACCAGTAATCCACCCTTCAGTACGCTCCTCGAAGGCGGCAATATCCGTGTTGGATAACTCCATTTCCATTATATCGTTGAAGAAAGATTCGGCTTCTGTCTGTGTAAATTCCAAGTCAGCCGCACGGATTTCAACCAACTGACCACGAGCCCTTAAGCGGGAGAGCGGTAAAGGCGGATCAGACCTAGTAAGAACTATCAAGTGAATCTGAAGGGGATGGTTCTCAATTAAAAATGTGATTAGCTTATGGATAGCTCGATTGGTGATAACGTGGTAATCATCAAGTACCATTACGTATGATTTATCTAATGAACTTAATTCATTGACAAGCTCACCTAGAAGGATTTCCTCTGATGGTGTTTGCGGGCCCTCTAGTAATGAGAGGATCGTATCACCAAGAGTAGGCCTAAATCTTTTATGCGCTGCTATAAAATATTTTACAAAACGTGTTAGATCATTATCATATTTATCGAGGGTGAGCCAGGTTACAGGCAGCGTATTTATATGTGCCCACTCACTTACTAAGGAGCTTTTTCCATAACCCGCTGGTGCAGATATGAGCGTTAATTTGGCTTGGCAATCCTGGTTCAATTGATCAATCAAACGTGGGCGTTCAACAAGTGCTGGGCGCGGTAATGGGATATGGATTTTGGCAGAGACAAAAGAGTCAGTCATTTTCACTTTCTATTATATAACCTCAATACTGCAATCCCAAAATGCTGTCTTGGATAAAAAGCTTTTCAAATTCCTTATTTCCCACAAACCGAATGGTTTTAGCTACAAAAGACTGTAGTAAACGGCGCAATCATCGACAAAATAAACCCCAGATATAACTTTTAGAAGATGCATAATAAAGTGTTTTCCCCTACACTCCCTGACAATTACGATTGATACCATCCTAACCCTGAAAATTCTCAAGACAATTTTCAAGGTTTTGTTAAGGAGAATGAAAATGAAAAGCAAAATTATGATGATCCTTGGAGGATATGGTAGCGCCGGAATGTGCATTTCACGATTGCTATTACAAGAAACCTGTCTAAATCTAATTTTAGCAGGTCGAAATAGCATTCAAGCCAAAAATGCAGCAAGTCAACTCAATATTGAATTCTCTGGAAATCGTGTGCAAGGCATGCAGGTGAATGCAGCCAACTACTTGGAATTAAGAGCAGCGTTTAAGAACTGTGACACTGTTATGGTTTGTATACCCATCACAGCTTCTGGCATTGGAGGAGGTGTTGTAAAAGCAGCCTTCGATGCCGGAATTAATTACATTGATATTAACTTGGATGAAGATAAACAAAAATTGCTGAAAAGTTTGGGAGAACGAATTAAACGCTCGGGGCGTTTTTTCTTGACCGAGGCGGGATTAATGCCGGGTTTGCCGTCCGCTATGGCATTTTTTGCGGCTAAACATTTGGACAAGTTAAAAGTTCTTAACTATGGTTTATTGGAAAGAGAAACCAACGGATCATATGGTTCCACTGTGGATTTAATGATGTATGCAGCTGACCCAGCATACATCTATAGTGATGGAGCATGGAGGAAAGCGTCATTAACTGCTTCTAAGCAAATCGATTTCGGAACTGAGCTTGGAAAACAGACCTGTTATCCTGTGGACCTGTATGAGTTGAGATATCTACCTGACAAACTCGGTTTAGAGGAAATCGGTTTTTATGCCGCCGGCATGAATCTGGTTACGGATTCTGTGCTGTTATTTTGGATCATTTCAGGCTTATACAAATTTGATTGGGGTTTACGGTTGGGAGCTAGACTTGGCCTCTGGACAGTAAAGAAATTTACAAAACCACCTTATACCACAACTATTTCCGTAGAAGCTTATGGAAAGGTCAATAATGAAAACAAAATACTAAGGATCTTGATCAGCCATGAAAATGGGTTTGTGGCTACGGCTATTGCGGCAGTTGCAGGAGTACTTCAACTGCTTGACGGCTCGATCAAAGAGCCTGGCGTCATCATTATGGGACATGGCGTTGATCCGGAACATTATTTTGAGGATATAAAGCGATTGGGAATGAATGTGCAGATTGAACAGATGCCCCAGGATTAGGATTATTGCCTAATATTGCCGTTTCCTGGGGTGCCTGATACCCTAATAATAAATTTGCTTATATTTTGAGAGATATGATGCTCATTCAATGACTTGAATGGAAATATTAATCCAACGGTAAAAATCAACCATGTCGAAACTATGCCCCAAAATTATCCTCGAAGGCACCCGCCTCACACATAAGACCGAAATAGCCTTTGCGCTCAACGAAAGTGCGCGGATTGTTGGGCCGCGCAAGTATCGTTACCATTCACCTCTAATATCTGCTGAATGGTGTACATTCACTAATTTCCCATGGGGGCGGGGTTTGATTAATTTCGAGCCCCAAGAAGAAGCATTGGCTATGGAAACGTACGAGACATGGATGAGGTTGTTCGAGTTACAGAAGTATTATTCTTGGATTGTCGATCGGTTCCATATTTCTACGCAAATGTACCAACTGCGTGCCTATAACAAGCGGTATGACTTCAATTGGCTTGAGGAACGATTATTATCGGTAGGATTTCGACTTGTTTACTGCACCCGAACGCCAGAATCGTTTGAAGCAGCGCGAGCGGAACGATTGAAAGTATCTGGAAACCCATCACAATATGATAATCTGCAGGTATTCATTGATGAGCAAGTATTGTTGAATGAGTTGGTAAACGCATCCTTGTTACCAACCCTCACAATCGATATTTCAAATGACGAAATTCCAAGTTTAGTAGAGAAAATCGCAGACTGGTTGGAACAAACCGGTGGATTGTATTGTTTCTAGTGTAGCATAATTTTGACAGCCAAATTAATTTCTTGCAAAATAGTTGATGCAGCAATACTTTTTGCTGGGTGGTCATCTAGCTCCATACTAAATTTAATTGTTACACATTACCTATATTTAGTTAAGCCCAGCACCAATAGCCTCTGATCCTGTCAAGGGCGTGATTGTGGAAGCCGGGCTTGCATTTGACAGGATCAGGGTGTCCATTTTCATACGCTCTTCTCCGTTTCTGCGACCCGCTCCCAAGATGGCGCATCCGCTGGAGCGTTGGGATCGAGGCGCCAGATTGGGTTGAACCAGGTCTCGCCGCTGTGCAGTTTCTTATCCACGCGCGCGACCGCCGTCACTCGCCGGACTTCGTTCACGATCCCGATCTGAACCAGCAAATCCACGCTGGCAGCGATCATACGCGCCGCGTCGCGCGGCGAGACGCCCACGTCGCTGCCCATCAGGGTCTTCAGGCGCTCGAAGGCTTCGCGCGGCTTATCGGCATGCAGGGTGCAGGCGCCGGCGTGGCCGGTCATCAAAGCGCGCAGGAGCGCCATGGCCGCGCGGCCGTCGCGCACCTCGCCCACGATCAGGTAATCGGGCGACATGCGCATGGCGTCGTCCACGCCGTCCGCCAGGGTGTAGGGCGGGACCTGCGAACCGGGGATGTGGGGCCGCGCTTCCACGGTCTGGACCGTCTTGCGGTCGATCCAGATCTCCTCCGGGTCCTCGATCTTTACGATCCGCCAGCCGGCAGGGAGATAATTACACAGGGCTGAAAGCAGCGTGGTCTTTCCGGTGCGGGTCGCGCCGCAGATCAGGATGCGCTCCCCATTTTGCATGGCCTGGCCCAGGAAGTCCATCATCTCCGGGGACATCACGCCGCGCTCCAGCAGCCACTGGGGCAGGACGGGTTTTTGTTCGAACAGG
>Ga0307424_1000249_pt1 | contig 28105 bp, 33 predicted proteins | sample SalMarWE160320MG_FD_202157 | JGI IMG/M metagenome (GOLD analysis project Ga0307424, IMG submission 202157) | Salt marsh sediment microbial communities from the Plum Island Ecosystem LTER, Massachusetts, United States - WE1603-20 | ecosystem: Environmental > Aquatic > Marine > Intertidal zone >... | reverse complement strand
CGGTGCGACGTTGCACGACCTGGGTGCCCGCGCACTCACCGAGAACGACGCGCGGGAGCGGGTCCGCCTCCTGGCCGACATCTGGACCACCTGCGCGGACTGTCACACGCAGGCCGGGGTGCGTTAGCGCGCGTACGGCAGGACACGTGCGCGCCCCTCAGGACTTGCGGCCGGCGCTGGCCGCGGCCGCCCGGACCTCATCGAACGGCGGGAGCCGATCCGCGTCCTCACTGACCCACGCGTAGACGATCGTCCCATCGGGATCGACGACGAACGCCGCCCTTTTCGAAACGCCGTGCATCCCGAAGTAGTCCGGGTAGAGCACGCCGTAGGCGCTGCTCGCGTCCTTGTTGAAGTCCGACAGGATCGGGAAGGGAGCCCCGGTCTCCTCCGCGAACCTCCGGTTCACGAAGGGGGAATCGACGCTGATGCCGAGCACCCGGGCGTCGAGCGCCTCCCACTTCGGCCAGGCCTCCGCCACGCGACACATCTCGTCGGTACACACCCCGGAGAACGCCAGCGGGAAGAAGAGGAGGACCACCGGACGGCCACGCAGCTCGCTGAGGGTGACGCGATCGGGGCCCGGGCCGGGGGCGAGGGAGAAATCGGGGGCGGGAGCGCCGACGGGTACGTGGGACATCACACTTCTTCCTGGCGCCCCAGGTTGTTGACCTGGTGGAGCATCATCAGCTCGGACACGATGGCATCCGAGGCCGACGGGGTCTTGGGGGAGGGTTCGAGCCGGCTCATAGCGGCCGCATACCCTCCTTGCCGTCAGGGGTTCTCCCGGCGGCGGGGTGCTTCAGCCGTGCGTCTCCCCCGGGCCGGTGGAGCCCAGCCGGGTGCCGGCCAAGGCGCGGATGCGCTCCTCGAGCCGGTGGGGGTGGTCACTTCCCACATACAGCCGGGTGCCGTCCCCGAGCTCCAGGACCACGGCCTCGTCGCCACGGGCCGTCCAGGCACGCTTTCCGTCGCGGCCGAATTTGATCCCCCAACCGCCGAACTCCCGGAGTGGATGGTAGCGGACGGATTCCAGGCGCACGATGTGGTCGTAGCGGACGCGCTTCGAGATCCACCCGGAGGAGCCGATCCCCATCACGATCGCGTCGCGGTAGAGGCGTACGGAGAGTCCTGCCACCAGCCACTGCACCGCGATCGCCACGATGCCGAGCACGACCGCTCCCAGGATGCGCTGGCCGCGTGCCTCGTCGCCGGAAACCGCCACCAGCGCCATGGCGAGCACCATGGTTCCCCAGAAGACGATGAGGATCCACCCGGGCCAGGGGGACCATTCCTTGTAGACCGGCTGTCCGCGCGGATCCATGATTGCGCTCCCGTCGGGGTTGGAGGGAGGGCGAACGCCTCCAGCGGAAGTACGGTTGCCGGACCGGCATTCTTCTCCCAGACTCCGCGAGGTCCGCGTGGACACGGCACGCCCCGAGCCCGAGGAGACACGCTTGGACGACGGAAGTCAGGAGCAGGGATATCGCCCCGCACAACGAGTCGGTCTCTTCGCCGGTGGTGCCGCTTTCATCGTCATGCTCGTCCTCCCCGCCCCCTCCGGGCTCGGCACCGAGGGGTGGCGCACCGCGGCAGTGGCGGTCCTGATGGCGGTGTGGTGGATGACAGAGGCACTCCCCATCCCGGCCACCGCGCTTCTGCCCCTGGCGCTCTTCCCGGCGCTGGGCGTCCTGGGTGCGTCCCAGGCGTCCGCCCCCTACGCCAACGAGCTGATCTTCCTGTTCATGGGCGGCTTCCTCCTCGCCGTGACCATGGAAAAGTGGGGCCTGCACAAGCGGATCGCGCTGCAGATCATGTCGTGGGTGGGCACCGGCCCCACGCGTCTCGTGCTCGGTTTCATGCTCGCCACGGCCTTCATCTCGATGTGGATCAGCAACACCGCCACGGCAGCGATGATGCTCCCCATCGCGATCGCCGTCGGGGAGATGCTCCGCCCCCAGGACCAGAAGGACGGCGTCTACCACTTCGGTATCGCCCTCATGCTCGGCGTCGCCTACGCCGCCTCGCTCGGGGGTGTCGCCACGCTCATCGGCACGCCGCCCAACGCGGTCCTCGCCGCCGCGGTGAGCGAGCTGCTGGGGCGACAGATCGGCTTCGTGCAGTGGATGGGCGTGGGCGTGCCGGTGAGCGCGATCATGATCCCGGCCGCGTGGCTCCTGCTCACGCGCGTGCTCCACCCCCCGGGGGACCTGCACGGGGACGCGGCGTCCATCATCCAGGCGGAGCGCGACGCGCTCGGCTCTCCCTCCCGGGGGGAGAAGCTGACGGGCGCGGTGTTCGCCCTGACGGCGCTCGCCTGGGTGCTGCGCGCCGAGAAGACGATCGGGGGCGTGACGATCCCGGGGCTCGAGACGCTCATGCCGGAGGTTCGGGACTCCACGATCGCGATGGCCGCCGCCGCCGTCCTCTTCGTCCTCCCCGCCGGGAAGCTGAGCAGCGGAGAGTTCTGCCTCGACTGGAAGACCGCTCGACGCATCCCGTGGGGCGTGCTCGTGTTGTTCGGCGGAGGGCTCTCGCTCGCTGTGGCCATGGAGCAGTCCGGCCTCGCATCCTGGATCGGCGGGGTGGTCGCGACGTTCCGCTCGGTGCCCACCTGGGTCGTGGTCGCCGCGGTCGCCACGCTCATCGTCTTTCTCACGGAGCTCACCTCCAACGTGGCCACCACCAGCATGGCGATGCCGGTCATGGCCGGGGCCGCAGCGGGCCTCGGCATGGAGCCCCTGCACCTCATGGTCACCGCCGCGCTGGCGGCCTCCATGGCCTTCATGCTGCCCGTCGCCACGCCCCCGAACGCCATCGTCTTCAGCTCGGGGTATCTCACGATCCCGCAGATGGCCCGGGCGGGCTTCCTGCTCAACCTCACGGCGATCGTCACGATCACGCTGATCTCCGAGCTGCTCATCACCTACTTCCTTCTCTCCTGAGTCCGGACGCCTTTCGGCGAATTCACGCATGAGTCGCGATATCTGGGGGCGCTACGGAGCATACCTCGCGGCGCCGCCCGCACAGGTCCTGGAGTGGCACGACGCCGAGAGCGAGGCCCGCGGCTGGCTGGTCGTCAACTCGCTGCGCGGCGGCGCGGCCGGCGGCGGCACCCGCATGAGGCGCGGCGTCACGCGCGAGGAGGTCACGTATCTGGCGAAGGCGATGCAGCTCAAGTTCGCCTTCTCGGGCCCCCCGATCGGCGGTGGCAAGTCCGGCATCGACTTCGACCCGCAGGATCCGCGTCGCACCGACGTCCTGCGGCGATGGTATGCGGCCGCTCGGCCGTTCCTCCGCTCCTGCTACGGCACGGGTGGAGACGTCAACGTCGACGAGCAGCGGGACGTGGTCCCGCTGTGCGCGGAGTTGGGCATCGTCCATCCCCAGGAGGGGATCGTGCGCGGCCATCTCGGGCTGCAGGGCAAGGCCATCGAGCACGCGTTCCAGTACCTGCGCGAGGGCCTCCACCAGCCGGCCGGGCCAGAGCTGGGCGTCCCGGGTGCCGATCTGTGCGTCTCCGATCTCATCACCGGATACGGCGTCGTCCGCGCCGCCCGGCGGCTGTTCGAGCGTCGGGGCGAGACGTTGGACGGTGTCCGCGCGGTGGTCGAGGGCTTCGGCAACGTCGGCGGCGCCGCCGCACTCTACCTCGCCAGGGAGGGCGCTCGCGTCACGGGAATCGTCGACGAGGAGCAAGGGCTCGTCAGCCCGGAGGGTATGGACCCGGACGAGGTGGAGGACCTCCTCCTCCGCCGCGGCGGGCGCACGCTCCCGGACCATCCGCTGAGGGTATCGGGCGCGGAGCGCGAGCTCGCCTTCCGCGGCGAAGCCGACCTCTTCGTACCGGCCGCGATCTCGGGATCGGTGGATTCTCGCCGCCTGGCGCAGCTGGCGCGCCACGGGGTCCGCTGCATCGTGTGCGGCGCCAACCAGCCGATCCACGAGGTGCGCCTCGGCGAGACGGAAACAGCGCAGGCTGCCGACGCGGAGTTCGAGGTCCTGCCGGAGATCGTCGCCAGCCTCGGGATGGCGCGCGCGTTCTTCAACCTGATGGCGGGCTCCGGGACCCAGGACGCGGCGCGCATCTTCGACGACGTGGGTCGCACGATCGACGAGAGCGTGGACGCCGTCGTGGACTGCGTCGGAGACCGGAGGGCGGGCGTGATGGCGACCTCGATCCAGGTCGCGATGGACAGGGCCGGGGCCTGAGCTCCGGCGGGCCGATCCGCCCCACCCTCAGCACTCCGTCAGGAATTCCAGCACCAGCCGATGTGTCTCGGGAGATCCGAGGATGCTGTTGTGTCCCGAGCCCGTCACCACGTGGAGGGGGCGACCCGCCCGCCTTGCCAACCGTTCCGCCTGATCGCGGTCGACCCGGTGGTCCTCCTCCGGCTGGAGGATGAGGATCGGAAGGCCCAGCTCCGCGATCCTCCGCTCGGGCACCAGCTCCCGGAAGGTGCCGCGCAGGCGCCACCACCAGAACGGCCGCAGCGCCACGATCATGAAGTCGCCCGGGAATCCCTTGTCGTTCAGGTAGGCCGCCGTGGCGTCGAGGACGTCGGCCGGGCTAGCCACGAGCACGAGGCCGGCCACGGGCGCGCCCGCCCCCACGGCCAGGACCCCGGCGGCCCCTCCGAGTGAATGACCCACCAGCACACGGCGGCGCTCGGGGAAACGTCCGGCGGCCCACCGGGTCACCGCGAGGATGTCGTCGCGGAAGTCGCGTACCGTCGCGTGAGGGACCTCGGCGTTGCGCCCGTGCCCACGCACGTCGAAGAGAAGCACCTCATGCCCGGCGCGCACGAGAGGCTCGCCGAGCTTGAGGAGGTTGCCGTAGTTCGCTCCCCACCCATGCGCGAGCAGGACGAGCGTCCCGGCCCCTTCACCCGGCGGAGACAAGAGCCACCCGTGTAGCGACTTGATCGCCGGAGGGGATACGCAGATCCTCGTGGGGGAGCCCCAGCTCCGGGGCCGTGATCTCGGGCCGCCGCGGCACCGGCCGCACCACCCGGTTCGCGATCCGGTCGAGCGCGTACAGGCCACCGACCGCCGCCGCCCCGAGGGCGAGGGCCATGCCGGTCACGGCGTCACGCCTTCGGCAGGGGGCGACCTGCCAGCCGCTCCAGCGCGCGGCGCACGTAGACCGGGACCATCGCCCTCCTCCATTCGGGATCGACGACGATGTTCTCCAGGGGGTGGCACTGGGCATACGCCCGCTCGGCGAGCTCGGCGGTCACCGCCTCGTCGATCCGCCTCCCCTCGGCCAGCTCGCCCCACCCCGTCAGCTCCTTCGGGCGGGAGCCGAGCGCGGTGACCACGCCGCGCAGCCCGTGCACGGACCCGTCCTCGTCCAGGTCCGCGCCGACCGCCACGGTCAACAGCGGGAAGTCGATCGCCTGGCGTTGCCTCAGCTTGGCGTACGCGCTCCGGCGTCGCGCCGAGGTCGGGGGGATGCGCACCTCGGTGACGATCTCGCCGGACACGCGCCGGGTGTTCGCGATCCCGTCCGCGACGAAGAAGTCGCGCACCGGGATCTCACGACGGCCGTCCGAACCGGCGAGCACGGCCACGGCGTCGAGCACCATCAAGACGGGCGGGGTGTCCGCGGAGTGCGCTGCGACGCACTTCGTCCCCACGCGGGTCACGTGGCAGACCGTCCCGTCCTTCTTCAGGCAGTAGCCCAGCGCGCCGCGCCAGAAGGCCGTCTGGTTGTAGTAGGTGCACCGCGTGTCCAGGCAGAGGTTGCCGCCCAGCGTGCCCATGTTGCGCAGCTGGGGACTGGCCACGTTGCCGGCCGCCTCCGCCAGCGCGGGAAAGCGGCTGCGAACCGTGGGATCCGCCGCGACGCTCGACAGCGTCTCGGCGGCACCGATCCGCACCCACCCGTCCTCTTCGCGGATCCCCTTCAGCTCCTCGATGCCCTTGAGCGCGACCAGGTGACCGGGCTCGAAGAGGCGATGCTTCATGTTGGGAATCAGATCCGTGCCCCCGGCCACCGGCATCACGTCGCCGGCGTGCTCCGCCAGGAGCGCCACGGCCTCATCGATCGACGCCGGCCGGTGGTAGCGGTACGGGGGGAGCCTCAGCACCGACGCCGTTCCTCGCCCGGGGCGCTCACCGCGCGGGCTCCACGGGTCGCGCCACGATGATGCCGTCCTGGCCGGAGATGCGACGGATGCGTCGGGCGAGCGACTCCTCGCTGATCTGCACCGAGTCGCCGACGAGCGGCGCGTGCATGAGGTGGAGTGTCCCGTCGATCCAGATCGCCAGGCCCGTATGGGCGACGTCCAGTCCCGGAACGGTGCTGGTGGCCGCGATGACGTCGCCGTCGTGGATGTCCGGCGCCGCCTGGTCGATCCGGTCCTGGGGCACGTACCAGCGGCCCGCCGCGCTCAGGCGCTCCTCGGCGCTCCGGATCGCAGCGACGTGGTCGGGGCTGTCGGCGAGTTGGCGGTACGCGTCGGCGTGCGTCGTCATGAAGTCCACCGGCTCCGTGTCGCGCACGCCGCCGAGCTCCCGCGTGGCGTCCCGGAGCAGGCCTTTCCTCACCCCGTCGGCGATCCAGTCGGTGAAGTAGTGCAGGCGGCTCGGATAGCCCTCGAGGTGGCCCCCGCGGTAGCGCAACCGGGTGAGCAGCGTGTCGTAGCGTGCCTCGGCGCGGGCAGGCCGCTCGAGGAGCCCTGCGGCTCCGGGCTCGCGCACGAAGCGCGCCATCGTCAGGGCGGTCTCGACGAAGGTGACGCAGTCCAGGCCCCGGAAGTCCACGACCAGGTGCTCGGGGCCCTCGGCCTCCAGCGTGTGCGGCACGTAGGGCGTGCCCACGAACGTGCGCCCGATCGCCGCTACGGCTTCCCCGAGGGGCAGCGTGTCCACTCCGTGATCCAGGGCCCAGCGAGCCCGTTCGTGGAAGATCGCCCAGTCGGCATCGTCCCAAGACTCTGCGGCATGCTCGGACATCGTGTCGGCGGCCCCAACGGCCCCGGGTCCTCCGGGCGCGTCCGCCGCGAAGTCGTCGGAGCGGGCCAGGTAGGCCACGGACGCGACCAGCAGCCCCAGCAGACCGATGAGCAGCGGCTTCTTCGGCATGAGGTCAGTCCGCGCTCACGAGGTGCGCGCTCCGCGCCGGGGCGGCCGGCTTACGCAGCGCGTCGGCCGCCTCGGCAGCGCGCAGCGCGCGCCAGACGGTCGGCGGCGAGAACGGCAGCCGGTCGAGGCGTACCCCGACCGCGTCGTAGATCGCGTTGGCGATGGCGGGGATCGACGGATGCAGGGGACCTTCGCCCGCCTCCTTCGCCCCGTACGGACCCTCCGGATCGATGGACTCGATGATGAACGACTCCAACTCGGGCGTGTCGAGGCTCGTGGGGATCTTGTAGTCGAGCAGCGAGGGCGCGTTGTGCAGCCCCGCGCGCCCGTGCTCGGCGTCCTTGAAGACGTGCTCCTCCATCAGGGCCTCGCCGAAGCCCATGTAGGCGGACCCCTCCATCTGGCCTTCCACGAGCACCGGGTTCAACGCGCGCCCGCAGTCGTGCGCGACCCAGATCTTCTTCACGTCGACGATGCCGGTCTCCGTGTCCACCTCGACCTCGGCAACGTGCGCCGTGAACGAATAGGCCGGAGACGCCCCGATCGTCCCCCCGCGATAGTCGCCGTGCACGTCCTTGGGCGTGTCGTACCACCCCGTGGCACCCAGCGTCCCGAACTTCGCCTCCGTGAGGTTGAAGGCGTCGCGCATCGGCATCTGTCGTTCGGTGTCCGGCGCCCACAGCGCGCGGCCCCCCGCCAGGAGCACCTCGCCGGGGCGCACGCCCCACTTCTCGGCCACGGCCTCCTGCACCTGGCGGCGCAGCTTGCGCGCCGCATCGATGGCGGCGTTGCCCAGCATGAACGTCACGCGGCTCGAGTACGCGCCCAGGTCCACAGGCGTGAAGTCGGTGTCACCCCGGTAGACACGCACGTGCTCGAGGGGCACGCCGAGCTCCTCGGCGGCGATCTGCGCCACGAGCGTGTCGCAGCCCTGCCCGATCTCGCTGGCGCCGCTGAACACCGCCACGCGACCCGACCGGTCGATCTGCATCTGCACGGCCGACTGCGGCATCTCGTTCGGGTAGATGGGGTAATTCGTCCCCGAGATGTACGTCGAGCCGGCCACGCCCACCCCCCGGCCCAGCGGCAGCCTGCGGAACTTCTCCTTCCAGCCGCTGGCACGCTCCACCGCTTCGAGGCACTCGAGGAAGCCGTTCGACGTCACGCGCAGCTCGTTCACCGTGCGCGTGTTCTCGCCGATGAAGTTGGCGCGACGGAAGTCGATGGGGTCCATCCCCACCTTCTCGGCCAGCTTGTCCATCTGGGCCTCGAAGGCGAAACGGGGCTGAACCGACCCGTGGCCGCGCTTGGGGCCGCACGCGGGCTTGTTCGTGTACACCCGGGTCGAGTCGAAGCGGTAGGCAGGCATGGCGTATGGCGCGCACAGGAGCTGACCCGAGTAGTACGTGGTCACGAGCCCGAACGACGCGTACGCCCCGCCGTCCAGGACGATCTTCGCGTCCACGCTCCTGAGCTTCCCGTCCGTCCCACACCCGGTCCGGTACGTCATGTGGAAGGGGTGCCGGCCCCGATGCGCGTAGAACACCTCTTCGCGCGTGTACAGGATCTTCACCGGCCGGCCCGTCTTTATGGCGAGCTTCGCCACACAGAATTCGAGGTCGAAGGGCTCGCTCTTTCCACCGAAGGCACCTCCGACCAGGGGTTGGATCACGCGCACGCGGGCCGGATCCACGTCAAGGACGCGGGCGAGCTCGCGATGGAGGTAGTGCGGCACCTGCGTCGTGGACCAGACCGTGAGCTTGCCGGCGCGCCCGTCCGCCGCCGAGGCCTCCGGACCGTCGGAGTCCCTTCCGTCCGGCTGCCAGAGACCGATGCTGCAGTGCGGCTCGATGGGTGCGTGCGTCGTGCCCTCGAAGAGGTAGTCGCCTTCCACGACCACGTCGGACGCTTCCAGGAGGGCGTCCACCTCGCCGAACTCGAGGCGGACCGTCTTGGTGATATTTCCGTTCCGGCCCTCCTTGCGCGCCTCGTGGACGTACGGCGTGGAACCGTCCGCACGCAGCGCATCGAACGGGTCCAGGAAGGCCGGCAGCTCCTCGTACTCGACGCGGATCAGGTCGAGCGCGGCGAGCGCGGTGTCCTCGTCCACGGCGGCCACGGCGGCCACCCCGTCGCCGACGTAGCGCACGCGGTCCAGCGCCAGCGGGTACTCGTCAGGCGTCCATGGGATGATCCCATAGGTCGTCGGCATGTCCCGGCCGCTCACGACGCCGAGCACGCCGTCGAGCGCCTCGGCCCCCGACGTGTCGATGGAGAGAATGCGGGCGTGGGGGTGCGGGCTGCGCAGGATCTTGCCGTGCAGCATCCCGGGAAGGCGGATGTCGTCCGCGTAGACGGCCCGTCCGGTCGATTTGTCCAGACCTTCGATCTTGCGCTGCGGTTTGCCGATCAAGTAGAAGTCCGACTGAGACTTATGCGATTCGGACATCAGCCGCGCACCTCCCGGGCGGTCCGCACACGTGCCGCTGCCGCCTCGACGGCGTCGTAGATCTTCGTGTAGCCGGTGCATCGGCACAGGTTGCCGGACAGGGCCTCCCGGATCTCCTGCCGGGTCGGTGCGTCGTTGCGATCCAGAAGGGCCGCCGCCGAGCACAGGATGCCCGGCGTGCAGAAGCCGCACTGGGCGGCCCCGTTCAGGTCGAACTCGTCCTGGAGGGGGTGGGGGCCGTCCGCAGCGGCCAGCCCCTCCACGGTGACCACGTCGTGCCCCGCGGCCTCCATCACGGGCGTGATGCAGGACAGGACCGGGCGACCGTCCACGATGACCGTACAGGCCCCACAGTCTCCCTTGTCGCACCCCTGCTTGGAGCCGGTCAGCCCCAGGACGTACCGAAGCGTCTCCAGGAGGGTGTAGTGGCCCGGCACGCCGACCTGGTGCAGGTCGCCGTTGACGCGCAGGCGGACGATCTCGTTGGCGGAAGGCATGAACCCGAAAGGTTGCATCCCGCAGGCCGCGCAGCAACGGAACCGGGTGGCCGGAGGACGGTGGTGACCGGGGTGGGGGCCGCGGGCGCGGGCCGGGACCAGGCGCTTGAACCCGAGGGCCGACAGGGGGTATTCTAGCTCCTCCCGATGGACTTGGTGGCGGGCCGCGCGCCCGTCGGGACGCACAGGAGAAGAGACGGATGCCCTACCCGGAATTCATGGTCGCGCCCATGCGCGAAGACCTGGTCAAGGTCGGCTTCAGCGAGCTGCGCACGCCCGAGGAGGTGGACGACGTCCTGGGACGGGAAAAGCGCTCCGTGCTGGTGGCGGTCAACTCCGTATGCGGCTGCGCCGCCGGCATGATGCGCCCCGCCGTGTATCTCTCGCTGCAGGGTGACCAGAAGCCGGAGGTGCTGACCACCGTGTTCGCCGGCCAGGACATGGAGGCGACGGAGCGGGCGCGCGAGTACATCGTGGGCTACCCGCCCTCCTCTCCGTCCGTCGCGCTGTTCAAGGACGGGGAGCTGGTCTACTTCATGGAGCGGCACCGGATCGAGGGGCGCCACCCCGAGGACATCGCCTCCGAGCTGCGCGCCGCCTACACGGAACACTGCTGAGCGGCGTCCGGTTCTGGCGGCCGGCCCGCGGACAGCGCGGGAAGAGGGGGTCCCCACCTGACGGGTCGGGACCCTCTCTTCGTGGTAATGCACACCCTGCGACGCCGTACGGATGAGGTGCAGGCGGATGAGCCGGGGAAACCTTTTCGCCGGTATACACGTCTGAGTGGGAGAGAGTGGGAGGATGGGGCCCGCGGCGGTCCCGGTGGTCGGGAGGCCGTGGGAGGGACGATGGGAATCCACCTGGGAGGATGACGACGATGAAGACGGGAACTCTGCGGATTGCCGTGGCCACGGCGATCCTGGCGCTGGGCGCCACCGCCGCCAAGGCCGAGACGACCGGGCCGGCGAACAACACCCTCGAGATCCGGGTGATCAACAACAACGCGTCGGTGGTACGCGTGTACGTCCAGGACGCCAACGGACGCATGCGCTCCCTCGGACGCGTCGGCCGCTCGGACTTCAAGATCATGGAGGTACCGCAGCAGATCGCCGAAATGGGCGCCTTCGAGATCAAGGTGTTTCCGGACGAGCCCGTCTGGTCGCTGGCGGGCGATCCGGCCGGCGTTCGTACGCGGCCGCTCGACCTGAAGCTCGGAGATGCGGTCAACTTCTGGGTGGAGACCGCACTGACGGACTCGCACCTGGAGATCATCAAGTCCTGAAACGAGGCAGGACCGACGACGCGGAAGGCCGCGGGGGCTCACGCTCCCGCGGCCTTTTCGCGTCCCGGGCATCGCGTTCCGGCCCGCCCGAACGCCGGGGCGTGGAACTCAGTCGCGGCGCACACGCTCGCGCTGTCGGGCGGCCATCGCGACCAGGCGCCGGAGCTCCACGATGGGGCGCTCGGCGTCGTCCACTTGCAGGCGGAGCACGACGTCGTTGTGGAGCCACACGCCGCCGTCCTTCTTCACGATGAGCATGGCCGCCGACTGCATCCCGCGCCGGTCGCCCCCCGCGGCCTGTCCGGCCTCGAGCGCCGCCAGAAGCCGGAACGACAGGTGGCCCTGCGTCGCCTCGAACGCCTCCACCATGCCGTCCACGACCTCGGGCCCGGCCAGGATGTTGCCCTGCGCCGAGACGTTGCGGCCGATCCGGTGACCGGCCCAGGCGGAGGCCCCCGGTCCCGTCCAGGTCGCGACGTTGCCATGGGCGTCCATCACCGAAAGCTGACGTCCCTCCTTCGACCAGTCCTCCGGCCGCGGGTCCGGGTCCTCGGCGAGGAGGCGCTCGACGACCTGGTCCGGCGAGAGGCCCTCCTCGAGAAGCTCGAGGCCGCGGGGTCCGTAGCTCACGTCCACGATGGCCTGCGTCGCGACCACGCCGACGTCCGCCTTGCCCCAGATGACGCCGTTGCCCACCGAGAACACGCGCGACTGCACCGCCACCCCCACTTCGCCGGTAGCCGGGTCGTAACCCACGACCGAGAAGGTCGCGACCGGAGGCCAGGGGCGTTCCCCCGCCTGGGCCGCGAGGGAGCCCCCGGCGAAGAGGACGGCCATCAATGCGAGCGTCGCCGCCCGGGCGCCGGAGCGCATCACCGATCCGAGACGCCCCGGGTGGCGGCGAAGCGGCGCACGATCTCGAGGGTCATCGCCACCCCGCGACGCACGTTCTCCTCCGTGACACGCTCGTCGTTGCCATGCACGCCGCCCTCGTCGGCCTGGGGCGTCGCCGTTGGCGAATAGCCGTAGCTGACGATTCCCAGGTCGCGGAAGAAGTGGGAGTCGGTGAATCCCCCCTGGACCTGTGGCACGAACGGCGCACCCGGGTAGTTCTCGAGCGTGACGTCCTTCAGGATCCGGTAGAGGTCCGTGTCCGTCGTCGACACGGCTGGAGTGAAGCCCATCAGCTTCTGGATCTCGACCTCAGGACCCAGCACCGACTGTAGCTCGGCGATGAAGGCATCCGGGTCCTGGTCCGGGAGGAGCCTGCAATCCAGCTCCGCGCCGGCCTCGGGGGGGACCACGTTGATCTTGTCGCTGCCCATGAGGCGCGTGATCGAGCAGGTGTTCCGGGTCAGCGTGTGCAGGCCGGGATCGTATTCCTGCAGCTCGTGCAGGACGCCGGGCTGGTGGATGTACGCCGCCATGTCCTGGAATCGGGTGCGCCAGGGCTCTGGCTGGCCGGCGGCGATCCCCTTGAAATGCGCGTCGACGGCCGGGATGATCCGCGGCTCGAACTCGTGGGCGCGCAGCCGCGCGAGGGCGTCGATCAGCTCGGTGACCGACGAGGACGTGTGCGGCCGGGATCCGTGCCCCGGCTCCCCGACGGTCTTGAGGTGGAACCAGAACGGCACCTTCTGCGTCACCTCGACGCCGAACTGCACCTCGTCGCCTACCTTCTCCCCGCCCCCACCCTCGTTCAGGAGGAAGCCGACGCCGTCGAAGAGCTCGCGACGGTGCTCGACCAGCCACCCCGCCCCGTAGGCACCCCCCGCCTCCTCGTCCGCCGTGGCCATGAAGATCACGTCGCGCTTCAGGGGGACGCCTGCCCTGTGCAGTGCCACGAAGGCCGCCAGGTCCAGGATGCCGAGCGTCTTCGTGTCCAACGCGCCCCGCCCATAGATGTAGCCTTCCCGCTTCTCGCCGGAGAGCGGGTCCACGGACCAGTAGCGGGGATCTGCGGGCACCACGTCCATGTGGTGCAGCAGGACGAGCGCCGGTTCGTCGCCGCCTTCCAGCCGCGCCCAGATGTTGCCACGTCCCGGGGAGGACTCGGCGATCTCGTACGGGATGCCCTCCGCGTCGAAGACGCCGGCGAAGAAGCGGGCACCCAGGATCTCGTTGCCCGGTGGGTTCTGCGTGTCCAGCCGGAGGTAGTCCTGCAGCCAGGCGACCGCCTCGTCCTGTAGTGCCTGCAGGTCGACCTGTTGGGCGTGGACCGGCGCGGGCGCGACGAAGGTGGTGGCAACGAAGAGCAACGTCAACCGCAACCGTCGGGTCATCGGATCTCCTGGACGAGGTGAGACCCGCAACATGGTCGCCCGCGCCGGACACAGCAATCGACCCCCGGCGAGCCCTGCCAGGGTGCACGAACGGGGCGCGAGGGGGGCGGTGACCCGATCCCTGGTGATGATGCAGGTGAGCTTGTGCGTCGCCGGGCCCACGTGCGCACGACGACGACCCCCCGTTATCCTGTGGGCTCGACTCGGCCGGCAGGACCCCTGTTGGAGACCCTCCCATGAAGACCACTCGCCTCTCCGCCGTCGCCTCGGCGCTCCTCTTCCTCGCCGCGTGCACCGGCGGCGGGGACACATCTCCACCCCAACGCGCCGCTGGCGGCGCAGCTGCCATGACGGGTCCTCGCGTAACCGCCGCCCCGACCGGGGACGGAGAGCTCCCGGCGGCCATCCTCGGCGAGGCCGGCCCCCTCCAGGGCACGGAGCTCCAGTACCTCGACGGAGACACCCTCACCACGGGCTACCTCGCCGTGCCTGCGGGGGAAGGGCCGTTCCCCGCCCTCGTCATCGTGCACGAGTGGAACGGCCTGGTGGATCGTGTCCGCCAGGTCGCCGACGCGTTCGCCGCGGAGGGCTACGTCACCCTCGCCGCGGATCTGTACGAGGGCAGGACCGGTTCGGGCCCCGAGGAGAACATGGCCCTCGTCCGGGAGGTCCAGGACAACCAGCCGAAGATGATCGGCAACCTGAACGCGGCAGTGGATTACCTGAAGGGGCGCCCGGACGTGACGGGACGGGTCGGCGCCATGGGGTGGTGCTTCGGCGGAGGCGTGGCTCTCTCGTTCGGACTCGACGTCAACAACCACGACGCGACCGCGATCTTCTACGGGCAGCTGATCGACGACCCCGCCCGCCTCGCCAACCTCTCCCACGAGGTGTACGGCACGTTCGCCGCGCTCGACCAGAGCATTCCGCCATCGGCCGTCGAGGCGTTCGAGACGGCACTCCGGGAAGCCGGTATCCCGAACGACCTGCACGTCTACGACGACGTGCAGCATGGTTTCTGGCTGCACGTGGACCAGGATCCGGCCACGCGCACGGCCCCCGCACTGGACGCGTGGCGGCGGCTGAAGGCCTACCTCGGCAGGACGTTGGGGAGCTGAGGCCCGCGGTGCCGCCTGCTAAGTGTGGTGCCGCGAAATACCTCGGCCATTCGAGTGGCTCGCGGATTCCTGCGGCACCACACTAGATCCGCGTGGCCTTCCGTTTCCGCCGGGCGGCGACGAGCCCGTCCAGGCTGAACGAGCCCCCGCCGTTCGCGGCCAGGAACAGCCACACGAAGCAGAAGAGGACCACGACCTCTCCACGGTTCATGATCGGGAACCAGCCCCTGGGAAAATGGAACTGGAAGTAGGCGACGGCCATCTCGCCCGCGACCAGCAAAGCCACGGGACGGGTAAAGAGCCCGAGCACGATCAGCAGACCACCCCAGAATTCGAGCACCCCCGCGGCGCCGAACTGGGAGAACAGCTCTACCGGCTGTTCGCGACCCAGGACCGCGAACAACTTCTGCGCCCCGTGCTGCATGAACATGAGGCCGAACACGACGCGCAGGAGGTTCAGCGTGATCTCGGAGAGGCGGGACTGCAGCGATTCAGGCACGGACGTCTCCACGGGAACGAGCGACAGGAACGGGGACGGCGACCGCGGCCCGCGCGCCACGATCGTCGCGGCGGGCCCGCCCTCCGTTGAGGACTTCCTCAGAGGATCGACTGGCCGAGCGCCGACGCCACCAGACCTACCGCGAGTCGAGCCGTGTGGTTCCGGTCGTCCAGCACGGGGTTGAGCTCCACGACCTCCAGGCTCACCATGCGGCCGCTTGCGGCCGCCTTCTCGCAGACGAGGTGCCCCTCCCGGTAGGTCAGACCTCCCTGCACGGGCGTCCCCACGCCGGGCGCCTCGCGTGGATCGAGCGCGTCCAGGTCGAAGGAGAGGTGGAAGCCGACGGTGCCCGTCGTCGCGCGCTCGAGCGCCTCGTCCATGCATACGGCGATGCCGCGCTCGTCGATCTCGGACATCGTGAACACCCGCACCCCCAGCTCGGCGACGAGAGCCCGCTCGCCCGGATCGAGCTCCCGCGCACCGAGGACCGTGACGTTGCCGGGCCGGACCGCGGGCGCGTCGCTGCACAGCGCGGTCAGGGCTTCGAGCCCCCGGCCCATCAGGACCGCCAGGCTCATGCCGTGGACGTTGCCGCTGGGCGTCGTCTCAGGGGTGTTCATGTCCGCATGGGCGTCCACCCAGATCACGCCGATCGATTCCCCGCGGCCACGGTAGTGGCGCGCGACGGCCGAGGCCGAGCCGATGGAAAGGGAGTGGTCGCCTCCCAGGACCAGCGGCAGACACCCCTGCTCCAGGCCCCTCGAGACGAGCTCGCCGGTGCGGCTGGCCACATCGAGGATCTCCGACAGGAATCGTGCGTGCCGAGCGTCGCCCGGATCCGTCGTCTCGAAGCCGCCGGCCGTGACCGTCCCCGCTTCCCGCACCCGATACCCGAGAGCCTCGACCTTTTCCGTCAGACCGGCGATGCGCAGGGCCGACGGACCCATGTCCACACCCCGGCGTCCCGCCCCGAGGTCGATCGACACGGACACCATGGCGACCTCGTGCCGGGGGTTCACCGGCACGGGCTAGTCCCGGTCCCCGCGGTTCAGCCTGCGCCTCTCCCGCCTCGCGTGGCGCCGGCGCCGGCGGGCGTCACGGCTGCTCTCGCCCGGGTGGCGCTGCGTGATCTCCACGCCGCCCATGCACGCGAACCCGGTCACGCGCAGCGTGGGCGCGTCGGGATCCGGCGCCACGTCGGCGAAGTGCTCGAATCCGCCGAGGATACCGATGCCGTGGCTCTCCACGTTCATTCCCGGGGGAACGATGATCTCGACGCCGCCGAACATGGCGAAGACCTGCACCTCGGTGACCCCCGGCCCGAGCATGGCCTCGCGGAAGTCGAGCTCGGTCCCGCCCATGAGGGAGAAGGCGAAGTTCTTCCGAGCCGGTGACCACCGCCCACGTCGGGATGCTCCGCCGAGGATGGCGACGACGATCTCCCGCTCCTTCACGTGCGCGGCGGACGTGACGCCGTAGCGCCGGCGCGCCTCGGGGGCGGTGCCCCGCGTGACCGGAGCAGGGAGGTCGCCGCCGGGAAGGTCGCGCAGCAGCTCCTTCAGCTGCTCGACGGTCGCCGCCCGATGCGCCGCGTCGACGCGTCGCTCGAACTCCTCCACCCCCATCACGTCGTTGGCGAAGTGCTCGCACAGCGCGTCGACGGTCATCTGGCGCGTCTGGCTCAGCGGCTGTCGCGAGGCTTCGGGGTCCTGCTCCATGACGTCTCCTGTCCGCCTAACCCGGATTCGATGCGCCCGCTCGCTCGTACGCGACGCGACCGCCCACGACCGTCATGTCTACGCGTACATCCACGAAGCTCTTCGGGTCCACCGAGAAGATGTCGTCGGAGAGCACCGTCAGGTCGGCGAGCATGCCCGGCTCGATACGACCGAGCCGGTCTTCCTTGAACCCGGCCGTTGCGCCTCCCTGGGTGTAGGCCCTCAGGGTCTCTTCCAGGGTGATCCGCTCCTGGGGCATCCATCCGTCCGGATTGGCGCCGTCGATCGTGCGACGGGTCACCGCCGCGTCGATGCCCAGGATCGGATCGATGGGGGCAACGGTCCAGTCGGACCCGAAGGCGAGCGTGGCCCCTGCATCGAGGAGCGACCGGAAGGCGTATGTGGTCTTGATGCGCTCCGGACCGATGCGCTTCTCAGCCCAGCGTCCGTCGTCGGCCGCGTGATAGGGCTGCATCGACGCGATCACGCCCTGCTCGGCGAAGCGCCCGATGGCCGCCGGTGTCAGGTGCTGGGCGTGCTCGATGCGGAAGCGTCGGTCGCGGGGGCCGTTCATCTCGGCGGCGTCGCGATACACATCCAGGAGCCAGTCGTTGGCCCGGTCCCCGATGGCGTGCACGATCACCTGGAGCCCGGCCGCGTCCGCGCTGTCGATCTCGGTGCGCAGCTCGGCCGAATCGGTGACCATGAAGCCCGAGGTGCCGGGCTCGTCGGAGTACGGCTCGTAGAACCAGGCGGTGGTGGAGCCCAGCGACCCGTCCACGAAGCCCTTGAGCCCGCCCCACCAGAGGTGATCGTCCCCGCGGCCGTTCTCGGCCACGTAGTCGCGCAGCCGTGCCCACGTCGCGATCGGAACCACCGAGTACACCCTGAGCGGAAGCTCGCCGTGGGCGAGCGCGCGCTGATACGTGGCGAGGCTCGGCCAACCCGCCATGTCGTGGACCTGCGTCACGCCCCGCTCCAGCGCGTGACGCGCCGCGGCCTGCAGCGCGCGGTCCATGTCCGCGTCGGACGGATCCGGGATCGCCCGCCCCACCAGCGCCATCGCTTCGTCCTTGAACACGCCCGCGGGCTCCCCCGTGCGCGCATCGCGGACGATCGTGCCCCCTGCGGGGTCCGGGGTCCGCCCACCCTCGTCGATCCCGGCGGCGCGCAGCGCGGCCGTGTTGGCCAGGGCCATGTGGCCGTCCAGCCTGTTCACGAAGACCGGGTGCTCGGGCGTCAGCGAGTCGATCCACTCCTTGCGGGGCAACTCGCCTCCCCACAGCTCGTGGTCCCAGTCCCCACCCGTGATCCAGGTGCCGGCGGGCACGGTCGCCGCGTAGGCACCGATGCGGCGGGCGAACTCCACGGGCGTTCCCGCGTCGCGCAGGTCGACGCTCGCGAGCTTGAAGCCGCCGTCGATGAAGTGTGTGTGCGCGTCGATGAGCCCGGGCGTGACGGTGCGCCCTCCGAGCTCGACCACCCGAGTAGACGCACCCACCCGCGGTGCAACGTCCACGTCCGAGCCGACGGCCAGGATCCGGTCGCCCTTCACCGCCACCGCCTGCGCGCGTCCCGTGGCCGACGAGCCGGTCCACACCACGCCGCCCCGGAAGACCAGGTCGGCCGTCTCCCCATCGGAACCGCCGCACGCCACCGCGCCGAGCACGGCCGCTGCGGCCACCATCTGCTGCCATCCTGATCTCATGGTCGATTCCTGCCTTGCGACTCCGGGTCGCCTTCGCGGCACTCTGCGGGAGGCTCGTGAGGTTACCCGGGCCCTGTCGGAGGGGCAAGCCGGATGAACGGTAGCGCCGCCACGGTCTTCGGAGCATCTTGTCCGCCCGGTGCCGCGCACCGGTGCGACTACCGGCCACGCCTGCCCTGGAGGCCAACCATGCGTTTCACGAGCCCGTCCCGTGCCCTCATCGCCACCTTCGCGCTCGCCCTCGGACTCTCCGCCTGCGCCAGCGGCGGCGGCGGTGGCGGGGGAACGCCGCGCGGAAGCTCGACGCGGATCATCGGCGAGGAGCTCGCCACGGTGGCCCAGCTCGACCTCTACACGGCCGTGAGCCGCCTGCGCCCCCAGTGGCTCCGGCCGGGTACCCGAGGGCAACTGCCCGAGGTCATCGTCGACGGGACGCGGCAGCAGGGGGGCGCCGACGTCCTGAGGAGCATGCGCGCGAACGAGGTCAGCGAGCTCCAGTTCATGAGCGCGTCGGACGCGACGACGCGATACGGAACCGGCTTCACGGCTGGAGCCATCATCGTGTCGACAAGGCGCTGAGCGACCGTGTCACCGCTTCGCTCCGCCGGCTCCGCCTTGTTCGCCGTGACCCTCACGCTCGTCGCTTCCGGATGCGCGAGCGGAGGGGCGGGAGCGGTCGGCTCGTCCCGCGGCACGTCCACGAGGATCGTCCAGGAAGAGCTGACGAACCTGAGTCAGCTCAACGCGCTCGCTGCCATCCGACGTCTCAGACCGACGTGGCTCACGACCCGTACCGGGGCGCCTCCCCAGGTCCACATCGACGGCAACTTCCAGATGGGGGGCATCGAGACATTGCGGACCGTCCCCATCGCCGACATTCACGAGATGGAGTACCTCAACGCGGCGGATGCCACGACGCGCTTCGGGACGAACTACGCGAGCGGAGTGATCCTGGTCACGACGAAGCGGTGACGAGGAAACGGGCGAAGCGTTCGAGCACATCGGCGCAGACTTCGATCTGTGACGCCTCGATCCACTCGTCCGCGCTGTGCGCCTGGCCGATGTCACCCGGCCCGAAGCACACCGCGGGGATGCCCGCTTCGTTGAGGAAGGCGGCGTCCACCCAAGCCGTCATCCCCTCCACACCCCGCGGAACGCCGCAGCTTCCGCAGGCGTCCAGCAGCCCGCGAACGAGGCGCGCGTCCAGCGGCACCTCCGTCCCCGGCCGCGCGAGCGTCGACCCGAGCGTGCCCCGTACCTCCGGCTCCCGCGCCCGCACGGCTTCGAGCACGAGCTTCAATTCCGCGATCACGTCGTCGGGCACCTCACCCGGGAGGGTACGGCGTTCGAGCAGGAGCTCGCACAGGTCGGGGTAGACCGACTCGGCCGTACCACCGCGGATCGTGCCGGCGTGCAGCGACCCGTGCCCCAGCAGGGGATGAGGTGGGCGGGCTCGAAGCCGCTCGGCGTGATCGTCGAGTGCCGCCACGAAGAGTGCGGCGTGGCGAATGGCGTCGATGCCGAGCTCGGGCCGGGAGCCGTGCGCGGCTCGACCCCGGAACGTGGCCTTCACCCACACGAAGCCCTTGTGGGCAGGCATGACCTTGAGGCTGGTCGGCTCGCACACGACGGCCAGGTCCGCCCACACCCCCGACCGTACGAGCGCGTCCATCCCCAGACTCGCGTGCTCCTCGTCGGCGGTGAGGGCCACCACCAGGTTCGGCCGTGGTCCCCCGGACGCCAGCCGCGACGCGGCAGCCAGGAGCGCCGCGACCCCACCCTTCATGTCGCAAGAGCCACGACCGAGGATCCGTCCCTCGCGGAGCTCCGCTCCGAAGGGCGCGATCGTCATCCCCTCGACCCCCACCGTGTCGAGGTGTCCGTTGAGGAGGAGAGTGGGACCCTCCCCTTCGAGGGTCGCCACGACGTTGCAGCGCCCGGCGCCCACCTCTTCGACGCGTGCCTCGAGTCCCCATCCGTCGAGCCACGCGGCACACGCGTTCGCAATCTCGCCCTCGCCTGCACCACCGCGTGAGAGCGTCGGGTTCACCGAGGGAATCGCCACGAGCGCCCGTGTCAGGGCGACGGGATCTCCGGTCGCTGCCGCGTCTTTCGTCTCGCGATCCGCGCTGGTCACCACCCTCCTCCCGCGTCGAGTCTCAGATTTCCGACGCGAGCGTTCGCTTTCCGAACACTTGGCCGGAAAACCGTCGATGCCACAATCCTGTCACGACACCATAAGATGCTGTGCCGCATAGAGATACGCCGTGTGTGCAGAGGCCCGACAGAGCGGCATGCTTCCTGCACTGCGCGCAGGTAGCCTGGATCCTCGCACGGAGACCCCCCCAATGCGCTCCCTCACCGCGGGACTGTTCGGAGCAGCGGCGCTGGCCGTCGGTCTGTTGCTGGTCCGCCAGGTCAAGGAGAACGTGGACACCCGACCGAAGACCGTACCGGCCGGAGAGACCCAACCTGCCACGATCTCCCTGGAGCGAATCCGCGCCCTCGGTCACTGACGGCCCCGGCGAGAGCCCGCTCCGACCAGCACAAGACGGAAGCGGCGGGAGGAGCGATGCTCTTCCCGCCGCTTCTCTTTCCGGTCCTTCCGTGGCACCTCAGTCGAAGTGCACCCGGTTCTTCTCGATATAGCTCGTCCACTCGGAGGGCACGTCCGTGTCGGGGAAGATCGCCTGGACCGGACACTCCGGCTCGCAGGCTCCGCAGTCGATGCACTCGTCGGGATGGATGTAGTACTGATCCGACGCCTCGTAGATGCAGTCCACGGGACACACCTCGACGCAACTGGCGTCTTTGGTCTCCAGGCAGGGCTCGGTGATGATGTAGGCCATGAAGCCTCCGGACGGTCCTTCTCCTCGGTCTGCCGGCGATCGGCCGACAAGGTGTAACCAAAGCCGGCACCCCCCGCAAGACAGACAGCCCACGGCGCGGCCTCGTGACGAGCAGGGTGTACGATCCGGCGGGTTTCCTCGTATGGTAGGTGTGCCTCGGGCCCACGACGGATGCTGCCCCTCGAGGAGTCCATGTCGCCTCTATCGCTCGTGCGAACGGTCGTAGCCTCCACCGCTCTGGCGGTGGCGACGGCGGCGAGCGCCGTCGGACAGGCCGACGCGCCCTCCCTCGGGGCGGTGCGCGGTACGGTCTACGATTCGACGGCACACGCACCGCTGGCCGACGCGGCCGTGTTTCTGTGGAACACGCCCTATCGGGCGGTCACCGACGGGGACGGAGGCTTCCTCATCGCGGACGTACCGCCCGGCGACTATACGCTGCTCTTCTTCCACACCCGCCTCGGGGAGATGGGAATCTCCCCCGGTCCCCGTCAGGTGCGGATCGCGGCGCGGGACACGGCGGATGTGGAGTTGGCCACCCCATCCACCTTCACGATGATGGTGACGCCCTGCCTGCTCGAGGAGCCTGGCCCGGGGACCGGAGCGATCGCGGGGTGGGTCGGAGACGGGGAGAGCGGCATGGGCCTGCCGCGCGCCCAGGTGATGTTCTCCTGGACGCCCGAGGGCGCGACGCAGCCGACTCGACTCCGCGTGGATACCGACGCGGGCGGCTGGTACCACACGTGCAGGGCGCCGAGCGACATTGCGATCACCGCCACGGCGACCTTCCTCGACCGGCAGGGGCTGCGGCGCGAAGTGACGGTGTCCGAGGGTGGGGCCGTCGAGGTGGGCTTCCTTCTCTGGGAGCTCGATCCCGCGAAGGTGTCGGGCCACGTCCTGGACGCCACCTCCGGCGCGGGCGTCGCGGATGCCGAGGTGTGGCTGCGCAGCACCGCCTTCCGCGCCGTCACGGGCTCGCACGGCGAGTTCCGCTTCGGCGAAGTCCCTCCAGGCACATACATGATGTTCGCGCGCCACCTCCAGTACGGCACCAAGCAGGACACGTTGATCGTGACTTCGGGGCGGACCATGACGGTGGACATGCACGTGGACACGCGCGCGATCGAGATCGCGCCCATCACCGTGACGGTGGAGTCCGTTCCTACCACGCGTCGGGCGATGGGGGGCCTCACGATCACCCGGGAGGATATCGACAAGGTGCGCGGCCGCGTGCGTGATGCCGCGGATATCCTGCAGGCCCAGCACGTTCCGGGGATCATCGTCCGGCGGCGCGCGGACTCCTCCCTCTGCGTCGGCTACACGTCGGGCCAGGTCCGCATGCTGAACAACGAAAGCGGCGGCTGCGTGTCCATGACGATCTTCATCAACGACGTGCGGGCCACGAATACGGATCTCGCGCTCCAGATGCCGCCGGAGTCCATCGACCGGATCGTGGTGTTCAAGCCCTGGGAAGCGGGCAACCTCTTCGGGGCGGGATCGGGGAACGGGGTCCTGGTCATCTATACGCACAACCGCTGAGGCGACGCTCCGCTTCGCCTCTTCAGGCCCTCCCGAGCCTCTTGGCGAACGTGCGGCACCAGTGGCGGTAGCGTTGCGCGAGACGGGGATGCGTGCGCTCGGCGACCGGGAGATAGATCGCGCTCGCTTCCGCGTGGATCGCGCGTCTCCACGCCTCGCCCGTTTCCCGCAGATGGGCGTGCCGGAGGTGGTCGAGGCGCTCGGCGAGGGCCACCAGCCGCACGTGCTCGTCCGCGGTGACCAGCGCCTCGGCGAGCGACTCCGAGCCGGCGATCGGGACACTCAGGACCACGTCGGCCACCTCGTCTCCCAGGTGCATGCGCACGTCGCGGGAATCGATGCGAAAGGCCACGTCCTCGGATTCGGTCACCGCGGCCGCGGCCAGCGTGGCGGCATCCGTGACGCGCGCATCCCTGAGGAGGATCAGCACGGAGCGTCCCGGGTGGAGGAAGAGCGGGTGGTGGTCGTCGTCGATCGCCAGGACGCGGGGCTCCATGGCCACGGCGTGCGCCCGGCTCACCAGGGATACGCCGGCGGCCCCGAGGCCGAACGAGCGCGCGGTACGCACGACGCTCGCCGCCATGGCCGAGCCCCGGTCCACGCTCCCCGTCACGGCCCGGCGGAGGCGGACCGCTCCTTGTGCCACTCCACGTCGCCGCCCGAGTCGAGGTTCTCCAGGCGGGCGAAGGTGAAGAGCAGGTCCGAGAGGCGGTTGACGTAGACCAGGACCCAGTCCTCCACCGCCTCTTGCGCCGCCAGGTGGACGACCGCGCGCTCCGCCCGCCGACAGACGGTGCGTGCCAGATGGAGAGCGGCCGCCGCGGGCGCGCCGCCGGGCAGGATGAAGGCGTGCAGCTCCGGGAGCTCCGCGTCCGCCTCGTCGATCCACGCCTCCATCTCCCGGATGCGCGGGAGCGGCGGTTCGGGCAGCGCCTTCGGAGTGGTCCTTCCCTCCGCGGGTGGCGGCGTCGAGAGCAGGGCCCCGAGCGCGAACAGGTCGTGCTGGATCCGGCCGAGCCGCTCTCGTACCTCCTCCCTGCCGGAGGCCGCAGCCGCCACCCCAAGGCTCGCGTTCAGCTCGTCCACCGTTCCGTACGCGGCGACCCTCGGATGGTCCTTCGAAACGCGCCCACCGCCGAAAAGGGCCGTCTCCCCCGCGTCACCCGTGCGGGTGTAGATCTTCATCGGATCCCCTTGGGCAGCTTGGTGAGCTTTCGGAGCGCCTGCGCCTTGTCCAGGAGCGACGTCGTCGTCCCGGCCTCGCTCTCCTGTCGTGCCGGTGCGGAGAGCAGGTCCCGGATGTCGAGCAGAAGCTCGAGATGGAGCTGGTCGCGTTGGTACTCCAGGTCGAGCCGGGCCATCTCCGCCCGGTCACCGCGATCCCTGGCCCCGTCGAAGGCGTCGCGGTACACACCCTCGAGACTGTGGAGCACCCGCTCGCGCTGGCGCATCGGTATTCTCCCTCCTGGTGGGGACGATCCCGACCCGGCGCGCCGGCCTCGCCATCGATGAGCCGGTCTTCAAACCGCCGCGAGCAGTCGGGACCCGGGGCCGGACGCGTAGTATCCCCGCACGGCCTCGCGCAGTTCATCCAGCCGATCGGTAAAGTAGTGGTCCGCGCCGGGAATGCGGACGAGCGTGATGTGCGGCCCCATGGGGCGGAGCACCTCGCGCGCTCTCGAGCCCGATCCGAACTCGTCGTTCTCTCCCTGGACGACCAGCACGGGCTTGTTGGCCTCGGCAAGGTACGAGTAGTCGTACTCGAGCTTCCCGACCGGCAGACCCATGCCGAAGAGGCCGACCACGCGCGCCTCCTCGGCGCCGACGCCCAGGCCCACCATCGACCCGAACGAGAAGCCGCCCACGATCAGCGGCAGCGAAGGGAAGCGCGGTTCGAGCCAGTCGAGCGCGGCGCGCACGTCGTCCTGCTCGCCCAAGCCACCCTCGTGGCTCCCAGTGCTCGTGCCGACGCCGCGGAAGTTGAAGCGGAGCGCCACCAGGCCCGCCTCGTTCAGGGCCTGGGCCGCGCGGTACACGGCCTTCGTGTGCATGGTGCCGCCGTGGATCGGATGGGGGTGGCACACGATGGCGGCGCCACGGGGAGCCTCGTCCGGCTCCTTGAGGGCGGCTTCCAGCCAGCCGTGGGAAACGGGGATCTTCAAGGGGTGGCTCGGAGGAGTGGGCGCGCCCGGGGATCGCTGTGCGGGAGGGGTGTAGGACAGCTATGTTGTCCAACGGTGAAAAGAGGGTCAAGTGAACGGGAGTAGCGCTGAAATGTCCGGCGCCGATCAGGAAACGGAAGGGCGGGCCAACGAGCTCTACTGGACCTCGGATCTCAGCGTCAACCAGATCGCCGAGGAGCTGGACCTCTCGAAAGGCATGCTCTACGAGCTCGTCCACCCCGCCCCCGCGGGCCTGGCCTGCCCCGAGTGTTCCGAGGAGGTCGTCTACGCGAACAGGACGGCGAGAGACCGCGCTCTGCTCGCCTGCCCGCGGTGCGGGTGGGAGGGGGACGAGGACGAGGCCGACCTGGGAGTGGGCGACGGCTCCGTCGTGCTACCCGAGGCGATGGACGCCGACGCCGACGCGGCCCCTGCACCTGGGATACCGGCGGACCCCGGGCGAAAACGCGTGATGGTGGGCGGCGCGCTTCTCGGCGCCGCGGCCGGTCTCGCCCTGGTGCTCTGGTCGAGGCGTCGCTGACCTTACCCGGACGCCCGGACCCACCCCCATGCCCGTTCACGGTACGCCCACCCGCGATCCCCGCAGCATCATCACCCCGGACGCGTTCGAGGTGTCGCCCGAGCTGCTCGGCCTGCCGCTGGCCAGGCCCATGCAGCGCTTCTGGGCGATCCTGATCGACCTCGCCATCATCGGGCTCATCACGTTGCTCACGAAGAGCTTCGCGCTCGTGCTCGGCGTGGTGGCGGCGGTCTTTTTCATGCGCGGCGGATTCAAGCGCACCCCGGTACAAGGCAGTGTCTTCGGGCGTGCGATGCGCTTGTCGGTGGGCTGCCTCGGCCTGGTGATCGGCATCGTCACCGCGATCGTCTGGGTGTCGCTCGGCGTCGGGGGACGCGGCGACCAACCCGAAGACGACAGCGCGGAGAGCGTGGTGACGGCCACGAACGCCTCCGAGGTCCTGGCAATGCTGCGCGCCGTCGGCGACGTGAGGGAGTTCCGCGAGGCGCCCGATGCCGACGCCGCGCGTCTCGAGGCGGCGGAGCTCGCGCGCCGGGCCCGAGCCCTGGACGTGCCGGACCGCGACGTACGGGAGCTGCTCCTGGGCACCGTGCCCCGCGACGCCCCGTGGGCGGACGACGCCGCCCTGATCGTGGACGAAGCGATGGCCGACGAGCAGGAGGCCCCGACGCCGGGCGAGGCCCAGCGCGCGGCGGAGGTGGCGGCCTTCACTCCTGCGGAGGCCCTCGAGGCCTACGCCCGGCTGCTCCGACAGGGCGAGGACGCGACCGCCGGAACCGCCGACCTGCGCGCCGACCTGCGGCAACGACTTGTGAGCGAGATCGCCACGGACACCCTGCGCAACCTCGAGGAGCACCTGGCGGACGTGCAGGCCCTCAGCGACTCCCGCAAGGGGACGATGGACCGCCTCCAGGAGACCCTCAAGAAGGAGCGGCGGGGCGGCTCCTTCTTCTCGTGGGTGGGGGACATCGTCAACGAGTTGGGCTTCGGCTTCGGATGGGCGTCCATCTACATGACGGTCATGCTCTCCTGGTGGAAGGGTCAGACGGTGGGCAAGCGCATCATGGGGATCCGGGTGCTGCGCCTGGACGGGGACCCCCTTACCTGGTGGGCCGCATTCGAACGCGCCGGCGGCTACGCGGCGGGCTTCGCGACGGGCCTGCTCGGATTTGCCCAGGTCTACTGGGACGCCAACAGGCAGGCCATCCACGACCGGATCTCCGGAACCGTCGTGGTGCTCGATGGCGCCGAAAAGGTCCTGGACTGGGAGGAGGCGCTGTGAGCGACGAGCGGTTCGAGACCGAGGCTTATGCCGATCCCGGCGGCCCGGAGCGGGGCGTCGACGAGCGGTTCGAGCGGCGCATCCTCATGACCGTGCCCGACCGGCACAACGCGAAGCTCCGCCGGCTCATGGAGATCGTGAACGCCGACGAGGATCTCTACGGGCTCTGGGTCGCGGCGAACGTCAACGCGATGGAGCGACTGGGCATGACGGACCACGGCCCCGTGCACGTGAAGATCGTCATGAACCTGGCCGTGCGCATGCTGCGCCTCCTCGTGGACGCAGGCGTCGAACCGTCGGTCGTGAAGCACTACGACATGTCGGTGGACGACGCCGAGATCATCGTCGCGCTGGCGGCTCTCTTCCACGACCTGGGGATGTCCATCCATCGCGCCGACCACGAGGCCTTTTCGCTGTTCGTGGCCCAGGACAAGCTCCGCGGAATCCTGCCGGAGCTCTACGAGCAGCGTCATGCGACGATCGTGCGGGCCGAGATCCTGCACGCGATCATCTCGCACCGCTCCGGCGGGCGGCCGCTGACCATCGAGGCGGGCGTCGTGCGCATCGCGGACGCTCTGGACATGGCCAAGGGTCGCTCACGCATCCCCTTCGCCTCCGGATCGCTCTCCATCCACTCCGTCTCGGCCGCCGCGATCGAAGGCGTCCGGCTGGAGCGTGGTAGCGATCGGGCGATCAGCGTCATCGTCGACATGTCCAACTCCGCGGGTCTCTTCCAGCTCGACCAGCTCCTGCGCGAGAAGCTGCGCGGAAGCGGACTGGAGCCGCACCTCGAGATCCGGGCCCGACTCGGCGAGGAGGAGAAGCGACTCCTGACGGACTTCACGCTGTGAGCATGAGGATCGCGACCGGGCTTCCGCGACCGGGCTCGCCGGCGGAGCCCTGATGGAGGTCTCGGTCTCGCTCCCACTCGCCTTTCTGGCCGGGCTCGTATCGTTCCTGTCTCCGTGCGTCCTCCCCGTGGTGCCCAGCTCCCTGGCCTTCGTTTCGGGGCTGACCCTCGAGGAGCTCCGAGGCGGATCCGCCGCGTCGGCACGGCGCGTCGCGCTGCTGCATTCGACACTATTCGTCG